>Ga0116226_10000628_pt1 | contig 30174 bp, 25 predicted proteins | sample S1TSphfallax_FD_89692 | JGI IMG/M metagenome (GOLD analysis project Ga0116226, IMG submission 89692) | Host-associated microbial communities from peat moss isolated from Minnesota, USA - S1T2_Fa - Sphagnum fallax MG | ecosystem: Host-associated > Plants > Peat moss > Unclassified | place: USA...
GAGCGCTTCCTGGCGGGCGAGGCCGCGGATGCCTATGTGCGGCGCCTCGCGGAGAAGAAGGCGCTCGCCGGTGCGGCCCAGTTGGCGGGCAGCGCCTGGGGTGGGGCGTCGGCGTCGGGGCAGGCCGGGGGGCTGCCGCAGGCCGTGGTTCTGGGGGCGGATACGGCGGTGGTGGTCGATGGCCGGATCTTCGGCAAGCCGGCGGACGGCGCCGATGGGGTGCGCATGCTCACTGAGTTGTCGGGGCGGGTCCATCACGTGCTCACCGCCATCGCGCTGGCGACGGCGTCGGGCCTGCACACCCGACTGTCGCAGAGCGAGGTGACATTCCGCGAAATTTCCACCGCCGAGGCGCGCGCCTATTGGTTGACCGGTGAGCCTTGCGACAAGGCCGGCGGTTACGCGATCCAGGGGCGCGGCGCGGTGTTCGTCGCCGCTCTCAACGGCAGTTTTTCCGGCGTGATGGGTTTGCCGCTGTTCGAGACCGCTGTGTTGCTGGACGCGGTGGGCGTGCCCCGCTGGCGCGACGCGAGCGGCACGGACGGCGGCGGCGTGGACGGCGGCGGCTCGCATGGCCACTGAGATTCTCATCAATGGCAGCCTGCACGAGGCGCGCGCCGCGGTGGTCGAGAATGGCGTGCTGCAGGAGGTGTTCCTGGAGCGCGCGAGCCGCCGCGGCATCATCAGCAACATCTATAAAGGCCGCGTCTCGCGCGTGCTGCCGGGCATGCAGGCGGCGTTCATCGAGATCGGTCTCGAGCGCACGGCTTTCTTGCATGCCTCCGACATCTTCGACCCGCGTCACGCCGAGACCGGTATCGAACCGCCGCGCAGCGAGAACATTCGCTCGTTGGTGGCCGAGGGCAATGAGATTCTTGTGCAGGTGGTCAAAGACCCTCTGGGCACGAAGGGCGCCCGTCTCACCACTTACATCACGTTGCCGTCGCGCTATCTCGTCTACATGCCGCAGAGTCAGGGCGTGGGCGTCTCCGCGCGCATCGAGTCCGAGACGGAACGCGAGCGATTGCGCCACGCCGTGCAGGGTGGAATGCTCGCGCAGGAGAATGCCGGATATATCGTGCGCACCGCGGCGGAGGATGCGTCCGCGGAGGCGCTGCTCGCGGACATGCAATACCTGCGCAAGTTATGGGAGTTCGTGCGGCAGAAGGGCCTGCGTACCCAGCCCGGCAACCTGGTGCATGCGGACCTGCCGTTGCACCTGCGGGTGTTGCGCGATTTATTGCGGCCGTCGGTCGAGCGGGTGCTCATCGATCAGGCGAGCGCCCATCGGGAGATGCTCGAGTTCGCCGCCGCGTTCATGCCGGAAGCCGTGCCGCGAGTGGAGCTCTATGGCGAAGCGCGGCCGCTCTTCGAACTGCATCATGTCGAGGATGAGATCCAACGCGCTCTCGATCGCAAGGTGTCGCTGAAATCCGGCGGCTACGTCATCATCGATCAGACCGAGGCGATGACCACGGTGGACGTCAACACGGGCGCCTTCGTCGGCCATCGAAATCTGGAGGAGACCATCTTCCGCACCAATCTCGAGGCGGCGGTGGCGATCGCGCGGCAGCTCCGCTTGCGCAATCTCGGCGGGATCATCATCATCGATTTCATCGACATGGAGGAGGTGGAACACCGCCGCCAGGTCATCCAGGCCTTCGAGAAGGCGCTCGCCGACGATCATGTGAAGACCACGCTGTCCTCGGTCTCGCCGCTCGGCCTGGTGGAGATGACCCGTAAGCGTACCCGCGAAAGTCTGGAACATCTGTTATGTCAGCCTTGTCCTACGTGCGAAGGCAGGGGATTCGTGAAAACGGCGGAGACGGTTTGCCATGAGGTGTTTCGCGAGGTTGTGCGGCAGTCGCGACAGTTCGAGTGTCAGCAGCTGATGGTGCTTGCCCATCAGGACGTCATCGAGCGATTGCTCGATGAGGAATCATCCGCGCTGGGCGAACTCGAGTTGGTGACCGGCAAGCCGATCCGGCTGCAGGCCGAAGCGCTCTACTCCGTGGATCAGTACGACGTCGTGTTGATGTAGATGCTGTGGCGCAAGGTCGGAAAGATCCTGTTGGTTGCCTGCGGGGGGCTGTTCTGCCTGATCGGTGTTTTGATGCTCGGCATCAAGCTCGCGCTCGACCGGGTGCCTGAGTATCAGGCCGAACTCAAGGAGTGGGTTCATCAGCGCATTGGTTACCACATCGCTTTTGCGCACGTATCGCCGGCGCTGCGTTGGTCTGGACCGGAACTTTATTTCGACCGGCTCGAGCTGCGGTCGAAGGATGATGAGCGGGTGTTGGCCCGCGCCGCGGGCGGGCGTATCGGCGCGAATGTCTGGGAATTGCTGCAGACCGGCAAGTTGCTCGCCGGTCGCATCGAGCTCGACGAACCGACCATTTTCGTCACGCGTCTGGGCGAGACGGATTTCGCGCTGGCCTCGGAGCTCAAGTTGGGCCAGGGCCCTGCGACGCTGCCGCCGTTGACCCTGCGTGATCTGCCGGTGGGGACGCTCGCGATTCGCGACGGCGTCATCACCATCCTCAACTGGAACGACTCGCTGCCGGAGCTGCAACTGCGCGGTGTGAACTTGAACATCGTACGCAGTGGCGACTTGATCGAACTCAAGACGGCAGCGCGCCTGCCCGCGGTATTGGGTGGTGAGCTCAGTCTCAATGGGACGGCACGCGGCGACGGGCCGCTGCGCGGGCTCGATTGGACGGCGCTGGCGCGTGCCCGGCATCTGACGCTCCCGGGCTGGCATCAGCTGCTGCCGACGACCCTGGCGCGCCTGAGTTCCGGAGCAGGCGGCTTCGAGATGGCGGCGCGGGGTCACGGCGTCGAACTGACCCGCGCCGACCTCGACTTCGAGGCCACGAATGTGGAGACGCAGCTGGCGGAGCAGCCTGCGGTGAAGTTCGAGCAAATCGCCGGTGCACTCACCATGACGCACAGCGGCGATCGTTGGCTGCTGTTCGGCCGTCGGGTGCGGGCGCTGTCCGGCGGGCGGCGCGATCCGCAGTCCGAGTTCGACGCCAGTTGGCGAGGGGACGATGCGGGATTGCTGGAATTTCATGCTCGCGCGAGCTACTTGCGCATCGAGACCTTGCTGCCCTTGGCGGGGCTCCTACCGCAAAAAGATCTGCGCGAACGGCTGCAAGAGATCGCGCCCACCGGTGAATGGTTGAACACGCGGGTAAACCTATACCGCCAGGCGACTGCCGATCCCTGGAGTTTCGACGTGCAGGCGCAATTTCGCGGCGTGGGCTTCGCACCGGTGGGCCGTGCGCCCGGTCTGCGTGGTTTGAACGGCCTGATCGCGGGCAATGACAGCGGCGGACGGGTGGAACTCGACGGGCCGGATTGCGTGTTCGCCTGGCCGCAGCAGCTGCCGCAGCCGGTGATGTTGAAAACGTTCAAGACCACACTGTATTGGCAGCGCACGCGGCAGCAGCTATTGGTCGCGACGCCGTCGATCGACGTCGCGAATCCGGATGCCAAGGTGCATCTCCAGGCCGCCTGGTTGCAGCCGGGGGATGACAGCTCGCCGGTGCTGACGCTCGCCGGCGCGATAGACGACGGTCATGTCGAGAACACGCACTATTATTTGCCACACGCGTTGCTGGCGCCGTCGGCGCTCAACTGGCTTGAGCGCGCCCTCGTGGCGGGACGACTGGCGCACGCTGACGTGGCGTTTCGCGGACCGATTCGGCATTTCCCGTTCCGTGATCGCAGCGGGTTGTTCCTGGCGCGCGCGCGCCTCGAGGGCATGACGCTCAACTACCACGATGCGTGGCCGGCAGCCGAGGATTTGCAGATGCTGGCGGAGTTTCGCAACGAGGGACTCAGCGTGCAACTGCAGGCGGCGCGCATCGGTGGTCTGCACTTGCGGCGGGGCACGGTGCGGTTCGACGATTTCAAGACGGGTGAGCTGCGCGTCAGCGTGGGTTTGAGCGGTGATGCCGAGGCGGCCATCGACTACCTGCGCGCAAGCCCGCTCGATGCCGCGTCCGAGCATTTGTTCAGCGGCGTGGAGGGCCAGGGACCGATCGAGGCGGATGTGGATTTGTTCCTGCCGTTCAAGGAGTTCGACAAGCGCCACATCGTCGTGCGCACGAACTTGCGCGGTGTATCGCTCAAGTGGATCGGCAGTGGCGTGGCCGCCACCGACTTGCACGGCGAGGCGGAGACGGACGGCGCGCAGGTGGCGCGAGCGGACGTGCGCGGCAAGATTCTTGGCGGATACTTCGACATGGAGGCGCGCTGGCCGCGCAACGAGCCGGTGACGCGGACGCAATTGCAGTTCGCCGGGACCGTGAGCGGCGAGGCCCTGCATGCGGCCATGGGGCTGCCGCCCGCCATGGTCGTGGGCGGGAGCACGGACTGGCATGGCGTGTTGCGGATCGTGCCGGAGCCCGCGCGCGAACGCTCGCTGCATATCACGAGTACCCTGGCGGGACTCGAACTGGCTCTGCCGGAGCCACTCGCGAAACCTGAGGGTACGCCCATGCCGAGTTCTCTCGACGTGTCGTGGCCGGCCGCGGGAGGCACGCAGATCCGGATGTCCTTGGGCAATGTGGTGCATGGTGAGCTGACGATGGAGCCGGACGTCAGCGGCCAACAATTGGGGCGCGCAGCGGTAACCTTCGGGGCGGGCGCCGATTCGGCGTTCAGCGACAGCCAGGTTGTGAACAGCGGCGGGGTGATCGATCGGCTCGATCTCGCCGGATGGCTCAAGCTCTATACTCCCGGCCCGAGTTCCAAACCACTCGGCAGCTTCCTCCGTACCGCGAAGTTTCAGGTGGGAGAAATCGACTACCTTGGGTTAGCCTTTCACGATGTGGGCATTCAATTGGATGCCTTGGAGAAGGCCTGGCGGATCGGCGTCGACGGACCCAACGTGGTGGGCAGCATCCTGCTGCCGACGGGAGCGAACGCCGGCGACCCGTGGCAGCTCGAATTCGAGCGCCTGAAGTTCGTCGAGGGTCCGGGGTTCGATGCGGCGACGGGCGGCGCGAATCCCGCGGCCGATGCGGGGACGCCGGCTGGCGATGCCGGGGCGCTGCCCGGCGATGCGCCGGCCAATCCGCGCGGCATCCCGGCCATCAACTTTCATGCGGCGAATCTGGTGTGGGATGAGCGGCAGTTCGGCGACGTGCGCGCCACGCTCAGCAAACTGGACGATGGCATCGGCATGCAGGACCTGCGGGTGCACGGTGTCGGCTTCAGCGCCACGGCGACCGGCGAGTGGCGCGGTAAGGGTGCGGGACTGGGAAGGATCGTCGGCAGCGTCGTCAGCACCGATGTCGGCGAGACCCTGAAACAGCTGGGCTATGCCGATTTGATCGAAGCCAAGAGCGGCAAAATGGACGCCGATCTTAGGTGGGTGGGCGCGCCCACCGCATCGGCAATGCGCGCTGTGACCGGTCATGTTGAGCTCGCGCTCGACAAGGGTCAGATCACGGGATTGAAACCCGGTGCGGGCCGCCTAATTGGCCTCACCAGTCTCGCCGCGCTGCCGCGGCGGTTGTCGCTCGATTTCAGTGATTTGACCGACAAAGGCTTCGCGTTCGATACCGTTCGCGGCAATTTCGACCTGTATGGCGGCAGCGCCTACACCGATGACGTGGTGGTGAAGGGTCCCGCCGGCAGTATCGGTCTCATTGGCCGGGTGGGCTTCACGACCAGGGATTACGACCAGACGGCGGTGGTGACCGGCAATGTCAGCAGTACCCTGCCGCTGGCGGCCTTCGTCGGCGGCCCGGTCATCGGCGGCGCCGTGCTGGTGTTCAGTCAGGTGTTCAAACAACCCCTGGAAGGGCTGACTCGGGGGTATTATCGAATCACCGGAAGTTGGGATAATCCAACCGTTGAACGTATCAAAAGTGCAGACGCCGCTGCGGCGTCTGCAGAGGCACCGAAAGCATGGGAAAAGTAGCTGCAATTCAGATGACCTCGGGTCACATCGTGGGCGACAACCTCGCCGCCGCCGGCATTCTCCTCCGCGAGGCCAAGGAGCGGGGCGCCGTCATCGCCTGTCTGCCGGAGAACTTCTCCTTCATCGGCCTGCATGATGCGGCCAAACTGGAAGTGGCGGAGGCCGATGGGGAGGGACCCATCCAGGATTTCTTGCGCAAGACGGCGCGTGAATTGCAGCTGTGGATCTTGGGCGGCACCACCGTCATCAAGGGTGATTCGGTCAGCCGGGTCGCGAATGCCTCGCTGCTTTATGACGATACCGGCAAGCGGGTGGCGCGCTATGACAAGATCCACCTGTTCGACGTCGACATCCCCGGCCGCAGCGAAAAGTACCTGGAATCGAAGCATGTAACCCCGGGCCGCAAGGTCGTCGTTGCCGACACACCGGTCGGCCGGCTGGGCCTGTCGGTGTGCTATGACATGCGCTTCCCTGAGCTGTACCGTGAGTTGGTGACGGCGGGCGCGGAGTGGCTGACGATGCCGGCGGCATTCACCGTGCCGACCGGACGGGCGCATTGGGAGACGCTGCTGCGCGCGCGGGCCATCGAGAATCTTTGCTACGTGGTGGCTCCGGCGCAGAGCGGCACGCACTCGAGCGGCCGCGAAACCTACGGTGATTCGCTCATCGTCGATTATTGGGGCCAGGTGCTGGAGCGCCTGCCGAAGGGCAACGGCGTCATCATTGCCGAGATCGATCTCGCCAAGCAGGCGGAAACCCGGGCGCGTTTCCCGGCCTTGGACAATCGCCGGCTCAAGGTGAGCCCCGCCGGTGCCGTCGAGGTTGCGGCATGAGCGTGGTACCGACCTACGAGGTCGCGGAGCGCATGATCCTGGCTCCGTCGGGTCTCGATGCCGGCCGCCTGTCCACCGTGCTCGACACCGTCATGAGCCGGGGCGTCGATTACGCGGATTTGTATTTCCAGCTGTCTCGAGAGGAGTCCTGGTCGCTGGAGGACGGCATCGTCAAAGAGGGTTCGCACAGCATCGAACAGGGCGTCGGCGTACGCGCGATCAGCGGCGAGAAAACAGGTTTCGCCTACACCGACGAAGTGCTCATGCCGGCGCTGCTGGAGGCATCCGATGCGGCCCGCGCCATTGCCCGCAGCGGCAATGGTCGATCCGTGAAGGCCTGGGAGCGGCCGCTCACCCATCGGCTGTACATGCCCATCGACCCGCTCGATACCATACGCGACGAGGACAAGGTCGCTTGGTTGATGAAGGTGGATGCGGACACCCGGCGCATCGATCCCCGCGTCAAACAAGTCATGGCTTCCCTCGCCGCTGTTCACGAGGTGGTGTTGATCGCCTCGAGCGACGGCATACTGACCGCGGATGTGCGACCGCTGGTGCGCATGAACGTCTCGGTGATCGTCGAGCAGAACGGCCGGCGCGAGCAGGGCTACAGCGGCGGCGGCGGTCGCTTTGGCTTGGATGAATTGTTGCGCGGCGATGAACCGTTCGAACATGGGCGCGAGGCGGTTCGCCAGGCGCTGGTCAATCTGGAGGCCGTCGCGGCGCCGGCCGGTTCGATGCCCGTGGTGCTGGGCTCGGGTTGGCCGGGGATCCTGCTGCATGAAGCCATCGGTCATGGTCTCGAAGGTGATTTCAACCGCAAGGGCACCTCGGCCTTCTCGAATCGCATCGGCCAGAAAGTGGCCGCCGAGGGCATCACCGTGGTCGATGACGGCACGCTCGATCGGCGGCGTGGATCCCTCAACGTGGATGATGAGGGGACGCCGACCCAGTGCACGGTGTTGATCGAGAACGGCATTCTGCGCGGCTACATTCAGGACAAGATGAACGCGCGGCTGATGGGCATGCCGGCGACCGGCAATGGTCGTCGCGAGTCGTTCGCCCACATGACGCTGCCGCGCATGACCAACACCTACATGCGCGCCGGCGAGCGGGCGCCTGAGGAAATCATCGCCTCGGTGGAGAAGGGGCTGTACGCGGTCAACTTCGGTGGCGGTCAGGTGGACATCACCTCCGGCAAGTTCGTGTTCTCCGCCAGTGAGGCCTACCTCATCGAGAACGGCAAGATCACCACCCCGGTGAAGGGCGCGACGCTGATCGGCAACGGTCCGGACGTCCTCACGCGCGTGAGCATGGTGGGTAATGACATGAAGCTCGACGGGGGAGTGGGCACGTGCGGCAAGGAAGGCCAGTCGGTGCCCGTTGGTGTGGGTCAACCGACGCTGCGTATCGATGCGTTGACGGTGGGCGGTACGGGCTGACGGCTGCCCTTGGGCGAGAGATGTAATGGCCGATTCCGCGAACACGCCGACGAAATATCCGCGAACCGACTTGAACGAGCGTAACAACATGAAGTGTCGGGTGATCAGGCCGCCCGTTGAGGGCGGTTGGTCGGAACCCCCGATGTTCGAGTGGGAGTTGACCGCCGAATCCTGGACCGATGAACACCCGCACAGCGAGTACAACTTCGTGCTGGAGGGCGAACTGTTCGTCGAATCCGGCGGCGTGACGGTCGAGGCGAGACAGGGAGACGTCGTGCGGGTTCCCGCCGGCGCGGTGGGCAGATACTGGGCGCCCACCTATGCGCGATTGCTTGCCATTTATGGACCCAGCGATGGAAGTCCGAGTCGTCGACTGGGTCATGAGAAGCTGTAGACGCGCCCGCCGTGAAACTCAAGAATTCTCCGGAATTGCCGACTTTCAAGAAATCGCGTTTCATGAGAGCCCGCCACCGTCGGCATCACGATGTCCATACGCCGACGACTGCTGCTGTTGGGTGCGCTGGCGACTGCTTCGATCTGGAGCGGCGCGTTGCTGCAATATTTGCAGATGCGGGACCAGCGAGTGCGGTTGCAAGCGGTTCGAGCAACCATCGAAGCAGCCAACCTCTTCGCGGAGGCAGCTCATAACGCCGCGCGCGAACGGGGATTGAGCTATGGATGGCTGTCACAGGACGGATTGCAGACCGAGTTGGCCGGGCCGCGGCGTGGACTTGATGCAAGCCTTGCGGCACTTCGGCCGCAACTGACGACCGATGATGCGCACGGCGGCCTGCTGGCCGCAGCACGCTCCCGCGTCGGCGAACTGGGGGAGCTTCGCGAGGCCATTGACCACCGCGATCTTGCTCCACTCGAGGCGTTCCTCAGCTACAGCGAGATCATCGCGGCGCTGCAGGACGTCGCTGCACGCCGGCTTGCAGACGGCATGATCGTCGTCGCACTACCCTACGAACATGTGAATGCCTTGGAACAGATGGCCGAGCAGCTGAGCCGCCTTCGTGGCCTGACGCAAGGAGTGATTCGAGCACAATCGCTGCCGCCGACGATCGAGGAACGGCTCGAGCGTCAGATTGCGATGTACCAGGACGCGGAGCGCGCTTTGAAGCGCTCGCTTCCGGACTCGCGTGTTGCGGAAGGCGCCATCGCGGCCGAGGCACCCGTCGTTCGGGACGTGCTCGGGTTGGTGAGTCGGCTGGTCCAGTCGCAGCGCCCGGACGCGCTCGGAAGCAATGCAAGCAACTGGTGGAACGAGGCAACCGAGGCCGTCAACCACGTACACCAGGCAGCCGTAGCAGAGAGGCAGGTCCTGCGTCGGCAAGCCGAGGGGCGGCTAGCCGAGCTGCAATCGCGGATGCAACGCACCGTGGCCGTGCTCGTCCTGCTCGGCATCGTGACGCTTGCTTTGGTCTTGAGCACCGTTGGGCGAATCCTTCGCGGTCTGAATCAGTTGCTCGACGGCCTGGAATCGGTCGGGCAGCGTCGCAACTTCAAAGCGCGACTGGTCGCAACGGACGGCGACGAGTTCGGTACGATTTCGACGGAGATCAACAAGCTGATCGCGGTGGCGGGTAGCGTCGTCGAGGAGCAGGAAGAACTTAGCAAGATCGACCCTCTGACCGGGGCGATCAATCGTCGAGGCTTCGATCAGCAGCTCTCGGCACGCGCAGCGCCAGGGCGCCGGTTCGGCGTGCCATTGTCGCTCGTCATGATCGACGTTGATCACTTCAAAAGAGTGAACGACAGCCTCGGCCATGCGGCCGGGGATCGGGTACTTCAGGGACTCGCGCAACTGCTGCGTCAGGCTTTGCGGCCCGACGACGTCCTGGCCCGATTTGGGGGCGAGGAGTTCGTCGCGTTGCTGGTTGGCTGTCCAATCGAGTCAGCCCTGGAGGTGGCGGAAAAGCTGCGGGCGACTGTCGAGGCGCATGATTTTCTCATCGGTTGCCGGGTCACCGCCAGTTTTGGCGTGGCGGAACTGATGCCCGGTCAAACGTCCGAGAGCCTGCTGGTCGCCGCGGACGAACAGCTCTACGCCGCCAAGGCCGGTGGACGGAACCGTGTCTGCCACGTCCCTAGAAGTGGTAGCTCAAATCGACGCCCGCCGTCAGCGGTTGGTTCGTAATGATGCGGGTGAAATCAGGTTGCGGCTCATTTTCCGTGAACATGCTTTCGAGCTCCGCGTGCTTGTTGGTGAGATTGTTGACGAACACCGCGGCGGTCAGCTTGTCGCCATACTTGATTCCGGCACGGACATTGACGAGGTCATAGGAGGGCAGCTGTATGTACGTACCGGTGGCCTCGTAGGGGTTCGGGAAAAAGATCGAATACCGCGTGCCGGTGAATGAGTTTTCCAATCGAGCCGTGAACGTGTAATTGGTGCCGAACGCCTTGGAATAATTGATCGACGCGGTGCCGCTCACCGGCGAGACCTCCGGCAGTCGATGGATGGGTTGAATCACCCAATGGGGGCCGCCATCCAGATACTCGTAGAGATAGCCGGCGGAGACTTCGAGCTGAAATCCCGCGCCGAGATCGGCCCGCGTGTCGACGTCGAGCCCGTAGATATGCGCATAATTGCCATTGATGTTGAGTGCCCAGTCGTTCGGATAGGCCTCGAGCTGGATGTGCTCCCAATCCTCGTAATAGATGCTGGCGTTGACGGTCAGGCGACGATCGAAGAACCGTGATTTCTCACCCAGCTCGTAGCTCACGACGCGATCCGGCGCGTACGTGGCGGGCCACTGGCCGCCCGCCTTGTAACCTTGTTGTTGGAAGGCTTCTCCCCAGATGGTCCCGGGGGTGGTCGGATACAGGGCGTTGCCGCCGCCCGGTCGGAAACCGGTCGACACGGTGCCATAGACCATGAGGTCCGGGCTGAACGTGTAGGTGGCATTGATCTTCGGGTCGAAATTCGTGGATGACAACTGAATGAGACCGCGACACGAGGGAACGGCCGCGCCGAGGAATGAACCCCAGCCGCTGATGCACGACGAGAACCGATAGTCGTAGCGATTGACGCGGGCGCCGAAGTCGATCTTGAACTCGTCGCTCAAGGCATACGTCAGGTCGCCGAAAGCCGCGTATTGCTTGATCGTGGTGGGCGAGTAGGCGTCAAACCAGTGGGGCGTGGCCGCCGGTGCGAGCGTGCCATAGTCCATGTACGACGTGTAATTGGGCGTGGTGCCGTTGAAGGTCCACAACGAGTAGAAGTCGCTGAAATAGAGACCGCCGACCCAGCTGGCCTTGCCGCTGCCGGTCGATGTGGCACGCAATTCCTCGCTGAATTGATGAGAAGGGTCGGCCTCTATGCCGTACTCGGGACCGGATCCGTTGGCGCCATAATAGCCAATGTTGGGCAGGCCATAATTGGAGGCATAGGTCAGGGCCTCGAGCGGGTTATTGAAGGCCTCGCTGGCTTCTTCTTCCTGGGTGGAATACCGGTTCCATCGAGCCGTGCTCGACGTCAGATCGAACGTCGGGAAGTTGTAATTGATGGTGAGGCCGTACGTGGTCAACCGATCGGTCAGCGGTTCGGCGATGTTGAACGGCTGGTAATGCGCCAGAGTGCCCGGCGTGCTGTCATAGGCGCTGATGCCGTTTTGGGTGCTGTTCTCGTGGAAGATGGACGGCGTGATGCTCAAGTCGTCCGAGGGCTTCCACAGCAGCGTCACGCGCCCGGCATAGATCTGATAGGCATTCGAGCCCGGATATCGCGCTTCGACGGGGGCCGATTGGACATTGCCGCGCACCGTGCCATCGGGATTGCCGCCGACGACGGGCAGGTCGGAGGAGACGATGCGATCGATCCAGCCGCTCGTGTAATCCTGAGACCCCACGACACGCAACGCCAGCGTGTCGTTGATGAGGGGAATGTTCAACATGAGATTTTCTTTGTGATTGAAACCACCGCCATCGGTGCCCGAAAGCACGCTCTGCGCGCTCCCCTGAAACTCCGTCAAGTTCGGCTGGTTGGTGATCAATCGGACGGTTCCGCCCATCGAACCCGATCCGAACAAGGTGCCTTGGGGTCCACGTAAAAGCTCGATGCGATTGAGGTCATAGAGATCGGGGTCGATGACGACGTGGCCGTTTTGCGCGCTCGCCGGCCCGGTGAGGGGAACATCGTCGAGATAAAAGCCGACCGTTGCCGAGTTGCCGCCGCTCGAGGTCATGCCGCGCATCTCGATCTCGGTCTGACTGGGCCCTTCGCTCTTCAGCGAAACACCGGGCGTGCCCTGGGCGAGAGCGGCCAACGAGGCGACGCCACGCGCCAGCAAGTCATCACCACTCACCGCCGCGATGCTGATCGGCGTGTCCTGTACCGTTGACATCCGTTTCTGCGCGGTGACCACGACTTCTTCCAAAGCGCTGCCTGCCGATGAGCTGCCGGCGCTTTCGGCGGCGGTGCCGGTAGCAGCATTGGCGTCGGTATCGGCATCGGCATCGGCATTCGTATTGGCTTGCAGGGTAAACAATAAAGTGGCCAGAGCCGCTCCGCTGACCGAAGAAGCCGAGTAGTTCCCAAGAATGCGCATCCCTCGTTCTCCACAAGTGTTTATGCCAACTCCCGCGGAGAATTTTGGGATTTCAGGCTGTTAATTTGCTGTTAATAAATGCGGCTCTGCGACGGAGGTTTGGATAGGTTTACCGCCACGGTCGCTGTTGCCGGTGCCGTCCGCAGCGCGGTAGTATGGACGGCCGCGGTGTCGCCGCATTCCGGACGTGAAGCCCTCTGAACGCGAATTCACCGGACACTCGATCTGTGCCTTCAGCCGCCATGCCGCGGGGCATCCCGTTCATCGTTGCGAACGAATTCGCCGAGCGATTCTGTTTCTACGGCATCAATTCGATTCTCGCGATTTACTTGGTGCAGTCGTTGCATTACGGCGATGCCCAGGCGACCACCTGGGTGTCGTTGTTCAAATCCGGCGCCTACTTTTTCCCGTTGGCCGGGGCCGTGCTATCGGACGTGTTCTGGGGCAAGTTTCGCACGGTACTGTGCTTTTCGATGGTGTACTCGGCCGGCTGCATCGTGCTCGCCCTCGCTCGGGAGCCGGCGATGATAGCCGCCGGCTTATTCCTGGTGGCATTCGGCACCGGCGGCATCAAGCCGTGCGTGGCGAGCAACGTCGGCGATCAGTTCACCGGCGCCAACCAGCATTTGATCGAACGTGCCTTCAGCTGGTTCTACCTCGCGATCAACAGCGGCTCGATCATATCCATTCTGCTGTGTCCGGTGCTGTTGCCCGCCTTCGGTCCGACCGCAGCTTTTGGCGCCCCGGCCTTGATGATGTTCCTGGCCACCTTGGTCTTTTGGGCGGGCCGTAGGCGCTTCGCGGTGGTGCCGCCGGCCGGTAAGGTGTGGTTGCGCGACATACTCTCCAAGCAAGGTTTGGCGACGGTCGGTCGGCTGCTGTTGATCTATGTGTTCATTGCCTTTTTCTGGGCGCTCTGGGATCAGAGCAACGGCACCACCTGGTCGCTGCAGGCCCGGTCCGATCTCATGGACAAGGACTTGGGATTCGGCGTCACGCTGCTCCCGGCGCAGATACAGGCCGTCAACGGAGTGTTGATCTTGGCGTTGGTGCCGGTCTTCACGTACGGCATCTATCCCTTGGTCGGCCGGTTTTTCAAGGTGACGCCGCTGCGCAAGATAGGCGCGGGCTTGTTCGTCACCGCGAGCTCCTTCCTGGTGATCGCCTGGATCGAGTCACGTATCCAAGCCGGCTTCGTGGTGAGTGTGTGGTGGCAGATCCTCGCCTATGTGATTCTCACCGCCGGCGAGGTGCTGGTGTCCATCACGGGCCTCGAGTATTCGTACAAGCAGGCGCCGCTGTCGATGAAGAGCTTCATCATGGCGTTGTTCTATCTGTCGATCAGCGTGGGCAATCTGTTCACCGCGGCCGTGAATCATTACATGGTGCGTCCGCTCACCGCGTCAGGCATGGAGTTGGGAGCGGCGACATGGATATCGGTGAGTGGAGTCGCACCGCTGGTCGCCGGTCAGAAAATCGATTTGGGCGGTGCCAATGGTGTGCAGGTGGTCGACCCAGACGGCAATTCGGCGGCCCTGCAGGGCACTTATCTGGTGCGTGCTGTCGATCACGGTCGCTTGCAACTGATGGATGCGGTGACGCGTAAACCCTTGGTCACGCGCGGCAGTTTCGATGCCGCCAAGGCGACGGTCTCCACGTACGCTCTGGTGGGACCCGCCTATTTCATTTTCTTTTCCGAGATCATGGCCGGCGCAGCCGTCATCTTCATTTTCGTGGCTGTGTTGATTCCTGAAGCCACGTTTGTGCGCCTGGATGCGCCGGGGGAAGACGAAGCGAATTCGATGCCGGCTTAGACTCGGACAGGCCCCTGTCGACGAAGTCCAACACCAGCGCCGCGCATTCCCGCGGTCGGGATTGCAGCAGCAGGTGGGGCCCGTCGATGCAGACCACCTTTGCATGCGGCAGCCGCGCCGCGAGCCAGCGCGTCGCGGCGAAGGAGATGACGCGATCGTTGCGCGCATAGACGATCAAAGTGGAGGTGTTGATACGGCGTATGGCGGCCGTGGTGTCGACCGTAAGCAGCGAAGCGATGCGCCGGGCGACCACCGAACGCGCCACTGCAGCGATGGCACGGTCGGCCTGAGCGGGCGCGGTCGCCGACCGGGGCGATCCCCACATCAGCAAAGCGCGCAAGCGGCGGGGCAGCGAATGAATGGGTACGAGGAAGGCCAGTGGGCTCATCCATCCAAATAGTGGATAGGGATTCTTGGCGAAAGTCGTGCAAAGAATCAGGCCGGTCAAGCCGGGCGGCCGGGACGCGGCCAGGCGGATCGCGAGCGGGCCACCGAAGGATTCGGCGAGCAGAACGAACGGACGATCGGTCGGCAAGGCGGGGCGGATGAGCTGCTCCAGCTCTTCATAGCCCAGCGGCACATCCTTGGGATAGTCCAAGACCCGTGAGTCGACCTCCTTGCCCAGGGCTTCGATGAAATTGGTCAACAGCTTGCCGGTGCCGTCGAGTCCCGGCAGCAGCAACAGGAGGAGCGGCGGCGTCATCGAGCGACTCTTGGCGGCATCGAGCAAATCTTGCGGTTTGCGGCGTATTCGCGCCACAGGTTGGCGCCACTTTTACCGCACAATTCTTCCACGGCACTCATGGAAGAGATCCTAACAGCGGGTTGTTGCAGGGATGCGCGGCCGTAGGGTGGCGGTGATGCCGAGTCGCCGCCACCCGTCTTTCTCGTGCGGTAGGCTCGGCTCTATGAACGTCATTTGCCCGACCGTGGACGACCTCGAACCCCCACGACGCCCCGACCGTTGACTTCTGCCCCGATCCTGCTGGTGGCATTCGCCATGGTGGCGCTCACCGGGCTGACGAGCTTCGTGGCGCGTCGGCTGCACGTGCCGCAATCCATCTTGTTGGTGATGGTCGGCGCAATACTGGCATTCATGCCGCACGTGCCGGCGGTGGAGCTCGATCCGCATCTGCTGTTGCTGTTGTTTCTGCCGCCCCTGCTCTATTACGCGGGCGTGGGCATGAGCTGGCGCGGTTTCAAACGCAACCTGACGCCCATCATGTTGTTGGCCGTCGGCTGTGTGCTGTTTACCGCCACCGCAGTCGCGGCGACCACTCATTGGTTGCTGCACCTGCCCTGGGATGTGGGCTTCGTGCTGGGCGCGGTGGTCTCGCCGCCGGATGCGGTCGCCCCCATGGCCATCGCGCGCCGGCTTTTGGTGCCCAAGCAGCTGCTCATGATTCTCGAAGGCGAGGGCTTGGTGAATGATGCCACGGCCTTGATCCTGTTCAGCTTCGCGGTGGGCGCGGTCACCACGGGGCATTTTTCGTTGGCGCATGCGGCGGTCAGTTTCAGTGTGATCGTGGTGGGCGAAATCGGCTGGGGTCTTGCGATCGGGTCCGGCGCCCTGTACCTGCGCGCCTTGGCGCGTGACCCCGATGTGGAAATGATCCTGGCGTTGCTGACGCCGTTTGCCGCGTTCTGGCCGCCGCATTTCCTCGGCGGTTCCGGGGTTCTGGCGGCGGTAACCGCCGGCCTCTACACGAGTTGGAACGGGCCGCGCCTGATCGCCCCGGCGACCCGTCTGCAGGGTTTTTTCGTGTGGGGTTTGGTGGTCTATATCGTCGAAGGTGTCGTGTTCTTTCTCACCGGACTGCAGTCTCGGGTGCTGATGGAGGGTCCGGTCACGGGCGAATGGCCGCGAACGCTGCGTGCCGCAGCGATCACCATCGTGATGGTGCTGTTGATCCGCTTCGTGTGGGTGTTTGCGCTTGCCGCGGTGCGCAGACCGCCGAAACGGCCGAGCTGGCAGGAGACCTTCCTGATCGGCTTTACCGGCATTCGCGGTGTAGTTTCGTTGGTTGCAGCCTTGTCCATTCCAGACCTCGCCGGCGCCGGGCGATTCCCGGAGCGGGACCTCATCTTGTTCGTGACATTTTGCCTCATTCTCGTTTCGCTCTTGGGGCAGGGCGCCCTGCTGCCGCGGGTGATCCGTTACCTCAAAATCGATAAGCTCGGTCAGCGTGAGGCGGAGGCGGCGAAACGCGCGGAAGTGGCGGCGCGCGTGGCCGGCATCGACGCCGCCCTACAGCGGCTCGGCGAACTCGAGGCGGCCGGACAAATCAGTCCGTACGCGGCCTACATGCGGCGCATGCACGAGGATCGGCGGCTGTATTTCACGCAAGCGGCGCACGCGACGCGGACGGCTGCAGCAAGCCAGGCCGCGTCCAGCACGAATGATGGCGAAGCGATCAGCCAGCCCGACTCGGTGGATGTCCGGCTGCTGCTGCTGCAGGCGGAACGCGACAGTATCGCGGCACAATTCGCCGCGGGTGACTTAACTGACGAAGCGCGCCGGCGCATCGAGCGGGAACTCGACCTGGAGGATGCGCGCGTGCGCCACACGGCCGACAGCGCCACGGGTCAGAGCTTCGGCGAACTGTAAATTCCCCCACCATAAGTCAAATGGCCGTCTCGCCGCGCCGGGATCGTTTATGCTCGGCATAGCGAGGTGTCATCATGCGTCTGGCCAGACCTGTCTATGAAAGTGTGCCTTTGATCTACGCCCTGATCGGTGCCGGCGCGGGTTACATCTCTTATCTCGACCCTGAGGATCCGCGCATGTCGATCGCGCTTGCGATCGGCGTCGTCGGCGAAGTCGCGGGTCTGACGGTGTTCTTGCGGCGGCAGGACTATCGGGCGAGGAGCCGCGAGTACGGCGAGATCATCGAGTTGCCCTCGCAGCCGCGGCGTTGAGGCAGACGGGTTGGCGCTACTCGCTCGATTCTTCCTCGATGCGTGCGGCATCGTTCAGCGGCGGTCGGGGGCGTTGCGGGCGTTCATCCAGATACATGATCTCGTGCTGACCGACCTGCACCACGTCGCCATCGTTGAGGTTGTGCCGCCGCACCCGTTTGGATTGCACGTAGATGCCATTGGTGCTGTTCAGGTCTTCGATGACACAGGCATCGGATTGGGTGACGATCTGGCAGTGATGGCGGCTGATGAAGCGGCTGTCGATCTGCAAGTCATTGTCGGAGGTTCGCCCGATCACCAACCGGCCGGGCCGCAATTCCCTTTCGATCACCGTCTTGCCGCCGCTGGCGAGCAGTATACGGCCGACGCAGGGAATCTTGTCCGACGGCTTCGGCGAGGCGACCAGACTGATGTTGGGCAGGCGCATCCGGTTCGTTATGGAAGCGAACTCCACCCACTGTAATTCGCGGATCGCGCTGTCGAGATCGGCCATGGTGACCGTGTCTGATTCCCGTCCGAAGGCGGCCATCATGGCCGTGTCGCACAGGGTGTTGACCAGCCGCGGCACCCCGCCGGTGTAGCGGAAGATCATCGCGTAGGCGTCGTCGGAAAATATGCGCCGACCCTGTGATCCCGCAACCTCGAGACGGTGTTCGATATAGGCGGCGGTTTCGGTTTTCGAGAGCGCGGCCAGATGAAAGCGCAGCCTGACGCGCTGTGCGAGCTGGATGAGTTCGGGCGAGTTCAACTTGTCGTTGAGTTCGGGTTGTCCGGCCAGGATGATGCGCAACGCCTTTTCCTTGGCCGTCTCCACGCCGGACAGCATGCGCACTTCTTCCAGCACGCGCTGGCTCAAGTTCTGTGCTTCATCGACGATCAGCAGCACCTTGCGGCCGGCATCGTGCATTTCCATGAGGAATTGATTGAGGGTTGCCAATACCTCCGGTTTCTTCATCTGAAAAGGAGTGAAGCCGAATTGCACCAGTACGGTTTGCAGGAACGCCGTGGGGTTCAGTTGCGTCTGATTGATCTGCGCCACCACCACGTCGGGTTGCAGTTCCCGGAGGAAGGTCTCGATGAGCGTCGTCTTGCCCGCGCCGATCTCACCGGTGATGACGACGAAGCCATCGGTGAACCAGATGGTCGACTCCATGTACGCCTTGGCGCGGGCATGCTGTTTGCTCAGGTAGAGAAACTGCGGATCCGGTCCCAGCCGGAAAGGCAGCTCCTGCAGCTTAAAAAGCTCTAGATACATGATGGGTGCGGAAGAAAACTCAAGTCCATTCGATCAATTGTAGGGCTTTCTTCAACATTTCGTTGCGTTCCCGCGCCGTGCGCTCGATGATGGTGCAGTGCCCCAATTTACGGCCGGGCCTCGGCGCCTTGCCATAATCGTGGACGGTCGCGCCATCGAGCCGCAAAAGACCTTCGATGGCGGGCATATTGCCCAAAAAGTTCACCATGGCGGCGTGACCGACAGCACGAGTCGAGCCCAAGGGAAGATCGCAGATCGCCCTGATGTGGTTCTCGAACTGGCTCGTGACACAGCCTTCGATGGTCCAATGTCCCGAATTATGGACGCGCGGCGCCATTTCATTCGCCACCAACCGGCCGCCGACCACAAAGAATTCGAGGGTGAGGATACCGACGTAGTGCAATTTTTCCATGACACGCTTGAGGTACCGCCGGGCCAGCCGTTCGAGGCGCGCATTGGCGAAGGGAGCTACGCTATAGCGCAAAACACCGCCCGCGTGAGTGTTGGCGGTCAGCGGGTAGTAAACGATATGGCCGGCCGCTGAACGCGCACCGATGATGGAGACCTCGCGCGAAAAGTCCTGGAATTTCTCGTAGATCAGGCCGCGCTGACCCATGCGGCCCCAGGCCTCGGCGATATCCCGGGCGCCCTGCAGGGCGAACTGGCCCTTGCCGTCGTAACCCAAGCGGCGGGTTTTCAGGATGCCGCGAGCTCCGAGTCGCCGCACGGCCCGCTCGAGGTCGTCGCTGCTGTCGACCGCGGCATGTGCGGCAACCGGAATTTTCAATGCGCTGAACAGCGCCTTCTCGTGCAAACGGTCCTGCGACACCTCGAGCGCGGCGAGTGGCGGACGGATGCGGGTGCCGTGTAGCAGGGGCGCGAGCCCGGCGCCGTCGACATTCTCCCAATCAAAGGTGAGCACATCGCACTTCGCCGCCAGTTCGGCGAGTCTTGCGGGATCATCGAGTTCGCCCAAGAGGATGGGGGCCACCTGCGCCCCCGGTGCATCCGGGCTGCGATCGAGAAAAAGACTGGAGAGGCCCAGAGGATAGGCCGACAGGGCGAGCATCCGGCCGAGCTGACCCGCGCCGACGATGCCGATCCGGGAGCGATTCAAGAGCGGCGGGGATCCGGCCTCGCGAGCACCGAGGCGGTTTGCGCGTCGCGAAACGCATCGAGTGCGATACGAATTTCGCTCGAGTCGATCGCCAGAATCGACGCGGCGAACAAGGCCGCATTCTTCGCTCCGGCAGCGCCGATGGCGAAGGTGGCCACCGGCACGCCCGCCGGCATCTGCACGATCGAGAGCAAGGAATCGAGTCCGTTCAAGGCCTTCGATTGCACGGGAACACCGAGGACGGGAAGCGACGTTTTGGCCGCCGCCATGCCCGGCAGATGGGCAGCGCCGCCGGCACCCGCGATGATGGCTTTCAAGCCTCGGCCACGCGCCGATGCGGCATAGTCAAACAGCAGATCCGGCGTGCGATGGGCCGAGACCACGGTCACCTCGTGAGCGATTTTCAAGGAGGCCAGTGTGTCTGCCGCGCCCTGCATCGTTTCCCAATCGGACGCCGATCCCATGATTATTCCAACCAGCGGTTGCATGCGGCTAGTCTAACAAGAGTCAATCGAGAAGCTTGCGCAAAAAGGCGAACAACTCGCGGGCACCCGCCGGCGAGCGCTGTTCCGCGCGTTCGCGCTCGGCCTTGTCCAACAACTTCAGCAGGGCGGTACGGTCGATGTGAGGATAGGCCTTCTCAAGTTCGTCGACGCCGGCCGTTGGTGCTGACAGCAGCCGATCGCGCCAGCGTTCGATTTGTTGAAAATGGCGGATCTCCAGGTCGTGGCGCTGCTTGCGCTCGGCGAGTTTGGCAAGAACGGGTTGCGGATCGATGCTGCGCATCAATTTACCGATATACTGACGCTGCCGCACTTGGGCGCCGTGGGAGGGCAGGCGGCGCAGGTCGCGGAGTGCCACGAACAAGGTCTCCGGCAGTCCCAAGGCTTTGATTTCCTGGTCCGGAAGGGCGGAGAGTTGGACGCCGAGTTCCTGCAACGAAGCGGCTTCACGCTTGCGCGCGCTCTTGCTCAAGGCTTCCTCGGGCGTCTCCGCGGAATCGTCGGGCTCGCTCTCGGTTGTCATATTACGCATGCTATCACTCGAGTCGGTAGAATCGCGGATCGAAAATGAAGACAGAATTGGAGAGGACGATGGCCGTCGTGCCCTTAAACCCGTTGCGTCTTGGCCCTATGGATCTGGAAACCATCATCGAGCGTGCGCTCAGCGAGGCGCGCTCGCTGGGCGCATCCCAGGCGGAGGCGGCTGTCAGTCAGGATACCGGTCTTTCGGTCGGCGTGCGACTCGGCGAGGTGGAGACCCTCGAACAGCAGCGGGACCGCAGCATGGGAATCACCGTGTATTTCGGTCAGCGCAAGGGATCGGCCAGCACCGCCGACTTCTCGGCGGATGCAGTGCGTGCCACCGTCGCGAAGGCCTGCAGTATTGCGCGGTTCACCGCTGAGGACGCCTGCGCGGGGCTCGCGGATGCCGCGCTGATGGCAAACGACCCGCCAAACCTCGATCTGTCGCATCCCTGGAGCGTCTCGGCGGATCGAGCCATTGAAATCGCCAAGGCCTGCGAAGCGGCGGCGCTCGCCTTCGACCCGCGCATCAACAATTCCGAAGGGGCATCCGTGAGCACGCACCAGGGATTGCATGTCTATGGGAACTCGCATGGCTTCGTCGGCGGCTATCCGACCACCTCGCACACCATCAGCTGCGTGGTGCTCGCCGGCAAGGGCGAGGACATGCAGCGGGATTATTGGTATTCGAGTTCGCGCGACTGGCAGGAGTTGGACAGCCCCGAGGCCATCGGCCGCGAGAGCGCGCGCCGCACCATTGCCCGATTGGAGCCGCGCAAGTTGAGCACGCGCCGTGCGCCGACGCTGTTCGTGCCGGAGATCGCCCGCGGACTCATCGGCCACTTTGCCGCGGCGATCCGCGGCAGCAGCCAGTATCGGCAGTCTTCGTTCCTGTTGAACGCGGTGGGTCAGCAGGTCTTCCCCGCAGGCTTTGCGGTGAGTGAACGGCCGCATATACCGAAGGCCATCGGCAGCGCGCCCTTCGACGATGAGGGCGTGGCGACTCGGGCCCGTGAACTGGTCGAGGACGGAGTGCTCACCGGCTATATTTTATCGAGCTACTCGGCGCGCAAACTCGGACTCGAAACCACCGGCAACGCCGGCGGTGCGCACAATCTGTTGGTGGCATCGAATGCCACCGGCGGCCTTCCCGGCATGATTCGCCGTCTGGGGACGGGACTCATGGTCACCGAGCTGATGGGGCAGGGTATCAACATGGTGACCGGCGACTATTCGCGCGGCGCCGCGGGCTATTGGGTCGAAGGCGGAGTGATCCAGTATCCGGTGGCGGAAATCACCATCGCCGGCAACCTGCGCGACATGCTCGCAAATATCGTCGCCGTCGGCGATGACATCGACACGCGCGGTGGGATTCGGGTCGGCTCGATCTTGCTCAATGAGATGACGATCGCGGGCGAGTGAGCCCGTTCGCCGCTCAGGCGGTCAGCAGCCTCAGCGCCTCGCGATAGTTGTCGCTGGTACGCTTCAGGATGTCGGCGGGCAAATTCGGTGCGGGCGGCTTCTTGTTCCAATTGAGCGACTCGAGATAGTCGCGGACGAATTGCTTGTCGAAACTCGGCGGACTGATCCCCGGCTTGTACGAGGCCATCGGCCAGAAGCGCGAGGAGTCGGGCGTCAGCGCCTCATCGATGAGACGCAGATCGCCCGCCTTATCGATGCCGAACTCGAATTTGGTGTCGGCGATGATGATGTTGCGGGCGCGGGCGTGGTCGGCGGCGAAACGGTAGATTTCGAGTGCGATGCGCCGAATGCTGTTGGCGTGATCGCGGCCGACCAGTTGCACGATGGTATCGAAATCGATGTTCTCATCGTGCTGGCCGGCGGGCGCCTTGGAGGCGGGTGTGAACAACGGTTCCGGCAATTTCTCGGCCATCTGCAGGCCGGCAGGCAGCGGGATTCCGCAGATCGAGCCGCGGAGCTTGTAATCCTTGTAGCCGGAGCCGATCAGATAGCCCCGTACCACCGCCTCGAGCGGCAATGCGGTGAGCTTCTTGACCACCATGGCTCGCCCCGCGAGCTGGGCGCGTTCTTCTTCATTGGTGACCACATCCTCGACCCGCACGAGGGAGGTGTGATTCGGCACCATATGTCGAGTCTTGCCAAACCAGAACAGGGAAATCTGGGTCAACACCTGACCTTTGAAGGGGATGGGATCCGGCAGCACGACGTCGAACGCGGACAGCCGGTCGGTGGTCACAATGAGCAGATGGTCGGCATCCACATCATAGATGTCGCGCACCTTGCCTTGGTGGATCTTCTTGAGACCACGCAAGTGGGTCTCGAAAAGCGGTGGTCGAAGCGAAAACTGTTCCATGTGGCGACAGGGTCCTGCCTTCCGACTGATACCATTACTGGATTGACGGCCGGCGATTGTGATCGGGCAGCGAGGATAGGTCAACGCGCATGGCATGGAAAGGCAAATTCTTCGGGGCGGTGATCGGTTTGTTGCTCACCCGGAACCTATGGGGTGCAGTTGTCGGCGCGTTCATCGGGGATTTTTTCGGCGAACATTTCGGCATGCGCTTCGCCAACAGCGACTATGCGACGGTGGCCGGTCAGGCTGCGGCGGAGGGGGTGGGCTACAGCTCGGTAGCGGACATTTTTTTCCGCGCTACGTTCGAGCTCATGGGCCATGTGGCGAAAGCCGATGGTTGGGTATCGCGGGCGGAAATCGATGCGGCGCGCCGGCTGATGGAGGAGCTCAACATGGGTCCGAACGAGGTACGGGCGGCGATCGCGAGTTTTCGAATCGGAAAATCCGCGGGCTATGATGCCGAAGCCCGTGTGGCTGAATTTGCGACGGTCTGCTCCATCCGCCATGACCTGCTCAGGCCCTTCATTGAACTGCAAATGCGGGCGGCGCTGGCCGGCAGTGGAATGGCGCTGCCGGCACGAACCATTCTGGCCCGGGTTGCGGAACGGCTCGGCCTCTCCGGGCTGGAGTTCGTACAGATGGAGCGTGCGCTACGGGCCCGCCAATACGCCCATGCCGAGCGCCGCGGCTCGGCACGGCCGGCGCCGCGCGCGCGACCGCTCGCGCCCGCATACGCCGAACTGGAGGTCGATCCTGGCAGCAGCGATCAGGAAGTGACCAAGGCCTATCGACGTCAGTTGAGCCGACATCACCCTGATAAACTTGTGGCGAATGGTCTGCCTGAGTCGATGGCGCAAGTGGCGAAGGAAAAGACCCAGCGAATTCAGGAGGCCTACGAGGCGATACGGGCGGCGCGTGGAATGCGCTGAGACGATTTATAACGGGTGAACGGGGGTTACCATGTCGATAATTATTTCTCCTTCCATTCTGTCGGCCGATTTCGCGCGGCTCGGCGAGGAAGTCAATGCGGTTCTCGAGGCCGGCGCGGATTGGATCCATTTTGACGTGATGGACAATCATTACGTACCGAATCTCACCATTGGACCGCTGGTTTGCGAAGCTCTGCGCAAGGCGGGAATCAAGGCGCCGATCGATGTTCATCTCATGGTGTCACCAGTCGATTCGATGGTCACCGACTTTGCGAAGGCCGGTGCCAGCTACATCAGTTTTCATCCCGAGGCCACCCAGCACGTCGACCGAACGATTCAGCACATCCGTGATTCGGGCTGCAAACCGGGGCTGGTGTTCAATCCGGCCACGCCGCTCAACTGGCTCGATTACGTCATCGACAAAATCGATGTCGTGCTGCTGATGTCGGTCAATCCCGGCTTCGGCGGACAGAAATTCATTCCCGAGGCGATCGGTAAATTACGCGAGGCGCGCGCACGGATCGATGCGAGCGGACGCGATATCAGGCTCGAAGTCGATGGGGGAGTGAAGATCGACAACGCCGCCGCCATCGCAAAGGCCGGAGCGGATACGTTCGTGGCGGGCTCGGCCATCTTTGGGTCCAAGGACTACGTGAGCACCATCAAACAGATGCGGGCGCAAATCGAGATCGGCAGGGGTGCCGGCGGCTAGAATGACCGGCGGCGGTCAGGTCGAAGGGCGACGCTTAGAATGCTGATTATTCGTCGTCGTCCTCGTCATCATCGTCGTCATCGTCAATCGGTTCGCTGCGTACGGTCTTGCCGAGTGCGCTGGCCGCTCCCGCTTTGACGGGCACGATCAGCGGTCGAGTCTTGACCTTGGGCCGGGCGTTGAAGACCACGATGGTCTTGCCCGTGGCGCGCAACAAGCCCTGCTCTTCGAGCACCTTCAGCACCCGACCGGCCATTTCGCGGGAGCATCCGACGAGACGCGACAGTTCCTGACGGCTCACCTTGATTTGCATACCCTCAGGATGAGTCATCGCATCCGGTTCGCCGCATAAATCCATGATGGCGTGGGCTACCCGGCCGGTGACATCGACGAAAGCGAGATCGCCCAGTTTACGGTTGGTTCGATCCAGACGGGTGGCGAGCTGAGTGGCCAACTCGAAAATCAAACCGGGACTTTCGGCGGCGATTTGCCGAAACCGCGGATAGGTCATTTCCGCCAGTTCAGATTGCTGGCGGGTACGGACCCAGGCGCTGCGGGTGGGCTGTTCATAGAAAAGGCCCATTTCACCGAAAAACTGGCCCTTATTGAGGTAGGCGAGCACCATCTCGTTGCCGTCCTCGTCCTCAATCATGACTTCAACGGAACCGCTGATGATGTAGTACAAAATGTCTGGCAAGTCGCCCGCATGGATGATCACGGTTTTTGAAGGGACTGTCCGTATCCGGCAGTAACTCAAGAAACGGTTGATCGCCGGTATATCGCTTAAGGCCTTCGCCCCTTCTTCCATGGTCACTCCCTTAAGTCTCGGATTGGCGCGTCGATGCTATAACGCATGCACTGGCGCACGTTTTATTACATAAGTACTGGAATCGCAAGCACTAAGGGCCTGGATCACAGCCAATATGAGCTGTGCGTCATGACCCGGGCGGTCAAACGCATGACCGCGCGCACCGGAAAAGGCAGGGAATGCCCCCCCAGAGCGGTGGCTTCAGCGCCATGGGCCGCCTCATCGAGGGCCATTTGGTCGATTATCGCCCGGCTGCGATGATCGGCGGCCGGCAGTCGGTGCAAATGGCCGTGCAAATGCGCTTCGACCTGCTTTTCGGTCTCGGTGATGAAGCCCAAACTGGTGCGGTCGCCGAAAACCCCCGCCAGCGCGCCAATGGCGAAAGATCCGGCATACCAGAGCGGATTGAGCATGCTGGTATGCCCGTAGAGTTCTCCCAGCCGAGCCTCACACCAGGCCAGATGATCCATCTCCTCGGCAGCGGCTTTTTGCATCGCTCCCGCCACCAAGGAGCCGCGGGCGGTGAGCGCCTGACCCTGATACAACGCTTGGGCAGCTACTTCGCCCGAATGATTCACCCGCATCAGCCGTGCCGATTCCCGGCGTTCATTCTCCTCGAGCACCAATTCGCCGCCGGTGCCCGCCGGGGACGGTCTATTCGCATGCGCCGGCGCGGTTAAGACTTTGATGGCCTTATCGATTTCACCGATCAGGCGATCCAGGGGACTGAGTGTACGATCGGCCATGGGTGCTCTTGGGTGCTCTATATAATATGAATGAATCGAGGAAATGACCTGGATGCGGACGGGGCTGGTATCCGGGCGCGCGGTTCTGTACACTTTCGCGCCTTTCGTCAAGTCCCGAAAAAGCTGAGTGTTGTTATGTATACCGTATTTACGAAGCCCGATGAAGCCCGAATCGACTGGTACGTAGTCGACGCCGCCGGTAAGACGCTTGGCCGACTCGCCTCGCAAATCGCGCACCGTTTGAAGGGCAAGCACAAGCCGGATTACGCGCCGCATCAAGATCTCGGCGACCATATCGTGGTCATCAATGCCGGTACGGTCAAAGTCACCGGCGCGAAGCTCACCGACAAGTTTTATCATCAGCATACTGGGTACGTCGGTAATTTGAAGAGCATCGCACTCGGCAAGCTTCTCAAGGAACATCCCGAGCGCGCCATCGAGTTCGCGATCAAGGGCATGTTACCCAAGGGTCCTTTGGGGCGACGCATGTTCAAGAAATTGCATGTCTTCGGCGGCAGTGAACATCCCCATCAAGCACAGCAGCCGAAAGCGCTGGAAATCTAGAGTTTCAGGAAAAAAACATGGCTAATGTCGCCAGCAATGCCTTCTATGGTACCGGTCGTCGCAAGACTTCGAGCGCACGGGTGTACCTGCGCCAGGGCACGGGTCGGGTGTCGATCAACGGTCGCTCATTGGAAGAGTTTTTCGGTCGTGAGACGGGCCGAATGATCGTTCAACAACCCTTCGGTGCGGTGCAGCTCGATGGCAAGTTCGATGTCGAGGCGCATGTCGAGGGTGGCGGCATCACCGGTCAAGCCGGCGCGATCCGCCACGGCATCACGCGTGCTCTGATGGCGTATGACGAGACGCTGCGCTCGCCGCTGCGTAAGGCCGGCTTCGTCACCCGCGACGCCCGCGAGGTAGAGCGCAAGAAGGTTGGTCGCCGCAAAGCTCGTCGCGGAACCCAATTCTCGAAGCGCTAAGTCAGCCAGGGATTTTTGGGGGATCGTCTAGTGGTAGGACAACGGTCTCTGACACCGTTTACCTAGGTTCGAATCCTAGTCCCCCAGCCAAACAGGGCCCACTCGGTGGGCCCTTCTTCTGTGAGTGACACTTGAGCATGTCGGGCGAGCAGCATTCCAGTGGCCGGGTGGCGCCGATGGCGGTTGCCGCGCTCGGCGTGGTGTTCGGTGACATCGGTACTAGCCCTCTGTACGCCGTGTCCGCCTGCTTCACGGGTCCGAACATCGCAGTGACGCCGGAGCATGTGTTCGGTCTCCTGTCGCTCATATTCTGGTCTCTGGTGCTGGTCATTCTGCTCAAGTATGTGACCGTCGTGCTCAACGCCGACAACAAGGGTGAGGGTGGCGTGCTCGCGTTGACGGCCCTGGTCATCAACAGTGAGCGGGCGAGTCCCCGCCGTCGCGCATACGCGACCTTGGGGATCCTGGGCGCTTCGCTGTTCTTCGCCGATGGCGCGATCACCCCGGCCATCACCGTGCTGTCCGCCGTCGAGGGGTTGCAAGTGGCGGCGCCGAGCGCGCAGATCCCGGTGTTGCCGATCGGCGCGGGGATTCTGTTCGGTCTTTTCTTCATCCAGCGCTATGGCACCGGCTCGGTCGCGCGGGTGTTCGGTCCGGTCATGATGGGCTGGTTCGTGGTCTTGGCCGTCATGGGCATTGGCTGGATCGTGCGTGAGCCCCGGGTGCTGTGGGCCCTCGATCCCACTCAAGGGTTGCGGCTATTTTCCGAACATAAGGTGGGCGCGTTGGCGGTGCTCGCCGGAGTATTCCTCACCGTCACGGGCGGCGAGGCGCTCTATGCCGACATGGGGCATTTCGGCAAGACGCCGATTCGTGCCGCGTGGATCCTGGTGGTGATGCCGGCGCTGGTGCTCAATTATTTCGGTCAAGGCGCCATGCTGATCCAGAATCCGGCGGCCATCAGCAATCCCTTTTATCTGATGGCACCCGCCTGGTCGCTGTGGCCGCTGATCGTGCTGGCAACGGTGGCCTCGTTGATCGGCTCGCAGGCGGTGATCTCCGGTGTGTTCTCGGTGACGACTCAGGCGGTGAGCCTGGGGTTGCTGCCACGCGTGCGGATCGAACATTCCTCGGCCGAGCATGCCGGACAGATCTATGTGCCGACGATGAACTGGCTGTTGATGACGGCATCGCTCGCGCTGGTGCTCGGCTTCGGCACCTCTGCGGCGCTTGCCGGCGCCTATGGCCTCGCGGTCTCCGGAGCGATGACCATCGTCACGCCATTGACGTTGAGCCTCATCAAGTCGCGGCGTGGCAGCGCGAGCTTGAAGCTACGTTCGGGTTTGTCATTGCTGTTCTTCGTCGACATCGCCTTTCTGCTTGCCAACCTCACCAAGCTGCAGGACGGCGGATGGTTGCCGCTGGTTTCAGGACTCATCATCTTCTGGCTGATGCAGACCTGGCAGACCGGCCGTGCCTCGCTGTTATCGCGGTTGGTGCGCGATCAGAAGCCGGTACGCGATTTCCTCAACGAGCTGAAGCACGATCCGCCGGTTCAGGTGGCCGGCACGGCCATCTTCCTGGATGCCAAAGCCTCGGGCATCCCGCGAGCGCTGCTCAACAACATCAAGTTCAACCGGGTGATCCATGAGCGGGTGGTGTTATTGACGGTGGTGACCCGCGAGCAACCGCGAATCGCGGAGGCGAAGCGGCTGACGGTCACCCCCGTCTATCAGGGCATCGTGCGCATCGTCGCCCAGGTCGGTTTCATGGAAAAGCCCAACATCGTCGAAATCTTGCGCGATGCCGAAGCCTACGGGGTGCCCTATGATCCCGAGAGCACCACGTTCTTCCTGAGTCGCGAGGAGGTCATGGAGGGGCAGCGCTCGGACATGCCGGCGCTGCGGCGCAAAGTGTTCGTGCGGATGGCGCGCAGTGCGCAGGTGGCCGCCGATTACTATGGCTTGCCGCCGAACCGGGTGGTGGAAATCGGCACGCGTGTCGAGATCTAGAGTTTCAGTAAATCTAGACCTGCAGCGTGGTGACGGCGTCCTCCCCCGCGACAAGAATGACATCGGCGCGGCGGTGTGCAAAGAGCCCGACGGTCACCACGCCGGCTATCTGATTGACGGTGGTTTCGAAGGCGCGCGCATTCTCTAGGTCGAGGTTGTGCACATCGAGAATCGCGTTGCCGTTATCGGTCGTCACCCCGGCACGCCAGATCGGCTGACCGCCGAGTTTCACCAACTCGCGAGCCACGTACGATCGCGCCATCGGGATCACTTCGACCGGCAGGGGAAACCTCCCAAGCCGCTCGACCAGCTTCGAGTCATCGATGATGCAGACAAAACGCGCCGAGGCAGCGGCGATGACCTTCTCGCGGGTGAGTGCGGCGCCGCCGCCCTTGATGAGCAGCCCGTCGCGGGTGGCCTCATCGGCACCATCGACGTACAGCGCGAGGTCGCCGGCGGAATTGAGATCCAGTTCCGGTATGTGCGCGTTCTTCAGTGCATCGGAGGTTTGCCGCGAGCTCGAGACCGCGCCTTGCAACTGGATTTTACGGTCTTTCAGCACGTCGATGAACTGCAGCACCGTGGTTCCGGAGCCGATGCCCAAGACCATGCCGTCTTCGATGTACGGAATGGCGGCTTCGGCGGCGCGGCGTTTTTTCGAGATTGGTGGCATCGATTTCCGGACTCCAAAAACAACTGTGCCCGCTTACGCGGGCACAGTTGATTACTTTCGAAGGCTTACTTTTTCTTAGCGGC
>Ga0116226_10000629_pt1 | contig 30154 bp, 21 predicted proteins | sample S1TSphfallax_FD_89692 | JGI IMG/M metagenome (GOLD analysis project Ga0116226, IMG submission 89692) | Host-associated microbial communities from peat moss isolated from Minnesota, USA - S1T2_Fa - Sphagnum fallax MG | ecosystem: Host-associated > Plants > Peat moss > Unclassified | place: USA...
GTCGGAAAACGACAAAATGCGGTCAGAATGAGACACCCGCGCAGGCACAGGTGGCATAATCACCACTCGAGTCCACCGTAAAGATGTCGAGGAGTCGTTTTGGAAACCGCCGAGGTCCTGCGTAAAGTCAAATACGCCTTCCTGACGCTCCCGAATTATTCCCTGATCGCCGTCGCCAACGCCCTCGAGCCCTTGCGCATGGCCAATCGCATCGTCGGCCGGGACGTGTACGAATGGACCGTCGTGAGCCTCGACGGCCACAGCGCCACTGCCAGCAGCGGCCTGCAGCTGGGACCCACGGTAGCGCTCGAGCGCCTGGGGTCGGTCGACATCCTGTTCGTCTGCGGCGGCGTGAACGTGCGTGAATCCGTCACGCCTCAATTGCTCGGTCAGCTGCGCCGACTCGCGGATCGTCGTGTGGCGCTCGGCGCGCTGTGCACGGGCGGCTACGCACTCGCGCGCGCCGGACTCCTCGATCAGTTCAAGGCGACGATCCACTGGGAGAATCTTTCCGCTTTGCGCGAAGAGTTTCCGCGCGTCCGCTTCAGCGACCAGCTGTTCACGATCGACCGCGACCGATTTACCTGCTCGGGCGGCACGGCGCCGCTCGATCTCATGCTCAATCTGATCGAGAGCAAGCTTGGGCCGCGGATCTCACAGCTCGTCTCCGAGCAGTTCATCGTCGATCGGGTGCGCAAGGACACCGACCGTCAGTACATCCCGCTGCGCGCCCAGATCGGTCTGGCGAATCGCGGCTTGATCCGCGTCGCGCAACTCATGGAAGAGAACATCGAGAAGCCGCTGTCGCTGGACAGGATCGCGAGAGCCACCGGCCTGTCGCGTCGTCAGATCGAGCGGCTGTTCAAACGCGACTTGAATTGCGTGCCGAAGCGGTACTACCTCGAGATGCGTTTACGTCGTGCCCGGGAGCTGCTCCTGCAGACCGCGATGCCCATCATGGACATCACGGCGGCCTGCGGCTTCCAGTCGCCGCCGCATTTCTCGAAGTGTTATCGCAATCAGTTCGGGCATCCGCCGAGCGCGGAGCGAAAAATCGGTCGCGTGCCCCAGACCCCGCCGGCCGTTGCGCAGCCGGTAGCCTCCGTCGAACAGGCTATTTGAAGACGACGGTCTTGTTCTCGTCCAGGAATACGCGGTGCTCGAGCAGCAGTCGCACGGCCGTGGACAGGGCTCGACGTTCCGAATCCCGGCCGGCAGCGGCAAGCATCTCAGGCGTGAAGCTGTGGTCGACGCGTTCGACGATCTGCTCGATGATCGGGCCCTCGTCCAAGTCGGCGGTGACGAAGTGCGCGGTCGCGCCAATCAGCTTGACGCCGCGCGTATGGGCTTGATGGTAGGGTTTCGCACCCTTGAAGCCGGGCAGGAAGGAGTGGTGGATGTTGACCGCGCGACCGCGCAGATGCTTGCAGATGTCGTCGGAAAAGATCTGCATGTAGCGGGCAAGGACGACCAGATCCGTTTGCGTGGTCTCGATCAGCTCGAGCAGACGCGACTCCTGGGCTGCCTTGGTGTCCGGCGTCACGGGCATCAAATAATAGGGAATCCCGTGCCGCTCCGCGATGGGGCGCATGTCGGGGTGGTTCGAAACGATTCCGGTGATGTCCATCGGTAGTTCGCCGATGCGTTGCCGGTAGAGCAGGTCCTCCAGACAATGGTCGAGCTTGGAGACGAGGATCAACACCCGGCTGCGGTGCCGCCCGTCGTGAATGTTCCAATGCATTTGCTCGGCATTGGCCACCCTGACGAAGTCCTCGCGCAGGCGCACCAGATCCACCGATTCGCCCGCGACGCTGCAGAAGGTCACCCGCAGGAAGAACCGCTTCGTGAGGATGTCGTCGAATTGCTGCATCTCCATGATGTACAGGCGATGCGCGGCAATGAAACCGGTGACGGCGGCTGCCGTGCCCATCCGGCTCGTGCACGAGGCGGTCAATACGTAAGGATGCGAAGTTTGGAATTCCATGCGCGCATAGTAGCGAGGAGGCCCCGGGAGCCGATAGCTCGGAAGCGACTCGCGCTGGTTCGCCGACGACGCGCCGCGGCGATCTTCAGGGTGCGGGGGCCTTCGCCGCCACGCGGGTTCCGCCGATGCGACCGCGGATGGTCGCGACCGCAGTGGCATGCCCCTCGCGCCAGACGATGCGCAGTTCGCCGCTGTCGCCGTCCGCGGCGGTCAACTGGATCCGCGCCGTGACGACGCCGGTGGGGCCCGGCGTGCGTTCCACGGCTCCGCTCACGCTGAGGTCCTCGGTCCAGCGAACCTGATCGAGGCTTACATGGAGGTTGCGGTCTTGCTTGACGATCAAGAAACTGCCGCCACGCAAGCCTTTGCCGGAGCCCGTCGAATTTTGCGGGATCCGGGCGAGGACGTCGCCCACGGTCTGCAGCGCCCCCTGCACGACCGACAGCCGGCCGACCTGTGCGCGGATGCCCGTGAGCGCGGTCGCCGGCGGCAATGCCGCGATCCGTTGCGCGAAGGCGGCGACCAGCCGCACCGGCGGCACGGCCGTCGCGCACTCGTTTGCGGCAACGAAGCCGCTCGTCAGAAATTTGCGCACCAGGGTGGCCCCGCAAGTGCTGCGCGCGCGGGGCAGGGCATTGACATGGAAACTGTTGGGTATCACGACCTGGCGCCCGCGCTTGAACCGGCTGGCGGCCGCGGCTCCGTCGGCCGGGGTCGTCATGTTGTCGAGTTCTCCCGAGACGACCAGGGTCGGCACGTCCGGATAGGGTAGGTCGCCCGCGCCGATTTGGGCCGCCGGATGCCTGGAGCTCGCGATGGGCCAGCCGACGCACTGATCGAGGAAGCTATAGTCGAGTGGCATGCGGCGATACTCGTCGATCGTGAACGGCGCATACGTGTCCGGGGCGGTGCGCTCGCGCGCGGCGATCATCCGGTCGCGGTCCGCGGCGCGGGCGTCGGGTGGGAGTTGCATGTCGAAGATCTGGGGCGGGTCGTGACACATGACGGCAGCCGCCAGTCCGGCACTCCAGTGACGGGCCTCGTCAGTCGGGTCGCGCGAGTCGACGGCCGACGCGGTCTCTGCCATGAGCCGCAGCAGCGGGATTCGATCTCCGGCGCTGAACGCCCGGGCAGCGGCATCGAGTTCACGGACCGTCGCAAATGCGGGCGCACTGCCGAACATGACGATTGCCAGCTGGGCCGCATCGGCGACGAACATCCGCTCGCGGCCGTCGCCATCCTGTGCCTCGGCGGGGAAGGGGTGGTCGCGCAACAAGTCCAGCGCCGGCAGAATATGGTCAATGCTCGAGCCGGGCAGGGCGGCGCAGGCCTCCGAGCGGGCACAGGCCAGATTGAACTTCGCACGCATCGCCGGTGCATAGCTGGGATACCAAGCGTAGTCCGGTCCGTTCAGAGGGTATGCGCCGTCGAGCACCAGTCGGTGCAGCAGGGCCGCATGCCGGAGCGCAAACACTTGCGCGAAATAGGCGCCGTAGGAGTCGCCGTACAAGTCGATGCGCGAGATTCCGAGCGCCTGCAGGATCCCCGCCAAATCGTCGCCGGCGAAGGCGGTGCCATAGAGTGGTGCGCGGGGACCCAGTGACCGCCCGCAGGCGGCCACCTCATCGATCGTCCAGCGGGCCGCCGTTTGCAGGCCGCGGCAATCGATCGCGCCCGAGAGGCCCGTGCCGCGGTTGTCCATGAGCAGCACGTCGCGCCCGGCCCGCAGCGGTCCGAACAATGCCAGGTAATCATCGCGCGACAAGGTCGCGGGATACCCGGGTCCCCCCTCGGTCGCTACGAGCGGCGGGCCGGTGGCGCGAACACCGGTATGCGGATAGAACTCGATGTGTATGGATATCCGGCCGGCTACCTCGCCGCTGGGATCGAGCGGGCGGTCTAATTCGCCGCAGTAGGCGTCGACCTCGGAACAGCGATAAAGGGTGTAGGCGCCGACTTGGATGGTCGCCGCCGGCCGGGACGCCGCGTGCGCAGGGCCGGCAAGCGGCAGAGCGAACAGAGCGACGAGACATATTCGCAGCATTCGGCCCGCAGTCTACGGGTTCGCGCCGGGGGTGCAATCGCAACGTCGTTAATCACTCAAAACAAGTCGCGTCGAGACTAGGTGACCGGGCCGATTGTTGCTATCTTTCGGGCCCGGGAATGGTGGCCGAGGAGTTAGGTGTTCCATGAACGCACGTGATGCTTTGCTGAACCGATTGCGTCTGCGGAAACCGGCGACACCGCTGGATCGGGACTTTTACAGTAGTGCGGCGGACTACCAGACCGACCTCGAATTGATCTGGTACCGGGACTGGCTGTTCGTGGGCCACGACTGCGAAGTGCCGAAGAGCGGTAATTTCTTCACGGTTCAAATCGGCGAGTATCCCGTGATCATCGTGCGGGACCGCGACGACACGCTGCGCGCGTTCCACAACACCTGCCGGCATCGCGGCTCGCGCATTTGCGCAACCGAACGCGGTTCGGCCGCGCGACTCGTCTGTCCCTACCACTCCTGGACCTACCATTTGGATGGTCGTCTTTTCTCGGCGCGCGACATGGGCAGCGACTTCGATAAGTCCCAATATGGCCTGAAGCCGGTACATTTGCGCAGCGTCGGCGGCTACATCTGGATATCCCTTGCCGCATCGCCCCCGGATTTCGAACCGCTCGCGAAACAGATGGAGCCTTATTTCCTGCCGCATAACCTGCGCGATGCCAAGATTGCCTTCGAGTCCACGATCATCGAAAAGGCGAATTGGAAGCTGGTCTGGGAGAACAATCGCGAATGTTATCACTGTTCGGCCAATCATCCGGAGCTGTGCCGGACGTTCACCGACGACCCGGCCGTCTCCGGAGTCGGCGGCTCCGACACGCATCCCTTGATCACCTCGAGTTGGCAGCGTTGGGAGGCTCTCGGCCTCCCGAGTGCGTTCAAGTTGTCCGACAACGGCCAATATCGGACCGCGCGCATGCCGCTGATCGAGGGCAAGGTGAGTTTCACGATGGACGGCGCGGCGGCGGTCCGCCGGCCCCTTTCGGATCAGGTGACCGACCCGGATACCGGCACCTTGTTGTTGTTTCACTTTCCCTCGACCTGGAACCACGTGCTCGCCGATCACGCGATGAGTTTCCGCATGCTGCCGATCAGTCCCTCGGAGACCCAGCTCACGACCAAATGGCTCGTCCACAAAGACGCGGTCGAGGGCGTGGACTACGACCTTAAGACCATGACCGAGGTCTGGCTGGCCACCAACGATTCGGATCGGCGCATTTGTCAGGAGAACCAGATCGGCGTCACGTCGCCGGCCTACGATCCCGCGCCCTATTCGCCCATCCACGAGGGGGGCGTCACGCAATTCATCGATTGGTATTGCAGCCACCTAGAGGCTAGGCTACGGGAAGAAGCCTGAGCGCGAGACGATCGGAGTCATTCCCTGTTGAGAAGTCCATGAATTACTCCGCCTGGTCCCTGCTGCGCGGCGCGCTGTCAGGTCACCGGAACTGGTCGCCCGCCTGGCGCCCCTGCGAGCCGAAGTCGCGCTACGACGCCGTGATCGTCGGCGGCGGCGGCCACGGCCTGGCCGCGGCCTATTATTTAGCCAAGAATCACAATCTCACCAATGTCGCGGTCTTGGAGCGCGGCTGGATCGGCGGCGGCAACACGGGCCGCAATACGACGATCGTGCGCTCCAATTATCTGTATCCCGAGAGCGCACGGCTTTATGACTTCTCGTTGAAGCTCTACGAAGGTCTCGCGCGGGACATCAATTACAACATTATGTTGAGTCAGCGCGGGCTGCTGTTGCTGGGGCATAGCCGGCATGACCTGGATGCCATGGGGCGGTGGGCGAATGCGATGCAGATGAACGGGATCGCCGCCGAGATCCTCACGCGCGATCAAGTCGCGGCGCTCGCCCCGGCGCTCGACATGTCAGCCACGGCGCGATTGCCGATCCTGGGCGGCTTCATCCAGCGCCGCGGCGGCACTGCACGGCACGACGCGGTGGCCTGGGGCTATGCGCGCGCGGCCTCTCGACTCGGCGTCGACATCGTCCAAAACTGCGAGGTGCAGGGCTTCGTGATGGAGTCCGGCCGCGCGGTCGGCGTCGAGACCAACCTCGGGACGATCCGGACCGACCGCATCGGGATCGCCGCCGCGGGGCATAGCTCCGTGCTCGCGAAGCTCGCCGGTTTCAGTCTGCCGGTCACGAGCTATGCACTGCAGGCGCTGGTCAGTGAGCCGATCAAGCCGCTGCTCGACACGGTGATCATCTCGCCGGGGACCGGCGCCTATGTGAGCCAATCGGACAAGGGCGAGATGGTCATCGGCGCGATGCTCGACTTGTTTCCCTCCTATGCCCAGCGCGGCAGCTTCGCGGTCGAGCAATCGATCATTGCGGGCACGCTGGCGATGTTCCCGGCGTTCAGCCGCCTGCGGATGCTGCGCCAATGGGCCGGTATCGTCGACGTCGTTCAGGATTCCAGCCCGATCATCGGGCCCACGCCCGTTCCGGGGATTTACATCAACTGCGGCTGGGGCACGGGCGGCTTCAAGGGCATCCCGGTCGGCGGCTGGACGCTCGCGCACGTGCTCGCGACCGGCCAGAATCATCCGCTGGCCGAGCCCTTTCAACTCGAGCGGTTCGTCACGGGTCGTCTCATCGACGAAGCCGCCGCCTCCGGTATCGCACACTAGAGCCGCTCCGCATGATGCAAATCGACTGTCCTTGGTGCGGCAAGCGCGACGAGAACGAATTCGTCTGCGGCGGCACGACTCACATCGAGCGCCCGCCCCTGGGCGCGAGCGATACGATCTGGGGTGAGTACCTTTTTTTCCGTGAAAACCCGAAGGGCATGCATTTCGAGCGCTGGCGCCACGCTTCCGGCTGCGGTCAGTGGTTCAACGTGGCGCGCAGCACGATCACCCACGACATCGTCTCGGTCTACGCCATGACCGACCCGGCGCCGCGATGACGTCCCTGCGCTTGCCGCCGCCGTTCGGCACCCGCATCGACCGCTCGCGCGCGATCGGCTTTCAATTCAACGGGCGCAGCTATCGCGGGCTGCAGGGCGACAGTCTCGCCTCGGCCCTGATTGCGAACGACGTACGTCTCGTGGGGCGCAGCTTCAAGTTGCATCGGCCGCGGGGCATCTTCTCCTGCGGCGTCGAGGAGCCGACCGGGCTCGTCGACGTCGGCGAGGGCCCACGCCGGACCCCGAATCTGCGCGCGACGCTCGTCGAGATCCACGAGGGACTCGTCGCCGCCAGCGTCAATTGCTGGCCCAGCGTCGGCTTCGACCTGGGTGCGATCAATGATTTGTTCCGCGCGGTGTTGCCGGCGGGCTTCTACTACAAGACCTTCATGTGGCCCGACTGGCACTTGTTCGAACCCTGGATCCGGCGCGCCGCGGGCCTTGGGCGTGCCTCCGGCCTGCCGGATCCGGATCACTACGAGGAAGTCTCGGCCGCGGCCGACGTGCTGGTGGTGGGCGCGGGTATCGCCGGTCTCAGTTGCGCCGTCGCCGCGGCAGAGGCGGGTGCGTCGACGATGCTGCTTGCCGCCTCCGCCACGCTCGGCGGCGGCTTGGAGTGGACCCAGGACCCCGAGATCGATTCCCTCGTCGCCGCGGCACGCCGACTCGGTGTGCGGATTCTGACGCGCACGCTTGCCTTCGGTGTCTTCGATCATCAGTTGCTGTGCGCCGTCGAGTCGCTGTCGCCGATCTACGAAGGCACGCAGCGGACCAAAGGCGTCCTGCGCGAGCGTCTATGGAAGATTCGCGCCGGAAAGATCGTCGCGGCCACCGGGGCGTTCGAACGGCCGGTCGTGTTTCCGGACAATGACCGTCCCGGCGTCATGCTGGCGGGCGCGGCGGAAAAGTATGCGCGTGCCTACGGCGTCGCCTGCGGTCAGCGGGTCGTGATCACGGCCAACTGTGATGCGGCCTATGCAGTCGCGCACTCCTTGCGCGCCGCCGGAGTCGAGATCGCGGCGATCGTCGAGCGGCGGCCGGCGAGCGATGTTGGCGCGGCCGCAGATGGTCTGCGCGTCCTTGGCGAAGCGGCGATTGCATCGGTGGCGGGGACGCGTGCCGTCCGCGGCTGCACGGTCGTGTCCTTGTCCGGCGGCGCCCGGTCGGAAAAAATCGATTGTGATTTGATCCTGTCGGCCGGGGGCTACGCACCCGCCGTGCATCTACACAGCCAAGCCGGCGGCAAATTGCGCTGGCTCGACGAGGCGGCGATGTTCGTGCCCGATGGCGCCGCCCCCGGACTTATTAGCGTCGGCGCCTGCGCCGGTGCGTTCGACCGGGCGCTCGCGGCAAGTCACGGCGCCGACGTCGGTCGGGCGCTAGCCCGCGGACTGGCGCCGCCGGCGGCCCCTGTGGGCGGCCTGGGTCGCTCGCTCGCCGGCACGTACCTGCCGAGTTTGAAGGGCAAGCAGTTCATCGATCTGCAAAACGACGTGGCGACCAGCGACGTGCGCCTCGCCGCTCTCGAGAATTATCGCTCGGTCGAGCATCTCAAGCGCTACACGACGACCGGCATGGGCACGGATCAAGGCAAGACCAGCAACGTCAATGCGCTCGTGCTCATGGGCGAGATCACCGGCCGCGATCCAGCGCTCGTGGGAACCACGAAGTTTCGGCCGCCGTTCGCCCCGGTCACCTTGGGAATGCTCGTCGGCCGTCGCGTGGGTCCTCTTTATCGCCCGCTCAAGCGGCTGCCCGCGGCCGCCTGGCACGAAGCCCACGGCGCGTTGTTCGAGCAGTTCGGCAACTGGGTCCGGCCCGCAGCCTACCCGCGGGCCGGCGAGACGCTCGAGGCTGCTGCCCAGCGCGAGGCCGGCGCCGTGCGCCGCGGAGCCGGTCTATTCGACGGGTCGCCGCTCGGCAAGATCGAGATCTTCGGACCGGACGCGGCGCAGTTCCTCGATCTCATGTACGTCGGGACGATGTCCAACTTAAGGGTGGGTCAGGCCCGTTATGGTTTGTTGCTCAACGAGAACGGCATCGTCGTCGACGATGGCATTGCCGCCCGACTGGGCGAGCAGCATTACTGGATCAATACGACGAGCGCCGGCGTGGAACGCACGGCGGCCGCATTCGAAGAATGGTTGCAATGTGAGTACACGCGGCTCAAGGTGTTGGTCACGCCGGTCACGGCGCGCTGGGGTAACGTCACGGTCGCCGGCCCGCGCGCCTGGGACTGGCTCGCGTCGGTAGGCTTCGAGTCGGACTTGTCGCCGGCGCGAATGAAGCATATGAGCTTGCGCGAAAGCCGCTGGGAGGGGGTGCCGCTGCGCGTCCTGCGCGCGAGTTTCAGCGGCGAACTTGGGTTTGAGGTCAACCTGCCGGCCGATCACGTCGAGCCGTTGCTCGAACGTCTCTGGGCCCGGGCCGATGAATTTTCCGGCGTGCTCTACGGCATCGAAGCGCTCGAGATCATGCGCACCGAAAAGGGTTACGTGCACATTGGCACGGACACCGACGGCACGACGCTGCCCGGCGACATTGGTTTTGGCCGCGCGATTCAGCGCAAGGCGGCGAATTTCGTCGGTCGTCGCAGCCTCCTGCGGCCCGCGGCCGAGGATCCGGACCGCTTTCAACTGGTGGGTTTGGTGCCTGCCGATGGACGCACGCAGTTGCCGGTAGGCGCGCAGATCGCCGACGTGCCGCCGCCGACGCTGACCCAGGGGCACGTGACCTCGAGCTACTGGAGTCCGGAGCTCAAGTCGCCCGTGGCGCTCGCGATGCTGTCGCGCGGCTCGCAGCGGCTCGGCGACCGCGTGCGTGCCCATTATCTCGGGACGACGATCGAAGCGATCGTCGTCAAGACGCCGTTCATCGATCCCAGCGGCGAACGCCTGCATGGATAAGCGCTCTCTCACCGCCGCCGGCGTCAGCATAGACGTGGACACGCGCTTGCAACTCGGTGCGCTGCGCTACTGCGATCCGGCCGACGTTCAGGCGGCTCTGCAGCGCGTGACCGGCAGCCCTGTGCCGGCGACACGCCGCGCGATCGTGACTGCCGCGGCGGCGGACGGGGAGAGCGTTCTGTTGCTGTGGCGCGGGCCGTCCGAAACTCTGGTGGCGAGCGCCACGACGGCACCGTTGGTGGCGCTAGCGGCCGAATTGGCGACGGCCACGCAGGCCTGTCTCGTCGACCAGAGCGGTGGTTTCTGGGCGCTGCGCATCCGCGGACCGCGCTCGGTCGATCTGCTCGTGCGCCTGGGCGCGACGACCTGCGTGCCGCAACTCGGCGAGTCGCTCCTGGGACGCCTCGCTGACTTGTCGGTGCACAGTGTCCGCGTGCAGGAGGAAGAAGTGCTGCTCCTCGTGGAGCGCCTTTATGCCGATCATCTGCTCGGCTGGATACGCGAAACCATTGCCGATTTCTAGCGCCTAATTTTGAGGAGTGAGTTCCCTGCTGAAATCTCGAGCCCGTCTTCTCGCCTCCTACCTTGCGGTCACCGCGTCCCTGGCCGCGGGCGTCGCCGGCGCTGCGCTCGGCGCGGCTCAGTTGCCGCCGCCGGGTACGGCGCCATTGCCGTCGCAATTCCCCGAGAGGGAGGGCCTGTCGCCGGTACGCCTGCAGCAGCTCAATGATTTTTTTGCAGGCGAGGCGGCGAAGCAATCGGCGGCGGGGTACGTACTGGAAGTTGCCCGGCACGGCAAACTCGTCGATGCCGCGGCGGTCGGCTTTCGCGACATCGAACATCACGTGCCGATGAGTCTCGACACCCGCTTTCGCATCGCCAGCATGTCGAAGCCGGTGACCAGCGTCGCCGTGCTCATGCTGTACGAAGAAGGGCGCTTTCACCTCGATGATCCGATCAAGCGCTGGCTGCCCGAGTTCGCGCAGCCGCGCGTCTTCACGGGCGTCGATGCGGCAGGCAATCTGCAGAGCGAACCGGCGAAGCGCGACATGACGATACGCGATCTGTTGACGCACCGCAGCGGCCTCGGTTACCTGTTCGACTACCGAACTCCGCTCGGCAAGGCCTGGTTGTCGCTGAAGATCGACCCGCACGCCACGCTTGCCGAGGTCTCCCGCCAAATCGCGAGCTTGCCGCTCTATTTCAGCCCCGGAGAAGGCTGGCAATACAGTTACGCCCACGATGTGCTCGGGCGCCTCGTCGAGGTGGTTGCCGGCATGCCGTTTCAGCAGTTTCTGCAGGAGCGCCTGTTCACCCCCTTGAAGATGAACTCCACCGGTTTCTATGTCGCGCGCGAGTCCCTGCCCCTGCTGGCGACGATGTACGTGCACGACGCGAACGGCGGCCTGCAGGTCGATCACGGGGCCTGGCTTGCGAATCCGGATGATCCGCAGCGCACGCCCTCGGGCGGCGGCGGCCTCATCTCGACGGCCGGTGATTACCTGCGGTTCGCGCAGATGCTCGCCAACGGCGGCAGTCTCGACGGGCGTCAATATCTGTCGCCCGTGACGGTGGCCCTGATGACCCATAATCAAGTGCCCGTCGATGCCATGCAGAAATTCTGGGGTGCCGATTCCGTGGGTCTCGGTTTCGGGCTGGGGGTCGGCGTCGAAATCGACGCAGCGCTAGCGCCGCAGGCCGGCTTCGATGGCGACTACGAATGGGGGGGCGTGTTCGACACCCATTGGTTGGTGAGCCCGAAGACGGGTCTCGTCGCCGTGCTTCTGACCCAGGTCGACCCGAGCGGCAACAGGCAGCCGCAGCGCACCGACGTCGACTTCCGTAATCTCCTGTTCGGGGCGGTCACCGCAAACTGAGAACTGATCGTTAGTCTGGAGCGCCGTCTGCCGGCGCTCGTTCAGATCGGGACATCCAAGCCGAAGGGTTCAGGATGACGGTAACTGCGGCCTTCGGGCGTCTCGAGTCTGTGTTGGTCGTGGACGACAGCGTCGTGCAACGCGCGCATGCCGTGGCCCTATGCCGGGCGCTGGGGGCAAGGACCCTGCACGAGGCGGGCAACGGACGCGAAGCCCTCGCCCTGTTGGCCGGTCTGGAGCGACTGCCGGATCTCATGATCCTCGATCTCGAGATGCCGACCATGGATGGTTCCCAAACGCTCGAGGCCCTGCGCAATCAAAGCATCGATCTGCCGGTGTTGCTCGCCTCCTCCCGCGAGATCCCTCTGCTCGACATGATCAGGGACATCGGCGGGGTGCTCGGATTGCGCATCGTCGACGTCCTGCAAAAGCCCCTGGTGCTCGAAGTCCTCTCGGCCAGCCTGCGTGACAAGTGGCCCCGTGGCGCCAGCAAGGCCTCGTTTGCCACGCTGGGACTCGGTGCCGCGGATCTCACCGCGGCCCTAGAGAACGGGCAGATCGAGGCGCACTATCAACCCAAGGTCGCGGTGAAAACCGCCGCGATGGTCGGTGTCGAAACCCTGGCCCGTTGGCGGCATCCCGTGCATGGGCTGATTCCGCCGTCGGAGTTCATTCCCCTGGCTGAACGCGCAGGTCTCATGGATGCGCTGACGCTGCGCATTCTGAGCGAAGCCCTGTTGCAGGGCGCGGATTGGCAGGCTCATGGCTTGCACCTCTCCATCGCGGTCAATATATCGCCGACCCTGCTGACGCGTCCGAGCTTGCCCGACGAAATCACGGAAATTCAGCAGTCCTTCGATTTTCCCGCCGCGCAACTCATGCTCGAGATCACGGAAAGCTCCGTGATCAGTAACGACAGTGTCCCGTTGGGCGTGCTCGCGCGCCTGCGCATCAAGGGGTTTGGTTTGTCGATCGATGATTACGGGACGGGCTTCTCCTCGCTGCAGCAGATGGCGAGAATTCCGTTCTCTGAATTGAAGGTCGACCGCTCCTTCGTGCATGAGGCGCATTTGCGCGCGAATCGGGAGGTGATTCTGCGCTCGGCCCTCGAATTGGCGAGCCGGCTCGGCATCAAGTCGGTCGCCGAGGGTGTGGAGACGCTCGAGGACTGGCGTCTCCTGCAGAAACTCGGCTGTGATACCGCGCAGGGCTATCTGATCGCCAAGCCCATGCCGGGATCGGAACTGCGCGAGTGGCACAAGGGTCACAAGCTGCGCAAGCCGGAACTTGCGGCCGCCGTGGAGTCCTCGAACGCTGCGCGGCAGGGTACGGCCTGAGACGCTCTATCCGACGGATCGATCCGCGTCGATCAACAGCCAGGACAAGCCGCTCACGACGGCGAATCCGATGCCGACGAAGAACGCCGCATTCCACTCGTGGTGCCCCGACAAATAGGCCACGATCGGAATGCCGACGATGCCACCGAGATTGCCGCCGGTATTCATGAAGCCGCTGACCGCCATGGTATCGCTGCCGCCGATCGTCATCGCCGTGCCCCAATACGACGCTTCGGTCAGTTCGACCACGAGGTAACAGGCGGCGAGCATCGCCACCGCCAGATAGGCGTTCCCGGCACGCACGGCCGCCAGCAGCAACAAGCCGGCGAGCGGCAGGGCGACGAGCGGCACGATTCGATAACCCCAGCGCGTCCCGAAGCGCGGCAGCGCCGCATTGGTGATCACGCCGCCGAGACCCGCACCAAGCGCGGCGGCCAGGGGCGGCCCGGTCGCGAGCCAGCCACTCTCGAGCACGGAGAAATGGCGTTCTTGCACGAGATAGAGGAACACCCAGTTCGAGAGCAGATAAAACACGTAGTTCATGCACAGGTAGGACAGGGCGATCACGTACACGCTGCGCCACTGCAGTACGCGGAGCAGTCGCGCGAAGCTGATCGTGGAATCCACGACCGAGGCCCGATGGTCGCCGATTTCGACGAGTTCCGGCGTCGACATGGCCGGGTGTTCTGCCGGCGTGTTGCGTGCGTACCAGGCCCAACAGCCGATCAAAATCAGTACCGGTGCCGAGATCCAAAATAGGGCCTGCTGCCAGCCGAGGCCCAGCATCAAAGCCGCGACGGCCGGCGGCGTCACCGCCGCTCCCAGCTGCAGCCCCATCGTCTGCAGGCCTTGAACGAAGGCCCAGCGGTGCGGCGGAAACCAGGCGCCGAAAACGCCCGCCGAGACCGGAAAGATCGCGCCTTGCGCGACACCGAGCAGCAATTGCGCGCCGACCAGGGCGAGAAAGATGCCCTCGCCGGAAAACACTTCGGGTGCCATCGCCGTCGCTGCCATCGCCGCGAACGCGAGCAGACCGATGATCGTGAAGGCGCGCCGGGCGCCGACCCGCTGCCCGAAGATGCCGCCTGGCAATTGGAACAGCGCATAGCCCACGACGAAGGCCTGCTCGAGCAACCCGATCTGCAGCTGGCTCAGGTGCAGGTCCGGCATGATGCGGTCGGCGGCGACCGTGATGCTCTTTTGCTGCACGTAGGCGACGAAACCGAATCCGAACAGGAACGAGAAGATGCGCCAGCGAATCCGAACGAAGGGGACGGTAACGGGTCTCAGCATGCCGCTGCGCCGCCATCATCGGTCGCGTCGGCGCGCTCGGCCGCGATCAGCTGCTGCAAGCGGCGCCGGAAGCGCAGCGGAGCAGAATCGATCGCGATGTCGATGTGCGGGGTTCGCGTGCGGGCGAAATTCTCTTGGACGGCATTGAGGATCAGGCGATCCTCCTCGAAGGCGGTACGGACACCCTCGGCCATCTCGCGCGAGACCTGCGCGTCGTCGGGGAAGACGTTTCGCATCTGAAACCAGAAGTAACGGGTCCGACCGCCGTCGACCGGTGTCAGGAAATTGTAGCTGTCCATGACGAAGGCCTCGGCATGATGTTGCGCCTCAGATCCTGCGCTGCCCGCGGGAACGAACACGGCCCTGACCAGGGAAGCGCAGGGAAACCGAACTTCGTAGTGTTGCAGGCGGTCGCAGTCGCCCTGGAAGCGCACGAACCGCCGATACAGCGGCGCTATTTCCACGTCGCGCATCCAGCGCGCGGCGATCATGCCCTGCGGGGTGGCTGTGACCTTCACGGGCGTGGACTCGCAGGCTGCGTTGCCGAAGGTCGAACGATGCACCCAGGCGACGTGGGAGGGGTCGAGCAGGTTGTCGGTCATGTAGAGATAATTGCAGTCCACGGTCATCGCGTCGCCGGCGGTCATGCCCCAGCGGGAATCGCCCCAATGCTCGACCTGGAAGATGTCCTCCGCCCGCGCCGACTCCGGCTCTCCCATCCATATCCACAGCAGTCCGTAGCGCGCCACGAGCGGGTAAGAGCGCACGCGGGCGCCGCGTGGAATGGTGTCACTGCAGGGAATGTGCACGCAGTAGCCAGTCGCCGAGAACCGGAGGCCGTGATAACCGCACTCGATCGTGTCGCCGCAGACGCGGCCCATGGACAGCGGCAGCTTACGATGGACACAGGCGTCCTCGAGTGCCGCGGCCGTCCCGTCGCTTTGCCGGAACAAGACGACGTTCTCGTCCAAGATGCGCAGAGCCAGCGGTTGCGCTCCGAGTTCACGGTCCCAGGCAGCGACATACCAGGCCTTACGCAAGAACATCATTCACTCCTATTTGGGACCGTGTTGGGTCAGATGCACGAGCTGACCCGGGCTGCGTTCGCCGCCGGCTGCGTCCGGTGTGTGGGCTCGAAGTCCGCCCCGCAGGCCCTCCAAGGCGGTTGCCGCCGCAAGATCGAATGTGCGCAAGAGGGCGTCGATCTCGGTCAGCACGAGCGCGCCCGATCGGGGGGTGGGCGGGATTCGTCGCGAATGTTCACCGGGGACTTTATATCACCCTCCTGACGATCGACACGAGCCCCGCGGGCAAGACGGTTTTCAAAAAAAAGGCGGGCACAAAGCCCGCCTTTTTGAGTAGGGCCGCGCGGCCGCGGCCTCTCGTCTTCTCGACACTCGCGATATCAGAACTTGTATCCGAACTTCAGGCCGAGCACTCGTGGCCGCGTCACCGTCTGCGCCTCGGCGAACTGCGCCGAGGAAGTGAACACGCTTTCGATCACGTCCGTCAGGTTTTGACCAAAGACCTGAACGTTCCAGTTGTCCTTGGCAACACCGAGAGACGCATCATACTCCGTATAACCCGGGTCCTCGAAGCGCAGCAGCGTCGTGTTGATCGCGCCACCCGAGGAGAGGCTCGGGTTGCTGCCGGACTGGGTATAGGAATGCGCCGTGTGCGTCGCACCGATCTGCCAGAAGGCGCTATATGTGCTGATGTTGAAGTCATAGCGCAAGCGGGCGTTGAACTGCAGCGGCGGCGAGTTCGCGCTGGGGCTGCCGATGGGACCATACGGGTCCTGGAATTTGGTGATCGGCGTGCCGTAGATCGCCTTGGTCGCCGGATTCAGCAGCAAGGCGGGATCGTTGGCGATCAAGTAAGGCGAATTGGTCTGATTGCTGCTGTTCCAAGAGGAGCCGCCCTGCAGCGTCAGTCCCTTGGTCAGCACCGCTACCACGCTGGTTTCCACGCCGCGGATCCGGTAATTCGGACCGTTCGCGCCGAATCCGAGGTTGCCCAATTGACCTGGATCGAAGAACCCGAACTGCACGTTGTTCCAGTTCTCCTGGTAAACGGCGCCGTTCCACTGGAAGCGGTGATCGAGCCACTCGGTCTTCCAACCGAGCTCGTTGTTGGTCAGCGAGTCAGAACCATATTCCAACGGCGTGCAGAAGTTGTTTGCGGGGGCATTCCCCAGGTTGTGGCAGCTCGAGGTGCGGTTGAAGCCGCCCGGCCGGAAACCCTGCGACCAGGTGTAGTACAGCATGATGTCGCTGGTCACGTGGTAGGTCAGGTTGGCGCGGCTCTTGAAGCCCGAATACGTGGAATTCAGGTTCTCAGCGTTTAGATTCGTCGCGTCGTTCACGCAGGGAGCCGTTCCCTGCTCGAAGCAATAGAAGCTGCTGTCCTTGAACCCGGTCTCGGTATTGTTGAAGTTGTAGTAGCGGGTACCAAACGTCGCTGTCAAAGTCTTCGGAATGATGTCGAAGTCAACCGATCCGAAGAACGCGTACTGGCGATAGCCGCGCTGGACTTCTTCGTTGAACGCGGTGTTGTCATTGATCGGATTAGGATCCTGCGCCGTCGCGCCCGCCGGAATGCCGAGATTGGAGAAGCAGCCCGTGGTCAAGGTCGACGAACAACTTGGCACCGTCTTGTAGAGCCAGTCCGTCTCGTCCTGAATCTTCTGCTGTTCCCAGAACGCACCGACGAGGCCGCGCAGCCGCCAGTCATCCGGGGTGCTCAGGCGCAATTCATGGCTCTGGTGGGTGTTCCTTTCGATTTCCTCCCAGGTGCTGCTGGGAGAGTAGCAAGTCGACTTCAGGTTCGGGTCACCATAGAAGGGCTTGTTCTTGTTCGGAACGGCATATCCCGTGCCCGGGCCGTAGCACTGATAATAGTCGGCGTAGACGCCGCGGGCGTAGTTCGTGTAATCCTGAACCTGGTTGACGTTGCGCACGAGGTAGGCGCCCGTATAGACCAGCTTCAAGTCTCCGACCTTGCCGTTCAAGGTCCAAGCGGTGTTCTCGAATTTGTCCTTGTCGTAGGAAGGATTGAACAAGGTCACCGACAACTCAGGCAACGGAGCGCCGTCCGAGCTGTTCGGCATCTGATAGAACACGCCCTGGGCATTCATGGTCTGGTAGGTCTGCGTGATCAACGCATTCCAGTTGTCATTGATGTCCCAGAGCAGGGAGCCGCGGATGCCCTGGTAGGTGACAGGATTGATCGCGTTGGCGACAACGGAGTTGTTGTTGATCACCGGGCTGTTGGCCGGAACTCCGCCGCCGGGATTATTGGCGTAGTAAATGCCGAGATCGCTGTTCTTTCGCGTGAACGTTCCCGGGACGTTGTTGATGTAGCCGCCGCGGCTGTCGTTGTAGATCACCGCGCGCGCCGCGAGGGTGTCCGTGATCAAGGGGAGGTTGAGGACGGCCGTGACGTCGCTGTTCGGGTCGCCGTGCGCCGTCGTGCCGTAACCTGCGCTGACGCTGCCCGAGGTCTCGTTCATGACGGGTTTGTTCGTGATATAGCGGACGACGCCGGCTTGTGCACCGGCTCCGAACAACGTGCCTTGCGGACCCTCGAGGACCTCGACACGTTCGAGATCGGCAGCGTAGACGTCGAGATTGCGGCCCGGCAATTGTCCGGACTGATCATCGAGGTAGATGGCCACGTTCGGAAAGCCGCCGATCGAGCCGCTCGATTGCGTACCGGACGCACCCACGCTGAGGCCGCGCATGAAGATACTGCCTTGGCCGGGTCCGTTGGTCGGCGCCGTGACGTTGGGCAGATATTTTACGAATTGATCGAAGGTTTGGACGTTGAGCTGTGACAGAGTCTCCGCCGTCAAGGCTTGGATCGTAATCGGTACGTCTTGAACGTTTTCCGTACGACGCTGAGCCGTAACCGTGATCTCTTGAATCGCATCGGACGAATCCGTGTCGACCGGCGCCGCCGCAAAGCTCAGACCCGCCGCGCTGCTGCCCAAGATTGCGGCAATCGCATAGGACAGTTTCGAAGTTGACTGCATGCTCATCCCTTCCTGAAGTTATTCGACTTTATCGACCCATCGAGACACACGCTTTCGCCCGGACCGACGCACTCAGCCGCAGCGCAACGCTTTTTGATTACGCCCGAGAATAACACCGGGATCGTCGACCACAACCCTTATTTTGTTGTTGGCAAGCATCGTTCGCATGCTCAATTTCGATCCAGCCATGCAGAAATTAGATCTCAGGCGTCGTCGGGTCTCAATTGGGCCGGAAATCCGGGCGCGCGCAAGGGGGTGCCCACCGAGTCCTCGAGCAGTTTCACGATCATCGAGGACCAAGCCGCACCGCCATACTTGGCGCGGCCCTCGATGAAGGTCTGTTCCATGACGCCGGCGAGGCGTAACGGCACACCGAACCGGCGGCCGAATTCGACCGCGAATCCGGCGTCTTTGCAGGCTAAATCCATTGTAAAACCAATGTCATAGCTGCCATTTAGAATAACTTTCGACTCTGTTTCGTGGACGAAGCTATTGCCGGAGCTGGCGGCGATCGCGGCAAACGCCGTGCCGAGATCCACGCCAGCCTTGGCGCACAACATCAGGGCCTCGCCTGCGGCGATCAAATGAATAAAGGCGAGCATGTTGGTCACGACCTTGGTGACCGCAGCCTGTTCGAAGCCGCCCAAATGAATGACCTTGCCGCCCATGGCCGCCAAGGCGGGTCGATGTTGTTCGAAGGTTTGTTGCTCGCCGCCAACAAGAACCGTGATCTCGCCGGCGGCGGCGCGATGCACGCCGCCCGTGACCGGACAGGTGAGCGACGCGATGCCGCGTTCGGCCGCGCGCGCGGCCAGAGCCTCGATCTCGGCGAAATCGTTCGTGCTCATCTCGATCCAGGTGCTGCCTGGGCGCATCACCGGTAACACTTGATCCATGACGGCAATGCTCGCCTTGGGCGAGGGCAGGCAGGTGATCAGCGCGTCGCACTGCGCCGCCAATTCGGCCACCGATTCTGCCCACTTCGCGCCCGCCGCGAGCACGAGCTCCGCCGCTTTCGGGTCCAGATCATGAACCCGGAGGTCGAATCCGCCGCGCGCCAAATTGGCTGCGAGATGTTTGCCGAGATTGCCGAGTCCGATGAAGCCGTAGCGCAAGAGATCTCCTTGAGTGCGTGCTGTCGATCTCAACCAAGCGGCCGATCGATCATCTCCAGGTGCAGATAGGTATCGTCGACGTAAGGATGGGCGAGCGCAACGGCTTCATTCAGCTCCACACCGAGCCCGGGCGCCGTCGGTGGAATCACGTAACCATCCTCCCAGACGATCGGCTTGTGCAGCAACTCGGCATGAAAGCCGCCCCACTGCAGGATGCTCTCCAGAATCAGAAAGTTGGGGGAACAGGTGGCGATCTGGATGTTGGCCGCACCGACGATCGGACCGCAGTACAGGTGCGGGGCGATTTGCGCGTAGTGCACCTCGGCGAGCGCCGCAATTTTCTTCGCTTCCAGAAGTCCCCCGACGCGCCCCAGGTTGATCTGCAAGATGTTGGCCGCGCCGCTCGCGAGCACGCGGGCGAATTCGTACTTGGTGGTCAGCCGCTCGCCGGTGGCGATCGGGATGCTCGTCGCCCGCGCGACCAAAGCCATCTGCTCCGGCATCTCGGGCGGCACCGGCTCTTCGTACCAGAGCGGGTCGTAGGGCTCGAGCAGCTTGGCGAGACGAATCGCCCCCGAGGTCGTGAATTGCCCGTGCGTGCCCATGAGGAGGTCCGCCTTGCCGCCCACGGCTTCGCGCACGAGCCGCGTCAGACGCACCGTTCGTTCGATGGCCTCCTGGGTCGGCTGGCGCGGATCGTAGGCGGAGAATCCGCCGGTCGGATCGAACTTCAGACCCGTGAAACCCTGGGCCACGTATTCCGCCGCGCGCTCCGCCGAACGCTCGGGGTTGTGATAGAACTCATCGCCTTCACCCGGACCCGGGTACAGATAGGTATAGCTGCGCAGGCGCTCATTGACCTTGCCGCCGAGCAGGTTGTAGACCGGCTGCCCCACCGATTTGCCGATGATGTCCCAACAGGCCATCTCGATGCCGGAGAGCACGCTCATCAGGGAAACGTCGGGACGCAGCGTGAAGCCCGAACCATAGGTCTCCCGCCAGATCGACTCGATCTTAAAAGGGTCCCGCCCGGCGAAACGCCGTGTAAACACGTCCGTGATCATCGCGGCGATGACCTTTGGCCCGAAGGTCGCTGCGTAGACCTCGCCCACGCCCTCGATGCCGCAGACCGTCTTGAGCTTCAGGAATACGAAATAACGGCCACCGAATCCGGGCGGCGGATTGCCCACGATGAAAACCTTCACGCTGTCGAGCTTCATAAACCCACTCCCTTCCCTCTGATTTCAATCCATTGCCGTCTGTCGAGCATCTTGCAGAATCAAGGCGGCGGCCTTTTGCGCAACCATGAGCGTCGGCGCGTTCGTATTGGCGGACGTCACGGTCGGAAATATCGAGGCGTCGACGACGCGCAGCCGCTCCACCCCATAGACTCGCAGCGAAGAATCGACGACCGAATCCGCGGCGGACGGCCCCATGCGACAGGTGCTCACAGGGTGATAGACCGTGGCGGCGCGGGCGCGGAAATCGGCGAGCAAGTCCTCAGGGGTCATCGTCTCGAGCGCCGGCGCTATCGGTTCGCGAATCAGCGAGCGCATCGCCCGCGTGCGGGCGATCAGTTGCATGAGCCGGCCGCCGTTGATCACGTCCTGAACGTCTTTCTCGGTCGACAGGTAATTCGGCTGGATGCGGGGCGCGTCCCGGTAGTCGGGGCCCGCAAGATCGATGCGGCCGCGGCTGGTCGGGCGCGTCGGCTGGAAGCACAGGATGAATCCCGGGAACGGATCGACGTCGATGCGCTTGCGGTTTGCATCGCCGGCTCCATAGGTCACGGGATTGAAATACACCTGGACGTCGGGACGCTCCGCGGCCGGGTCCGCGCGCAAGAACCCGCCGAACTGATTGACGCTCAGGGACAGCGGGCCGGTCCGAGTCAGGAGATAGCGCGTGCCCGCGATCAGCTTCGCAAGCGGCGAACGCAGCTGGTCGTTGAGCGTCGGTTGCGTTGCCTTGAAGGAATACGAAACCGCGAGGTGATCCTGAAGATTGCCACCGACCGCCGGATTGTCGACGCGCACAGGAATCCCGAGGCGCTGGAGCAGGGGCCCCGGACCGATACCGGACAACTGCAGCAACTGCGGCGAGTTCACGGCACCGCCGCTCAGGATCACCTCCCGCCTGGCAGTCACGCGCCGAGTCTTGCCGTCTTGCACGTACTCGACGCCGCTGGCCCGCCCTTGTTCGATCAGCACCCGACTGACCCAGGCATTGGTCCTCAAGGACAGGTTCGGTCTCCGCAGGGCAGGACGCAGGAATGCGTCGGCGGCGGACCAGCGCCTGCCGGCGCGTATCGTCACCTGATAGCAGCCGACGCCTTCCGGCTGTGGGCCGTTGAAGTCGTCGGTGGCCGGCAGGGCGAGTTCCCGGGCGGCGTCGAACCAGTGCGCGCGCGTCGCGTGCAGGAAGGGACTCACGTCCTTGACGTCCAGCGCACCGGCGCCGCGCGCGGCGCCCCGGCTGTCGACGCGCCGCTCCGAAGCTTCGAAATAGGGCAGGACGTCGTCCCAGCCCCAGCCGGCATTGCCCATGCGGCGCCAGTCATCGAAGTCGACCGGCATGCCGCGGCAATAGACCAAAGCGTTGATCGAACTCGATCCGCCGACGACGCGGCCGCGTGGCCAATACATGGTGCGGCCGCCCAAACCGGGGTTGGCTTCCGTCTGGTATTTCCAGTTGACGGCTGGATCGGCGAAAGTCCGTCCGTAGCCGATCGGCATTTTGATCCAGAGCCGGTTGTCGGAGCCTCCGGCTTCGATGACTAGGACGTTCGCTCGTCCGTCGGCCGACAGCCGGTCGGCAAGCACGCAACCGGCCGATCCCGCGCCCACGATGATGTAGTCGAAGTCCGTCACGTCGCGGAGCTTAGCCTGAACGGCCGGGACCGCTATGCCATTTCCCGATTTACCCATATCTTTTTCGGATACGTCCCCCGGGTCGGGCCGCGCCGGCGCGGCGTCGCGTAACGGTTCCGAACCATGTATGGTGCGGGGAAATCCCGTGCGAGGTTGCGTCGAGTGGTCACAACGGCAATTAACGTAGCGCGCGACCGGGCTCCCTCTAGCGTGGAGCGCTGGTACGTCCTGATTCTGATGCTCTTGATCTATGCGATCAACATTGCTGATCGCTACGTCGTTTCCACGGTCCTCGAGCCGATACGGCTGGAGCTGCACCTGGACGATGCCGGCGTCGCGTTTCTGACGGGAATCCCGCTGGCGCTTTTTTATGTCACCTGCGGAATTCCGCTGTCGTGGCTCGCCGACCGCGCGAACCGGCGCAATATCTTGTCGATTTCCTTGATCATCTGGTCCGGGTTCACCGCCTTGTGCGGGATGTCGCACAGCTACCTGCAGTTCCTGCTGGGCCGCATCGGCGTCGGCATCGGTGAGGCGGGCGGCACGCCGCCATCGACCGCGATCGTCTCGGATTGCTTTCCGCCCAGTCGCCGGCCGATGGCCATGACGGTGCTCGCGCTCGGTGCCCCGATCGGCGCCTACCTCGGCTACAACATGGCGGGCGCCGTCGCGAGCGCCTACACCTGGCGCGCGGCCTTTCTGGCGCTGGGCGTGCCGGGGCTGATCGTCGGCATCGTCGTATTCCTGACCATCCGCGAACCCGTGCGTGGCCGACTCGATGCGATCGTCGATGAGCTCAAGCCCTCATTGGTTGAGACGCTGCGCTTTCTGTTCGTGCAAAAATCGGCCTTTCATGTCGTCATGGGCGGCGGCGTCTGTGCGCTGTGGGGCTGGGGTCTCATGTACTGGACGCCGACGTTCCTGCAACGCGCCTACGGTCTCGACGTAGGCCAGGCGGGCGCGGTGACCGGCTATGCCCACCTCGTTGGTGGCTCGCTCGCGACGGTCGGTACTGCCTGGGTCCTCTCGCGGCCGTCGATGGCCGATCCGCGGCGAGTCGTCTGGCTGCTCGCCGCAGGCATAGGCCTCGCCACGCTGCCGTCGATGGCGGCGTATTGGACGCACTCGCTCGACGTCGCGAAGCTCATGTTCTGGATCTTCATTCCGGCGATTTATTTCTACATCGGCCCGTGCTTCGGCCTGTTGAACAACCTCGCGCCCTGTCACATGCGCAACATGTTCATCGCCATCTGTCTCCTCGTGGCCAATATCTTCAACCTGATCGTTGCTCCCTGGTTCGTCGGCTTCTTGAGCGACCGGTTCGCGGGCGCTCACGCAACCGATGCGGAATCCCTGCGCCTGGCGCTGCTGGTGCTCGCGCCGACGGGATTTTGGGCTGCCTGGCATCTTTGGATGGCATCGCGGACCATCGTCATGGATCAAAAGCGCGCTATCGGGTACACCAAGAGCTGGGCGCCTTGAAGAAGACGTCGATCGACCGTCGCTGGTTGCCCTTGAATGCCTTGCGCGCCTTCGAGGGCGTTGCGAAGCACAGCAGCTTCACGGCCGCGGCCAACGCGCTGCTGATCTCGCAGAGCGCCCTGTCGCGCCACGTCATCGCGCTGGAAAAGCTGATCGGCGCGCAGTTGTTCGAACGCAAACCGCACTCCCTGGTGCTCACCAAGGCGGGCCAGCATCTGCTTCCGGCCGTGATGAAGTCCTTCGACCGGCTCGAATATGCCCTCGACGATCTGCGCAATGACGGTGCGCCGGCACTGCGCACGCTGCGCGTGCAGATGCCGCCGAGTTTCGCCGTGCATCTCGCGGTGCCGATCCTGCGTGATTTTCGCCGCGCCGTTGCCGAGGTCGAGATCGATCTGGTCAGCCCCTACGGCGTTGGACCGCCGTTGAGCGACGTCGACGTCGCGGTCGTGTATTCCAAACCGACCGTGACCGACCTGGTCAGAGACCTGCTCTGGCCGGTCCGCTTGAGTATGTTGTGCCACCCCGCGATCGCGCACCGCTTCGCGGGCAAGAGCGTGCAGGAATTCATCGAGTCGAACGAACTCGTGCACGTGCGCATCGCCGACCTGCCTCGCCACCACATGTGGTCGCAGTACGCGCGCCAGGCGAATCTCCACGCGGTGAATGTGGAACGCGGACTGGTCTTCGACACGGCGATCTTGGCCGTACAATATGTCTTGAGCGGCGAGGGAATCGCGCTCGTGGATACGAATCTTTTCAGCGAGGAACTTCGGACCGGCCGCCTCGTCAAGCCGTTCGATATCAGCCTCGACGACGGCTACGGTTATTACCTGATCACCCACCCGGAAGGCCTCGGCGACACCGCGATTGCGTTGTTCCGTTCCTGGTTGATCGAACGTTTCGGCAGCGGTGCCCTGGGCGCCGCGAACTCCGGCGAGCCGCCATCGGGCGATGCCGGCAATTTACATTTGGTGATTTCAAACGAGTGAGTGTGTGCAGATGAATTTGATGTGGATGGGCGAGTGGTCATGAGGACTCATGCCAAAGCAGTGGTGGTCGGTGGGGGCGTCGTCGGGGCCAGCGTGCTCTATCATTTGACGAAGGCCGGCTGGAAGGACGTGCTCCTGATCGAGCGGGCGGAGCTGACCTCGGGCTCGACCTGGCATGCGGCCGGCGGCATGCACACGGTCAACGGCGATCCGAACGTTGCCAAGCTGCAGCAATATACGATCAATCTGTACAAGGAAATCGAGCAGATCTCCGGCCAGTCCTGCGGCGTGCACATCACGGGTGGCATCATGCTCGCCGGCACCCCGGCGCGCGTCGACTGGCTCAAGATGGCCAAGGCCCGTGGCCGCTATCTCGGCATGGATCTCGAACTGATCTCGGTCGATGAGGCGGCGAAGATCTTCCCTCTCATGGACAAGAAACACTTCCTCGGTGCGATGTACGATCCGATCGAGGGCCACGTCGATCCCTACGGCGTGACCCATGCCTATGCGAAATCCGCCCAGATCGGCGGCGCCGAAATCGTGCGCCAGACCCGCGTCACGGATCTGCGCCAACGGCAGGACGGCACCTGGGACGTGATCACGGACCAGGGCAACGTGCACGCCGAACATGTCGTGAACGCCGCGGGTCTCTGGGCGCGTGAAGTGGGCCGCATGGTCGGCCTCGAACTGCCAGTGCTCGCGATGGAGCATCAATACTTGATCACGGGCGACATGCCGGAACTCGTGGGCAAGAAGGAGCAGATGCACTGCATCGACTTCGAGGGCGAGATCTACATTCGGCAGGAGCGCGGCGGCATGCTCATGGGCACCTATGAGCGTGCGGGCGTGCCGTGGTCCGAGACGAATACCCCGTGGGATTTCGGACAGGATCTGTTGCCCAATGATCTGGATCGCATCGCGCCCAGCCTCGAGGTGGGTTTCGAGCATTTCCCGTCGCTTGGCGATGCCGGCATCAAGAAGGTCGTCAACGGTCCGTTCACCTTCGCCCCCGACGGCAACCCCCTGATCGGTCCGGTCAAGGGCTTGAAGAACTTCTGGGTCGCCTGCGGCGTCATGGCCGGTTTCAGCCAGGGGGGCGGCGTCGGTCTCTCGCTCGCACACTGGATGGTCGACGGCGATCCTGGCGCGGACGTCTGGGCCATGGACGTCGCGCGCTACGGCGATTGGACGACGCTCGCCTACACGAATGCGAAGGTACGCGAGAACTATTCGCGACGCTTCAGCATCCGCTTTCCGAACGAGGAATTGCCCGCCGCGAGACCCCTGCGCACGACCCCGGTCTACGAGAAGCTGCAGGCCGAACACGCGGTTTTTGGTGACTACTGCGGCTTCGAGCATCCGCTCTGGTTCGCGCCCAGCGCCGCCGAGGCGACCGATATCGTCAGTTGGCGTCGCTCGAACGCGCATCCCCACGTGGCGGCCGAGTGCCTCGCGGTGCAGAAGACCGCGGGCTTGCTCGAGATTTCCAATTACGGCAAGTTCGAAGTGCGTGGACCGGCGGCGGCCGAGTGGCTCTCGCGGGTCATGGCGAACCGCATCCCGAAGGTCGGGAAGATCGTGCTCACGCCCATGCTCAATGATCGCGGCAAGTTGATCGGGGATTTCACGATCTGCCGCGTCTCGGAAGAGCACTTTTTCCTGATCGGCACCTATGCCGCGGAACAGTTCTACCTGCGCTGGTTCGAACGCAGTCTGCCGCCCACCGGCGTCAGCGTGCGGCCTTGTGCCGTGGAGTACGTGGGCCTCTCGGTCGCGGGTCCCAATTCCCGTGCCATCTTGCAGAGCCTGGTTCGCGAGGATTTGTCGACTGCAGCGTTTCCGTTCATGTCCTTCCGGCGCGTTGACGTCGGGATGGTGCCGACCTACATGGGTCGGGTCTCATTCACGGGAGAGCTCGGCTATGAGATGTGGGTGACGACCGATTATCAGCGAGCCTTGTATGATCTGTTGCAAAGGGCGGGCCGCGACCACGGTCTCAAGTCCTTCGGTGGACGCGCGCTCAATTCCTTGCGCATCGAAAAGAGCTTCGGCACCTGGGCGCGCGAGTACCGGCCCATCTACGGTCCTTACGAGGCCGGTCTCGGTCGCTTCGTCGATTTGAACAAGCCGGATTTCATCGGAAGAACCGCGGCACTCGACGAGCGGGCCCGCGGCGGTGATCTGCGCCTGCTGACGTTTGCGGTCGATGCGACGGACGCCGACGCCCTGGGCGATGAGCCGATCTGGCACGACGGCAAGGCCGTCGGCTGGGTAACGTCGGGAGCGTATGGCTTTCGCGCGGGTCGCTCGATCGCGCTCGGCTATGTGCCGGCTGCGCTGGCCGACGCGGAGTCGGGATTCGAAATCGAGATCATCGGCGAGCGCCACAAGGCAACACCGCAAAAGGCGGCGCCGATCGATCCGCAGGGCTTGTTGATGCGCACGTGAGCTGAGGCGATGAGCGCCGAAAAGGAGGCAGGATCCTGGAACGGACTGACCGAAAAGGTCGACGGCCTGCCCGCGGCGCGCTACTACGACGCGGCTCACTACGAACGGGAACTCGCGCGCGTCTGGTATCGCAACTGGATTTACATCGGTCGTTCGAGTGAGCTTGCGGAACTGCGCTCCTTCCGGCGCTTCAGCTTGGGCGATCAACAGGTCCTGCTCGTTCGGGACGAGCAGGGTGTGTTGCAGGCCTTCCACAATACTTGTCGGCACCGCGGCGCGGCACTGTGTCTCGATGCCGCCGGCCGCCTGGCGACGGGCACCATCATCTGCCCCTACCACGCCTGGGTATATGATTTACAGGGCCGGTTGCGGCGCACGACCTCGAGATTGGAACCCGACGGCTTCGACAAGGCTGATTACCCGCTCTACCGCGTCCGGGTGACGGAGTGGAGCGGCTTCATTTTTATCGCGCTCAGCGACGATGCGCCGCCCTTCGCGCAGAGCTTCGACCAAGATCCGGAGCGTCTGGCGGCGTGGAGCTTGGAACAGCTTGCCGTGGGGCATCGTCTCACGAAGACGCTCGCCTGCAATTGGAAGGTGTTCTGGGAGAACTACAACGAGTGTCTGCATTGCCCCGGCGTGCATCCCGAGTTGTCGCGCCTGGTCCCGATCTTCGGACGTGCGCTCATGGAGGAGCGCGACGATCCCCGGTGGCAGGACCACGCAAGCGACGACGATCCCAAGTATCAGGGCGGACTGCGTCGGGGTGCCGAGAGTTGGTCCAGCGACGGTTCCGCGAGCGCGCCACAGTTTCCAAATCTCAGTGCCGACGACCGGCGGCTGGGGCACGTCTACCTGACGAGCCTGCCGTCGGTCTTCATCGTCGGTCACGTCGATTACGTACGGGTCGTCCGCGTGCTGCCGCTGGGACCCGAGCGCACGGAATTGAGCGTCGAATATCTTTTCGCGCCGCAGACCGTGTCGGATCCCGCTTTCGATCCCGCCAAGATCGTGGAATTCACCGCGCGGGTCATGGGTGAGGACGCGGACGTCTGTGAACTGAACCAGCAAGGCCTACATTCGCTCGCGCATCGGCGTGGTGTCATCATGCCCGAGGAGTACCTGATCAAGCAGCTGCACGAGTGGATCGAGGCACAGCTGCAAGGCCCCTGAGCCGAGTGCCGAAGTTGCTGGTACCCAAGGTCATTGCGGCGATCACGAATGACATCTATAACGGTCCCTGGGACCAAGACCCTGGCAGCTGTCCTCAATGGATTGGTGTACAACGTTTTCGTCAATGGGCAGACCTACTCGGGAAAAGTTTTCCAAGTCGCCGCTGCGCTTACGCCTTCAGGTCAAACGCCTCCATCCGTCACGTCTACCGTCAATTATTTCGAAAACATCGCTCTGTCGGTGAAAGCGAGTCCGGGCGCAACTTCAGATTACCTGACATTGCAAAGGGAGCTCAACTGGGCGTTCCAGAATTTCTTCGCGTTCTCCGGCGTGCCTCAGCTTATTTCGCCATCACATGTGGAAGCGCATATGGCCGCGCAGCGCATCGAGGCGATAGGCGGAGGGGCGGTACTCCGGGGAAAACAGACTTCGAAGAGTGTGGAATCGGCGCTCGCCAGACTGAAGAACGACGGTGACCAGAAGAAATCGAAATTCGGCTTAGGCAGACCAATCAATGTCCCAATTTCCCGGTCAGTTCGGTGCGAGGGCAGTCGAGCAGCTCGTGCATTATATTGAGATGGAAGGAGCGACCGTTTATCCATGCAATTCGCATGTTACGGACTCTTTCCTGCATTAGGAGATCGGTTATGAACAGCATGATTCTAGGGCTTGATTGCTTGCTCGCAGTGGGTCTCGTTATCGCGATCTGGCGGAGTATCTTCCGCCGATCAAGAAGCTCTCGCTGGTCTGGTCGCTCGAATGACGACGTCGGCGGGGGTGATGGCGGCAACTGGTGGGATTCGGGATCGCATCACGGTCATCATCACGGCGGGTCTGATGATGGTGGCCACGGCGGAGGCGACGCTGGCGGTGGAGATGGCGGCGGCGGAGATGGTGGTGGTGGGCATTGATGAAACGAATCATGTATATCGAGCGAAAGGACGGCGGTTTGGATGGACCGGGGCGGATCGGCTGGGTCGAGCTGTCGCGAACTTCCCGGTCCTATGTGTATCAAGGGCGGCGGTTTCGTAAAACCCGCTCTGGGTTCAAGCATAATTGCTTTGAAGAGGAGACTGGCGCGGAGTATTGGATTTCCGGTCCGAAGAGGCGAGGCGGCGACAAGCTTTACGGCGGTGTTGTGGAGATTGATGAGGACGCACGCGTCGAATATTGGACCAAGATCCGGTGCCGGCCGGGCGCCGTCCATTTGAAGCAGTCCAAGTAGGCGGTGATCGATGGATCAATCTGCCATTCTTACGCTGCTTTCGATCCGACGGGGCCCGGGTAGCTTCCCTGATGAACTCTACGCGATGTTACCGCAGGTCGCGAACGGCAGCCTTTTTTCGTTGCGATTTGGGGTGGCGACCGTCCGCGGTTGGCCGCCTCGAGCCCTTGGCGTCGGTGCCGACTGCCAACGCGTACTCATGACCCGCTGCTGCCGGATGCGACCGTCCGCTATCGGGTAGTGCCCGTCTGCTTCACTTGGGTGCAAATAGGTCGGCGAAAAAGATTCCAACGGGGTTGTCATTCCCGGGGGGGGGTTGAACCGCCCACAGGTTTCGGTCCCGCACCAACCCTCGCTCCGCCAGACCAGAGTGCGACGTGAAGGTAGACTCCCGATGCGCGAGCCTGTAACGACCCTCGCGATCCACCGATATCCGAAA
>Ga0116226_10000630_pt1 | contig 30146 bp, 31 predicted proteins | sample S1TSphfallax_FD_89692 | JGI IMG/M metagenome (GOLD analysis project Ga0116226, IMG submission 89692) | Host-associated microbial communities from peat moss isolated from Minnesota, USA - S1T2_Fa - Sphagnum fallax MG | ecosystem: Host-associated > Plants > Peat moss > Unclassified | place: USA...
ATCTCGACCAGATCCTGAAAGATCGCACCACGATCAATGCGCGTCTGCTCGATCTTCTGGCGCGGACCTGCGAACAGTGGGGTGTGGTGGTGGATGCCGTCGAGATCAAGGATCTCGACATTCCCGAGCAGATGCAGCGCGCGATTGCCCGCGAAGCGGAGGCCATTCGCGAGAAGCGTGCGCGCATCATCAAGGCCGAGGGCGAAATGGAAGCGTCCGCCACGTTGGCCGAAGCGGCCCGTATAATCGGCGAAGTGCCGGGCGCGCTTGAGTTGCGGCGCTTGCAGACCCTGAGCGAGATCGGGGTCGAACACAACTCAACGATCGTCGCTATGTTCCCCACCGAACTGCTCGAAGCTGCCCGGCGTCTCGGGGCTTCTTAGTCGCGCGAAGGTTGACTCTCGAAGGCAACCGCATGGCGAGCGGCATGCGGTTGCCACGGGGCGCATTTTGCAAGGATCGGGCTTACCCCGAGCCCTTTTACCACGCTGCCTATGCACCCAGTTTTTGGATGATGTCGTGTGCGCCGAGTGCGCTGATCGCCTGAGCAATGGCCTTTGCCTGGCCGCGGTCCATGCGTGCGATTTTCACTTTGTCCAGGGCCGCCAGCAGCACCTCACGGCCGGCGTCACTCTCGATTTCAAGGGCTACTTTTTCCGCTTCATCCAGGCGCGCCAATTCCGCCTGAAGGCGCGCGCGCTCCGCCGAGATAGTCGCGAGATCGCCGCCGATTTTCCTGGGTCGTGCCATTGTTCTGGTCCTCATTGGATTGAAAATTAGCCTATAGACTAATATGCGAACGCCTTGCAATCGGCGGTCTGGTCAAGCTTGCCCGGCAGGCCGGAGGCAATATTGCTGCTGACGCAGCGCGCAGAGCGGCGTTCAAATCCACCTGGCGCGGCGCGCTTGCCTGAACATCGGACAGAGCCCTGAAGCCGGCTCCCAGAAGGACCCATCTCTTTGAGATGGGGTGAACGTTACGCACCGTTCCTGCGGATGGCGATGTGCTGGCAGCGGCACCGAAACCGCTAACGTATTGGTTTTACGCAGTGCCGCCAGCGGCCCAAGCGGCGCTTGCTGTGCCGTTCGCGGCACAAAGCCCCCTCACAGCGCTATTCCACGCGCGATGCTGGCGATCCCCTATTCTGTCTGATATTAGTGGATAAAGGAGGTTTATACATGACCAAAGAATACCGGGTACGCCATACCACATATTTGTCGGAAAGTACCTCGGCCAGTCTCGGCGACTGGGCAAAGGCGCGGGGTTACACGGTCGCGGAGGCCATCCGGGCGTTGATCGTCCGCGAGCTCGAACCTGAAAGTACCGGGCCATCGGGCCTGGGGGACGAGATCGCAGTGATGCATTCCGTCGCGATCTCGCTTCCGCGCAGCCTGGTCCGCGACTGGCTGGGTGATGCCGCTCTTGAAGCTGGCACTGACGCAATCGATGCCGAGGTGATCCGCCTGATCGAGCACGCGCGATCCTTGAGCCCAGCAGAGCGAAGCGCTGCCCTGCGCGAAGCCCAGGTCCTCGAATATCTGTTCGTGGCGATGAGCAATCTCATCCACCAGCAGTACCCCAAAGAGGCGGGCAAGATCCTCGAATATGCGCAGGCCCGTGTGCTGCAGCACTGGTCGCATCTCGTCGACAAAGGGGGCGCCCATGCCAAGCCATGACATCCGCGACGACAAGGGCGCGTTCGACTTCAAATCGCCGACCGAACGTGGCTCTGTGTTTCGCAACAGCGGGGCCTTTACGCGCGGCTCCAATCTCATTTCCCACCAGGTCTTCATGTTCCTGGGTGGCGCCAAATGGCCCTTCTATCTGTTCCTCGCCAGCCTAGCCTTGGCCTCGCTCGCGGTCGGGCATTTCTGGATGAACAACTTTGATCTGCGCATGGTGCTGACGAAGTGGATTTATGATCTCGCGCTGGCAGCCGGCGCCAATCCGGCGTCCCGCTATAACCTGATCATCACGCCGGGGTATGTCCATCACATCACCTTCGGGGCGATCGATCGCGACCCCTATGTGGTGCAGGCGATTGCCAATCTCGAATGGACGATGATGCTGGCAATGGTCCTGGCGTTGCTCGCCACCGTCGTGCCGACAATGCTCTACATTGAAAAGGCGATCGACCGCGGGCAGGCGATCATGAAAGACCATCACCGCCGCGGCGCGGTGATCCTTGAAGCCGATGTCCTGAAGAACGCGATCAGCGCCAACAACGCGCAGCTGCTCGAGGACAAACGCCGTCAGATTTTCCCGAGCCTGAGCCTGGCGCAGGTGTTTTCCATGCCGCCTGAAATGCGCAACGCATCGCATTTCCCGATCCCCTATTCGATCGCCGGCGTGCCGTTTCCATTGGGGCTCGAACTGGGTCACGTGATGGCGGTCGGGACCGGCATGACCGGCAAGACCACGGTGCTGAGCGACCTCATTACCCAAGCGCGCCGCAACCGGCATCGGGCGGTCATTTTCGATGTCACCGGGGTTTTCACCAAGCGGTTCTTCAACCCCGAAACCGATGTGTTGTTAAACCCCTATGACGAGCGTTGCGCGCGCTGGTCAATCTTCCACGACTGCACCAACGAGGTCGAAATCAAGAACGCGGCCTATGCGTTGATCCCTGATGTGAACGACGGACCGGACCCATTCTGGCCGCTCGCCGCGCGGTCCTTGTTCACGGAAATGTGCCTCAAGCTGATCGAGGAGGGAAAGGCGACAAACGACAACCTGATTGCTTCGCTGATGACGGCCGACCTCAAGGACATTCACGAGAAGCTCAAGGAAACGATCGCGCAGCCGCTGACCTCGATCGAAGCGGCCAAGATGGCAGAATCGATCCGCGCGGTTTTCAATGCCAACGCCGATATCCTGCTGTCACTCCCCGACGAGGGGAAGGACTTCTCGATCCGCGAATGGATCCTGAGCGATCACAACCAGGGCAGTTTCCTGTTCATCACGACGCCCTACACCGACATCAAGGTGACCCGCTCGATGATCTCGCTGTGGGTCGATACCTGCGTCTACACGGTCATGCTGCGCCCGACCGCCGATGCGCTCAAGATCTGGTTCATGCTCGATGAGCTTGGCGCGCTGCATCAGCTCCCATCGCTCGAATATGCGCTGCAGACCGCGCGCAATTTTGGCGGCGCGGTTGCGCTGGGCGTGCACGATTTCGCCCAACTGACCCAGGTCTATGGCGAGAACGGCGCCAAGAAGATGATCAACATGGTCAGCAACAAGCTGTTCCTGCGCGTCAACGACGACGAGACGGCGCTCAAATGCTCAAACCTGATCGGGGAGCGGGAGGTGCGCGAGACCGAGGAGAGTTATTCGATCTCCAATTCGAACGCGCGCGACACCTCCACCATCACCGCGCGCACCGAAACCCGCCCGCTCGTGCTCAAGGCCGAGATCATGAACCTGCGCAACATGCACGGGTATCTGAAGCTCTCCGATGGCTATCCCGCCGCACGGATCACGCTGCAATATGTGCCCTATGTCCAGAACGCCGAACCGTTCGTGCGCGCCGTCCGGAACAACCGACCGCGCATCCAGAAGCTGATTGCAGACCAGCGAAACGGCACCGATCCCGAGGGCCCGCCACCGACCGACAATGGCGGGGGCAAGCCGGGAAAGCGCCCTGTCACGGACCGGCAGCCCGAACCCAAACCGGTCGATCCGGCTCCCGTTCAACAGCAGTTGCGGCTGGTTGGTGGCACGGACATCGCGCATGCGGATGCCGCCCCTAACGGAGCCGACATGGTCGAAGATGCCGTCTGGGTTCCCGCGGAATTCGGCGCTGTCGTGCAAACGGAATTGCCGATCGATGGACCGCCAGTCGCGCGCGATGACAGCCAGGCCACGCTCTATGCGGCACGCCAACAGGGCGATATTGAAGCGCCGGTTCGTCCCGGGGTCAGCAAGACGCGCGAGGGCGAACTGGATCTCGAACCATGATGAACATCGGCTCGATCCAATCGTCGAGCGGCATGGCGGGCTATATGACGAGCACCGCCAGCCAGTTGGCCGATCCCGATTATCAAGGCGCGGAGTGGGGTGGACGGCTCGCTGAAGAATTGGGCCTGCGTGGCGATGCCGATCGGGTAACCATCGAGGCGGTGCTCGAAGGCGAAATGCCCGATGGCAGCATCGTGGGGCAGCGCGTTGTTGATCAGAATGGCGTTGAGGGGAGGGTCCGCAAGGGTGTCGAGCTGATCTTTTCGGCGCCCAAATCCTTTTCGGTTCTGGCTGTCACCGGCGGGGATGAGCGGCTGCTCAAGGCGTGGGAAAAGTCGGTCGAACTGACCATGGCCTACCTCGAAAAGCACTATGCCCAGACACGCATCAAGGAAGACGGTGAGGTGCGCGTCGAGAAGACCGGCAAGATGCTCTATGCCAAGGCGCTCCATGGCTATGATGATGCCGGCAAGCCCCATGTCCACACCCATGTTGCGCTCGCCAATGTCACCCGGTCGGAGGACGGCCATCTTCGCTCGCTCGACAACTCGAAGCTCTGGTTCAATGCCGCGCTGGGCAGTGCCGTGCACAGCCGCGTCCTCGCCGACCTGACCCGTCAGGTCGGCTTTGCCATCGAAGTCGATCCGAAAGGCAATGGCTGGGATATCGCCGCCGTGCCAGACGCCGTGAAAGCGGCGAATGCCTCCCGCGGTGCGGACATCAAGGGCATCATGGCCGAGAAGGGCTTTCAGTCGCCCGAAGCCAATCGGATTGCCCGCTACGAAACCCGCGCGAACATCGGCAAAGATGTCGATCCGCAGATCCTGAACGAGCGCAATGCGCAAGCGGACCGCGCGCTGGGCTTCGATGCTGCGGAAGTCGTGCGAGACAACCAGGCGCGGATGGAGCCCGAGACACGCCTCGGCAAGATCAGGCAGTCGATCAGCCAGATCTATACCAGCGCCATCGCCGCCCATGATGCCAAAGCTGCCTTCAGTCTGCGCGACTCACCCTATCTGCCCAAGACCATGAACGGGATCACCCAGTCCCCCGGCATGGTCATGGCGCATGTCGCAATGGCCTCGGCGATCCAGCATCACGAGCAGCGCAACGCCGGCTTCAAGGAGCGCGACGTTTTGCGCTATGCGCTCAACCTCCAATACGAGGGGGCCAAGCCGGACGCGCTCCATGCGATCATGGACGACCTCAAGGATCGGGGCCTGCTCATTGCCGGGACCGATGGCATTCACATCACCACGCGCGACAGCCTCGCCACCGAGCAGCGCATCATCGCCAATATCGAACAGGCGCGTGGGACCGCCCGGGCGCATGTGTCGCAGGCCGAAGTGGCGAGCGCCATCGAGCCCTATCTGGCGCGCGATGCGGATGGCACTGTACTGTCGCTCAACGACGGGCAGATGGCGGCCGCCGAATTGCTTCTCACGACGCGCGACGGAATCGCGTTGATCCAGGGGTTCTCCGGCACGGGCAAAACGTCGACTCTGGCGCCGGTGGCGCAAGTTGTCGCCGCCTACGCTGCCATGCGCCAGCACGAAGGGCAGGCGGTGTTTGGCCTCGCGCCAAGCCGGCAGGCGGTCGAGCAGTTGGAAGCGGTCGGATTGCCTTCAACCACCATCACCCGGTTTCTCAACGAGAACGCGCAGGCGCTGGCTGGCGACCCATCGGCGATCGCGCTGGCCCGCGAAAAGTATGCCGGCGCCGAACTGATCATCGATGAGGCCTCGATGATCTCGAACCGGGATTTCGAGCAACTGACCCGTCTCAAGGGCATCATCGGCCTCAACAAGGAGACCTTCATCGGCGACAAAAAGCAGCTTCAGGCTGTCGATGCCGGCAAGGCCTTCGAGTGGGCGCAGCTGATGGATGTGTCCAAGGCTGCGCTGACCAGCGTCGTGCGCCAGCGCGTCGATGATCTCAAATCCTTCAACGAGCTCATCCGTGACGGCCGGGTGCATGAGGCGTTTCACCAGATTCGCGACCGGGTGGTCGAGCGGGACGATTTCATCAAGGGGGCGACCGACGCTTACCTCGGCATGGACGAGGGGCAGCGCGCCCGCACCCTGGTCCTGACCGCAGGCAACGAGGACCGGCATCGCGCCAATGCCTTGATTCAGTCCGGCCTGAAAGAGCAGGGTGTGCTTCAGGGGGAGGGCCGCACCGTCTCGGTTTATGATGGCAAGAACCTGACCGATGCGCAGTTGCGCGACCAGTTCCGCTACCAACGGGGCGATGTGCTGCGCGTCGTGGTCAAGAGTCGCAGCCTTGGCCTTGCCCGAGGCGATTACGACGTGATTGGCAAGACGCGCACCAAGGTCATCGTCCGCGATGCCGACGGGAATACGGCGCGTTTCGATCCGCGCGGTTTTGCAGGCGCCGATGGGCGTGAATCGATAAGCTTGATGGAACGCCGCGAGCTGACGCTGTTCGAAGGCGACAAAATCCGCTGGACCGCCAACGACAACGCCCGGGGGCTGGCCAATGGCAAGCAAGCGACCGTCACCGCGATCGATGAGGAAAAGCTGACGGTCGAAACGGACAAGGCGGAGAGCCTCACCCTTTCCCTTGCCGACCCGCAGGCCCACAACCTCGACCTTGCCTATGCCGTGAACGCGCACAAGGCGCAGGGCGCCACCGCCCACACCGCGCTTTGGGCAGCGCGGGCGGGGCATCAATTGCTGACGACGGTGCGCCAGGCCTATGTCAACGGCACCCGGTCCACCCATGCCCTGACCGTCTATACCGACAATCTTCGCAAGCTGGCTGAGACCGTGGGCAAGTCGGCCGACGCATCCGGCGATACCATGTCCAACGGCTACAAGTGGGCATCGATCGAGATCACCGGGCAGTTGGCGGAACTGCGCGCGGCTGCGGCCGAGCGTGAAATCGACCCGAATTCTGAGCAATCGCTGGACAGTGAGGAGGCAAGTGCCATTTCCCGGGTGTTGCAGATGTCAGACTTGGACTTGGATAACGTGGCTGAGCAAGCGGCCGATCTGATGGCGAGGGATCGGGCTGATGTCGAAGCCCAAGACAGTACCGACCAGCAGCGTGGCGAGCAAGAGCACGATGTAAAAGTGTGGTTGGTTCCTCAATTCGACGCGCCTGAGTCGGACCGCCTGGAACAGTCAGGCGATAGCGATTTGCCTGACTTCGCCGCAGCCGGCGAACTGGGGCAAGTGGCGGCTGCGCCCATGACCGAACCCTTGATCAGGCCTGGCTCGTTTGAAGACCTGCAGCGGCTGGCTGAAATTGTAGCGACCTGGCCGGATTTCATCGATGTTGCGCCGGAGCAGCCCGCGTCTCCGGAGTTTCAGGCTGATTTCGCGCAAAGCGTCCGGGATGTCATAGTGATGCACGAAGGCGTGGATTCTGGCATGGTACCGAGCACTTCTGCAGAGACCGGAAAGGAGAGCCCTCCCGCCCAGCCAGAACTGCGTAAGGACCGGGATTTTGACATTGATCTCTGAGGTGCCTTTCATGACTTAAACCGGAGAGCCTCGGACCTCTGCCGACCTTGTATTGGATCCCGCGCAGATGCATCAATCAGGGCTGCTTAAGTCTGGCACAGCTGGGGGAAAGTAGCGCCCATATCTCGCCGAGCACTTGCCCGAATTCGATCGGTAGCAGTTCGAGCGATGCGTTATAAGCTTTCCACCGCCGCTGAGCTGGCGCGTCTTCTGCCATGGCTGCCGAAAGGCCCACCGGGCATTCCAGCGGGATCGATGTTTCGCGCCGCTGGAATGTTGCCGCAATCGCGGCGTCGAGAGCTTTCTCCTCGATCGGTACGGACTTGGGTATCGCCCAGAGGTCATGAAAATCCTTCATGCGGCCATTGGCCAGACCCAGTGCGACAACGGCGTGGAACTTCTCTGCGATCACGGCTTCCGGCGGATAACTTCGGATGCGAGGGCGCTCCATGCCGAGAAGCGAGGGATAGTCGATCTTGTGCGCTCCATCGGCGAGCGCGTCTCCGAAACCGATGTCCAGCGTTACCGGGATACGGGTGCGCTCGAGATGGGCGTTAGTCTTGAGGCGAATGCCACTATATTCCATTTCTTTGCGGATTGCGCTCGCGGCGAGGGCGTCGACGTCGAAGGCGAGGCCGTCGCCAACCTCGATCATCATGATTTCGCTGAAGATTGCCTTGATCGCCGCCTCGTCGTTGGGTCCGAAGCCAAGAAAATCGATGTCGCGGGTTTCGCGATTGTTATGGTCGAGCCACTGGGTGACGAGCATGCCGCCTTTCAGGATGTAATTGTCGCGATGCTTCGACAGGGATAGGCGGAAGAGTAGCCGTTCAAGAGCGAAACGCACGAGCAGGATGTCGAATGGGCGGCTCTGTTCGCGCGCCATCGCCAGCAGGCGCGCCTTTACCGAAGCCGCCATATTCTTGAGACCATCAGCCATTGAACGTCAGGGCCTCGAGATAGGGGCGCATGATGCGCCATGCCCCGCCCACGCGGGCGGCCTCCACGATCTCGGAGGGTTTGGCCTTTCGCTGTTCAACGGCCGCACGCAGCCCCTCGACCGCGATTGATCGGTCGACCAGCCGGCTGTTGCGAAACAGATCTGCCAGAGTCTTGGGCACCGAGTAGATTGGCACATCGACACCGGAGATTGTGTGATGCTCGACGCCTTGGGCGAGATACTTGCTGGCAAAGCGTACGATCCGGACAGGTGGATAGCCTTGTGCGGGTGACCAGTCGCTCGTGCCGATCGCGACCCAGGTTTTTCGCGGCATCTGGTCGGTTAAGCCATGCCAAGCCAGCGCCGAGGTCATGGCGATGACTCCTTTGGGAATGCGCTTGGCAATTTCCGCGAGGGAAAGGTTGGTGTTTATCTCGGCTTTGGGGTCCTGATATAGCCCGCGGCCGATACGGATAAGTTCGTCGTTGGCTAGCGCTCGACGGATCGTGGTGCCGGCGATCCCTTGTTCGCGCAGGTCCTGTGCCCGCATGATATTGTGGTCCGCCACCAGCGCTCGAAGCTTTTCCCGCTGACTGATCGCCTTGTCTGACACGTTATAAATCCTATGACTCAAATCAATTTAGTCAGAGGTTTTGTAACAAAAACTAGATGAATGCGCCAGAGCCAGGATTGGGGCTGGGGGCGACACCTATCCATGCCCATGGTGCTGGCTTCGATCCGGGCGACGACGCGCAAAGAGGCGCAGGACGGGGCGATCCTCTTCGGCGCGCTGTGTCGCGCAGGCGTCGGCCACTGTCACGATCGTGGGATCGGCGCGCAGTACTGCGTTGGTCGGCAGGCCAAGGACATAGTCGATCCCGTTGGCCTCGCAAAAATCCATCACTTCGGTCCTGCCGTAGTGGCCATCACCCCGAATCGTGATGTGGGTGGTGGGCCAATGGCAGCGGATATGGCGAAACAGTCGTCGGATATGTCCAGCCGCTTCGGCGCCCGATGGCGTCTAGCCGGTGCGCAACAGCATGGCGACCGGTCGTCCGGTCGCGGTATCGTAGACATGGATCGGCATGAAGCAGCGCTCACCATGATGACCGTTCCAGCTGCTGGTAACCGTGGACGACATCGCAGGTATCATCGATGTCCAGCGTCACAGCCCCAGGCGGGGTCGGATAGCTGGTGCAATATATGCCGATCATCTCTCGCATCATGCGCGCCAGTTCGCGCGTGGTCGGCGCATTCTCCCACCGGCTCATGGTCGGTTGGCTGGCGAGACCGGCGCCCGAACCGGGCAGTTTGCCCAGGGCCAAACGAGCCGTAGGCCAGCGAAGCTAAAGCCAGGATGGTCACGCAGCGTGTCGAGGTCGTCCGCGTCTTCATAGCCACAGCAGACCGCCAGAATGCGTGCCCGCAGGATGTCGTTCAGCTTGTGGGTTATCCGGGCGGGATCACGCAGGTCGGCAATGCAGGCAGCCAGTTGCGCGCAGATCCCCATGGCGCGCTCAGCCTGCGCCAGCAGCAGCACACCGCCATCCGAGGTCAACCGACCACCGTCAAACGCAGCAGTTACTTTCTTGCGTGCAACCGCTGGACAATCCCAATCGGCGTCTCGTCGATTATGCGCACTGTCTCGCCGCAGGATGGGCATTCGATGGTCCGAGAAAGCCTGAGCGTCTTGAAAAGCACGACAAGGTGACCGCCGCACGCGGGACAATCGGTGGTAACCCGAATATCGTCGAGTTCGTTGGCCATGGCGCTTTTTACTGGAGACAGTGCCTTTTGCCCAGTGCCGCCAGCGCTTGACAATTTCCTTCGTCAATTGATGGCCTCAGAGGCGGCGGCGCCGGCGCCGTTCCTGGTCTGCTTTTGGGGTAGTCGAACGGAGGTCGCTAGTTGCGAAAGCGACCGAGCCTTGGGCATGCGCGTCGTGGCGCACACTGGCGCTTTTAGCGGGTGCCTGGACATGGCGCCAGGGCTCGGTCACGCGCCCACCATCGGTCGACGCACCGCGATGATATTTTGCTGCGACGAATTATCAATGCAATTCCGCCAGTTATCCTGCTGAGTCAGCTTGATTAACCGGTGTCCAAACTTCCCCCCGATGATATGACAAGAGAGGTGTTTGTCCAGCACAAGCAACTTCGGCAGAAGACAACTAGCCTGTTGCTCGCAGTGGTGAACGAACGCCAGGCAGGTTGTTGTGGTCGGCGGGTCGACGCACAGACCTTAGCAAGCAACAGGCTCCATTTTGGCAGCATCCCCAGATAATTTGCGTGGAAACACGTATCAGAATTATTACATGCTCGCGGGTCGAAAGGATTTTTCGAGCAACGGCGTGCGCAGAGGCGATTGGGTCCGTCTCTGAGCGCGCAAGAACGGGGACGATCAGTATGGAGTGCGGGTCCGTGACGCGCCAGCTATCGATTACGACGCGTTATGAGTTTGAGATTACTAGAAGAGCTTGGTCATGAGATTTCGCAGCCAAATTCCGAGGATGCCTTCTATAGAGCCATGTCCCTTGTCACGAAAAAGATGGGCTTCGACTTTTTCGCCGCAGCTTATGATGAATGGATTGATGGCGGCGATGGCAACAATTTCCTGGCCAATGACTATCCCGATAACTGGGGAAAATTTTACATAGAATTCGGCCTTGGCGACTGCGACCCGGTACGCCGGGCAGGAGAGGTGAGCTTTACGGGCTTTGCGTGGCGTGACATTCGCCGGCGCATCCCAATGACACGTCGTGACCTGCAAATGCTCGAAATCGGTAGGGAAAACGGGATTGCGGATGGTTATACCGTCCCTCGACACACACCTGCGCTTGCCAGTGCATCGTGTACATTTGCGGTCGGCCCGAACACCAGGTTTCCACAGGAAATGCTGCCTATTGCCGAGGGGGTGGGCGGGGCCGCGCTGACGACCGTTCGGCGCATTGTCGGCGTGGCACGACCCGGTCCAAAGGCGGTGCTGAGCGATCGTCAGCGCGATTGTGTGCTTCTCAATGCGCGGGGGTTCACGGCTCAGCAGATCGCGGAGCGGCTAGGCATAAAGGCCGGCACGGTGATCCATCACCTTCGCATTGCGCGTGAACGCTATGACGTTCACTCAAGCGAAGCCCTGCTGGTTTGCGCGCTCGTCGACCGGCTTTTCTCGCTAGCGGACGTCTATCCCGTTCCCAGGCGCCATTATCATCGCGCGACGGGGAATCGGTCCCGGAAATCTTGAAAAACATCCCAATTTCTTGAGACACGGTTGCCCGTGGATTCGTGAATTTGTGGCGGCTCCCAACGAGGAAAGGAGCCGCCACTTTGTCGAATACCCTCGAACAGACGCGCTTAGCGCCCGATGCCGCCGCACTCCGTGCCATGTACGCCGCCCGAAAGCAGGTGTTCATTGACCTGCTGAAGTGGGACCTGCCGGTCCTCTCCGGTGCCTTCGAGGTCGACCAGTTCGACAACACCGATGCCGAATATCTGATCATGCTCGATCCCGGAGATGGTCGCCATCGGGCATCTACGCGGCTGCTGCAAACGGATCGGCCACATCTGCTCGCCGATCTCTACCCCTTCCTTTGCGATGGTCCCCCGCCAATGGGGTCCACCGTGCGCGAGATTACCCGGTTCTGTCTCGATCGCCATCAAACAGCGCTCGAACGCCGATCGGCACGCAATCAACTTGTGACCGCGCTAGCTGAACATGCCCTGCTTACGGGAATAACCGACTATACCGGGGTCGCCGAACTTTCGTGGTTCATGCAGATCCTCCGCTTCGGATGGCAGTGCGTGCCGCTTGGCCGCGCTGTGCGGCAAGACCGTCGAACTCTGGTCGCATTGCATATCCGGATCGACGATCGGACGCTTGATGGCCTCAAGCGCACCGGGGTTTATGCGCCCACCACGTTGCGGTTGTTCGGCGCGAAAGGCGGTGCCGCATGAGCCTGGCGACATCTTGCCCGTGGACTGACCAGATTCTCAAGCAAGGCTATTGCATCATCACCGATGCGGTTTGCGCCGAAACGATCGTCGCGCTGATCGCCGATCTTGACCCTGTCTTCGCGGCAACGCCTTTCGGACAAGGCCACTTTTATGGCTATCGCACCAAACGGTTTGGCAGCCTGCTGAAGCGGTCGCGCCATGCCGAGGCGCTGGTCATGGCGCCTGAGATCCTGTCGATGGCCCAGTCGGTTCTTTCCTCGGCATGCGATCGCATTCAGTTGAATGTTGCCCAGGCGATCGAAATCCATCCGGGTGAGGTCCGGCAATTGCCGCACCGTGATCACGACATGTGGGCCGGTGCCAAGGGCGAGCACGAATATCTGCTCAACGTGATGTGGCCGTTGACACCGTTCACATGCAACAACGGCGCGACGCAGATTTATCCGTATAGCCACGGCCATGCTGGCATGGCGCGAGTTGATCCCGGCGAACCCATTTCTGCTGAATGTGGTCCAGGGGATGCGATCTGCTTTCTTGGTTCGACCGCGCACGGCGCCGGGGCGAATGTCACGGGAGAGGTCAGGCGCGGTATCGTCATCGGTTATAGCTTAGGATGGCTCAAACCTTACGAGAACCCTTGGCTTGCGTACCCACCCGAAGTTGCACGCCACTTCTCGCCCGAACTGGCAGCGCTCGCCGGTTATCAGCAGCATCGGCCCAACCTTGGAAATTACGAAGGTCATTGTCCCTCGATTCTTCTGCGCGACGAGGTGCCCACGCACATTGGTGCGGTCGACGCGTTGCGGCCTGATCAGGAAGCAATGGTTCGCGATTTTGTGATTGGGGGCGTTGTATCATGACATCGATACGCCATTTCGAAACAACATACGCTGCGATCAGGCAGCGGCTGATGACCGGCTATTGGCAACCGGGCTTTCAGTTGGTGACACCGCATCTCGCCAACGACCTCGATGTCAGCATGAGCCCGGTGCGGGACAGCCTCTGCAATCTGGCTGGTCAGAAGATGGTGGACTTCATCCCGACCGCCGGGTTCTTCGTGCCGCAGATCAACGAACCGCAGTTCCACGATTTGATGGATTTGCAGCGATTGCTCCTACATGCCGCGACCGTTGGAGGCGAGGTTTCGCCATGGGATGGCCCCTCTATTCAGGATCACCCGGTTCGGACCGGCGCGCTTTTTGCGCATATCGCTTCTTGGTCAGGCAATACCGCTCTGATCGAGGCTGTGCGCGACCTTGGTGATCGATTGCACGTGTTCCGGTGTCTCGATCAGGCAATCCTACCGAACGCGCGGGAAGAGATGGACGCGCTGGAAAACACGTTGAGCAAGGCAAGTCCGATCCGTGTCGTTCGGGACTTGCTCTCGCACTACCACGCAGTGCGCAAGCGCAAAGCGGCGCATTTTCTTCGACGCACAGCTCAAGGCCATTCAAACTTGAGCGGAGATGGATTATGATGATTGATGCATGATGCAGGAGCTTCGTATGCGCACGACTTTGGCGATTGATGACGATGTGTTGAGCGCCGCGAAGAAACTCGCAGACCAGCAGCGCCGGACGGTGGGCGAGGTCATTTCCGATCTCGCACGTCAGGCGTTGCGGCGTCCAGCCAAAGGCGGATTGCGCAATGGTATCCCCCTGCTCGCAGCCAAGAGCGATACAATCGTCACGCTCGATATCGTCAACGCGCTTCGCGACGATGCACCGTGACTTCTTTGCTCGATGTCAACGTACTGATCGCGCTGATTGATCCGGCCCACGTCGGGCACGATGCCGCCCATGAATGGTTCGAGCGGGCCGGCCGGCTTGACTGGGCAACGTGCCCCATTACGCAAAATGGTGTCATCCGCATCATCGGACACCCTCGCTATCCCAACACGGCGGGGTCTCCAGCGGAGGCTGCCATCATCATGCGTGAGCTCTGTGCACTCAAAGGGCATCAGTTCTGGCCTGATGACATCAACCTCTTCGGCGATGATGTGATTGACCCTACTGAGATACGCACACCAGCCCAGGTTACAGACAGCTATCTGTTGGCGCTCGCGGCTGCGCGGGGCGGCAGGCTGGCGACTTTCGACCGCAAACTGTCAGTGCGCGCAGTGCGCGGCGGGCGTGCTGCGCTGTATCTACTCGACGGTACTGTTGCGCACTGACCTGGCGTCAGTGCGCAAGCAATTTGTTCACAGCGGAACAGCCTGAACGTTGCAGTCTGAGATTGCGTGCGCGAACCGTCAGTGTTTCGTCTTCTCGCTGAGTTCCGCCAGACGCTCCGTGCAGATGTCATGGACAACCCGGCCCAGTTCCTCGACCTGCTCACCCAACCAGGTCAGCTCTTCCGTGCTAATTCGGAAATGAGGCGAATACCTCGCCTTGACGTAGGCTTCCTTGAGCTTTTCGAACATGGCCTGCTGCTTGCGGGTGTCGCGCGGCCAGGCATAGACGAGACGACGGTCCAGCCGTTCGGCTTGTGTCCGCAGAAAGGCGAGATTGTGAACATGGGGCGAGTAAAAGGTGCATGCTAGCAGGACGCAGTTGTAGAGGCGCTCGGCTGCCTGATGGAGATTGAAGGCCGCATAGTTTGGCTGCCCGTCATTGATGGAATAATTTGCCAGCTTCCGGGCGTACAACGCACTCGGGAACCACTCGTCAAAATAGCCCTGCGCCATCTTGAGCGCCTGTTGCGGAGTTTTCGGCTTGGGCTGGTGCAGTTCGGTGTCGTCAAACTGGTAGAGCGCGATACCGTCCTTGGCGACATCCATGAAGAAATAGCGGCCATGTGCCAGCCCATCGTTCACCTGCGACAGCGTGTGGACAATGAAATTGACCGGTGTCCTGAGCGTCTCGGTGATAGCCAGTTCCCGATTGAGCCGGTCCTCCAGCTTCAGCCAGTTGGCCACCCGATCGGTCAGCTTGTCCTTGTTGACGATGATCAGGATGTCGAAGTCGGACCGATATCCTTTCGCCGTGTGCGGTTCATCGACCCAGCCGCCGCGCGCGTACGAACCATAGAGGATCACCTTTTCGATCCGCCCCTGCTTCTTCCAGGCAGTGCCGGAAAGCGCGACAAGGTCCTGAAACTCCTCGAAGATGATTTTCACCACGCGTTCGAGTTCACGCTGCTTGTGCGGGGGAAGGTGGTCGAGATCAGTGCGCATGATATTCATCTCTAACGGGAAAAGCAGTGGCTGGCCAAGCCTGTCGGAGTGCGGAAAGGTGGCAGGTCAAACACCGGCCGTTGAAGGCTGGTAGCGTCCCCAGTTGATCCGGGCAAAGTCAGCCATACCCTTTGCCGGATTGAACGGCGGATACACTTGCCTGAACGCGGCAACCGCATCGTCGATTCCAAGATGATTGAATCGATTGGTGAATTTCGCAAGGTACAGTAATGCAATCGTCGGCGATCGCGATTGGCCGAGATTGCAGTGCAGCAAGATCTTGCTGGTCTCGATCCTGTCGTAAATGGCATTCAATGCTGCATCAACGATTTCAGCGGGGATGTATCTCACGTCTGCCACATCGATCAAATTCAGGATCAATCGTCCATCGCGCCGCGCGAACAGGTATTCCGGGTGATCTTTGGGTGCCGCCTTCCCCGAATAGCCCAGTGCCTCTCGATGGTATGGGTCTTTGCAGGCGTGAATGAGGAACCAGCCCGGCACGCGACGGGTCAACGCTTCATCGGCCTGGGCACCGACAAACAGATTTGGATGAACTTCGATCATCAACGTTCCCCTGTGAGGCGCTGGAAAAGTGCGTTTTCCAGTGCCGCAACCAGATCATTGCGCCGCTCCCCCGAGAGCTTCGCGATTTTGAAGTCTCCATTTCACGGCTGGCAATTCAGCGGCTGCCGGTGTTCCCAACAGCGCCCAATCCGGATCGCCGCATTCGAAACTCAGCAGGAAATGCCGATGTGCATCGGGCATGTCACTGACGATGGTAGCGATAAGGGCCTCGCGGGCGGCGACCAATTCCTCCAATGCAACGGGTTCACGCGTCATCCCTTCGAAACCGCGCGCAAATTCGGGCTCTCGCGGCTGGCGGGTCGGGGAGAGCACTTCCGCCATCGGGCGATTGTGGCTGATTTGATAAACAATGAACGCGCGGCGCAGATCTCGTCCGATGCCTTCGTTCGCGAGGAGATCACGGACATCGAACAGGTCGCGCGGATGCTGCCGGTCCAGTGCGGCTACGATCTTGCCCGGATAAAGGTCGGCGGATGATACGATGAACATTCGGACCTAGCCGAAGGTTTCTTCGACCACGGGGGCGACTTCGGTGAGAACGGGTTCATACACTACGCCGCGCAAGACCGGTGTGACCTCGATCTTGATCTGTGCATTGCCGGAGCGGACCACCAGTTTGGTCGCTTTGTTTTCCGGGGGCAGACGGTTCGCCATGACTTTGACGCCGGGATGCTCTCGATGATCCGGCCCGTGATGCGCGTCATTGCCGAGTCGATGGCTGCAATTGAGGCGGCACGATCAGCGATCGGCAGACAAGTCAGGTCGATGTCGACCGACAGGCGGGGCATATTGCGCATGAACAGGTTGATGGCAGTGCCGCCCTTGAGCGCGAATTCCGGCTCTGCGGCGATGGAGGGAAGCGCGCGGATCAGCAAGGCAACCTGATGGCGGTATGCGTCAAGAAAGGCCATCAAGGTCTCCAGGTACGGTGATGAGATATGTCGGGTCGAGCTTCCCGCCCTTCACCAGCATTCGCTGGCCGGCACCGAGATCGACCGATTTCCGATCAAGTGCGTCGAGCCAGGCGTGGCGATGTCGATCGGCAAAGAAAAAGAACAGCCGCTTCACTTTCACGCTCTGGCAGGAGTTCAGTTGAATCTGCAGGCGGCGCGGGCTGAGATTGGCCAAGCCTTCCACCAGTTTGTCGACCTGATGGAAGGATTCATGAGCGGGGAGTTCGTCAATCAATTGGAACAGCGCGCGTTCGGCGCTTGCCAGCCGCATGCCCCATTGCATTGAGCCCGCAGTGGCAAGGTAACCGCCTGGCAAAAACGAAGCCGGTTCAGGCTCCCGAGGAAGTACGTTTGGCGATTCAGGTTCGTCCGGGAACAGGCGCAAACTGTTATGCCAATGAAAGGTCACGTCGAGCGATAGGGCATTGAGCCAACTCGGCGCTGCTTTCGGTCCGTATAGATGCACCTCGCGCCGCTGCCCGAGATAGTGGGCATAGCCTTGTTCTTCGAGAGCGGTGCGCCCGCCGACAGTGAGCTGCGAACCCATGAATGCCTGCAGCGAAATGACGACATGCTGCCACAGCAGTGGTCCGTTGCCGCGTCGATAGACGCGCCGCGCGGGCTTGTTGAGCCAGCCTGCCTTCACATAGTGGCTGCGGAGCGAGGCGGAATAGCCGTGGTTCTCCAACCACGCAGCATCCACCACCGCGCTGTCCGGCAGTTGCTGGAGCTGGTTTAGCTTTTTTCTCGAAGTGACAGCCATGCTCGTGATTATGTCATGTTCTCAAACCAAGATCTAGTTTGAAGCATATGTGCAACATCAAGCCTAACTGCGCATATGGGGAAATTACAAACCGACAGGCTCAAAACGTCCAGGTTTCGCCTGGCTGGAAAATGACCACGACCAAGTTCGACGCTACCGGCATTGGGGGTGATCGCAACGCGTTTTCAACAAGCATTGCAATTCCGCGATGCACCGCGCATGATCCAGCGGCAGTTCGGAACAGGCTGGCGACCGACGCTGTGGGTTTTTCCCGCCAGGCATTCACGCCAGTCCTCAGTGACCGGCGGCCGAACCGGACAAGGGAGATGATCGCTGCGATCATCTCCCGAACGGCGGCATATCCCTGCTGAACCACATGGCTGGCGCTGCGCTGGCCGATTGGCTTTGCTGCCCATGGCCTGGAATCGATGCAAGCATCGCGTTACCGGCGTTTGCCGTCGCGCTGCCACAGGGAGCCGCACCTGTGAGCGGGGTGCACGACCGCGCGTCGCGCAGCGAGCTCTCTGCGGCCGAAGCCGTAATCGAGGCGCTCTTTCGAAAGGAGGGACCGGGGCTTCGGCGCTATTTCCTCAGGCGCCTGCGCAACGGCGAGGATGCACTGGACTATGTTCAGGAAGCCTTCGCACGCCTTGCCCACGCATTCCGACACAAGCCACCGGAACGTCCCGCCAGTTACCTTCGCAGCATAGCAATCAACATGTTGATCGATCGGTCGCGCCAAACCAGGGTGTTGCATTGCGACCTGTCCTTCGAGATCGCCGTGCCAGCCGAGCAGGAGGACGCGCTTCTCGCCGATGATGTCATGGCAATCTATCAAGCTGCGCTCGACAGCTTGCCCGAACGCACACGCGCGGTGTTTCTGCTCTATCGGATTGAGGGCCTCAAATATCGCGAGATTGCTGAGACACTCGACATCAGTATTTCCGCCGTCCAGAAGCATATGGCGCGGGCACTCGAACGCATCACGATCGCGCTGAACGCCCAGGACTGATCGTGAACCAACAGGAACGATTGCGGGTACGCGAGGCGGCCGACTGGTTCGCGCGGATGCATGGCCCAGATGCTGCGCAGAATGAAGCCGCTTTTCTCGCCTGGATCGCGGAAAGCGAAAACCATCGCGATGCTTACAGCCGGGTCTCGGAGGCGTTCAGCCTCGGCAAGAACTTGACGCGTGATCCTTCGCGCGATCCGGGCGGTGCGCCAACCCGGTCCCGATCCCGCCGCGGTAAGCTGGTCGCCGCAGCATTGGCGCTGGTGATCGCCTTAGGCGGCGTAACACTTTCGGTCGAGCGATACCGCCTTTTCGCCCCGGCACAGCGCCAGGCAATCTCAAGTATCGAGCGTCTGGCGACCGGCATCGGAGAAATCAGGACAGTGCGGCTGAGTGACGGCTCGACAATCGTTCTGGACACGAATTCGGAGCTCAGCACCCGGTTTGGTGCGGACCAGCGCGATCTTTGGCTCCTTCGCGGTCGTGCGCGCTTCGATGTCGCGCATGAGCGACGACCGTTTGTCGTCCATGCAGGCGGTGGCACCGTCACGGCCCATGGAACGCTGTTTGACGTCAGGCTCGGGCACGGCGCGGTGTCCGTGCGTCTGCTTCGCGGCGCGGTCGACGTCGCAATTCCCGCACGCGGCAACGCTCTGCCGATGTCCCGCAAGGTTGTGCCCGGCGAGTCAGTGACCTTCGATGTTGCCCGGGGTATTGCAGCCGTTCCACCAGAGCAAAGCATGGCGATTGCCCAACCGGCCTGGCCGTCGGCGCTACTCGATTTCGATCGCGCGCGCGTGGCCGATATCCTCGCCGAGGCGAACCGCTATTCGTCCGGCCACCAGATCGTGGCGTCGCCAGATATCGCCGACAAGCGCGTTTCGGGCACGTTTCGTGTGGACGATGCCGATCGGCTCGCTCAGCATCTGGCGGTGTTGCTCGACGCTCGTGCCAATCGCCGGGCAAACGGCGATATCGTCCTCGCGGAACCAGCCCCCTGAAATTTATTTGCCGGCCAGGTGTAAACGCCGACCGAGCCTCGTCCTTGCCCTCTTGAACGAACCGGAAAGCCAGACTGGCTTCCACATCGACAAGGGGGAATTGATGCATCTTCGAGGAAAGTTCGCCGCGGCACTGCTCGCATCGACATGCCTTGCATATGGCGCGGCGCCGGTCTGTGCGCAGGAAAGCCATGCGGCACGCCAATACGATCTCCCCGCACAGGATCTCGGCAGCGCGCTGCGCACAGTAGGACGACAGTCGGGAACCGAGATCATATTTGAGCCCGAAGCCGTTAGTGGCAAAGTCGCGCCGGCGCTGGCAGGGACCATGAGCGTTGCAGAAGCCGTGGAGCACCTGCTTCGGGGCAGCGGCCTGATCGCCCGTTTCAAGGATGGGGCGATCATCATCCGGGGGCGATCGGATGAAGCGGTAACCGCGGGCGCTTCTGTTGACGCGGTCGACACCCAGATCGTCGTGACTGGCACCCATATCCGTGGGAGCGAACCGGCCTCTCCGGTCATTGCGGCGAGCCGCCAGCAGATCGAGGACAGCGGCCTGACCGATCTTGGTGGTTATGTCCGATCATTGCCCCAAAATTTCGGGGGCGGCCAGAATCCGGGGATCGTCGGTGGCGGCGCACAAGGCGGCAACGAAAACCTCAACTCGTCTTCCAACCTCAATCTGAGAGGTCTGGGCCCGGACGCCACCCTGACGCTGATCAATGGACACCGTGTTGCCTATGATGGCGCATTCCAGGGCATCGACATCTCTGCCATCCCGCTTGTTGCGCTCGATCGCATAGAAATCGTGCCCGACGGATCATCGGCGCTCTACGGCTCGGACGCCGTTGGCGGCGTCGCAAATGTCATCCTGCGCAAGGATTACGACGGTCTGTGGACGTCGGCGCGGATCGGTGCGGCCACCGAAGGGGGCGATACCGAGCAGCAATATGCCGCTGTCACCGGTCATCGTTGGGGCTCGGGCGGCTTCATGCTTGCGGCGGACTACCTCGATACAACCGCCATTACCGCAGGACAACGTAGCGTCGCACAAGATCTCGATCCATCAGCGACGTTGCTTCCCTGGCAGCGCCAGATCTCGCTTGTCGGAACGGGACATCAAGCGCTGACGGATCGGCTCAAATTGACGGTCGACGCACAGTACAGCGACCGCAAGTCGGCGCAGGCTCTACCTTCGACAACGACGGATCCTGCCAGCGTCAACGGCGTGGTCTCGGCACCGGTCGTCCAGACCTATTCAGTCACGCCCACGCTCGACCTGACGCTGCCCCGTTCATGGCGGCTGTCCTTGAGCGGCACGATCGGTCGCAGTCTCACAAATGCTCCATCGACCAGCAATTATGCCGGCTCAGCGCCCACCAACATATTCGTGCGTTACGACAATCGGATCAAGAGCGTCGAATTTGACGGTGATGGACCCCTGTTCGCATTGCCCGGTGGCGAGGTCCGTATCGCTGTCGGCGCTGGGTACCGGTCGTTGTCTCTCAGATCGATCGGCGAGTTCAACGCCCCGACATTTTCGCTAACGACCCAGGATATCGCAGCAACGCAAAACGTCGCCTACGGGTTCGGCGAGCTTTCCGTCCCCATTGTCGGATCTTCAAACGCGAGGCCGTTCATGGAGGCTCTCAGCCTCTCGGCTGCCGTTCGCTACGAGGATTATCAGGACCTGGCCAAAGTCGCCTCGCCGAAATTCGGCGTGATCTACCGACCAGTGCCGGATCTGACGCTTCGTTCGACATGGGGCAAATCCTTCAAGGCTCCGACTTTCTATGAGCGCTACAAGATCCTGCAGACGCTCCTCTACAACGCTACCGACTTTGGCGGCACCAATCCCAACCAGACCGTGCTCTATGTCGCCGGCGGAAACCCCAGCCTGCAGCCCGAGCGGGCAACGACCTGGACCGCGACTGCGTCGCTCACGCCCCGTTTCCTGAAGGGCTTCGAGGTCGAGGCCAACTATTTCCATATCAACTATCGCGATCGGGTCGTGTCACCCATTACATCGAGCCTCGGTCTGTTCGGCAACCCGCTCTACCAGAGCCTGATTACCTACAATCCGACCGCCAGCCAGATAACGGGCCTCGTCGGTAACGCGTTGTTCGGCCTTCAGAACTTCTCGGACCAGCCCTACGATCCGGGCAATGTCTATGCGATCATCGACGCCAATCTTCAAAACACCGCACTGGCCAAAATCCAGGGCGTGGATCTCTCGGCCAGGTACGATTTCGTTCGAGGCGCCGACCATTTCAATCTGAGCGGGTCCGTCAGCTATCTCGACAGCCAAACCGAATTTCTCGCCGGCCAGCCGTTTGCACCCGCATCCGGAGTCATTTTCATGCCGCCCGATTGGCGGGGCCGCGCAGGCGCGGTGTGGGCTCATCGCACGCTTACCCTGTCGGGCTTCGTCAACTACACGGGTGGCACGCTCGACAATCGTGAACTCCCGTTCGTCCGCGTCGGCTCGTTTACGAGCGTGGATCTTGCCGCACGGATCGCCAGTTCGGCCAAATCCGGTCTTCTGACCAATGCCGACCTGCTTCTGTCGGTGCTGAACGTTACCGATGTGAAGCCCGCGATCATCCGAAACTCGACCGTGACGGATCCGCCCTATGATACGACCAACTATTCGGCCGTTGGTCGCACCGTGAGCCTGACCCTGGCCAAGAAGTGGTGATGACCATGCGCCATTGTCATTTTGGTGCGCTCGCCATGGTGCTCGCTCTGGCCGGTGGATGCCCTGCCGTTGCCGCACAGTGCGATGATGTCGACTGGACTTCGCACACGCCAGATCGGGCCGTCAAGCGAGCGTTGACAGCGGACGATCTGGTGCGTCTGCGCGATGTCGGACCGGCCAACAACGAACTGTCCGGTTATCCTCTGTTTTCCCTCGCTCCCGACGGGAGCCGGATCGCGTTCCAGATCCGGCGTGCTCACCCGGAAACCAACAGCTATTGCCAGGCGATGGTCGTCTTGAAGCTCGAGCGCAATGCCGTGCCCTTGTTCGTCGATCGGGGCGGCTCCTTGCTGCAATACTCGGCGCGCATGACGGGGCAAGGCGGGATAGACACCGGCATTCCCATGGTGATCACCCCGCGCTGGGCACCTGACGGTTCGTGGATCGCCTTTCTCAAACGGGGAGAACGCGCAACGCAGTTGTGGCGTGCCTCGAGCGATGGGCAGGCCAGCCGCGCCGTGACGGGACCGGAATGGAATGTCGTCGATTTCCGGGTCGTCGATGCGACGCACATTCTGGTGCGCTTCCAGGACAAGTCCGATGGTTCTGCACAACTGGATCCGCACGAGGCGCTGACCGGTTTTCACTATGACGACCGCTTTTTCCCCGTGGCGAGCAGCCTCCCGATCCTGGCGCCTCCCGCTCCTGTGCAGACAGCCATGCTGGATATCTCGACCGGCGTACGCGATCCCGTTTCGGCAGCGGATGCCGACGCATCCTTCTCTGGCGCTGGCGTCACAGGATTGCCGGTCGATAACGCGCACATATCACTGATCCCCACAGTGGCAGGCGTCGGTGCGCCGATGACGATTGCGGTGACACTTGAGGCCGGCCAGACATCTGTCTGCGATGCTTCGGTTTGCGGGGACGCCGAGCCCGACACCTGGTGGAATGAACGGCATGATACCGTCCGGTTTTTCAGAAGAACCGGATGGGACAATAGCAGGACCGAAATCGCCGAGTGGAGGCCGGGTACGCAGGTGCTGCGGTCGATCTATTCAACCGCGGACTATCTGGCCTATTGCCAGCCGCGCAGCGCCGATCAGCTTGTTTGCCTTCGCGAAACATCCCTGCGACCGAGGCATCTGGTTTCGATTGACCTCCGCTCTGGCCAGACGACTATCCTTGCCGATTTCAATCCTGAGTTCGCCGGCCTCACTTTGGGGGCAGTGACACGCATCAACCTGCTGAGCAGTTTTGGAGTCCAGGCCTTTGCCGATGTCGTGTTGCCTGTCGGATATCAGCCGGGGCACCGCTACCCATTGATCGTGGTGCAATATCGTTCGCGGGGTTTCCTGCGCGGGGGGGTCGGCGATGAGTACCCTATTCAGGCTTACGCCAACCGCGGCTATGCGGTCCTGAGCGTCGACCGGCCCGAGGCGGTCGGGATGCTGGCGCATCCGCCGACGTGGCCGGACGTCGACAAGCTGGCGCTGATCGACTTTGCCGATCGGCGCAATGTTCTGTCCGTCATTGAACAGGGGGTCCACCAGCTGATCGACCGGGGCATCGCCGATCCCGGAGCGATCGGCATCACGGGCCTGAGCGATGGCTCATCCACGGTCCAGTTTGCCGAGTTGAACAGCCATCTCTTCTCGGCCGGTATCGCCAGCGGTTGCTGCTGGGAGCGTGAGCAGGATGCGCTGCTCGGTCCCAGGACCGACGCGATGTACCGACATGTCGGATGGCCGCCTTTGACAGATCCTGCGCCTGCGTTCTGGGCACACGTTTCCCTTGCCCAGAACCCGAGCCGTGTCGCTTTCCCGCTTCTGTTCGATGCGAACGACGATGAATTCCGCGATGCTATGGAGGCCTATGTTGCGCTCCGCGAGAGTGGGAAGCCCGCCGATATGTTCGTCTTTCCTGACGAGCATCATATCAAAACCCAGCCGGCGCATCGCCTGGCCGCATACCAGCGCAGCATCGATTGGTTCGACTTCTGGTTGCGCGACTTGTTGCCCGCCGACCCAGAACGGCGCAAGGCGGCGCAGTACTGGGCCTCCATGAAAGATCAAACTGCCGTCAGCGGGGATACCGCGTCCCGCCGAGCGATCCAGTGACGCGCCCATGCCTCGGTGTCGAGCAGCAGCAGGATGCGGACATAGTCATTGCCCCCCATGAGGTTTTCTTCGCGCAGCGCGTGTTCGAACGCCGACAGGTCGAGAAGCTGTTGTGTCGCCAATACCCCATCCAGCAGCCGCTCACGAATTGTCGGGAGATTTTCGCGGATGATCTGATGGGCAAAGCCATCCGGGCCACCCTTGACGCGTCGGTTGATGATTGCGGCGGGAAGGCTCCCTGCAAATGCCTGGCGAGCAACTGCGCGGTCGCAGCCATTGGCGACGGCGCGCCAACTTGGGATGCCGAGGCACAATTCAATTATAGGCTGAGCCAGAAGCGGCTGGAGGAACGTCAACGGCCCTTCGCGATCCTGCGCGTCGAGATAGTGCTGTGCCCGCAAGATCATGGCTATATGCGCTGCCCGGCCGGGCCTGTTCGTGCGTGGCCCCACCAGCCAGGGATGCGATGGGGATGCCAGTGAAAGATCCGCGAGACGACCGGCATGAAGGAACCGTCCATCAACCCGCCAGCGGTATTTGCAGGGCTCTGCACCACGGGGAACTCCGATTGCCTGTTTCAAGGCCTGACCGATGGTGCAGCCCGCGAGCCGGCAAATATTGCGAAGCGTCGCAAGAACGTGGCGGCTCAGCCCGCACTCAAGATAATGGTCCACCAGGGCGCGCGCCGAGTTCGTGTAATAGAACACATTGTCGCCGCCGACGCCCGACAGAAACGCGCTGGCGCCGGTCTGGTTGGCCGCTGCAAGCACGGCTGCGTCATAGGCCTGAAGTTGCGCACGGCCGCCGGGACGCGGAAGATGGGCGACGGTTGAGCGGGTGATGTCGACGGCCATCAGACGATAGACGTCCCGGATGAGCGGCAGGCTCAAATGGTCGCAGAGGACTTGGGCAAACCCCGCTTCCTCGCCACGCGGATCGTCGGTGGAGATCGTGATGGGGTGCACGTCGGAATTGCCGCCTGCCAGGCAAGCCGTCACAATCGATGAGTCGAGCCCTCCCGAGACACCTATCAAAACGGACTGAAACGGCGAGGCGACTGTGTTTACGCATTGCCGGACACACTGTTCGAGTTGCCCGGGTGTCGGACCGTCGTCGTGGGCGACATAGTCCCACGGCGACCAGATCGGTTGAACCTCGGCTCGCCCGTCTGCGAATGTCAGCATATGCCCGGGCAGCAACTCACGGAACCCTGCCAGCGCCGTCAGTTCTTCCGGCAAGTCGTTGACATAAAGCAGCCGTGCGAGACGGTGCCAGTCGATGGCTGGGACCCTTCCCAGCGCGAGCACCAGCAAAGATACGTCGGACGCGAGATAGATGGCGTCCTCGACCAGTACAAAGAAACAAGGCAGCGCACCTGATGGATCGCGCATGACTTTGAGGCCATCGGCGCCCGCTCGAAAGGACACATAGTCGCCCCAGCAGGACGCAAGCAGGCTCCTCTCATCGAAGCCGCGATCGAGGTTTGTCTGGTTGGCCGGCCGGTCCGGTCCGGTCGATGTTCGAAGGTGCAGGTTTCCGACTATGCCGGCTGACTGATTCGGCCAGTGCCTCCATCGCTGTTCGGAATTGACGATGAGCCGAAGTTCGGGCGTCGATATGACCTGCTGCAGTCCGTTCGCCATCCATGCAGGCTCCAACGGCAACGGCGATAAGGGCCTTCCGGCGACAATGAGGTAGCGGCCCGCCATCAGATGACCAGGATCGGTGTGAAAATGCGCACGTGTTCTGCGCAGTCGTTGAGGACGCAGCTGCAGTCCTGCACCCAGCAATGCGCGGCGAATGGATCCCGTTTGACACCTATAACCAACGACGGGGCGTGACCGCCTGCCAGGGCCAGCGCATGAAAGGCAATCGAGCGGGGAAGGCAGTTCTCCGCTTTTCCAAAAACCGGCTCAAGGGCAGTGAAGGCGGCCGAGAGGCAGTCATACGTTTGAGCGGCGGAGGCCTGCGGTCGCGACTGTCGCCGGTTCGCTGACAACTGCAGGACATGAGCAAGACCGCGGCGCTGCAGTCGGGCTTTGGTCGCAGTGTAGGCGAGGGCAGTGCGCAAAACCCAAAGGGGATTTGCACGCATCTTCGCTGTTCCTGCCGCACTGTGCGTTGCCGGTGCGATGATCCGGCATGGCTCGGCGTTTTCGATCAATATTCTGGCGGCGGCCGAACCGTCGTGAGACAAGTCCGCGCTATCTTTCAGCTGTCGCAAAAATGCCCCGTTTTGCGAGGCTGGGAGCGTGAAGTAGCGGTCAGCACCGACATCAAGGAAAATGGCCTGGTCGCCGCAGAGGCAATAGGCAATTCTTGAGGATATGGTTCGCTGCATGTCATGCCCAATGCGGGTTACCCGTGCGCGCGATCGAAACCGCGCACACGGGCACCAGATCAGTCGTCGGCAATGCCGGCATGGTGCTGAAGAGATGCCGCGACGTCCAGAATTCCGGTCTGTCCGCCTTTGGTCTCGACAGATGCTGTGCCGAGATCGATCACGTCTTCAACCAGTTGATCACGTTCGGTCATGTTAACCTCCATTCTTTTCGGTTGATCGCGACTCGTTTAGTCGCAGTTAAATGATCTTCTGACTTCACGGGAGGTTCCACATTATAATGATTGGGTGGCCGTCAGCTTCCCTACTGTTGATTCCGCCCAGACTATGACTGCCAGTCGTCGCAATCCATGCCCCGCATGCGAAACGAGGGATGGGCGATCTTCGACCGGCACCAGCGGGATTGGCCTTGACGTCTCTGAGGGTTTTACAGCTATGCGGCCTGAGGTATGTTTTGAAGGCTCTGGTAATGACGGTGCGCAAGCGGTGGGATGATCTGATATCGTCGGAGCGCAAGCGGTTTGCGGCGCGGCTCAAGGCACGGCGGAAGGAGCTGGGGCTGACTCAACAGGCGATCTACGAGAAGACTGGGATCGCGATCTCGTACATTTCGAACTTGGAGAAAGGCGGGGTCAACCCGTCGCTGGACATCATGGTGTCCCTGGCGCGTGCTCTGGACGTTGATCTCACCTATTTTTTCGAAGAGGCGCCGAAAACAGGTGAGTGAATTGCGCGTGCTCTCGCCAGCCATGCGGTGACGACGGTCATACTTCAGTGAGGATGTCTTCTGGCAGCCCCTCAAATGCGAACGGATTGAGGAACGCCCGTCCCCACAAGCGGGCGCGATCGACCTCGCTGAGGCGGGACGCGTCGCAAATAGTCGTCCATTCGGCTTTGATCGTCGTAACCTGCTGAGCCATGATGCTGAGGGCTTGGTCGGTGGTTAGGTGAAACTGCGCTGCCGCATCAAGGCAAACCGAGAGCCGGCTTAGCCGCTTGTTGCCGATGATGAGCATGGCTTGCGACGCCTCGCCACCGGTGCGGCTTTGCGGGCAGATGTCATAAGCCGGCGTCAGTTTCAATGTCGCGCCGTTCCAGAACGCCGCATGATTGCGGGCATGATCGTCGGTGTTGCCACACAGAATGTTGAATACGAGGCGGCTGAAAAGCTCTCGCAGCGTTGCGGATGGTGCAACGAAACGATGCCGGATCAGCGTTGCCAGGTCTTCGTAGCTGGCATAGCGTGCTTCGGTTTCGTCGAGACCAAGCATGGTGAGGCGGACACCACGCCGCGCCGTGACCATCCCGCCGCAACGCGTTGGCGGTCGAAGCGTTCGATCAGCAGCACATCTTTGCCGAGCGCTTGTGTCAATTGAACCGGCGCGACGTCGAGCCCGACGCGCTGTGCGAGACGCATCGCGACGTATTCCGCCTTCACGACGCTATAGAGGTCTGTGTTCGCTGAAAATTTTGCAATGAATTTGCGGTCACCGGCCTCAATCAGCGCTTTGGGCCGCGCACCGCCGATGGACGTTCCATGCTGGAGTGCCTGGTCGAGTTCGGCCGTAAGTGGCACGCCCAGGTCGACGCGTTCGGCCGATTGCAAAAGCTCATCGAGCGACGCATTCTGCTTTTGACGAGGGGCATAAGCATGCGCCGTTCGCTGAAAATCGAGCATGCCGATACGGTCGGACCCGGATTCCAGTCGCAGGCGGAGATGTACGTGCAGGGTGTCTCGACGCGCAAGGTGAAGGCGATCACCGAGGAGTTGTGCGGGCACAGTTTTTCGGCCTCGACGATCAGCGAGGCGACGGCGCGTCTGGATTGCGACGTTGAAGGCGTTTTTCGAGCGCCGGCTGGAAGAGGCGTATCCCTATTTGATTTTGGACGCGCGCTATGAGCGGGTGCGCGAGGGCGGGACGATCACGAGCCAGGCGACAGGATTGGAGCTGCTGAAGAGCCTGCTTCAGCCTTTCGTTCACCCTCTCACATGCCCGCACCAGATAGCGCAAAGCTTAATGCGTTATGCGATAGCCAAAGCCCATTTATGGAGCCCATTTCTCCCAAATGGCAAACGCCAGCTATTCAACCGGGCCATTTGCTCAAAATTTAGTCATACCCCCGCGTTTGGAGGCTGATTTACTGGCTCGACTATGCGTTGCTCGAGAACTCCAAACGGCATAGTGTCATCGACTCGATGAGCAGTCATGCGGACCGTGTCGCCGTAGCGCATAAACTCAGTGATCGGCATTCCGGTATCGACGATTTCAATACCTCGCCGCTCGGCAATGCACGACGAACCGACTTCCCGATAATTTTCGTTCGACACCGTGCCGGAGCCTATGACCGTGCCGGCAACGAGGGCGCGGGTGCGCGCGGCATGCGCGACAGGTTCGTCGAAGCCATAGGCCATGGGTTCACCAAAGGCATCGCCAAACGGCTTTCCGTTCCACTCTACGCGCAAGTGCAACGCCGGACGGCATTCGCGCCACGCGTCGCCCAGTTCGTCGGGCGTGATCGCGAAAGGTGCCATTCCGCAAGGTGGCTTTGCCTGGATCCAGCCGAAACCGGTTTTCATCTCGGGCCCGGCAAGCGCGCGCAGCGACCAATCGTTGATCTGGACCAACAGTCGGATGTGGTTGCGCGCCTGTTGCGCCGTCACGCCCATCGGCACCGCATCGGTGATGATACCGAACTCGCCCTCAAAGTCGATGCCCAGAGCCTCGTCCGCCATCGGCGCTTGCGCGTATGGCGCGTAGAACGTGTCGGACAGGCCTCGATACATGAGCGGAAACCCGGCTTTGGCCGGCGCAATACCCAGCGCCTGATCCATCAGCAAACCATGGCTGGGATAGACTGAACCGTCGAGCCATTGCCAGGCGCGAGGCAACGGGGCGAGCAGTTCGGCCTGGTCCAGCCGGTGCGGGAAATCGTTGATCGCCGCCAAAGCCGGACCAACTTCCGCCCAGTTCTCCAACGCTTGTTGCAGTGTCGGGACGGGCCCAACGGCGTAATGCCGGCTATCGGGAGAAACCGACACAAGCCGGCCGTCCGGCGTTCCGTTGCGCAAAGATGCTAGCCGCATGCGTCAGCCTTCCGATACTTGCCGGGTCGCCCCGCCGTTCGGCAAGGCGCGATAGGTAAAGTCGCTGA
>Ga0116226_10000631_pt1 | contig 30126 bp, 17 predicted proteins | sample S1TSphfallax_FD_89692 | JGI IMG/M metagenome (GOLD analysis project Ga0116226, IMG submission 89692) | Host-associated microbial communities from peat moss isolated from Minnesota, USA - S1T2_Fa - Sphagnum fallax MG | ecosystem: Host-associated > Plants > Peat moss > Unclassified | place: USA...
CGGCACCATCGACAACGATCAGATGCAGTCCAGCGACTTCGTATTCCATCGCACGACGGAGACAGAGAAACTGCTGAGCGCATTTACTCATTGGCTGCGTGGCCAACGCTCAATCCGCTGGGACGAACTGCGTCTGCGAAACGTTCGCGAGGACTCCGCCATTGCGCACTCCGCGCGCGCGCAGCTACCCAAGGCGACGGTGATGCTGCGTCATGACGGCTGCAGCTATTTCCAAACTCATGGGGATTTCGAACAGGCGACCGAGGCCATGTCCGGCACCTTCAAGCGCAACCTCAGGCGCCTGGCAAAACGCGCAGAACAGACGGCGCCTTTGCGCGTCGAATCGTATCGCCGCGCGGAGGAGTTGGAGAAGGCCTTCCAGGTTTTTATCGACATCGAGGCGTCGGGCTGGAAGGGCGATGCCGGTTCATCGTCGGCAATCCGTTGCCGTCCTGAGATGTTGGCTTTCTACCGCGAGTTGCTGCGCCAATTCAGCATACGCAATGTCTGCGTCATCAATGTGCTGTGGCACGGCGAGGCGCCGGTTGCCGGCCAGTTCTGCCTGCACATCGGAGCCACCTTGAGCGTTCTCAAGATCGGCTTCAGCGAGGCGCATGCCCGGTTCGCCCCGGGCAATCTGCTGCTCGAGCGTGTCATCGCCCGATCGTGCGCGGATCCGCGCATTGACTTCGTCAGCCTGGTGAACGATCCACCCTGGGCGCGCAATTTCAAGCCGCTGCGCATCGGCGTGTGGTCCTATTGCGCGCCGAATTGGACGGCTCGCGGCGCGATGGTTCATTTGGGTCTGCTGGCGAAGCGCGCCATCGAGAGTCGGGGCAATGGCTCCGAGGACGGCGAAAAGTTGCATGCCGAGGCCGAAGCCGCCTTGTAAGCGGCTTCGTTCAGATTCCTTCGCTCGAGGCTAGGGCCGGAATCGAACCAACCTGCACGGCTTTGCAAACCGCGGCATAACCACTCTGCCACCTAGCCGATGCGAGGACGACCGCATGCATTGTACGTCACTGTCGCCGACGGCTGAAATGAATTGCCGCAAGAAAACATCTTAAATCCGTCCGCACTATGCATCGAGGCTAGGGTCGGAATCGAACCGGCGTACACGGCTTTGCAGGCCGCTGCATGACCACTCTGCCACCTAGCCAAACAGTGAAAACGTCACGCCCCGGGCGAGCCGGGGCGAGTCGAACAAACCACCGCCGCAAGTCATTGACCAACGGCAAAATTTTGGAGCGGGAAACGAGACTCGAACTCGCGACCTCAACCTTGGCAAGGTTGCGCTCTACCAACTGAGCTATTCCCGCGCGCGCTACGCGCCCTAAACCGAGGCGCAATTGTAGGGCCGCAGGGCCTGGAGTCAAGGCGCAGCTCACAACGCCGAGCTGTTGCGCAGCTCCGGCCACGCCAGGCGAAGGTATTGAATCATCGACCACAGGGTCAGGACCGCCGCAACGCCGGTCAAAACCAGCCCCAGCTTGTATGTCGGGATGGCCGGCAGATCCATGCGAAACAGCAGCAGCGACAGGCCGACGATCTGCATGATGGTCTTGTACTTGCCGAGCAGCGACACTTTGATGCGGCCGCGCGCACCGATCTCCGCCATCCATTCGCGCAGCGCCGAGACCGCTATTTCCCGGCCAATGATAACGATGGCGGCGATCACCAGATACCATTGCGGGTCCCTGCTGACGATCAATACCAAGGCCGCCGCGACGATGAGTTTGTCGGCCACCGGGTCGAGAAAAGCGCCCAGGCGCGAGGTCTGCCCCAATTTGCGCGCATAGTAGCCATCCAGCGAATCCGTGATTCCGGCCAGCGCGAACCCGATTCCAGCCGCCGGATAGGCCCACCAAAACGGCATATAAAAGAGGATCACGATCCCGGGGATCATGAGGATACGCAACCAGGTCAGCGTATTCGGCAGGTTGAAGTGCGATCGGCTCTCACCGGCCGGGGTGGAGGTGCTCATAGATTACCTCGGCGAGCTCTCGCCCGAGGCCGCGGATTTGAACAAAATCGTCGATGCCCGCACGAAGAATTCCTTGTAGGCCGCCGAACTGCTTCAGCAGTTCGCGTCGTTTGACCGGTCCCAGCCCCGGGATGGTCTCGAGGATAGATTGGCTGTGACGCTTGGCCCGCTTGCGCCGATGCCCGGCGACCGCGAACCGGTGCGCTTCATCGCGCACGCGTTGTATCACGTGCAGCGCACGTGAATCCGGCGGCAGTATAGTGGGCGTATCGCGCCCCAACAAGAACAGTTGCTCCTGGCCGACTCGGCGGTCCGCACCCTTGGCGACGCCGATCAGGACGATTCCCTGCATGCCGAGGTCCTCCAGCACCTTGCCCGCTTCCGCCAACTGTCCTTTGCCGCCATCGATCAGCAATATGTCGGGGCGCGCGAATTCACCATCGCGGATCCGTTTGTAGCGTCGCGTCAAGGCCTGATGCATGGCCGCATAGTCGTCGCCCGGCTGAATGCCGCCGATGTTGAAGCGCCTGTATTCGGCTTTGAGCGGCCCTTCGACGCCGAACACCACGCACGATGCGACGGTGTCGGTGCCCCCGGTATGGCTGATGTCGAAGCACTCGAGCCGGCTTGGGGTCTCCGCAAGGTCGAATGCCTCGCGCAAATCGTCCAGACTCGTGCCGATGCTGGCGCGTGCCAGGCCACGCATGTGCAGCGCCTCGCGCGCATTGTTTTGCACCATTTCCAGCCAGCGCGCGCGAATCCCACGCACCGATGAGGAAATGCGCACTCGATGCGACGCACGCTCCGACAGCGCAGCCTCGAGAACCTCCATGCCATCGAAATCCTGCTCGACGATGATTTCCGCGGGAGCCTCGCGTTCCAAATAATACTGCGCCGTGAATGCGGCCAGCACCTCCGGCAGCTCCGCGTACTGCGCCTTCGGAAAGAACGTCGTGCTGCCGAGGCTGCGTCCCGAACGCACGAACATCAGCGCTACGCAGAATTCGCGGGGCGGCCCACCGCCGGGCGTGGACGCTGCATTCGAGTCCACCACCGCAATGACATCAGCGTCGTGATCCGCGCCCGCGGTGACGATTTGCTGCGCCTGGATGACCTTCAACTTCGCCAGTTGATCGCGAAGCTGCGCCGCCTCCTCGAAATCCAGACGCTCCGCCGCCGCCTCCATGCGCCTGCCGAGATCCTGCCTGACCTCATCGTTGCGTCCTTCCAAGACCTTGGTGGCCGCACTCACGTCGCGCGCGTAATTCGCGGCGCTGATCAGCCCCACACACGGAGCGGTGCAGCGCTGGATCTGGTATTGCAGGCACGGACGCGACCGGTTCGCGAAATAGGTGTCGTCGCAATTGCGGATGCGAAACAGCTTCTGCAGCTGCTGCAGGGTGTCGCGCACCGCGCCGGCGGACGGATAGGGCCCGAAATAGCGGCCCGGCTCCTTGCGCGAACCGCGATAGAAGGCCAGCCGCGGGAACTCATGGCCGCCCTCCAAATGCAGGTACGGAAAGCTCTTGTCATCGCGCAGCACGACGTTGAAGCGCGGCCGATGCTTCTTGATGAGGTTGAATTCCAACAGCAGAGCTTCAGTCTCCGAGTTGGTGATGGTGACTTCCATGCCCGCGGTCTTGGCAATGAGTGCCTGCACCTTCGGCTGCACATTGCTGGGTTGAAAGTAGGAGCCGACGCGATTCTTCAGGTTGCGCGCCTTGCCTACATAAAGTATGCCGCCCTGCCCGTCCAGCATGCGGTACACCCCAGGCTTGCCCGGCAGACTATCGACGAAGGACTTGGCATCAAACGGTTGGAGATCGCTGCTCATGGGTCGGTTCTGACGCAAGCGCCAGTTCCCGGGCTCGCCTGACGACGTCTTCGAACATTTCCGTGGTCAGGCGTCGGGTTTGCGTGTTGTAGCGGCTGCAATGGTACGAGTCCAGCATGGTGCGATCCGCGTTTAACCGGTGCTCCGCGCCATGGGCGAAACGATGTGGCCCGGGAGGCAGATCGCAGGCGCGCAGCACGGCCGCGTGCGCAATGGTACCCAGCGCCAGGATGGTTCGAACGTGCGGGCTCTGGGCAAGTTCGGCGCGCAGGAAGTCGTTGCACTGCCTGATCTCCACGGGCAGCGGCTTGTTTGCCGGCGGCAGGCACTTGACGGCATTGGTGATGCGGGTTTGCTCGAGCACGAGTCCGTCAGCGATGCCGACTGAAATGGGGGCGCTCGCCAGGCCGAATTTGTGCAACGTCGCGTATAGAAGTATTCCCGCGTAATCACCGGTGAAGGGACGCCCGCTGCGATTGGCGCCGTGCATGCCGGGAGCCAGGCCGACGATGAGCAGCTTTGCGTGCGGGTCGCCGAAAGGCGGCACGGGACGGCAGTAGTACTCCGGTTCCTCCACGCGCACAGCATCCAGGAATTCTGCAAGCCGCGGACAGCGGCGGCAGCCGGCATCGAAAATACGGCTCATGTTCAACCCAACCGGATGACACGAACGGCCAACCAATAAAAAACGGGCTACGCGGATCCCCGCGTAGCCCGCCATCATTCGCGCTTGGACTTTGGACTAACCCGAGCGCAACTGAACCTGTGGCCGGATCAAACAAGGCTCACGAGCCAGTCAGACCCAACCGTCGGGAAAAAGATTCCGCACGGTCAGCCAATTATTTTCGGACGGCCACCTTAAGAAAAACGCCCTTGCGGTGCGCATGCTTAGGGGTGCGGGAAAGGTTCGACGGTCAGAATAGCACCTGCACGCATCGAGGCAAGCTGGCAATTCAAAATCTGCCCCAGGTCATCCAGATAGCTTCGAGTTTTATTCCCTAACTATTTGTTTTAAATATACTATTACAAAAGATTATGTTAAATTCCTGACGCTTTTCGGCGATCTGTAGCCCGCCCCTGCGCGCCGCGCGATGAGCATGGCCAACTCCAGTGCTTGCTCGGCATTCAGGCGCGGATCGACATTGGACCGATAAGCTCTGGCAAGGTCCGATTCGGTAAGCCCGCGCGCACCGCCGATGCACTCTGTAACGTCCTCACCGGTCAGTTCGATATGCACCCCACCAAGCGCGGACCCTTCTGCCTGATGAATCCTGAATGCCGCCTCCACCTCCGCCAAGATGTTGTCGAAGCGCCGCGTCTTGATGCCTGCGGAGGTCGTTTCGGTGTTGCCATGCATCGGATCGCACACCCAGAGCACCGGTGAGCCGGTTGCGCGCACCGCGCGGATCATGTCGGGCAGCCGTTGTTCGATGTCCTTTTGCCCAAATCGGTGGATGAACGTCAATCGACCCGGCTGATTCTGCGGATTCAATACTTGCACAAGGGCCTGCAGCCACTCTGGACTCATGGCGGCACCGACCTTGACGCCGATGGGGTTGGAGATGCCGCGAAAATATTCGACGTGGGCACCATCGATGTTGGCGGTCCGCATCCCGATCCATGGCATATGCGTCGAGAGGTTGTACCAGCGTTTCTGTCGTTCGATGAAACGCGTTTGCGCCTGCTCGGACAGCAGATGCAAGCCCTCGTGGCTCGTATAGAAGTCGCCGCGAGTGGCCGCATGCACCCGCTGGCCGCTCATCGATTCGAAGAAATCCAACGATTCGGCGATCGAATCGACGATCTTTTGATACGAATCGCGCAACGGCGCGTGCCGCAGAAAACCGAGATCCCAATATTCTGGATGGTGCAGATCGGCAAATCCGCCGTCGACCAGCGCGCGCACGAAATTGAGCGTCAGCGCCGCGCGCTCGTAGCCCCGCAGCAGCAACTCCGGATCAGGCTCGCGCTCCTGAAGCGTGAACCCGGGCCGATTGACGTTATCGCCACGATAGGTCGGCAGAGTGACACCTAGGCGCGTTTCCGTGTCGGTGGATCGCGGCTTGGCGTATTGGCCGGCGAACCGCCCCACCCGCACGATGGGTCGTTTCATGCCCTGCAGCAGCACCAGGCTCATCTGCAGCAATATCTTGAGGCGCCGCGCGATATTGTCGGATTCGCAATCCTCGAAACTCTCGGCGCAATCGCCACCCTGCAGCAAGAAGTGCTCGCCGCGTTGCGCTTCGGCCAGTTTGGCCCGCAGCGCTTCGACTTCCCATGAAACCACCAACGGCGGCAGGCGGCTCAAGGAGGCCACGGCGCGCTGCAGGGCTTCCGCGTCGGCATAGACGGGCTGCTGAGCGGCCGGACGTCCGTGCCAGCTCGCGGGATGCCAATTGGTCAGGGCGGTAGTGGTCGACATGCGCGGGATGCTAGCGTTGTGAAGCCGCTCAAGTCAAAATGCCGCCCTTTGCGAGCATCAGCCATGAAACATGCCGGCGAAATCCTTGCCGAACTCGGCCTGCGCGATGTCAATGCGGGAGCCTGGTCGGGAAGCCACGGCTGGAGTGTCGACGCCTCGGGCGGCGTGTTCGACTGCATCAACCCCGGCAGCGGGGACAGGCTGGCTCAGGTTCGCGGCGCCACCGCGGCCGACTATGAGCACGTGCTCGGCGCTGCCACGGCCGCCGCCGCCGCCTGGCGCCGCGTCCCGGCACCGAAGCGCGGCGAGGCCATCCGCCGGATAGCGGAGGAGTTGCGCGCCTGCAAGGATGCGCTCGGCAGCCTGGTATCCCTCGAGAACGGCAAGATCAAGGCCGAGGGTGATGGCGAGGTGCAGGAAATGATCGACATCGCGGACTTCGCGGTCGGTCAGTCGCGCATGATGTACGGCAACACCATGCACTCGGAGAGGCCGCAGCATCGCATGTACGAGCAATGGCATCCGCTCGGCGTGGTGGGCGTCATTTCCGCGTTCAATTTTCCGGTCGCCGTGTGGTCTTGGAATGCATTCCTGGCGGCGATTGCCGGCAATGCCATCGTCTGGAAGCCGTCACCGAAGACCGCCCTGTGCTCGCTCGCCGTCCAGCACATCTGCAACCGTGTGCTCGAACGACATGAGCTGCCCGCAATTTTTCAGATCTTCGTCGAGGCCGGCACAGAACTGGCGGCGCGCCTGGTCGACGACAAACGCGTGGCGCTCGTTTCGTTCACGGGATCGACCCAGGTGGGGCGTCGCGTCGCGTCGCGCGTGGCCGAGAGGCTGGGAAAGTCGCTGCTCGAACTGGGCGGCAACAATGCCATCATCGTCGATGAGAGCGCCAATCTCGATTTGGCCGTACCATCGATCGTATTCGGTGCGGTCGGCACCGCCGGCCAACGCTGCACCAGCACGCGCCGCGTCCTGACGCACCGTTCGCGGTCGGTGGAACTGGAGCGGCGTTTGATCGCCGCCTACGGACAAGTCCGAATCGGCGATCCCTTGGATCCGCGCACGCTCATGGGGCCCTTGATCGATGCCGCTGCCGTTGCGCGCTACAGTGAGGCGATCGCCGCGGCACGCGAGCAAGGAGGCGAAGTGTTGTACGGCGGCAATGTGCTGCAGGTACCCGGTAACTTCGTCGAGCCGACGATCATCCGCGCCCATGCCGACATGCCGATCGTCAATACCGAAACCTTTGCGCCGATTCTGTATCTGCTTCGAATCGACAGCCTCGATGAAGCGCTCAAACTGCAGAACTCGGTGGCTTATGGCCTGTCATCCGCCATTTTCACGGACCGGCTGCGGGCCGCCGAGACGTTTTTGTCCGCCGACGGCAGCGATTGCGGCATCGCCAATGTCAATCTCGGCACCTCCGGCGCCGAAATCGGCGGTGCATTCGGCGGCGAGAAGGATACGGGCGGAGGCCGTGAAGCAGGCTCCGATTCCTGGAAGGCCTACATGCGCCGCCAGACCAACACCATCAATTGGAGCTCCGAATTGCCGCTGGCGCAGGGCATTCAATTCAACGTGTGAGCCACGCCTCGATGTCGGCTGCGCGTTGCTCCAGCCGCGCGGCCGAAATCGGCGCCAGCGTTTTCAGTTCCTGCGCATACAAAGAGACCCGGAATTCCTCGATCCAGTAGTGCAGCTCTGCCAGCTGCGGCGAGCCGCGCTTCAGCGCCTGCAGCTGTTGCTGCAAACTGCGATGACGCTCGGTAACTTGCCTGATCTGAAGCAGGATCCGCGGCGGCTCGGGTCCGCGCTGCGCATTGCGCTGCCAGCGGCGCAGTTCGGCCTTCAGGTAACGCGGCAGCTGACGCGTCCACTGCGGCGGGGCGGCCTGCAATGCGGATGCATTCAAGAGCGTGCGCAGGTGCTCGCGGCTTTCGCCCGCGGCCTCGTCATGCGTGCCGAGACGCGGATCATCCAGCGCGCGCCGTACCTCGGCGGCCTCCGTCAAGCAGGCGGAAATTGCAGCGCTCACGTCGTCGAACGCCTGATGTAAACGCTCGCGGCCGCCGTTGACGGCCGCTTCGAATGATTTGCTCGAACGCGGCGCCGCCGTATCGTGAAAACAGGCCTTGCGCACAGCGAGCTGCAGCAAGGTGTCGAGCAGTTCGCCGCTGCTCAAGTAGGGCGCGGCGCGGAGCTGCATGGATGGCGTGCCGGCCAATTTCTTCGACAGATCGCGCATCTGCTCGGGCAGCATCAGCCGCGCCAACCGCGCGGCGGAATCGAACCAGCGGCATGCAGCCTCCTCGGCTGACCATTCCAGCTCCACCTGCAGCCCGTTGTCCGCCAGCCCAAGCGTCGGATACAGCGTCAGGGCGCCCTCCGCCAGCGGCACGGCCACGGCGAGCGGCAGTTCCTCCCGTGCGAAGCTCCGCCACGGCTCGCAGCCGTATAAATCGCGCGCCAAAGCTTGCAGCTGCTGGCGCGCCGCCCCGGCGCAGCGCCGGCGCAGTTCCTGAAGGTCCCCACCTCGTTCCAATTCCCCGCCGGCGCTACGCACCGCCAGGTGCGGTAGCAGATGGCCGGGTACCGCCCCCGTCTGGAAGCGCAGCAGCGACTGCGGGATGCCGCGCTGAACCCGCAACCACGCCTGCAGATGCAACAGGTCGGTCGCGCCATCGAGCTTCGCGTGGGCCAGAAATTCCCGGGCCGCGGCAGGAATGGGAATCAAGGTGCGCCGCGCCTCCTTGGGCAAGGATCGCAGCATGGCTTCGATGCGCGGCGCAAGCAATCCGGGGATTGCCGAATGCAGGCTCGCGGCATCCAGTTGTGGAAGCGCCAACAGTGGCAGCACCAGGGTGGCGCCGTCGCCGTCCTCACCCGGCGCAAAGCGATATTGAACTTCGATCGACAACGCGCCGATGCTCACGGTCTCCGGAAAATCCTGCAAAGCCGCGGCGTCCGGCTGCCGGGCGAAAATGTCGTCGGGCTTCAGCGTCAACGCGGACCGCTGCTCCGGCGTGAGATGCCGGTTGAAATATTCCAACGTCGCGGTGCTCGATACCTGCCGCGGCAGCGCGCGGTCATAGAACTCGACCTGCGTTTCCGGATCCTGCACCAATCCACGGGTGCGCAAACGCTCCTCGATGCGTTGCGCCGCCAGCAGCAATTCATCGTTGTGCCGGAGCCACTCCGGCCTATGCACCAGACGCCGGTACACCAGTGCCTCGCGGGAGAAAATGCGCCGCGACTCCTCGGGTTCGATCCGTCCATAGTTGACCAGCCGGTTGGCGCTCAAGATCAAGCCGAGAAAGCTGATCCGTTCGCGCGCCACGACCTCTTCGCGCACCTCATCCCAGTCCGGGGTCAGATATTCCCGCTTCAGCAGGTGCGCGGCGGCCGATTCGATCCAGGTCGGCTCGATTTGCGCGACGCGACGCGCGAACACGCGGGATGTCTCGACGATGTTGGCCGCCATCACCCAGCGCGGCTTGCGGCGGGCCAGCGGCGAGCCGGGAAACAGGTGGAAATGAATCCCACGCGTGCCGAGATAAACGCCATCCTCGCCGCGCGCGCCGACCATGGTACAGAAACCGGCCAGCAACGCCCGGTGCACGCCGGTGTAGCTCGCCGTCCAGCCGCGCGCCGTCAAACCTACATCCCGGGCGCGTTCCGCAACCTGGGTGTGAACATCCTCCCACTCCGACAGGCGCAGCAGCGAGAAACGCCGCTCCTTGCACCAGGCACGCAACTCGCGGCGCGAGCCTGCGCGTGCCGTGCGATAGGCTCGCCACAAATTCACCAGCGCCGAGAATTCGGAGCGGTTGTCGAGCAGCGCCGCGGCTTCCGCGTCCTCAGGTGACTGTGCCGGCGCGCCGCCGCGCGGCTCGGCTGTTCGAACATCGGCCACGCTCAGTCCGGAGACAATTGCCAGCAGCTCGCTCTGCGCGTGAAAGCGCTTGCTCTCGAGCAATGCACGCGCCAGGCGTGGATCGAGCGGGAGGCGCGCCATGGCCTTGCCGAGCGCCGTGATGCGCCGCGCGTCGTCGAGCGCCTGCAACTCCTGCAGCAACCGATAGCCATCGTTGAGCGCTCTGGAATCCGGTGGATCGATGAAGGGAAAGCTTTCCGCATCCCCCAGTGCGTCGGCCGCCAGGCGCAACAGCAACGCTGCCAGATTGGTGCGCAGTATTTCCGGCTCGGTGAACAGCGGCCGCGCCGCGAAATCCTGCTCGCCGTAGAGCCTGAGGCACAAGCCCGGCGCCAGCCTTCCGCAACGGCCTTTGCGTTGCTCGGCGCTCGCCGCCGAAATCGGTTCGATGGGCAGACGCTGCAGCCGGCTGCGCGCGCTATAGCGGCTGATTCTTGCGAGGCCGGAATCGATGACGCTGCGAATGCCCGGCACCGTCACCGAGGTTTCGGCAACATTGGTGGCCAGCACGATGCGTTGCCGCGGGCCGGGCTGGAAAATCTTCTGCTGTTGCTCCCAGGGCAGGCGCGAATACAAAGGCAGAACCTCCACGCCCGCGGGCAGCTCGCGCTGCAGGAATTCCTCGACGTCGCGGATCTCGCGCTCGCCGGGCAGGAAAACCAGCACATCGCCACGGCCGATCTCGCCCGGCTCGGCCGCAATTTCAGTGTAGGCACCGAGCACTGCCGCCGGCAGATCCGGGTCGTCTTCTGCAGCGCCGCCGCGGTAGCGCACCTCGATGGGATGGCCGCGACCGCCCACTCGCACCACCGGCACGCTGCCGAAGAAATCCGCGATGCGCTCGACGTCCAAGGTTGCGGACGTGACGATGAGTTTGAGATCCGGGCGCCGCGGCAAAAGGCGCTTCAACACTCCCATCAACAGATCGACGTTCAGCGAGCGTTCATGGGCCTCATCGATGATGATGGTATCGTAGCGGCTCAAGCGCGCATCGCTGGCCAGTTCGGCGAGCAGCAAACCGTCCGTCATCAGCACCAGCCGCGTGGCGTCCGACACCTGATCGGCGAAACGGACCTTGAAGCCTACGCTGCGGCCGACACTCTGGCCCAGTTCCTGCGCGATGCGCAGCGCGAGTGCGCGCGCCGCGATCCGCCGCGGCTGGGTGTGCGCAATCATGCCGGCGGTACCGCGTCCCGCTTCGAGACAGTACTGAGGCAGTTGCGTGCTCTTGCCGGAGCCGGTATCGCCTGCGACGATCAGCACCTGGCCCTCGGCGAGGGCAGCGAGGATGTCAGCGCGTGCGCCGAACACCGGCAGGTCGGCGAATTTGAACGTCAGCGGCACGGCCGCCCGCGCCACCGCAAGACCCGCGGCGCCAGTGTGCTGCGGCGTCTTCACTCGCCGCGCTTGACGGCCTGCCACAGCCTCTCTTGTGCCGCCAGATCAAGCTTCTCGAACGCTTCACCGCGCTCGCGAGCGAGGCTCTCCATGGCGCGAAAGCGGCGCTCGAATTTGGCATTGGCGGCCCGCAACGCCGCTTCGGCATCAACGTCGAGCTTGCGTGCAAGATTGGCGGCGGCGAACAGCAGATCGCCGATCTCCTCGAAGATCGCCGGGCTCGCCGCGCCATCCGTACCCGGTGCCCGCGGTGCCGCCGCCGCTTCGCGCACTTCCGCCAATTCCTCGGCCACCTTGTCGGCGGTCTGATTCGCGTGTTCGAATTCGAAGCCGGCACGGGCGGCACGTTTGCTGAGCTTGCAGGCGCGCGCCAGCGCCGGCAACGAGATGGGCACACCGGCGAGATGGCCCGTGTCGCCGACATCCCGGCGTTCTTCGGCCTTGATGTCCTCCCAGACGGCGCTCTGCTGTTCAGCGGTCAATTCGCTGCGCTCGCCGAACACATGCGGATGACGCCGGATCAGTTTCCGGCAAATGGCGTCGGCCACGTCCTCGAAATCGAACAGCCCGGCTTCACCGGCCATCTGCGAATGGAACACCACTTGGAACAACAGATCGCCCAGTTCATCCTTCAGTTCGACCATGTCGCCGCGCTCGATCGCATCAGCCACCTCGTAGGCCTCCTCGATCGTGTACGGTGCGATCGACTTGAAATCCTGCCGGCGGTCCCACGCACACCCGTCCGGCCCCCGCAGGCGCCGCATGATGCCGAGCAATTCCTGCAGTCGGGCGCCTTGCGCAGGGCCGCTCACAGCGGGCGCCCGAGGTGGGTGTGCAGCAGGTGGCGAAAAGTCATCAGCATGCCGGCCGTCGCACCCCAGATATTGCGCTGACCGTATGGAATGTCCCGCACCTCCATGATCGAATCGCCAAGCGGGCGTTGACGGGTTTTATGATTGGCGGCATCGAGGATGAAATCCAACGGCACCTCGAACACATCGTGTACCTCGGCCGCCGCGACCTCGAGTTGGTATTCCGGCCTCACGAATCCGACGCAGGGCGTGACTCGAAAGCCCGAGATGACGAAATGATCGGGCAGATACCCGGCGAACTCCACCAATTCCTTCGCCAACCCGATCTCTTCGTGCGCTTCGCGCAATGCCGCCGCCCACGCGTCGGCATCCTCCGGTTCGATTCTACCGCCGGGAAAACTGATCTGCCCCGCGTGATCCTTCAACGTCGCGGCGCGTTGCGTGAGCAGAACCGTGAGGCCGCCGGCGCGCTCCACCAACGGCACGAGAACTGCGGCCGGCGTGCGCCGTGCCGGCAACGTGGCGCGTACTTTGGCCACGGTCTCGGGCGTTGCATTGACGAGCCAGTGAATGTCCTCCGCGCCATCGGCCGAGGGCGAAGTTTGCAAGGCTTCGCGGATATGTGCTTTCGTGTACGTGAAATCCATCGACGTGAATCAAGCACCCCGATCGTCGATGCCGCCTGCGGTAAGCGACTTCGGATCCAGCAGTCGCTGCAATTCCTCACGGCTCAGGTCGGTCATCTGCGCAGCCACTTCCAGGATCGGTCTGCCCTGCGCATAGGCCTGCTTCGCGATCGCCGCGCCCTTGTCGTAGCCGATGACACGATTGAGCGCCGTCACCAGAATCGGATTGCGGGCCAGCGCGTCGTCGAGGCGCTTCAGGTTCACCTGCAAGCCACGCAGCGCGTTGTCGGCCAGATTACGGCAGCCGATGCCGAGCAACTCCATGCTCTGCAACAAATTGTATGCGATCACCGGCAACATGACATTGAGCTGAAAGTTTCCCGACTGGCCGGCAATGGTGACGGTGAGGTCGTTGCCGATGACTTGTGCGGCCATCATGGTAACGGATTCGGCGACCACCGGATTGACCTTGCCGGGCATGATGCTGCTGCCGGGCTGCAGCGCAGGCAGCGAGATTTCCCCCAATCCGGCCAATGGCCCGCTGTTCATCCAGCGCAGATCATTGGCAATTTTCATGAGACTGACGGCCAACACCTTGATCTGTCCGGACAGTTCGACCGCAGTGTCCTGGCTCGACAGCGCCTCGAAGTAATTTCCGCTGGGCGTGAACGCAAGTCCGGTGGCCGCAGCCAGATGCCGCGCGAAGACAGTTCCGAATTCCGTTCGTGCGTTGATACCGGTGCCGACCGCGGTGCCGCCCTGCGCCAACGCATGCAATCGCGGCAGGACTGAAATCAAGCGGGCTTGAGCCGCACCGATCTGCGCGCCCCAGCCGCCCATCTCCTGCGCCATGGTCAGCGGCATCGCGTCCATCAGATGCGTGCGGCCGGTCTTGACGACGCCGCCCAGCTCCGCGCCGCGCTGCGCCAGCACCTCACCCAGGCGCCGCAGCGCCGGCAGCAAGCTCTCATGCAGCATGAGAGCCGCCGCAACGTGAATGGCGGTCGGCACCACATCATTGCTGCTCTGGCTCATGTTGACGTGGTCGTTCGGATGTACGGGTTTGCCGAGGATCTGCGCAGCCAGCCGTGCGATGACCTCGTTTGCATTCATATTGCTGCTGGTACCGGAACCGGTCTGGAACACATCGACCGGAAAATGCGCATCGTGGCGACCATCAGCCACTTGCGCGGCGGCACGCTCGATGGCCGCACCTACATCCTGCGGCATATCGCCCAGTTCCATATTGGCGGCCGCGGCGGCGGCCTTGATGAGCCCCAGCGCACGAATGAAGGAGCGCGGCATTTTGAGTCCGGTCGGCGGAAAATTCAGCATCGCACGCTGCGTCTGCGCACCCCACAAGGCATCCACGGGCACTTCGAGCGCTCCCATGCTGTCGTGTTCGACACGCGTATCGGCTGTCATCGTGCCTTACCCCGCTGCTGGAAGGTGTTTGCGGTAGAATCAGCGCAATTCTACCACTCAGGCGACACCCTGCCGCGATGCCCAGCGCTCCGATCGATGCCCTCTCGCCCCTCGATGGCCGCTACGGCGGCAAACTCGCCGCGGTGCGCGAGATATTCAGCGAAGCCGGCCTGATGCGCGAGAGGGTGCGCGTCGAATGTGCCTGGCTGGTGGCGTTGGCCGCGGGTCCCGCCGCCACGCAACTCGCGAGATTGCCCGCCTCCGCCCGCGATTTGCTGCACGCCTTGGCGCGTAACCCGGGCGCAACCGATGTCGACGCGATCAAGCGCATCGAGGCTCGCACCAATCACGACGTCAAGGCGGTCGAATATTGGCTGCGCGGTGAATTACAGTCGCGCGGCGCGGCTGCGCCGGACCTCGAATGGCTGCATTTCGGCTGCACGTCGGAGGACATCAACAATCTCGCCTACGGCCTGATGATGAAATCCGCACGTGCAACGTTGTTGCTGCCGCAATTGGCCGGTCTCATCGCGCTGCTGGATCGCCTTGCTGTCCAGCACGCCGCGGTCGGCATGTTGGCCCGGACCCACGGTCAAACTGCGACGCCGACCACGGTCGGCAAGGAACTGGCCAATTTTGCGGCCCGCCTCGAGACCCAGCGTGCGGGCCTCGGACGCATCGTGCTGCTCGGCAAGATGAACGGCGCGGTCGGTAATTTCAACGCGCATGTGGCGGCCCTGCCGCAAATCGACTGGCCGGCGATGAGCGCGCAGTTCGTGCGCTCGCTCGGATTGGAGCCGAACGCGCATACCACGCAGATAGAACCGCACGATTGGATCGCCGAGTACTGCCATGCACTGATGCGTTCGAATACGGTGCTCATGGATTTGGCGCGCGACATGTGGAGCTACATCTCGCTTGGCTATTTCAAGCAACGCCTGATTGCGGGCGAGGTCGGCTCCTCCACCATGCCGCACAAGGTCAATCCGATCGATTTCGAGAATGCGGAGGGCAATCTGGGTCTGGCCAATGCGCTGCTGGGCCATTTCGCGGACAAGCTGCCCATTTCGCGCCTGCAGCGCGACCTCACCGATTCGACCGTGTTGCGCAACATGGGCGTTGCCATTGGACATAGCGTGCTCGCGTACCGTTCGCTCGAATCGGGTTTGAACAAAATCGAGCTCGACTCCGCGCGTGTCGCCGAGGACTTGAACCGCGCATGGGAGGTGCTCGCGGAAGCGGTACAGACGGTGATGCGCGCGCATGGCGTCGCCGATGCCTATGAACAGCTGAAGGCTTTCAGCCGCGGACGCACCGTCGATGAGGTGGGCATTCGGGAGTTCATCGCATCGTCGACCCTGCCGGGTGACGCGAAAGAACGTCTTTTGAGCCTAACCCCGGCAGCCTATGTAGGACTTGCACCCTTATTGGCAAGACGCGCTCCTCCGTCGACATAGCTTTGTGCGGCGGCCGGTCCGAAACGTGACGTAGTTGGCACGGAGCGCTGCGCCCCTGACGGTACTATCGGCCTCGAAGTACGCGGGTCGGGGTAAGAATCAATGGCGGATACGGACGAACGGTCGAAGACGATCGCGGACAAACGACCCGCACCGGGCGCCGACGTCTCGCTGGGCTCGGGAACGCGTACCATTCTCACCACGATGCCCGAAGTGCGCGAATCGAGTCTGCGGGTCGCCAAGTCGGCGCAACGGCTGCTGTCGATCTTCACCCAGGACCTCGAACCCTTGATCTACGGCGAGGAACCCTTCCTCGAAGCCATCAAGCGACTGGTGCTGGCGCGCTCGTACGCTAAAGTCCGGGTGCTGTTGGCGGATCCTTCACGCGCCATGCTCGACAACAATCGATTCCTCGCCTTGGCGCGCCGTCTCACCAGCTGCATCGATCTGCGCGCCATGAGTCCGGAATATCCGGCCAGCGCGGGCGCTTTCATCATTGCCGACGACAAGGCTCTGGTCTACCGGCTGCAGGCCGACCGCTGGGACGGCATCTCGGATATGAACGATCCCGCCGTGGTGCGCCGCTATCTGAACTTCTTCGACGAAGTTTGGCAGACCGGCATGCAAGAATCGCAGATGCGTCAGATGCTCATGTAGTTTGGTGGCGGTGGCCACGCGCCCCCCGGCGCGGCCCGCAGCGCTCGGTATACTGAGCGCATGCCGCCAACCCTTCCCGACCCCACCGCAGGCGACACCGTCATCGTAGGGATGTCCGGCGGAGTCGACTCAGCCGTTGCCGCCCTCCTGCTGCTTGACGCCGGCTTTGCGGTACAGGGACTGTTCATGTCCAATTGGGAGGATGACGGCGACGGCTATTGCACCGCTGCAGCGGACTTCCAAGATGCGCGCCGGGTGTGCGACCTGCTGGGCATGCCTCTGCACCGGGTCAGCTTTGCCGAGGAGTACCGCGAACGTGTTTTCCGGCATTTCTTGAGCGAATACGCCGCGAATCGCACACCCAATCCCGACGTGCTTTGCAACCGCGAAATCAAATTTGGCGTCTGCCTGGATTATATGCAGCGTTTGGGGGCAACGTTCATCGCCACCGGCCACTACGCGCGACTGCGCAACATCGACGGCGAAACCGCATTGTTGAAAGGTACGGATGCGTCGAAGGACCAGAGTTATTTCCTGCACGGCGTCAATGCGGCCGCACTGTCGAAGACGCTGTTCCCGATCGGCGGCATGCTCAAGCATGACATCCGCAAGCGGGCGCACGCTGCGGGTTTGCCGGTTTATGACAAACCCGACAGCACGGGGATCTGCTTCATCGGGGAGCGACCCTTCCAGGAATTCTTGAGTCGGTATCTACGCACCGAAACGGGGCCCATCGAAACCGACACGGGCAAGGTGCTGGGCGAGCACCGCGGACTGGCGCTCTACACCTTGGGTCAACGCTCGGGACTCGGGATAGGCGGCCGTGCCGGCAGCGCGTCCGCGCCCTGGTATGTTGCCGACAAGCAGACCGAGCGCAACGCGTTGATCGTGGTGCAAGACCCGGATCACCCGTTGTTGATGTCCGACCGGTTCGAAGTCGAGCAGGCCCACTGGCTGGAAGCGGCAGCGGCACACGTGGATGCGTTCGAATGCTCCGTGAAGACGCGCTACCGCCAGGCCGACTTGTCCTGTTCGGTGACCCGGCTGCGCGAGGGCCGCTGGCAGGTGGATCTCAAGGAGAGCGCCCGTGCGGTGACCCCCGGCCAATACGCCGTGTTCTACCGCGGGGAACGCTGCCTCGGTGGCGGCATCATTGCGCGCCGGTTCAATCTCAGGCACGCCTCTCAGTCATCGGATTCACTTATAATGCCCAAATTTCGGCGGAGGGGTCATGACGGATAGCTTCAAAGCAAGAGCATCGCTCGATGTGGGCGCCAAGCAATACGAAATATTGAGCCTGGCTGCGCTCAAGTCGCTCAATGTGGAGCGCCTGCCCTTCTCGTTGAAAATACTTCTCGAGAACCTGCTGCGCTTCGAAGACGGCGTCAATGTCACCAAGGCGGACATCGAGGCCATCCTCAAGTGGGATCCCAAGGCACAACCCAGCTACGAAATCGCGTTCACACCCGCCCGCGTCATCATGCAAGACTTCACCGGCGTGCCTTGTATCGTCGATCTGGCCGCCATGCGTGAGGCCATCGTGAAGCTGGGCGGTGACCCACAGAAGGTCAATCCTCTGGCACCGGCCGAGTTGGTGATCGACCACTCCGTACAAGTCGACGAATACGGCGCCGCGAATTCGTTACAGCACAACAACGAAATCGAATTCGAGCGCAACGGCGAACGCTACATGTTCCTGCGTTGGGGTCAGACGGCGTTCAGTAATTTCAAAGTGGTCCCGCCGAACACCGGCATCGTGCATCAAGTCAACATCGAGCACCTGGCGCGCGTGATATTTTCGGCGCCCGGTGGCGGCAAGAACGTGGCCTACCCCGACACGCTGGTGGGCACCGACTCGCACACCACCATGGTCAACGGCCTCGGCGTTCTCGGTTGGGGCGTCGGCGGCATCGAGGCCGAGGCCGCCATGCTGGGCCAGCCCGTGACCATGCTCATTCCGCAAGTCATCGGATTCAAGCTCACGGGCGCCCTGCCCGCCGGCACCACCGCCACGGATCTCGTGCTGACCGTGACCGAAATCCTGCGTAAGCAAGGTGTGGTCGACAAATTCGTCGAGTTCTTCGGCGACGGTCTCAAGGGTTTGCCGCTGGCCGACCGTGCAACGATCGCCAACATGTCGCCGGAGTTCGGTTCCACCTGCGCCATCTTCCCCATCGATGAGGAAACCATTCGATACCTGGAATTGACCGGGCGCAGCGCGGAACAAACAGCCCTGGTCGAAGCCTACGCCAAGGCGCAGGGGCTGTGGCGCGTCAATGGCGCGCCCGCCGCCGACTACACCGAGGTCGTGGAACTGGATCTCTCCACTGTGGAACCGTCGCTCGCCGGACCCAAGCGTCCGCAGGACCGTGTGCCGCTCAAGCGCGCCAAAACGGTTTACGAGAGCAGTTTGAAAAAGATGGCGGAAGAGCGTACGCAAAAAAATCCGCAGGCCAAAGGCAGCGCGCCGGCCACCCTGGACGGCAAGAGTTTCGACGTCAAGGACGGAGCGGTGTTGATCGCCGCCATCACCAGTTGTACCAACACTTCGAATCCGGCCGTGCTGGTGGCCGCGGGACTGCTCGCCCGTAACGCCGCGGCCAGGGGCCTCACCTCCAAACCTTGGGTGAAAACATCGCTGGCACCCGGATCGCGGGTGGTGACCGATTATCTGACCAAGGCGGGGTTGCTCAAGGACCTCGAAGCGTTGGGCTTCTATACCGTGGGATACGGATGTACCACGTGCATTGGCAACTCCGGCCCGCTCAAATCGGAAATCTCCGACGCGGTAAGAATCGGCGACGCCGTCGCCTGCTCGGTGCTCTCCGGCAATCGAAACTTCGAAGGCCGCGTGCACCCTGAGATCAAGATGAACTTCCTGGCATCGCCGCCGCTGGTGGTCGCCTATGCCTTGGCGGGAAGCTTGGGTATCGATATCACCACCGAACCGCTGGGCAATGGCAAGGACGGCAAGCCTGTATACCTCAAAGATATCTGGCCGAGTGCTCAAGACGTCGCGGCGGCGGTCGGCGCCTCGGTGGATTCCGACATGTTCAAGAAGGGCTACGCCAACGTCTTCAAGGGCGATGCCAACTGGGGCGCCATCAAGACGCCCGAGGGAAAAATCTACGCCTGGGATGGCAAGTCCACCTACGTCAAGAATCCTCCTTATTTCGACGGCATGACCATGACGCCGGCTCCGGTCGGCGACATCAAGAACGCGCGTGCTCTCGCGGTGCTCGGCGATTCGGTCACCACCGACCACATCTCGCCCGCCGGCAATATCTCCAAGTCGAGCCCCGCAGCGAAGTACCTGATGGCGCAGGGCGTGCAAGCCGTGGACTTCAATTCCTACGGCTCGCGCCGCGGCAACCATGAAGTCATGATGCGCGGCACCTTCGCCAACATCCGGCTGCGCAACCTGTTGGCGCCCGGCACCGAAGGGGGCGTCACCGTGCACATTCCGAGTGGCGAGCAGATGTCGATCTTCGACGCGTCGGTGAAGTACAAGGCAGCCGGCACACCGTTGGTGATCTTGGCCGGCAAGGAGTATGGCACCGGCAGTTCGCGCGACTGGGCGGCCAAGGGCACCATGCTACTCGGCGTCAAAGCCGTCATTGCGGAGAGCTTCGAGCGCATCCATCGCTCCAACCTGATCGGCATGGGCGTGCTGCCGCTGCAGTTCCAGGCGGGCCAGAACGCGCAAGGGCTGGGCCTCACGGGCACGGAAACCTTCGAGATCGTCGGGCTGAATCGCGGTGCCGCCAAGACCGTGAAGGTGATCGCCAAGTCCGATGCCGGTAAGAGCACCGAATTCGAGGTGCGCTTGCGCATCGACACGCCCAAGGAGCTGGAGTACTACCAGCACGGCGGGATTCTGCAATATGTGCTGCGGCAGCTCGCCGCCGCGGGCAAGGCTGCAGCGTGAGGGGTCCATCGCCGAACAGTCCATCGCCGAACAAGTGGGTATCGTTATCGTCGTTCGTCGCGCGGATGCTCATCGCCTTGTGATGTCATGGCTGCACCGGGACCGCGCAGAACTTTTCCGGGCAGCGCCTGCGTCAGCTTCCCGGCGGCAACCACCTGCACGCCGTTGACAATCACATCGTCGATACCGCGCGACAGCTGGTTCGGTTTTTCGAAGGTGGCGAGATCCGTGACCGTGGTTGGATCGAAAACCACCAGGTCTGCCCACATGCCCCGTTTGATCACGCCGCGATCGATCAGACGCATTTTCAAGGCCGGCAACGCGCTGAACTTGCGGACCGCCTCTTCGAGCGAAAGCAAGTGCTCCTCGCGCACGTACTTGCGCAGAATGTGCGGGAAAGTTCCATACGCACGCGGGTGAGGATGCTCGGCGGCAAGGGGGCCATCGGGGGAGGTACCTTGCGAGTCGTTGTCGATGGACACCCAAGGCTGGCGCAGCGCCAGGGAAACGTCCCGCTCGTCCATGCCGAACACGGCCACACTGGTGAAGGCCTTGTCCTTGATCAAAATGTCGCAGAGCGCATCGAACGGATCTTCGTGCCACAAGGCCGCGATTTCGGACAACCGTTTGCCTTGCAGCGGCAGCAACTCCGGATTCTGAACGACGGCGAGCAGAATTGCTTCCGGACCCGGGATCTCCAGCCACTCGTTGTCCCATGTGCCGCTGGGCATCATGACATCTTGACGGATGCGGTCCCGTGTCGCGGGATCTTTCAGGCGCTCGATCAGTGCCGCATCGCCGCCATCGTGCGCCCAGGGGGGTATGAAAGCGGAAAAAGTATTGAACCAGGCGGTATATGCATACGTATCCGCGGAGATCTCGATACCTGAGGCACGCGCGGCCTCAATCTGCGCCACGATCCGCGGCATGCTGCCCCAGTTCGCCTGCCCGGCCGCCTTCAGATGCCAGATCTCGACCGGTATGCCTGCTTCGCGTCCAATCTGCACCGCCTCGGCAATCGCGTCCGTCTCCGCGTCACTCTCGCTGCGCATATGCGTCGCATAGATTCCGCCCTGGCGCGCCGCTTCGCTCGCCAGCGCCACGAGTTCCGGCGTCTTCGCAAACGGCGCGGGCGCGTACTGCAGCGCGCTGGACACGCCGATCGCACCATCGTGCATCGCCTCGCGGACCAACGCGCGCATCGCGTTAAGCTCCGCTGCATCCGGCTGAACATCGCCGTCACCCAGGACGATTCGACGCACGTTCGTGGCGCCGACATAACTCGCGAGGTTTATGCCCAACCCCACGCGCTCGAGGCGCCGAAAGTATTGCCGAAATGTCGTCCAGTCCGGTTTTATGCGCAGATGATCGTAGATGGCCTTGTCGGCCGCGATGATGGCGTCATTCAATGGCGCGGCCGTCTCGCCCTCGCCGGTGATCTCCGTCGTGATGCCTTGAAAAACCTTGGACGGCACATGCGGGTCGAGCAGCATGCTGTAGTCGGATTGTCCGAGCATGTCGATGAACCCCGGTGCCACGATCCGACCGGCCGCATCGATCGTGTGCCGGCGCGGTGCATCGTGAAGCCGCCCGATCGCAGCGATACGACCGTTGCGTATCGCGAGGTCTGCCGCATACCAAGGCGAGCCCGTGCCGTCGATGATATGACCGTTGGTGATCACGAGATCAAATGCCTTGGCGGTCTCTGCAGCAGGTGATCTGCCGATGAGAGGCACGGTGATCGCCGCCGCGCAAAGTACAAGAATAACGCGGGACACTTTGGACTCCTGACGCAGGTTAAGCAGACGCTGCGAGGACACCATACTCCGCCATGAAGATCGTCTTCCGCCTGGACGAATGCTGGTGTCCGAGGCGTTCCGTGTTTCGTCCAATAAATACAATTCGCGGTTTGCCTGTCGGTAGAGTATCGGGTCGCTGCATAAAAAAATGTTTCAGGGGAGCTGGCCAGAACACGGCGTTCGGTGTCGCAACACCGAACGAAGGCGCTCATCAAAAAAAAGGAACTCCAGTGGGATACAACAGGCAATTAGCGTACGCAATTTCCATGGTGCTCATCGGCGCGAATTGCGCTCGCGCGGCGGATACCGTGCAACCGACGGGTGCCCTTTCCGAGACCGACTCCTCGACATTGAGCGACTCGATTCAGGAAATCACGGTCACCGCACAACGACGCAACGAATCCTTGCAAGACGTGCCCATCACCGTGCAGGCCATCACCGGCGATCAGTTGAAGCAATTGGACGTGGTCTCGTTCAACGATCTGATCAAGTACACGCCCAATGTCACCTTCAGCGGCAACGGACCCGGCACGGGCAACATCTACGTGCGAGGTCTGGGCGGCGTCAACAACGGTAATCAGTCGCAGTCGGTTACCGCACCGTTTCCGAGCGTCGCGCTGTATCTCGACGATCAGTCGATGCAGTTCCCGAGCCGGAACAACGATGTGTATCTGGTCGACATGGAGCGCGTCGAAGTGCTTGAGGGTCCACAAGGCACGCTCTTTGGCGGCGGCGCCGAGGCCGGCGCAGTTCGTTTCATCACGAACAAGCCGAAGCTGGGCGTCACGGAGGGAACCGCCAACGGCAGTTACGGAATCACCGCGGGGGGCGATCCGAACAGCAGCGGCAACCTCACCTTGAATCTGCCGTTGGGAGACCACGTCGCGTTGCGGGGCGTTGTTTTCACCGAGCACCAAGGCGGTTACATCAGCAACGTCCCCGACACGATCTCGATCCCCGCGGTGACCGTCGCGGGCGACGGCGGTCCCCTGGTGCGCCCGGGAAGCCCGGTTGCCTCGAATTCAAGCGTCACAGGATCGAATCTGAACACTCTGGAATGGCAGGGTGCCCGCCTATCCGCGCTGGTCGAATTCAATGACGATTGGCATCTACTTCTGCAGCAGAACTATCAAAGGTTCGAGGCTGACGGCTATCAGGTGGAGTATCCGCGAGACTCGAACGGCAATCCCTTGGGCCGCGATCAGGTCGATGCCTTCACGCCCGCTTACAACAAAGATCAATACGAGAGCACGGCCTGGACGGTCGACGGCAAGTTCGCCGGCCTCAAGGCGGTGTATACCGGTAGCTACCTGACGCGCAATGTCGAAGCGCAGCAGGATTATTCCAATTACCTGCGCAGCGTCCATGGGGCCTATTACGCCTGCACGGGCGCGGGCGCCGGATACGCTTATTTTCGCTCCGCCAAGCCGACGACGTGTTACGCACCCGTCGCCTCCTGGCACGATCAGGTTCACAACACGCACCAAACTCATGAGTTTCGCATCAGCACGGATGAGGACCAACGCATACGTGGGCTTGCGGGTGCGTATTGGGAGCGCTTCGACCTCTACGACCAACAGAATCAAAATTACATGGCGATCCCGCAGTGCAATGCCCAGAATCTCGCGACGTCACTGGCGGGTGGGCCTGACTGTGTGACCAGCGTCGGGCCGGTTTTACCCGGCTACTATGCTGCAAATCCCACGTACCGCACCGATTCCGATACGGCCTTTGGTTTCGATGCCGCCCGTGGATACCGGCAGACGGCGTTTTTCGGCTCCGCGGATTTCGACATTCTGCCCAAGACGCTGACCTTGACGGTGGGCACGCGTCACTACGACTACGTCGAGTACGAAAAAGGACAGGAGTTCTACAGCGGCACCTCGACGGTGCTCAACGTGCCCAATGGGACCTGTACGCACTGCGGATTTGGCTTCAATCTGCGCAAGAGCGAAAGCGGTTTTCGCAGCCGGGCAAACCTTACCTGGCACATCACCCCGGACATCCTGGCCTACTACACCTGGTCGCAAGGTTTCCGGCCGGGCAGTTTCAACCGCGAACCGACATTGCCCGATGGCACGGGCATCGCGCTGCGCAGCACGGCGGCCTACACCATTGGCGGTCCGGATCAGTACAACAAGCCGTCCGGCTACAATTCCGACACACTCGTCAACAATGAGATCGGCTTGAAGAGTGAATTCCTGGATCACCGGCTGCAGGTGAACGCCTCGATTTATCGCATGAATTGGAACAACGTTCAGCTGCAGTTGTACGATCCCGCCAACCTGGGTGGCGCCTCGTTCATCGTCAATGGTGCATCTTATGTGGTTCGCGGCGCTGAGCTGCAGCTTGTCGCGAAAGTGACCCAAGGCCTGACGATCCAGGGCTCGGGCTCGTTGAACTCCTCTGAGCAAACCACGGCACCGTGCCTCGAAAGCAATATCGACAGCGCCAGCAACCCGACGCCGGTGGGCACTTGCATAACGCAGATCAAGGGGCAACCCTATACGAATCCGTATGGGGCGCTGGGCTCGAGGTTGCCGTACTCACCGCCGTTGCAGTTCAACCTGCGCGCACGATACGACCTTCCGTTGGCAAGCTACAATACCTTTGCGAGCTTCGGCGCCAGCCACGTGGCGTCCATGAGCAACGAGCCCTCGACCTTTCCGTCGGGGACCAGTGCGGCGGAAGCGACGCCCACCACGACCTTGCTTCGCTATCAGATTCCGGGGTATACGACATACGATGCGGCGCTGGGCGTTTCGAAGGACACTTGGTCGGTGCAACTCAACATCAGCAATCTCTTCGACTCGGCTGCGGTGACCAACATCACCTCCGGGGGTTTCATCGAGGCAGAGGTGCCGGTCCGGCCGCGTGTCATGACTTTGTCGGTTGGCTACAAGTTTTGAGATTCGAACACGGAGATCGGCAAGCGCTGCCGCCATGGCCCGCGGAATGTCAGTTGCCGATCTCCGACTCGAACAAGACCTCTCTCGGTGAGGAACTCGAGCGAATTCGCTCGCTGTTGCGCCGGAACGAATTCGATCAAGCGCTCGCACACGCGCATGCGCTGCTGGGCAGTGCTCCCACGGAGCGCGATGCCCTGCTGTTCTCGGCCATCGCGAAGCGCCGGCTCGGGCATATGCATGCAGTGGCTGAGACGCTTGATCGCCTCGCGAAGCACCATCCGAACTTTAGCCGCCTGTACGAGGAGCGAGGGCATTTTCACGTCGCAAGGCGGCAGCCTGTGGAGGCGATAGCGGCGTTTGACAGGGCTGTGCATCTGAATGCCGCGCTGCCTGCCAGCTGGCACATGCTGCAGGGCTTGTACCGCATGCAGGGACGCGCGATCGAGGCACAAAATGCCACCCGGCAGCTCGCTGCCCTCGAGAGCATGCCAGGCCCGGTTGTCGCGGCGATCGGGCAGATGACGGACGGTGATCTGTCTCAAGCCGAAGTCACCGTGCGTGCATTCTTGAACCGGCACGGTAATCATGTGGAGGGGATGCGGGTGCTGGCCCAAATCGGCATGGCGCGTCGGGTATTTGACGATGCGGAACTGTTGCTCGGCGCCGTGCTCGAGCTCGTTCCCAACCACCTGGCGGCCCGCTTCGAATACGCCCAAGTGCTCATCGAATTGCACCGCTACACCGATGCGCAACGCGAACTCGAACGGCTGCTGCGAGAAGATCCCGCGCATCGACTCGACTACCAGGGATTGTATGGCACAGCCTGCGCCGGCCTCGGGGAACACGAGCGCGCCATCGCGCTGTATCGGGAAATATTGCAGGGAACCTCCGCGGATGCCGACACGCATCTTTCGATCGGCCATGCCCACAAAACCGTGGGCCGACGGGATGCCGCGATCGAATCCTACCGACGCGCAGCCGCCGCCCGGCAGGGGTTCGGCGATGCGTACTGGAGTCTTGCCAACCTCAAAACTTATCGATTCACCGACGATGAACGCCGGGCGATGGAGGCCCTCGAACGGGATCCGGCGCGGTCCACCGTTGACCGCATCCACTTGTGTTTTGCACTCGGCAAAGCGTCGGAAGACGACGGAAGCTACGGCGAGTCGTTCGATTATTACGCGCGCGGCAACGAGTTGAAACACGCGACGTCGCGATATGAGCCGAGCATCATCGAAGACAACACCAAGCGGCAAAGGGAAGTCTGCACCGCGCGATTCTTCGCCGCTGCCGGTTCATACGGCGTTACCGACGCATCCCCTATTTTTATCGTCGGTCTGCCGCGCTCCGGTTCGACGCTGATCGAACAGATCCTCGCCAGCCACTCCTCGGTCGAGGGTACCCAGGAACTTCCGCACATCCAACAGACGGTCGCAGGGCTGCGAGGGCGGGATCCCGATCCTCGCGAGCCGCGCTATCCGCTTGGGCTCACCACGATGAATGCGGAGACCATTCGCGAACTCGGGCAACGCTATCTTGCGAATACCCTGCCATATCGAACAGGAAAGCCGCGGTTCATCGACAAGATGCCCAATAATTTTCGGCACCTCGGCCTCATCCGTCTCAATCTGCCCAATGCCAGGATCATCGACGCCCGCCGCGAGCCGATGGCGTGTTGTTTCAGCAATTTCAAACAACTGTTCGCGCAGGGCCAGGAATTCACCTACAGTCTGACGGATATAGCGCGTTACTATCGAACCTATCTCGAGCTCATGCAGCATTGGAACGCGGTGCTTCCCGGCTGGATTCTGCGGGTTCAACACGAAGACCTCGTCGATGACTTGGAGACTCATGTACGGCGCATCCTCGAGTTCTGCGGTCTTGAGTTCGAGCCGGCCTGTCTCGAATTCCACAAAACGATGCGCAGCGTGCGCACTGCGAGTTCAGAACAGGTGCGCCAACCCCTCTACCGCGACGGCCTTTGGCAATGGAAGAACTTCGAGCCGTGGCTCGGACCCTTGAGTGATGCGCTCGGCGACGCGCACAACCGCTATCAAGATTGACGACGATGCCGACGCCTGAGGCTCTCATCGCTCTATTGAACCAGCAGCGTTTGCCGGAGGCTGAGGCGGGCGCACTGGCAGCCCTTGGCACGCAGGCCAATTCCGGGGTCTTCTGGAAAATCCTCAGCGTCGCGTTGGTGCGTCAGAACAAGGAGGCGCTGGCTGCGCTGCGCCGCGCGGCAGACCTGCTGCCCGATGATCTCGAGGCCCAAGGCAATCTGGCTTCGGCGCTCCATGAACGAGGTGAATGGGCTGCCGCCCTGCCCTTACTGCACCGGATTTCGGCGGTCAACCCCGGCAATTCCGACGTACTCGTCGAGCTGGCCGATTGTCTACGCGGCGTGGGCCGCACGCCTGAGGCCGTCAGGCTGTACGAGCGCGCTGCCGTGATCGAGCCGAAATCGGCGGTGGCGCACAACAATTTGGGCAATGCGCTGTTGGAATTGGGCGAGCATGCCCGCGCTGTCACCTGCTTCCGGCGCACGTCGAGTCTTCTGCCGATGGATGCGGCAGTATTGATCAACCTGAGCATCAGCCTGCGTCAAGCCGGCCGAAGCGAGGAGGCGCTGGCCGCAGCCCGGCAGGCAACAGCGCTTGCGCCGCGATTCGGGGCGGCCCATCGCGAGGTAGGCCTCGCGTTCGCGGATCTCGGGCAGCGCCAGATTGGACTTGACCACCTGCAGCACGCGCTACGGCTGAACCCGGCGGATCCCGATATCTACAGCGGCATCGGCAACGTGTTGCGCGACATGGGAAGTCCACTGCAGGCGCTGAGGTTCTATCTGCGTGCAACCGAGCTCGTACCGGACCAGCCTCAGCATCTTTGTAATCTGGGCAATGCTCTGTTCGAAGCACAAAAAATCGATGAGTCGGTGCTGCGGTTTGGCCAGGCGCTGGCCTTACGCCAGGATTATGCGCCGGCCCACTTGGGGATGGCGCTCGCGTTCCGGCAGCAGCGACGGCCGGCGGAGGCCATCGAAAGCTGCCGTACGGCTTTGAGAAATAGACCGCATTTCCCGGAGGCGCTTGCGTTTCTCGGCGAACTGGAAGCCGACGAGGGGCGCTTCGAGGAAGCGGAAAGGCTGTTCCGCCAATGTTTGAGCATCCGGCCCAACTCCGTCTTCGCGACCGCCGGTCTCGCTGCCCTCAACCGAATGACGGCGCAAGAGGCGGAGGGACTCGTACGTATGCTCGCGGAAAAGCCGTTACCCCTGGGCGAGGAAATAAGCCTGCGCTACGCATTGGGAAGCCATTTCGACGGCTGCGGGCGATATGACGAGGCGTTCGCCGAATACGCCCGAGCCAATGATCTGACCAAACGCCGGCAACCTGCATACGAACCGCGCAAGGTGACACGGCGGGTCGATCGGATCATCGAAGAATTCGCCGCCTTTGATGACCAAATTCAAGTCAGCAGAGCGCCGCCGCCGACACCCATCTTCATCATCGGCATGCCAAGATCCGGCACCTCGTTGGCCGAACAAATTCTGGCGTCCCACCCTGAGATCTTCGGTGGCGGGGAGATCGTCTATTGGAGCGCGGCGTGTGATGCGTGGTTCGACGCGCGTGGGCGCAACGGGCCAACCAAACCGCTCCTGCAGCGTCATGCGGCGGATTACCTGGTGCAGCTGCAAGCGCTCCGAACCAATGCCAGGCTGATCGTCGACAAGATGCCCGTCAATTTTCTCTATGCAGGCCTGATCCACGCCGCGCTGCCACACGCCCGTATCATTCATCTGCAGCGCCATCCGATCGATACCTGCCTGTCGATCTATTTTCAGAACTTCTACAACATTGGTCCTTATGCCAGCGATCTGCCGGCCATGGCTCACTATTATGCGGAGTACTTGCGCATCATGGCGCATTGGCGTGCTGTGCTGCCGCCCGCAACGCTGTTGGAAGTACCGTATGAGAGCCTGGTCAGCGATCCGGAACCTTGGACGCGGCGCATGCTGGACTTTGTCGGCGTGCCTTGGGACGCGCAATGCCTTGAATTCCATAAAGCCGAACGCTCGGTCATCACGGCCAGTCGTTGGCAAGTGCGTCAGAAGATGCACACTCAATCTATCGCACGATGGCGTCGGTACGAGAAACACGTATCGCCGCTCCACACGCTGCTTGACTGTCACGCCGACGGACGTGCGCGCTCGCGGAATTTTCCGGGTGCGAGACCGAACTCCTGCTGAAATTGCCGAACAAAATGCGAGCAGTCGCAAAACCCGGTGCGCAACGCGACTTCGGTGACCGTTTCCTGGGAATTTTGCAAGAGCCATTTGGCGTAACGCAAGCGGGCCTGGCGCAGATACGCGGCCGGCGACTGTTTGAATTCCGCCTGAAACAATCGTGCAAGCTGTCGTCCGCTGATACCGACTTGTTTGGCAATCCAGTCGGGCGACATCGCCCGCAGCAGGCCTTGTTCGATCAAAAAAACGGCGCGCCGCACGCGTGGATCGGCGACGCGTGTGTAGCCGATGGCTTGCGAAACGGCGACTTGAGAAGTGTCCGTTCGGTTGGGCACCGTCATCTGATGCACAGCTTTCGTCGCACGATCCTGTCCGCAATGCTGAGCGACCAGATGCGTGGCAAGACTGATGACGGAAATGCCCCCGGCGCAGCTCAGGCGATCGCCGTCGTCGACGTAGTCGACGTTCGTGATGGAGTGCACCTGCGGAAACATCTTCTTGAATTCCTGCACGTGATACGGATGCAGGCAGACTCTGCGTCCGTCGAGCAATCCGGCGCTTGCCAGGACGAACGTTCCCGTACAGATACCCACCAATGGTACACCGCTGTTGGCAACCTGCTGCAGGTAGGCGCGAGACTCGGGTCGCGCCCTGCCGGTGCTGCGCAGAAGTCCGCCGATCACCGC
>Ga0116226_10000632_pt1 | contig 30108 bp, 24 predicted proteins | sample S1TSphfallax_FD_89692 | JGI IMG/M metagenome (GOLD analysis project Ga0116226, IMG submission 89692) | Host-associated microbial communities from peat moss isolated from Minnesota, USA - S1T2_Fa - Sphagnum fallax MG | ecosystem: Host-associated > Plants > Peat moss > Unclassified | place: USA...
GTGATGCTCGAAGACCGAGGGTTTCTGGAATTTGCGGCCGATGCCGGCTGTGGCGATCTGCGGCTCGGTCATGCGGGTGAGATCCATAGTCTGGCCAAACGAGACCGTGCCGCTATCCGGCCGCGTCTTGCCGGTGATCACATCCATCATGGTCGTCTTGCCCGCGCCGTTCGGGCCGATGATGCAGCGCAATTCGCCGACATCGATCTGGAAACTCAGATTATTGAGGGCACGGAACCCATCGAAGCTCACCGTCACCTGGTCGAGATAGAGCACGACACCATGGCTGACATCGACCGCATTGTGATCGGTCTTCTGGGTATAGCCGATCTCGTTCGTACTCATGACCGGCTCCGCAAGCGCTGAAACAGGCCAACCACACCCTGTGGCAGAAACAAAGTCGCCAGGACGAAGAGCGCGCCCAGGCAATACAGCCAATATTCGGGGAAGGCCTGGGTGAACCAGCTCTTGGCGCCATTGACCAGGGCTGCGCCTACAATCGGCCCTAGCAATGTGCCGCGTCCGCCAACCGCCGTCCAAATCGCGATCTCGATCGAATTGGCCGGGGACATCTCGCTCGGGTTGATAATGCCGACTTGGGGCACGTAAAGCGCGCCGGCTAGCCCGCACATCGCTGCGGAATAGGTCCAGATCGCCAGCTTGTAGGAGAGCGGGTTATAGCCTGAGAACATGATGCGGCTTTCCGCATCGCGAATCGCCATCAGTACGCGGCCGAATTTGCTAGTGACGATGAACCGGCCGATCAGCAGAAAACCCAACAGCGTCAAGCCGGTCAGCACGAACAGGACGATACGCATCTCGGCGGTCGCAATCGGCACCCCCATGATGCGTTTGAAATCGGTAAAGCCGTTATTGCCGCCAAAGCCGGTCTCGTTACGGAAGAACAGCAGCATGAACGCGACCGTCAGCGCCTGGGTGATGATCGAGAAATAGACACCCTTGATGCGCGATCGGAACGCGAAGAATCCGAACACGAAGGCCAGGACCGAAGGCGCCACGACCGCCAGCGCAATTGCATAGGCGATATTGCCGGTAAAAGCCCAGAACCACGGAAAGGCCTTCCAATCGAGGAATACCATGAAATCCGGCAGATCGGCATGGTAACTGCCGTCATGGCCGATTTCCCGCATCAAATACATGCCGAAGGCATAGCCGCCGAGCGCAAAGAAAATCCCGTGGCCAAGGCTGAGCACGCCGGTATAGCCCCAGACCAGATCCATCGCGAGCGCCAGGATCGCGTAGCACAGAATCTTGCCGGTCAGCACCACGGCATAATCCGACATATGGAAGCTGCTATCGACCGGTACCACGAGGTTGAGGAGTGGCACGATCAGCACGACGACCGCCAGAGCGGCAGCGAAACCTGCCCAGCCGCGCGGCGAATAGAGCCGCTGAAGCAGGCTGGTCGGAGGCGGACGATACAGCATGACTTAACTCTCGGCCGAGCGGCCCTTGAGGGCAAAGAGGCCCTGCGGACGGCGCTGGATAAAGATCACAATAAAGACCAGCACGGCAATTTCGGCCAGAACGGGGCCGATCATGCTTTCGAGTGTTTTGCCCAGAATGCCGAGCCCCAGCGACGCCAGCACCGTGCCGGCCAATTGCCCGACACCGCCCAGCACCACGACCATGAAAGAATCGACGATGTAATGCTGCCCCAGATCCGGCCCGACATTGCCGATTTGCGAGAGCGCCACACCGGCGAGCCCGGCAATGCCGGAGCCCAGCGCAAAAGCCAGCGTGTCAATGCGCGCCGTCGGCACGCCGACACAGCTCGCCATCTTGCGGTTCTGCGTGACCGCCCGGACGAACAATCCGAGCCGCGTGCGCGACAGGATCCAAGCGACGAGCCCAACCACAGCGATCGAAAACAGGATGATCAGGATGCGGTTATGCGGCAGTGATAAGTTAGGTGCGATCTCGATGCCACCAGACATCCAGCTCGGGTTTTCGACCTCGACATTCTGGGCACCGAAAATGGTCCGAACCAGCTGCATCAGAATCAGACTAATGCCCCAGGTGGCGAGCAGGGTTTCCAGCGACCGACCGTAGAGGAACTGAATCACACTGCGTTCAATGACGGCGCCGACGAGGCCGGTGACGAGGAATGCGACTGGGATCGCAGCGATTGGATACCAATCGAATGCGCCTGGAAAGTGGCTGCGAAATACATTCTGGACAACAAAAGTCGCATAGGCGCCGACCATCATCAACTCGCCATGCGCCATATTGATCACGCCCATCAAGCCATAGGTGATCGCAAGCCCCATCGCGGCGAGGAGCAAAATACTACCGAGACTGATCCCGGTGAATAGGCGCCCGGCGAATTGATAAAGCGCCATGCTGGAATCGATCGAAGCAATCGCCTTGGTCAGTGCCGCACGGATCTCCGGATCGGTCTCGCCGCCGGCTGCGAGGCGCGTCGCCAAAAGTTCGCGCACATTCGGATTTGCGCTGCTGCCGAGTGACTCGACCGCGGCGAGCCGAGTTGCCTTGTCGGGGCTGGCTAATTGGATGTTCGCGCGGACCCGCGACAGGATTTGCTTGATGTCGCGGTCATCTTCCTTGGCTTCGGCGGTTTGAATGAGGCCCAACAGCGCCGGATCGAGATCCGCATCCTGCAGCGCCTTCGCGGCTTCGAGCCGCGTCGCACGGTCGGGCGAAAGCAATTTCAACTCGCCGATGGCACTCGCGAGTTCGAGCCGGAGTCGATTGCTATTCACCGCATCGTCGGCATCGGGCGGCAAGGTCACCTTGTCGCCACTGACCGGATCGAACGCATCATCGCCCTTCATGACGAAGGCGTGATCGGCAGAAACCTTGACCTGATCATCGACGAGGCTCTGTAAAAACGGCAGTGCTTTGACGTCCTGCTGCTGCACCACGCTATTCAGAACCTGGATCCGGTCATCATTGTCGCCGGAACTGAGCTTGAATGCAGTTTCCTCGTCTAAAGCGAAGGCTCCGGAGCTGGCGGCCAACAGCATCAATCCCGCCACCCAACGCCATTTCGCCATAGAATTCGCTCCTTGGAGAGGTAGATCGGGTCATCCGTTTTTTCCCCCTCTCTGCCCTTTAGGGCGGAGAGGGTCGGGGTGAGGGGGGACTCGATGCTCGCGCATCGGCGCCGATTTGTACTCGGCACGCCCCCTCACCCTAACCCTCTCCGCCCTAAAGGGCAGAGAGGGTATTCTCTCTGGTTTCCCTCTCCGCCCTGAAGGGCAGAGAGGGGATAGTCATCCAGACTTACTTGCTGTCCGGCTCGTCCTTCTTGGTCTCGTCGCCTGGAATGAACGGGCTCCAGGGTTGGGCCTTGATCGGACCCGGCGTCTTCCAGACCACGTTGAACTGGCCGTCCGCCTTCACTTCGCCGATGAAGACCGGCTTATGCAGATGGTGGTTCTTCGGGTCCATCTCGATCGTGAAGCCGTCCGGTGCCGCGAAAGTCTGACCGCCAACCAGCGGGATGACCTTGTCAACATCCGTGGTGCCGGCCTTTTCGACCGCCTGCTTCCACATGTTGATGCCGATATAGGTGGCTTCCATCGGGTCGTTGGTCAGCGGCTTCGATGCGCTCGGCAGGCCCTTCGCCCTTGCGTAGTCGGCCCATTTCTTCTTGAACGCGTCATTCGCCGGGTTCTTCAGCGACATGAAGTAGTTCCACGCCGCCAATTCGCCGACCAGCGGCTTAGTATCGACGCCGCGGAGTTCTTCTTCACCGACCGAGAAGGCCACGACCGGCACGTCGGTCGCCTTCAGCCCCGCATTGCCGAGTTCCTTATAGAACGGCACGTTCGAGTCGCCGTTGATCGTGGAAACCACGGCCGTCTTGCCGCCCGCAGCGAAGGTCTTGATGTTGGCGACGATCGTTTGATAGTCGCTATGGCCGAACGGGGTGTATTCCTCGACGATGTTGTCGTCGGTGATGCCCTTGGAATGCAGGAAGGCGCGCAGGATCTTGTTGGTCGTGCGCGGATAGACATAATCAGTGCCGAGCAGGACGAAGCGCTTGGCGCCGCCGCCTTCCTTGCTGAGCAGATATTCAACGGCCGGAATTGCCTGCTGATTGGGCGCGGCACCCGTGTAGAACACGTTCCGCTCGAGCTCTTCACCTTCATACTGCACTGGATAGAAGAGCAGACCGTCCAATTCCTTGAAGACCGGGAGGACGGATTTGCGCGACACCGAGGTCCAGCAGCCGAACGTCACCGCGACCTTATCCTGGCTCAAAAGCTGACGCGCCTTCTCAGCAAACAGCGGCCAGTTCGACGCCGGATCGACCACTACGGGCTCAAGCTTCCGGCCGAGCACGCCGCCTTGGGCGTTGATTTCGTCGATCGTCATCAAGGCGACGTCTTTCAGCGAGGTCTCGCTGATCGCCATCGTGCCAGAGAGCGAGTGCAAAATGCCGACCTTGATCGGCCCTTTGTCATCGGCATGTGCGATGCCGGCCTGCAGCGTCGCTGCGGCGGCAACAGCCACCAGGCTGCAGAATGATTTTAAGAATGCCCGACGCATAGTGTGTGTCTCCTCGACGCGTGACTGATCACGCGCCGCTCGTTGGGTTGATGCAATTCACGTGCTGTTTTTCGGTTCAGAATTGCGCCTGAATGCCGATGATGAACTCGTTCGAGTCGGCGGCGTGGGTAGCCTGATCGATGACATAGACGGCACTGATACGCGCATTGTGACCGTCGATGATGTAATTCAGGCCGAAATCATATTGCTGCGAATCGATCTTGGTCAGGTCCGCATCGAATTCCTGATAGCGGAACACCGGCTGGAACTTGCCCCAGCCGACCTTCTCCGGGAACAGGAAGGCGGCTGATGCGAGGTAGCCATTGCCTTGCTGCAAGCCGCCGACATTGTCGGTCGGGCTGTTGGCACCGATGGTTGCCGGTACGATATCGATGACCCCGCCTGTATCGTAATGATAATAGGCACCTTCGAGTGTCACGGCACCGCCATCCATGACCTTTTTTTCCATCAGACCGTCGACGTTGAAGCCGGTGTAATCGCCCCTAAGACCGGCGGTGCCGACGCCGTCTTCCTGATACTGCACCACGGCGGCAAGCGTCAGAATATCGGCGGCGCCATAATAGGTGCTGCTGGTGTAGTAGGCCGGATCGTCTTCGACATCCCAGAAATTATAGGCGACGCGCGCGGCGATCAGCGGGTTATCGGACTGATTCGAGGCACCTTTGAAGTCATTGTGGCCCTGGAACACGCCTGCTGAATAGACGAGATGCTTGTCGAGCAACTTGCCCCAAATGGTGGCACCATCATCGCGACCGTCGAAGATCGACGGGTACTGCGAGACCACACCGGGATAGAGCCACGAGCTTTCATAGTAAGGGCCGTCCAAATTCGCTCGATCGCTTGGCGGCAGCATACGGCCGACCCATATATTGAATTCATCTTCCAATTCGAAGCGGATATAGCCGTCGAGCACGTTGATCGTGCCGTCGCTGGCGCGTTCGGTATCGAATGTCGCCTTGATGTATTTGTTGAGCGAGCCGTTCACATAGAGACGGACACTGTCCAGACTGAAATCAGCGGAGCGCGATTTGCCGTCTGGCGCGCCATTTTCGGCGCTGGTGAAGCTCGTCCGAAAACCCATTCCGACGCTGAGCGATTCGTCATCGCCAAAATTGATCGTCGCCGATGCGTGAGCGGCATCCATGCCGGCCAGCAATGCGATCATAGCCGCGCCGGACAGGATCGTCCCGCGGCCCCAGCACCTCAACCTTACTGCGCTATCGGTATCCATCATGCAAATCGCCCCCTTGCGCTATATGACAACGAACCAACCGCCACGGTTTCTTCGGAGGGGATGTGGTTCGCCTGCGCAAAACTGCGGATTGAGGGCGGATGTGAAAATACGTCGAATTGCGTATCGCCTAATTTTTGGTTTACGGCGACTATGCTCGAGGTAATAACCTAGTCTAACCGATATCGAGGAGTGGCATGCGCACAAGCCGGGTCGCAGGACTACTCTTACCCGCGATTCTATTACTTGGCGGCTGCGCAGATGTGGCTTTCAAGCGCGGGGGTAGTTCAGCAGATTTTGATGCTGCGCGGCAAGCCTGCCATCGGACGACGACCGATAATGCAGCCTATCGCTCGTGCCTGTCCAACGCCGGGTGGTCTGTCGTGGCCGAAGCAAACGGGCCTGCGCCGACTGAACCCGACGCGCCTGTCCCGGCAGCTCCAGCGCCGATCCAAACGGCGCAACCGTCAGCATCGCTCACTGTAAAAGGCGTCGCTGCGTCCGTGCCTCAAGCGCCTGGTCAAGATGCTAAGTCCGGGCTCGACACAATATCGGTGAAGAACTGGTGGCGCATCGGCGTGGGGTCTTCAAGCCTCGACGCATCGGTCGATACATGCGTCGCGCGGCTTGGGCCAGCGCATCAGCCGGCTCCGGGATATCACACTGTGACGAGATCTTTGGTGGCCTGCCTCAAAACCGAAGGTTGGCATGCCGGGAATTGAATCATTAGGACGAGATGTCGGAATGAATATCGCCTCTCTGCCCTTCAGGGCGGAGAGGGAGCAACAGGCCGACGACCTGTCGAGATCTTATATCGGTCTAATCCCGGCCCAGCAGCACGCGCATCGCGACCGACGTTGCGGATGCCCGGTTCTCAACGCCGAGCTTCATAAAGATCCGTTCGAGATGTTTGTTTACGGTGCGGGGGCTGATCACCAGGATTTCCGAAATCTCCCGGTTGGATTTGCCCCGCGCGGTCCAGACCAGCACTTCGCCTTCGCGATCCGTCAGTTGAAAATTGCGGGCAAGCCGGGATTCTTCTGCATCGGCCGCCGCCGGGCTCAAACGAAACAAGAATTCGGCAGGGCCAGATTCACAAAGGAACTCGATCCGCGATGCGCGGCCGGCTTGATTGACGATCTGGCCAACACTCTCGCACGGCGTCTGGGCGACCAGCCTGTTCAATTGCTGTTGCAGATCCGGCATCGCGATCCCCTGCGCGGGGCTGCTGTCGGGAAACAATTCGCCGAGTGTGCTCGCGGCCTGCGGCGTGCACCAAAGGATCGCGCCGCTGCGATCCAGCGCCAACAAATGCCGGCCCGTTGCATCCAGACCGATGCGGGCGCCCTGCGCCACGCGGGCATTCGCCATGTGGACCGCCATCCGCGCGATCAATTCCTCGATAATGACCGGCTTGGTCACGTAGTCGACGGCACCGGCCTGAAGGCCCTCAATCACGTGGCCCGTATCCGTCAGGCCGGTCATAAACATGATCGGCACATGGGCCACATGCGGATTGGCCTTCAACATGCGGCAGAGCTCAAATCCGTCGATTCCCGGCATCACGGCGTCGAGCACGATCAGTCTTGGCGTGATCGTACCGATCTGTTTCAGCGCGTCCAGACTGTTCGTGGCGGAAGCTGCGGCGAAGCCGGCCGCTTCAACCGCTTCAATCAGCATTTGTAGCTCGTCTGGGGCATCGTCGACGAGCAGCACCAGATCACGCATCATTCAGAGCCTGATCGATTGTGGTCGACGAATCCATGGCGGGCTCAATGATCCATTCCACATCCAAGAGTGTTTGCACACGATCCAATAGATCCGGTAGACTGAATGGTTTGATCAAGAAATCATCATGCAACATGGTTCCGCCCGGTCGGCCTGACAGGACATGGGCGTCGGCCGATACGATCAGTATGGCAATATCGGCCCCCCCCCCACGCTCGCGCAAGTTCGTTGCCACTTCCCAGCCCGACATGCCCGGCATGGTCAAGTCGAGCAAAATCAAATCAGGATGGCAGCGTGCTGCAACGTCGAGTCCCTCTGCGCCGGACATCGCAGCGAACATCGTGAAACCGAGTGGCGCCAGCATCTCTTCAACCATATTGACGTGAGCGCGGTCGTCATCAATCACCAGGATCGTCCGGCGTGGCCCGGTATAGCCACTGATCGCCTGCTCTACCGGACGTTGGTCGCGCGGCGGCGCCTCAGACAGCATCAGCCGAACACGGAAATTGCTGCCGCCGCTCGGGCGTGGTGTCGCAGTGATCTCGCCGCCGAGCAGTTGAACCAGCAGCCTCGTGATGGTCAAACCGAGGCCGGTCCCGGGGATATTGCCGATCGCAGCGGCATGGCCGCGTTCGAAAGGCTCGAAAATCCGCTCCAGCTCTTCGGTCTGTACACCAATGCCCGTATCGCTGACCTCGATATCGGCGATGCCATTGCGGTAGCGCACCGCAAGCGCCACCGTGCCGGACTCGGTATATTTGACCGCATTTGACAGCAGGTTGAGGATGATCTGGCCCAGTCGCTTTTCATCCCCATAGATGAATTCCGGCAGGTTAGAGCCAATCTGGTAGTCAAATTCGAGCCCCTTGGCGCTGGCTTGGAGCTTGAACATATCGACCATCTGATCGAGAAAATTTGCGAGCCTGATACTATCGCGGTTCAGCCGCAGCGAGCCGGTTTCGATCTTGGCGATATCGAGCAAACCATCGACCAGGCCGGTGATATGCTCGGCGCTGCGCCGGATCACGCGAATCGCGTCTTCCGGCTGACGGGCGGCGCGACGTTCCAGCAACTGGGCATAGCCGTTGATTGAGTTGAGCGGCGTGCGAATTTCATGGCTCATCCCGGCGATGAAGCGGGTCTTGGCGAAATTGGCCGATTCGGCGGCTTCTTTGGCTTTTTTGAGCGCCGCGTCGGTTCTCTCATGGGCCGCAATCTCGTCCATCAACACGGCAGTTTGCCGGTCAGCCTCTGATTCTGCGATACGCCGGCTATCCTGCGCGAGCACCCAGCCCCAGCTTCCCAACCCCATCAGCACGAAAAACAAAACGAACACGATCTTTAGCGCATCGGCGATGGCGTCATGGTCGACCCCAGGCAGGCTGCCGAACTCATGGTTCAGCAGCAGCATCAGCGCGCCCATGGCGGCGGTGATCGCGCTCAGCAGGATAACGAACCGGCCGATGCGGCTCGCGCCATATTCATGCAGGACGGTCGGAAAGATGAATTTCAGCAGCGACGCCGCCTGATCGGCGAAGCGGCTCTTGGTTTTGCAGCGATCGTGGCAGCGCATCTCGAGCGTGCAGCATAGCGAGCAGATCGCACCGCCATAGGCGGGACAGGACGACATATCGCTGCGCTCAAACCGATTCTCGCACACAGCACATTCGACCGTGCGCTCGGTGCCCGGTAAGATATCGGGGGGGCGAGCGAGATAATATCGGCCGCCGGTAGCCCAGGCGATCACGGGCGCGGCCGCAAAGGCCGCAGCAAAGCCGATGATGGCGCAGAGGCTGCGCGCCACATCGCCCATCAGATCGAAATAGGCCGCGGTCGAGAGCACCAGCGATACCGCCATCGCGCCGACGCCGACCGGATTGATGTCGTAAAGATGAGCGCGGCGGAACTCGATCGAAGGCGGGCTGAGGCCCAATTGCTTATTGATGAGCAAATCTGCGGTCAGCGCACCGATCCACGCGACCGCAAGGTTTGAATAGAGGCTTAAGATGACGCCGATGACCCGGAAGATGCCCACTTCCATCAGCATCAGCGCCAGCAGCACATTAAAAGTCAGCCACACCACCCGTCCCGGATGGCTGTGCGTGAGGCGCGAGAAGAAATTCGACCAGGCGATGGAGCCGGCATAGGCGTTGGTGACGTTGATCTTGAGCTGACAGACAATAACGAACAGACCGGTGACGGCCAGCGCGGCGGTGGGTGACGTCAAAAGATCCGTAAATGCCAGCAAATAGAGCTGACTCGGCTGCGCCGCGACCGCGTCCGCAATGCCGCTTTTCAGCGCCACATAGGTCAGGAACGAGCCAAGCACGAGCTTGAAGCTGCCGATCAGGATCCAGCCGGGACCGGAGATCAGCATGGCGCTCCACCAGCCCCAAGCTGTCACACGCCGCCGATCGGGCAGAAACCTTAAGTAATCGACCTGCTCGCCGATCTGCGGCAGGAACGACAAGAGGATCGAGCAGGCCGTACCGAACTGGAGCAGATCGAACCCGCCTGACAATACGGTTCCGTTCCCGCCATAATGGGTCCAGCCGCTGAGGGTGGCAGACGAGGCGCGGGCGATCATAAGCAACGGCGCGACTTGGAGGAGCAGCCACACTGGCTGGGTCACAAGCTGCATCCGCGAAATAAATCGGATCCCATACGCGGCGATCGGCAGGACGCTCAGCGCGCTTATTAAATGAGCGATCGGTAACGGAATGCCGAGACACAGCAACAGCGCCTCGGACATGATCGTGGCTTCGACCGAAAACAGGATGAAGGTGAAGCAGGCATAGATCAGCGAGGTGATGGTCGAGCCGATATAGCCGAACCCGGCACCGCGGGTCAGCAAATCCATATCGACGCCGAACTTGGCTGCATAATACGCGATCGGCAGGCTGCTGATAAAGATGACGACGCTGACAGCGACGATGGCGGCCAGCGCGTTGGTGCTGCCGAAGGCGAGCGTAATCGATCCGCCGATCGCTTCGCAGGCAAGGAATGAAATCGCCCCGAGGGCAGTATTTCCCACTCGAAAGGGTGACCATCGCCGAGCGGCATCGGCGGTGAAGCGAAGCGCATAATCTTCAAGCGTCTGGTCGGCAACCCACTGGTTATATTGGCGCCGCACACGGACGATCCGCTGTCGTCCCTGCATGCCGATCGGATCCTCCTCTATAGGGTGGGTCTGAAGTAAAGGGGCCTTACCGTTAGCACATAAATGTAACTAAACCGCACAAAACGAGTAGCCGACAATCCACATGCGCACGATAGAGACGTGAACTGGACGACCGTATACGTCAAATAACGTACATCGCATCGGTTGCAAAGCACGTAGCATCAGAGAAACAATTGGCGGCGTCATGCTCATCGCTCAGCTATCGGATCCCCATATTCGGCCGCACGGCATGCTTTATCACGGACTCATCGATTCCAACGCGATGTTTGCGGCGGCGGTGCGTCAGGTGAACAGCCTGGATCTCCGACCGGATCTGGTCCTGATCAGTGGCGACATTGTCGATGATGGCGCCCCCGGGTCGTATGAAACAGCGAAAGCCTTAATCGCCGAAATCCGGGCCCCGGTCGTGATGATCCCCGGCAATCACGATGAGCGCGAAGCGTTCCGCGATAGCTTTGCAGACCATACCTATCTGCCGACCAGCGGCCCGCTGCATTTTATAGTCGGCAATTATGGGCCGGTGCGCGTCATTGGATTCGATGTGACACTTCCGGGCAATCATCACGGTGTGCTCGACGACAGCTCCTTCGCCTGGCTGGATGCCGCTTTGTCGGCCGAAACCGATCGCCCGACCCTGATCATGATGCATCAGCCGCCATTGGTTAGTGGCGTTCCGTATTTAGACAACTATCGCTGCTTCGGCGGTGAGCGTCTTGCCCCGCTGATCGCCCGCTTTCCCGCCGTTGAGCGGCTGCTATGCGGTCATGTCCATCGGTTTATGCAGGTCCGATTTGGCGGCACGGTGCTGTGTACCGCCCCCAGCACGACCACCGCGATCGCCCTTCATTTGCGCGACGACGCCCTGCCCCAATCCTATTTGGAGCCACCGGCGCTTTTGCTGCACCAGTGGCGGCAGGGAACGGGCGTGGTCACGCACCTGCTCCCGATCGGCGCATTTCGGGGACCGTTTGGGTTTGCGTGAAATTTGTGATTGATGGGTTGCACCCTACGGCGGCTCATAGCCGCTATAAGCCTGCGCTCTGCTCGACCTCTGGAAGCAGCGCTGTTCCCGCCGCAAACCGGGTACTACACTGACTTGATCGAGGAGACTGCGGCGCTGTGGAAAAGTCTGTCGCAGAATCATCCGTCCCTTGACGGCAACAAGAGAACGGCTTGCGCCGTGGTCTACACTTTTCTCGTGATCAATGGCGCTCGACTGATCGCAAGTGCTACTCAAGCGGAGAAATTTATTCTTACTCTCTATGATACCGGAACCGTCAATTTTGAGCAGTTGCGACAATGGCTAAACAGCACTGCGGAGCTTGATTAAGGTGTCCCCTTTGCGGTGAGCCACGACGTTGATCGGATTGCTAGAGCGACTTGCGTTCGCAAGGGCTCACACAAATCGCTCTAGATCTCTGATTTGATGAGCATCTTCACGCGATGAGACGATTCTGTCTGAGCGCGATCTGCTCTAGGCTTGGATGGGGTTCGTATCCCGCAGATTGATTCTACCTTAAAAAGTAAATATCCAGAAGAACATCCGGAAATGGATTGGTACTGACGATGATTGGATCTCTTATTCTCGTTGACCGAAAACCGATGAGATTTATATATGCCTTGGTCCAATTAAGAATCACATATGAAGAAGCCTCTAGCGAGAGTCAAAAGCTACCCTTCAGCATAGCGGCGTTACGTTTAGTACTTTGTTAAACCTCTAGAACAACGGGAACTTTCTACTATGGCTTGGAAGAACATGTCGATCTTGGCAAAGGTAATGTCTGCATTCTTTCTCGTATTGGTTGCATCCATGGCAATGGGTCTATTTGGATTAAGCCGAACATCTGCCGTCAATGATGCGGCATTGGACGTCCGAGACAACTGGCTCCCCTCAACGGTAATGTTGGGGAGACTGAGTGCCGCTGTCGAAGATTTCCGCATTCGGCAATCGCGTCTGCTTTTTGCTATCATCGCTAAAGATTCAAACGCGATTGCGGCAGATGAGCAGCTCTTCAGGGACAGCGCATCCCGCGTTGATACAGCAAGAAAAGACTATCAGAAATTGGTCACCGTTGGCTCTGACGACGAACGCCTCATGAAGGAATTCGATGAAGCCTGGCCTAACGTCCAATCATCGAGCGCCAATCTTATCGCCATCATCAAAACAGGCGATCTGGACAAGGCACTCAAGTATTATCATGATGAGGATCGCAATAAATTCGATGCGGCGCTGTCTTTTGTACATCAAGATCTGGTTTTCAACGAAACTCAAGGTCAGAAGGCAGGAACTCATGGTGCCGAGGTTTATACAAGTGCGATCTGGGGCACTATTATCGCACTCCTTGCAATGACTGGTCTTGCTGTACTCGCCAGTCTCGCCATCCTTTCCGGCGTGGTGACCCCGCTGAAGCGCAGTACTGACGTGGTCAATCGCTTGGCATCGGGCGAGCTGACCGTCTTGATACCTGACACGGAGCGTCGCGACGAGATCGGCGTATTGGCGCGTGCTCTACAATTCTTCAAAGAGAAGATGATCGAAAGTGACCGCTTGGTCGCGGCGCAAGCCGAGGCCGAACAGCATGCCGCTGCGGAAAACCGCCGCGCTATGTTGGCGTTGGCATCGAATTTCGAAGCGAAAGTCGGCCGGCTGGTGAACGATTTATCGGCAGCGGCCGGCGTGCTCAAGGGCACCGCGGAATCCATGTCATCAACCGCCCAGGAAACCAATTTGCAGGCCAGTGCCGTCTCGGCGGCCTCCGAACAGACGTCGGTCAATGTCCAGACAGTGGCGAGTGCGACGGAGGAACTATCGTCGTCGGTGGAAGAGATCGGCCGGCAGGTCGCCCAATCCGCCCGGATTGCCGGCAAGGCGGTCGATGATGCGAAGAAAGTCGACACGGTCGTACAGGCTTTGGCGAGCGACGCCCAAACAATCGGCGAGGTTGTGACGCTGATCCAGGATATTGCCGGTCAGACCAATCTGCTGGCGCTCAATGCCACAATCGAAGCAGCCCGTGCCGGCGAGGCGGGCAAAGGCTTCGCCGTGGTTGCCTCGGAAGTCAAATCGCTGGCCAACCAGACGGCCAAAGCCACGACCGACATTGCCGAACAGATCACTGCGATCCAATCGGCAACCACCAGCACAGTCACCGCAATCCGGGGAATCATCACCACGATCGTCGAGATCAACGATATCGCCTCGGGCATCGCGTCAGCAGTGGAGGAACAGGGCGCGGCGACGAAAGAGATCTCGCGCAATGTTGCCGAAGCCTCTCGCGGCACTCAGGAGGTCGCCTCCAACATTTCCGGCGTTCTCGAAGCCGCCACGGCAACCGGGGCCGCTGCCTCGCAGGTGCTGAGTGCGTCCAGTGAGCTATCGCAGCAAGCCGACAGCCTGTCCGGGGAAGTGACAAGCTTCATCGTCGGGATCAAGGGATCGGATGGAACGAGCGGGCCAAAAGAGGCGCGTTTGTCGAAATTTGCCGCATAACCCGGTGTGGCTGGGTCCGGCGGTTGGGAGGTTGGCCCACGAGGTGATGCTCAGTCTGACTCCATCCTGAATCGTGATGGTGAAGGGTGAGCTCCGTGCTCACCCTTCACCATCTTGACGTTTCATGATGTATCACGATCGTGCGACCGGCAGATTTTGAGGTGAGGCAGTGGCATCGTCTACTTCAATCCGGTCGCTTAACGCTTGGGCGCGAACGCCTTTGCTTCCGCCGCCAGAACCCGGTCGATGAGGAAGTAGAAATCAACAGCGTCGCCGTCGCGCCCGGTCGTGCTCAGAACGTCATAAGCATGGCCGTCCACGTTCTGGAGCGATTGACCGGTCACCCGGCGCTGTCGAGCGAACATCAGCTCATACTCTTCGGAAACCGAGATGACGGTGAAGGCGGTTTTGGGTGTCAGGCCGTCACCTGTCTGGATTGACTTGAAGATGGCGACGGCGATCGATCGTTCACGGGCCGCGTCAGGCTGCTGAAGTGCCGCCATGGCCCCACCTGCTAACAAGTGAGCCTGACCATCCACATAGTCCTGGTCGATGATGGCGTTGGCTTGGGCCAATAGTTCCTTGAAGTCACTGCTCCGCCGCGCTGTGATCATTTTTTTTCGCGTGTTTTCGAGGTTTCTGTTCAATTCCATGAAGCCTGGCCGATCAGCGAAGGCGAAGCGCAGCGCCTGCCAGTCCGTTGCGTTGGGATCAGCTTTGGCAGCCGCCACCATGGTCTGATAGCGAGCATCGGAGTCATTGGGCGCCGCTTGAACGGCACCGCACGCCGTAACTGCTAGTATGGCTGAAACCAGAAGCCGCATCATGTGTCCTTCAAGTACCGTATAGTACGCGTCAGCGTTTAATGGTGAGGCCGTTCTGTGCCAATTGAATCCTTTAATTAGCGTGGCACCTCACCCGCAAACCGAAAACCACGGTGCGCCGCAAGATGCACATCTAAGGGAGGTTGGCGCACCCGACACGATTCGAACGTGTGGCCTCTGCCTTCGGAGGGCAGCGCTCTATCCAGCTGAGCTACGGGTGCATCTCCCCTTTGCGTAGCCCCACCGGCCTTGGGAGGTCAATGGCTATTTCCGATCGTGGCCTATCATGCTATAGAACATTTCATGAACATATGGATGCCATGTTTTTTTCGAACGGGAGGCTTTGATGCGGCTTGGTTACGTGATCCTGTATGTGCCCGATGTCGACGCAACGCTCAGCTTCTATCAGCAGGCGTTCGGGCTGGAGCGTCGGTTCCGGCATGAAAGCGGGCTCTATGGCGAACTCGATACCGGGGCGACGGTGCTGGCCTTCGCCGGGGAGGTCATGGCGGCGGCAAATGATCTCGTGATTCGACCGCATCGACCGGATGAGGCGCCGGCCGCGACGGAGATTGCGCTGGTCAGTGACGATGTTGCCGGAGCGTATCAGCGCGCTGTTGCGGCAGGTGCTGGCCCGGTTGCGGTGCCGGCCGAGAAACCCTGGGGCCAGACCGTCGCCTATGTGCGCGACTTGAACGGTGTGTTGATCGAGCTGAGCAGTCCTCTTGGGTAGAGCGGCATGAACTGAAAGTGATTTTATAAGCAATGGGATATCCCCTCTCTGCCCTTCAGGGCGGAGAGGGTTAGGGAGAGCTGGGCCGTGCCGAAGCGACGTCTGCGACAATTCTTGGGTGTCAACACCCCACCTCACCCCGACCCTCTCCGCCCCAAAGGAGCAGAGAGGGAGAACAAAACTGTGACACGACCTAATTTCGTATCGTTCTAATCTGGCCCGGCCTTGAGCGCGTCGGTCACGAATTGCTGGCCCGTCTGATCTGCACCGGACGGCAGCGCGGCATGATGGTCGAAGATCCAGGTGGCGACATCGTCGGCCACGATCGGATACTCGATGTCGCGCAGCAGCATGTGCCAGCCATCGGGATAATAGGCAACACGCTGCTCGCCGCCGGTCCGGTCCGGCAATGTTCTCGCCAGTTGCTGCATGGGTTCCTTTGGGATGACCTGATCATGGACGCCATAAAGCACCAGGGTCGGCAGCGTGTCGTGCGGCACAGCGTCAAGCGCCTGATCCATGAGATCGACCAGGCCATAGATCGCATCTATGCGGGTCGCCTTGATGAACAGCGGATCGCGCCCGAGGCCGCGCAGCACCGGATAATTGTCGGTCGGCATGATCCCAAGATCGTTGCCGGTGAGCGTCACCGACGGCAACAACCGCACCCCACCCCAGAGCACAACCCGGTTCAGCACCGGCATGGTTCGGCGCGCCCAAACCGCTGGGGCCGCCAGGATCACGCCATCAGGGCGCGCAATCTCTGCGCCAGTCCGCCCACCGACCGCGTCCAGCACCACGCCGCCACCCATGCTCTCACCCAGCGCATAGACCGGCAGGTCCGGATAGCGCGCTTTCAGCACCCGCACCGCGGTCGCCAGATCCTGGGACAGCGTCTTTGCACCGGCCCAGCGGCCGGGGAAACGATTGGCCCCGAACCCTCGCTGATCAAAGGCATAGGTGGCGATATTGTCGCGCTGCCAGACTTGGGCGGAGAGGTTGAACGCCATCGATCGATCGTTAAAGCCATGCAGCGCCACGATGACCGCGCGGATCGGTGCCGGCCAATGATGCGCCGGCTCAACCGGCAGCCAGACGCGGAGCGGCAGCCGCGTCCCATCATCCGCAACCAGCGCATCTGTTTCCAAATGGCCCTGTGGCGCATCTTTCGGCGGCAGAATTCGTTCGGCGGTCGGGCTATCCGTGAAATTCGGCGTGCACGCGACCAACAGAAGGCCGATCGCGACTATCAATCCGAAACCGCTCTTCACGATGCGCCGATATGATCCTCGGGATGCCCGGTCAGTTTCAGGAACAGATCCTGCAAACTCGCCTCTTCGGTGCTGAGATCGACGATTGGATAGCCGGCCGCTTCGATCGCATTCAGCAGCGGGCCCATCGCGGTCAGGCTCGGGCGATAGGCGAATTTCAACGAGGCCGGCCCGGTTCTGACAATGCCCAGCGCCGTAAGCGATGGCGGCAGCGGATCGGGATCACCGGAGGTCGTCAGGGTCACGCTCTTGCTGTCGAGCTGGCGCAGCAGCGACGCGGTCGTATCATTCGCCACAACACGGCCGCGATCGATGATCGCGACCCGATCGCACAGGCTTTCGGCCTCTTCCAGATAATGCGTGGTCAGCAGGATGGTGCAGCCTTGCTGATTGAGCCGTTTCACATAGGCCCAGAGCTGCTGGCGGAGCTCGACATCGACGCCGGCGGTCGGTTCGTCCAGCACCAGGATCGGCGGCGAATGCACCATCGCCTTGCCGACCATCATGCGCCGCCGCATGCCGCCCGAGAGCGCGCGCATGTGCGAGTCGGCTTTGTCCTTGAGCCCGAGCGCCGTCAGAATCTCATCGGTCCGCCGCTCGGATTTCGGCACGCCATAATAGCCGGCCTGGAGTTCCAGCGCCTCGCGCGGCGTGAAGAACGGGTCCATCACGACTTCCTGCGGCACGATACCGATCGCGGCACGCGCGGCACGGGGCGCTTGGTCGATATCATGCTGCCAAACCCGCACGGTACCCGCGGTCTTGCGCACCAATCCGGCGAGAATCCCAATCGTGGTGGATTTCCCAGCACCGTTGGGGCCCAGCAGCGCGAACATCGAGCCGCGCGGAATCGCGAGATCAATCCCGTGCAGCGCCTGTACCGGTGCCGACCCGTTACTCGATCGATAAATCTTGGTCAGGCCAGCGATTTCGATCGCGAAATCGGGAAGCGGGCCTGCGCCTGCCGCGGTGGCAACCCCGGCGAGGGGGAGAGCGTCGGTTGAACTGGTCATATCAATCTTTAACAGCCCTACAACGTCGGTCTCCGGGGGTCAACCGCCACAAGGACGCTGGGGCCTGTTCTGCGCCGGCCGCGTGCCGCTTGATCTTGGCGGCACAAGATTGCTAGATCACCCCACAGTGACACCGGTCGGACAGAATTTGCGATGCAGCCCTTTGAGATCATTCCTGTCGACACCAAATCCGTCGCGTGCAACGGCGGCGGTGGGGCTCTCGGCCATCCGCGGGTCTATCTCAATCTGGGACCAGCCAAGAAAATCGAGTGCCCCTATTGCTCGCGGCTCTTCGTGCTCGAAACCGCCGTTCATGACGATGCGACCGGCAATCCCGCTTCCCACGTGTAACGGAGTCCCCGATGAACCGAATTCTGCCGGCCATGTGTTTGGCGTTCGCCGCCCTTGCGACCTCTCTGCCGGCGCATGCATCGTTGAAGATTGGCGACACCGCGCCGAGTTTCACCGCGCCCGCATCGCTGGGCGGCAAGGAATTCAGCTTCAATCTGGCCGACGCCCTTAAGAACGGGCCGGTGGTGCTGTATTTCTACCCGGCAGCCTTCACACCCGGCTGTACCGTCGAGGCGCATGAGTTTGCCGAGGCAACCGACAAATTCAAGGCGCTCGGCGCGACCGTTATCGGTGTCTCGCGTGACAAGGTCGACGTGCTCGATAAATTCTCGGTCAGCGAGTGCCGCAACAAATTCGCAGTGGCTGCCGATGGCGACGGCACGATCACCAAGGAATATGACGCGATCCTAACAGCGAAGCCGGAGCTGGCGGACCGGACCTCCTATGTCATCGCACCGGATGGCAAGGTGATCTACGCCTACACCGATCTCAATCCCGGCAAGCATGTCGACAACACGCTAGCCGCGGTCGAAAGCTACAAGACCGACGCACAAAAGAAATAAGTCTGGACGACGCACCATCCCCCGTCAGTTGGGGATGGTGCGTGACCAAGCGGTTAGTTTGCTGTGACCGCTTTGAGCGGCAAGAACTCGATCGGTTTCTGAGCAGCGGCGTTTTGGGTCGATAACGGAGCCGTGATCGCTACGATGCTTCCACTTGCGGTTCCGACGTAAACAGTGTCATTGGAAACGGCCACCGATGAGGTAATGTCTTCTGGCAATACCAATGAAGTGACTGTACTGTTTTCACCGTTATCGAGCCCGAAATTATAGAGTTGATTGCCACCAGTGGAAAAGAACAGTGATGAATTTGAGCCAGACATCGCTGATTGGACCGGTTTCCCGATAATATAAGTCGTCGTATTCGGCGTTGCGCTGTTGTACTCTGTATTGAATTCATATAAGCTACCGTCTCCAGAGCCTATATAAGTTGTATAGTTATAACCGACCGCCGGGGTCCCGTCGATTTTTCCATTGGTCGGATAACTCCAGACGACCGAACCGCTATATTCCTCCAAAGAGTAGAATTTACGGTCCTCTGAACCGAACAGAACAGTGCCGTTGCCGATGGCCACGGAGCCATTGATCGGCCCTTGCGTCAAGAAAGACCACAAGAGTGATCCGTTCCAGGCATTGAAGGCGTACATTTTATGGTCGGTCGATCCCACGAACACGCGTCCCAGATCATAGGTGGGAGACGCGTTGATCGATCCACCGGTTTTTGCTGCCCAGATTTTTCGACCCGTGTTGGCATCGAGTGCGTAAAGCTTGTCATCCGTTGAGCCAACAAAGAGTGAATTATTGACCACGACCGGCGAGGAGGTTACCGCACCGCCGGTGAGATATTTCCATTTCACCGCGCCGGTCGTCGCATTCATCGCATAGACATAATGATCATCCGATCCAACAAAGACCAAGCCGTTTTGCACGGCGGGTGATGATTTGATTCCTCCGTCGGTCTTGGTTGTCCAGAGCAATTTGCCGGTCGTCTGATTGATCGCGTAGAGCTTCTTATCAAGTGAGCCCGCGTACACCACCCCGCCAACCGCTGCGGGAGAGGAGGAGACGATGCCGCCGGTTTTCACGGACCATTGGATTCCGTAATTGTCGCCGGAGACTATCTGGAACTGATCGGCACTGTTGATTCCCGATTTCCCATTGCTGAATCCAAATTGCGGCCAGTTGTCGGGAGCGCTGCTTTGCTGCACCGTTACTGTTGTTGATGCCGCCTTTCCGGAGATTTCTCCGACTGCAGTAATAGTGTAGGTACCGTAAAAATTCCCCGATATAAGATCGTTGGAAAATGCGCCTGTCGCCGAGGAGGCGATAATCGAGATCGGATTATCAGGCGAGTAAGTGAAAATATCGACCAGCTCATCATCGCCGAAGCCGGAGCCGCTCGCGTTCAATTCGGTGCCGGTGCCTGTTGAGGGTGTCGCGACGGTGACCGTCAGCTTCGTCGCCGCGTCGGCCGGTCCGGCATAAGCCATCAAGCTCCCCAGTAACCCCAGCGTCGTCCATGCCACTTGCTTGCCACACATCATTTGTCCCGAATCCCGCATTATGTCGAAAAAGTTGTCGTGGTGTACCGCTAGAAAAAGCAGCCGGCAATGCCGAATTTCCGTTCGCCGGGTAGCGGAACCTGCTCGCATATCGATCGGCACCCTGATCGATGCAGCAGAGATCGAATGTTCAATTCGTCCAGCGTGCGCTATCATCGACGCGCTTAAGACCGCCCTCGAGCGGCCACCCCTGACATTCGCCTGCACCTCGGCGCTCTGGAAAACCCTTAAATATGCCCGCCGCGCCGCCGCCTGCACAAAGCCCCCATGCGGGCCTCAGCTTCACTGAGTTCGTTGTGATGATGGCGGCGCTGATGGCGCTGACGGCGCTCGCGATCGATTCGATGTTGCCGGCATTGCCCCAGATCGCCGCCTCGATCGGTATCGAGAGTCCGAACGGTCGCCAATGGATCGTCACGGCGTTTCTGTTGGGATTCGGCGGCGGACAAATACTCTACGGGCCGCTCGCTGACCGCTATGGCCGCAAGCCGGTTCTGCTCGCAGGCCTGTCGATTTATGCTGTTTTCAGTATGGTCGCCGCCTTGTCTCGATCGTTCGAGTTGATGATGGTCGCGCGGGTCATGGAAGGCATCGGCGCTGCCGCCGGCCGCGTGCTGCCGGTCTCGATCGTGCGGGATTGCTATGCCGGACGGCAAATGGCGCGCGTCATGTCGCTGACCTCGATCGTGTTTATGGGCGTGCCGATCCTGGCGCCGAGCGTCGGGCAGTTGGTCATGCTGGTCGCGCCTTGGCCGTTTGTGTTCCTGGTGCTCGCGGTGTCGTGCGTGGCGGTGATTATCTGGGCCGGATTGCGCCTGCCCGAGACCCTACATCCGCAAGACCGCATGCCGATCGCGCTTGGTCGCATGGTGCGCGCAGTCCGAGTGATTCTGGCGGATCGGGCCGGGGTTGGCTATACGCTCGGCACGAGCTGTCTGCTCGGCACGATCTTCGGCTTCGTGAATTCGGCGCAGCAGATCTTCACCGACACATTCCACGCGCCGCGGCTGTTTGCGGTGATTTTTGCGATCTCGGCCGGATCATTGGCGGTCGCATCGCTGGTGAATTCGCGGCTGGTCGTCCGGTTGGGTATGCGGCTCATCTCACACGCGGCCTTGGTGGGATTCATCCTGATCTCGACGCTCCACGCGCTCATCGCGCTATCCGGTCACGAGAGCCTGATCCTGTTCACGCTGCTGCAATCGATCCAGATGTTCTGCTTCGGCCTCGTGGTCGGCAATTTCGGGGCGATGGCGATGGAAACGCTGGGCCATGTCGCCGGCACCGCCGCCTCGATCCAGGGCTTCGTCAGTTTGATCTGTGGCGCGCTTGTGGGATTCTGTGTCGGGCAGAGTTTTGACGGAACCGTCGTTCCGCTGACGGTCGGGTATTCGCTCTGCGGGCTCGCGACGCTGCTCGTCGCGTTGGTGACCGAGCGGGGCCGTCTGTTCCGGCCCCATCAGCGGACGCCGGAAGACGATATCGAGGTCGCGACAAATCATGGCTTTTGACCCCGCCGTGGATATCAATGTGCTGGCCGACGCGGTGCGCCGCGACCCTGAGTCCCGCGCGCCGTGGCGCGAATTGGCCTGGGCACTCGCGATACGAGGTGAAGCACGCCAAGCGATCGATATCCTGGCCCAGCGTCAGATGCGATCCCAGGATGCGTCGAGCCTCTATTACGACGTCCTGGGCATGCTGATCGACCGCGATCCTGACGCGCTCAATCGCATGCTGGATAATCTGCCCGACACCCATCTGTTTCAGCCCATGGCCCATATTTTCCGCGCCTATCAGGCAGTCCAGCAGGAACGCTCGGATGCGGCGATTACCGCTTTGCGCCAGGCCATTTCATTGGTACCGCAGGTCAAGAGCGGGCTTGAACACGACACGGAATTTGTTACCCGGATCTATCCGCTGCTGATCAACCAGACCGAGCAGCTAGCGCTCTCAAGCGAACTCCCCGTCTTTGCCGAACCCGAGCCGCAGCTTGCGGTGACATTCGCGCAGCCGAGGACAGGAGCCGCGGCGGGCGTGATTGCCGCATCAGCGGACGCGACCTACCTCACGCGCTTTGCCGAGACATTCGCAGAATCATTTTATGCGTTCGCGCCTCAAGGAGTCCGGCTGCATTTTCACGTGATCGACGCGGACCCGGCCGCCGAGGCGGTGATCGACCGCCTCTGTCGGCTCTATCCCGATCTCGCGATCAGCCGGGAGCAGGGCCAGATGTTCGGCACCAAGAGCGTCTATTATGCCTGCAACCGGTTCCTGATCGCCGACCGGCTGATCGAGCAGTATGGCACGGCACCGCTGATGCTGACTGATATCGATCTCACCGTGCTGGCGCCGATATCACAGGTGATTGCAGGTGCCGAGGATAGCGATATCGCCCTGTTCGAAACCGGCAATTGCGCGCCCCAGCTTCGGTGCAGCGCCGCCTTCGTGCGCTGTGCGCCGACGCCGGGCGGAATTCTGTTCCTGGACCGCATGCGCCGCTATCTGGGTCTTATGCTACGGGCCGACCGAAAATGGATGCTCGATCAGGCGGCCCTGTGGAGCCTGACGCGCGGCCTGAAGCCGCTCAACTACACCAATCTGACGGCGCTGCACGGCAAGCCATTAGATGCGTTCTTTTTGCCGTTTAGCGACGATGGGACCAAGCGGGAGCAGCGTCACAGCATTGATGGCTAAGCGTCGAAACAGCCGCGCCGGCTATTTCTTGGGTGCATGGCGGTTACCCGCAGCACGCTTCAAGCTGATTGAAGTTATCTCGATACCGCGCTACTTGAACGCCAATTTGAATTTTGACCGGCGGCGGAGACATTACGAACATGAAGGCCGAAACGCAGTGTTTCCTCGTCCTCGGCGCGTTGCTGGGAGTTCCGTTTGCGCTCCCCTCTTCCGGGGCATGGGCCGCGAGCGATCCCCAGAGCGATTACGCTGTCGCGTATCAGAACAATCCGGCCCATTCCGGTTTTCTCAGCGAGCCGGGTGGTCTGAAGCCGCCGCTCAAGCAGGCGTGGTCGATCAATCTGGGCGGGGCGGTCTCGTATCCGCTTATTGCCGAAAACATGGTGTTCGTTACCGCCGCCAACCCATCCGGCTACGGCACCTTGTTGGTGGCACTCGACCGGGTAACGGGCACCATCATTTGGCAGAAGGTCATTGGAGGATCCGATTTTTGGTCCAACGCGGCATACGACCAGGGGACCATATTTCTCATCAACTCTGACGGATTGCTTCAGGCCTTCACGGCAAAAACCGGCCTGCGACGCTGGTATATGCAATTCCAAGGTCAAATTGGATTCGACTCACCTCCAACGGCAGTCAACGGCATCGTATATGCTGCCACTTCGTCAGGAGAGGGAGCAGCACTCTCCGCCCTCTCCGAGACAACCGGCAAGCTCCTATGGGCTCAAGGGGTTTCTGGCGGCGGGTACAGCGCTCCTGCGGTCGATGCGTCGGGTATCTACCTGACATATTCCTGTGAGGCGTACCGCTTTGGTTTCGCAGGAAATCTTGTCTGGAATTACAATCAGGACTGCGACGCGGATGATACGACGGCGGTTCTCCATCGGGGAATTGTGTTCATGCGAGGTTTTGGTGCGTCTGACGTCACCCTCCAAGAGTCGAACGGAAAAGTTTCAGGCAGCTTTACCGCCGCCTACGCGCCGGCCTTCTGGGGCGATACAATGGTATTCTTCGCCAATAGTTCACTGCAGGCGCAATCGCTCAGCACCGGAAAACAGATTTGGACATTCGCGGGCGACGGGGCTTTGACATCGGCGGCCTTAATCGTTAACGGCGTCGCCTACGAGGGTTCGAGCCGTGGTAATATCTACGGGCTGTCCATCAACTCCGGCAAAGTCATTTGGACACACAAGGTCTCAAGCGCCATCAACTTCCCTGGCGAGGGCGCTGTTAACGCCCCCGTGACAGGATTTGGCGCCGGACAAGGAACACTCGTCGTGCCCGCAGGGAGCGAATTGTTTGCGTTCACGTCGCACTGAACGCTCAAGCGAGACCGCATCTAAACGCAACATCTTCCTCAGTCGTGCTAAGATGAGACCTTCACCATATGAATGACCGGCAGGGGCGTGCCATCCTGTAAGGTCAGATCGTAAGCCCGCTCTGGGTAATAGCCGCGCACGCTGAACAGCGCGTGGCCGGTCAGGGTGGCGACCAGTTCGAAGCGATCGAAGCCGGCCTCAATCGCGGCAGTCTCGCAGGCCTGCAAGATCCGGCCGCCGAGGCCTCGGCGTTCCCAGCCGGGCTTGATGAAAAATGCCCGGATCCGCGCCGCGTCGATGCCCGGTACCAGCGCATCGTCGTCTTTGCCGGCGATGGCGTCACTGCCGAACAGGTTGCGCCGACGGCTCCAGCCGCCGCAGCCGATGATTTGACCCTCGGCCACCACTGCAAAATAAGTCCCGTCTTTGATCAATTGGCTGTCGACACCGAATACCGTGCCGAGCGCGCCGCGTCGTTGCGCCTCGGAATAGTCGGGCGCTTGCAGCACCATGACCGATTCTGCGATCAGCGCTTCGAGCGTTGGGATTTCGTCGAGTTCGGCCAGCCGTAACAGCGGTTCGGTTACCATGATTCGCCGAACGGCCGGGTTTCCAACTCAAAGGTCCAGGCCGAGCGCGGCTGGCAGGCGAGTAGCCAGACCGTATCGGCGATCTCATCGGGTTTCAGAAAGAAGGCGTCCGGCTTACTGGGCATCCGCTCGCGCGTGCGCGGCAGATCGATCACGCCATCGATGACCACAAGGGCGACATGAATGCCGGCGGGCCACAGGCTGCGCGCCATGGACTCGGCCAGACTACGCTGCGCCGCCTTGGCGGGGGCAAAGGCCGCCGTGCGAATGCCGCCGCGCCGAGACGCCGTCGCACCGATGAAGATGATGCTGCCCTCACCGCGCCGCTTCATCGCCGGGATCACTTCCTGGGACGCAGCGAGTGCGCCCAGCGCGTTGATCCGCCAGGAGAGCTCAAAATCCGCAGGGGTAATGGTCTCGACATCACCCCAGAACCCGCCGCCCGCATTATAGATCAGCACCGCAGGATCACCCATCTCCGTGCGGATCCGAGCGAAAACCTGTGCCACGGCGAGCGGGTCGGCGGCATTGAGCGGATAGGCCCGGGCGTCCGGCAAATCCCGGGCGAGGTCGTTGATCACGTCCGGGCTGCGCGCGGCCAGCGCGATCGCATAGCCCTCCTGGGAGAAGCGGCGGGCAAACGCCGCGCCGTTGCCTGGCCCCACGCCCACGATCGCACAGACCGGTTTGGTCATTTCATCCCCCATCATTACCCGCCTTACGATAAGGGCGTTCGATGGCGTTTGAAAATACCCGCGCTAACTATCCAGCGCCTGCCGCAGTGCCCGCGCCAACTCGTCACGGCGATAGGGCTTGGCCAAGAGGCGGGAGTTCCCGGGCAGCCAGCCGCCGGTTTCCGCACGCGCTTCGGGAAAGCCTGATGTGAACAGCACTTTTAACCCGCCAATGAGCTTCGACGCCGCCATGGCAAGGTCGCCGCCGCTCATTTCGCCGGGCATCACCATATCGGTGAACAGCAAGTCGATCGCCGTTCCCTGCTCCACGATTGCGAGCGCGGTAACCGCATCTTCCGCCTCGTAGACTTTATAGCCCAGACTGCTGATCTGTCGCACGACAACGCGGCGCAGCTTTTCGCTATCCTCGACGACCAGAACGGCTTCGCGCCCCACAGGCTCGGGCAGGGCGGCCGGCGTCGCGCTGGACACCATGCTAGGCGCATTAGAGGCACGCGGCAGATAAAGCCTGAAACAGGTGCCCTTGGCGATCTCGCTATAGACGCTGATATGGCCGCCCGTCTGCTTCATAAAGCCAAACACCATAGCGAGGCCGAGGCCGCTGCCCTTGCCTTCCGGCTTTGTGGTAAAAAACGGCTCGAAGATGCGGCCCAGCAACGCCGGCTGGATACCCGTGCCGGTATCGCAAACCTCGATGCAGGCATAATCGCCGACCGCCGCTTCCGGGTGTTGTTCGACATAATGCGAATCCAGCGAGGCGTTGAGCGTCCGCACGATCAGTCTGCCGCCACGCGGCATCGCATCCCTGGCGTTGGTCGCCAGATTGGCAATGGCCGCCTCAAGCTGCACAGGATCGACCAGAGCCGGCCAAATATCGACCGCAAATTCGACATCCACCTGGATATGCTCTCCCAGCGTGCGATGCAGCAGCGATAGGGTACGATCGACCAGGACGTTGAGGCCAATTGCTTCAGGACTGAGCGGTTGGCGCCGAGCAAAGGCCAATAATCGGCTGGTGAGATCGGCGCCGCGCAACGCCGCGTCCAGCGCATCACGCACCATATCTTGATTGGAGGTATTGTTGGCGATATCGCCGTGCAGCGAGTCGAGATTGCCGATGATGATGCCCAACAGATTATTGAAATCATGGGCGATGCCACCGGTCAGATTACCGATCGCCTCCATTTTTTGAGCCTGACGCAGTTGCGCTTCGATCGCATTGCGCTGCGTCATATCCTCCAAGGCATAGACGAGCGCTCGCACACGCCCATCCGTGTAGCGAACCGGCGCGCAGGAAAAGCTGATATCGCGCAGCCTGCCCTGCCGATCCAGACGCCGAACCGCGATGTTGCTCAAAGTTTCGCCGGCACCCGCCCGCCGAAAATATTCGTCAAGCTCCGCTTGATCGCGGGCCGGGACCAGCGCGAAATTGTCGTTCTCGGTCCCGGCGGCGGTCGGATCGCCGAATACGTGTTCGGCGGTGCGGTTCCAGAACAGCACGGTGCCGTCCGGCGCAACGACGGAGATCGGAAACGGCGCCGCTTCGAAAGTTGCCTGCAACAGGTCTCCGGTTTCCCGCAAACCTTGCTCCACCCGTTTCCGTTCGCGGACCTCGGCCTGCAGCTCTTCGGTCAGTTGGGTCAGCCTCTCGGTCCGCCGCGCAACCCGCGCCTCCAATTCGAGATTGGTATCACGCAGCTCGGCTTCAATTCGATGACGCCGTTGAATCTCAGCCGCCAAATCGGCATTGAGCTTGGTTAGCGTTGCAACGCTGGGTAACGCCAGGGCGCGCGGCATCATTGGCCAAAGGGCTACGGCCGTCGCGAATGAGACAATCGCTGTGGCGATCTTGAGCGCTGTCTCGATGCCATAGGCCGGTACCCAGAACGTTACTGCTTCCATAATATGAGTGCTGCCGCACAACAAAATAAAGGCGCTGAAGAGACCGAAGATCCACGGAAATGCCAAATCGCGTCGCTTGATGACGAATACAGTGAGCGCGACCGGGATCGAAAAATAGGACCCGGCAACAATGCCGTCGGCAACAACCGAACTCCAGATCAGATCGGGTCGCCACAACAGGCAGAAGCCATGAGGTGTCAGGGTGTTCGTGTCGAACAGCCAAGCAAGAACGGCCTGCAAGTGAGGGGCTCCCTCAATTGGCCAACCTGGGCGAACCAGGACGCCGGTCAAAAACGCAGAAATTGCAAACTATCACTCCGAAGATCGAGCGTCGATGCCACTGTTGGGAGGGCGCATTGCGGAGTGGTTGCAGAGTGTGCCCTTTAAGGGTTAACGAACGACTGGGGGCTGCGCCTTTTTGGGCTTGCGCAAATGGTTCAAACGACACTAGTGCTATTCCCATTGTTCGGCTTTGGCCAAATCGGATGTGCCACTTATCATCTGGCTATGACCACCAGGGCAAACGAACTTGAAGGGTTGATGAATGAGAATTCTTCGGAATCTGGCCGCAGAAAAATTTGCACCGAAAGTTATGTTTGATGTTGGCGCAAATATTGGGCGCACCGCAATTTTATTCCGCAAGTTCTTTCCAGAGTCACGGATTTTTTGTTTCGAGCCGGTGAATTCCACGTTCAGCGCCTTACAAAACCGCATCGGAGAAGATCCGCTGACCGAGGTGCACCGCGCCGCCTTGGGCCGCGGCAATGGAACGGCGACGGTGCGCGCCGTCCCCCACGGGTTGGCTAATCGGCTGGTGCGGCACAAGGGAAAATCGATACCGACTGAAACCGTGGCCGTGCATAGCGGCGACGTATTCTGTAACGATCATAAGATCTCTCGGATCGACTTTCTGAAGATCGATGCGGAAGGTGGCGATCTTGATGTGCTCGTTGGTTTCCAGAAAATGTTGTTAGACCGCCGCATCGAATATATTCAAGTCGAATGTGGGATTTCGCGGCAAAATAGGGCACATATTCCGCTCGAAAATTTCAATAATTTTTTATCGGTCATGGGCTATGGGCTGCTTGGTCTGTTCGATGGGGTCGCGCTGAATGGAAAGCGGGGTTTGTGGTACTGCAACGCTGTATTCGTCGCCGAAACCCATTCAGCCTCAGCGCGGCGTGAGGCGGCTGCGAAGAAGCTGGAGGTTAAAGACGTCAATGCGGCTTAACGGAACCCGTCGCGGTCAGATAGTATCACAATCGCTGGCGCTGATCGGTCTCTGCATCACGACCGCTGCCGCAGCGGACACCCAAAGTAGCTGCTTCGCCGATATCGCCGAAACCCACAGCTACACGCTTGGCATGCCGAGCCATATGACACCGACGCCCGACGGGAAGTCGGTGCTCTATCTGCGCAGCGGCCCGCGCGACACGATTCAGCATCTCTATGAATTCGATGTCGCGACCGGCACTGAACGCGAACTGATCACGCCTGAGCAGCTGTTGCAGGGTGGCGGCGAGCATCTCAGCGACGAAGAAAAAGCGCGGCGGGAGCGCCAGCGGATCACGGTGCGCGGCTTTATCGGGTTCGAGCTGGCGCGCGACGGCAGCCACGTGCTGCTGTCACTGGGAGGACGTTTGTTCAGCGTTGATCGGGCTGATCGGCATATCACGTCCCTACCTGGCGCTGGATGGATTGCGCCGCACTTGTCGCCGGACGGCAGGCGCGTCGCCGCATTGCGCGATGGCGAGATTCACGTCATCGACATCAAAGCCGGCACGGATGTCGAACTCACGCATGGCGCGTCGCCGACACTCACCCATGGCGAGGCCGAATTCGTCGCCCAGGAAGAGATGGACCGGGCAGACGGATTTTGGTGGTCGCCGGACTCGCGCAGCCTCGCCTATGAAGAGGCCGATCTATCGCAGGTCGAAATCCACTATGTGGCGGATCCGCTGCACCCGGCCGAGGCGCCGGTCGAGTTTCGCTATCCGCGTGCCGGAACCAAGAATGCCAAGGTGCGCCTGGGCGTGATCGACGCCACCGGCGGTGCCACCCGTTGGATACCGTGGGATGACGCGCAGTACCCGTATCTCGCCCGCGTAACATGGGGCGAATTTGGCCCGTTGACGCTGGTGGTCGAGAACCGGGCCCAGACGGAGGAGCAGATTCTAGCGGCGGACCCGACAAAGCCCGCCGCGCATCTGCTCTGGACCGAGCGTGACCTGGATTGGCTGGACCTGCCGGAAGATGATTTCCCGCGCTGGCGCCGAGACGGCAGCGGTTTCTTGTGGGCCACCGAACGAAACGGGCAGTGGCAGCTGGAGCAGCATGGGCCGGACGGTCAGCTGATCCGCGCCCTGACGCCGACTGAATTCCGCTTCGACGCGCTCCTCGACGA
>Ga0116226_10000633_pt1 | contig 30106 bp, 36 predicted proteins | sample S1TSphfallax_FD_89692 | JGI IMG/M metagenome (GOLD analysis project Ga0116226, IMG submission 89692) | Host-associated microbial communities from peat moss isolated from Minnesota, USA - S1T2_Fa - Sphagnum fallax MG | ecosystem: Host-associated > Plants > Peat moss > Unclassified | place: USA...
ACTGCTTTGCCAGTTCCATCCTCGGCTACCACCTCCGGCGACGCTGGAGTACGGCAGTACGTAGGCCTTCTCAACGAAGAACTCGAAGAAATCAACACTGGCTATGAGTGGACTTGTCTCCTCAACCAGGTCTCATTCCAAACCGTCGCAACGAGCGACCAGGGCGACATCGATACAATCTGCGGTTTTCCAGTATCTTACATCCTCAATGACATCATGTGGAATGAGGATACTCGTCTGCCGATTTTTGGCCCTGTCAATCCGTCGCGGTGGGAGCAATATAAGGCCCTTCCCATAACTGGCACCCTGCTTCAGTATCGCATTGAGCAGAACAGGTTGCTTTTCTACCCACTCACCGTGCCCGTTGGTAACACAATTATCTTCGAGGCAGCGCAGCGCTATGCAGTTGTTGATAATTCGGGGTCGAGCCCGGTCTATAAGCAGTTCTTCACTGCGGATACAGACTATTGTGCTTTTCCCGATGCACATCTGATTGCAGCGCTTCGGTGGAGGTATAAACGTGAGAAGGGCCTTTCTTATGCAGAGGACAAACTTCGCTACGACGGAATCGTGGACAGGCTGAAGCTTCGCGATGGCACAGGTCGAATCCTCAACATGAACGGAGACGAAGAGAACTTCGGTCCGGGTATTCTTGTGCCTTCTGGTTCCTGGAACGTCCACGGCGGCGGTTTGCCTGGCGCAGGTCCGTAACCCGCCATGCGCGCGCTCGAAGAAACTACGCAAAGAGGTCTTCGATTTGCGCAGACTTATACGATCCCAGCTCCAGTCAAGGGCTGGAATACGATCGATCCAGTTGCCAACATGGACCCACTCTACGCAGTGGCTCTTGACAATTGGATACCTCAACCTGGGTATTTGGAACTTCGCGGTGGCTCGCAAAGCTGGGTCAGCACACTAGCCGCTCCTGGCAAGTCATTTATCGCTTTCGGCGCCGGAAGTGGAAGAAAGCTGTTTGTAGCGGCTGGGTCTGGTCTCTACGACGTTTCGGATAGTGGTATAAGCCCGGTCTTAGTCTATTCGATTTCCAGCCCTGATAACTGGCTTTGGAACGGGTTTTCTACTTCCGCTGGCGAATGGACAATCGCGGCCAATGGCGCAGACCCAACGCTTAAATTCGACGGTTCTTCTTGGACTCCTGCTGCTATAACAGGGGTTAATCCTTCCCAGCTGTTCTCCCCTGCTGCCTACCAAGGTCGTCTGTGGTTTGGGCAAGTTGGGAATTTGCTAGCTTGGTACCTTGCTCCAGCAGCGATCCAAGGCGCTGCCGTAGAGTTTGATTTAGGACAGGCAGCAAAACTCGGAGGAAGTCTCGCTGCCGTAGGAAGTTGGTCGATCGACGCGGGAGATGGCCCTCGGGAATACCTAGCCTTTATCACGACAGAAGGCGAAGCGATTATTTACCAAGGAACTGATCCTTCCTCTATCACTACTTTCTCTCTCGTGGGCGTTTACCGGATTCCGAAGCCTATAGGCATGAAGTGCCTAATTCGCTACGCCGGCGACATGCTTGTTCTTACCCAGCAGGGAGTTTACCCGCTGAGTAAGGCTTTGCTCAGCGCCACACTCGACCGCTCTTCGGCTATAACCTACACAATTTCTTCCATTTTCGCAAGCGCTTACGCAGCACAGCCCTTGTCAACAGATTGGGCAATGGCACTTTTCACCGAGAAGAACCTCCTCCTCGTGAATATTCCCGCTGGCGCACCGGATGGGACAAATTGTCAGTATGTGATGAATACGCTGACAGGCGCTTGGTGCCGTTTTATCGGGATCAACGCTAATGCGATCATAGACTACGATGGGATGCTTATATACTCCCAGACTGGTCTTACAAATTCTTTTATAGGCCAGATGCTCATCGGAACCGGGGACTTTGGCAACGATATTCAAACAACGATCCTCACCGCTTACAACTACCTCGAACAGCCAATTGCCCAAAAGGACATTAAACTAGTCCGTCCGACTCTCAAAGTCACAGACGAAATAACCCTTTATATGGGAATTTCTGTCGATTTTCAGGATTTGCAAGACTCGGACTACGGGCCGATAGATTTTCCAGTAATCACCGACCCTATGGCTGGGTATTGGGACGACACCGACTGGGATGATTCAACCTGGGTACAGGACTTTTTCAGCCCATTGCAGTGGTGCACTCCTCCGCACAAAGTCGGATTTGCAATTGCTGTTGGGGTTCAGAGCCTCACGTCAACCTCCACAATCCAGCTTGCCTCTTTTGACATCGCTTTTGAACTTGGCCAGGGAATTCTTTGACATGAAACAGCTTATCGTAAATGCCAACGATATCGTAGGACCCTGGGTCGCAAGGATGTCTGGCGGTGGAAATGTCTTTGTTCGTGGGCAGACAATCGGCCTCGCAGAAAATGGCGAACTCATCGCCGGCGTGGTCTATGAAGATTTCAACGGGCGGAGTGTGACAGCTCACATCGCCGCAAAACCCGGTCGTCGCTGGATGACGAAAGAGTTTTTAGCTGTGATTTTCGACTACCCCTTTAACCAACTCAAAGTTGAGAAGTTAATCGGGGTCGTGCCTTCTGGGAATTTGGAAGCTCGCCGCTTGGACGAGCATTTTGGGTTTACCATCGAAGCAAGACTCAAAGATTGCCATCCTACCGGCGATCTTCTTATCTACACGATGCGGCGCGATCAGTGCCGTTGGCTCGGTCTTTGGGAGAAATTAAATGTCGCTCGACATGATGCAGCTGCTTAAAGCAAAGTTGGCGCAACAGCAGGGCCAAGCTCAGAACACTTCCCCGCAGCAGCAATTGGGCACGCCTGCCTCTGGGATGCCAGCAACACCACCCGTAACTCCTGGCCTACCCGCAGGCGTTGGCCAACCGCAATCAGCAATGCCTGCTCCCTTGACTTCGGGAGCAAATCCTGCTATGGTTGGCGGACAAAATTTGACAGACCCGAACACTCGGAAAGCCATGCTTATTCGCCAGATCGCGACTAATTTGGCTACAAATCGGAGTCAAAATCCCGCTGCGGCCCAGGCCGCTATGCTGCCGAATCGCTAAAGTTGGAGCTTCAAAATGAGCCTTAGCAAGCCCTCAACGCCAGCGACGCCTGATTATACAGCGGCTGCACAACAGCAGGGCCAAGATGCTCTGACGAATACTTACATTTCGTCTCAGCTTAGCAATCCGAACGTATCAACCCCTTACGGCACCGTTACTCGAACCAACCCTACACTGCAGGATTTGCAGACTGGGCAGGCCGGGAACGGGACTGAAAGTGTCACTCTGAGCCCTGCTCAGCAGGCTTTGCTCAATTCACAGCAAACCACGCAGCAAGGGGTTGCCTCGGCCGGAAATAATCTTCTCGGTTCACTGTCTAACCTTACCGGACAAGTAAGCACCGCCGGTTTGCCGAGTGTTTCGCAGGGTGCAGATCAGATCAATTCAAACGTGGTTAATGCGCTCTACAACCAGCAAACCCAGTACCTCGATCCCCAGTTTTCTCAGGGGGCGACAGCTTTAAGTGCGCAACTAGCAGCGCAGGGCCTCGACCCTAACGACGAGGCCTATAAAAATGCTATGACCAACTTCAACAACACGAAGCAGCAAGCATACTCCAACGCAATGGACAATGCTACTTCGCAAGGGACGCAGGCCGGGCTTGCCGCGACGCAGGAAAATCTGGCCAATCGTCAGGAAGGTTTCAACGAAAACCAGGTCAATCAGTTCACTCCGCTGAACGAGATTCAGCAGATTTTGGGGCTGAGTTCGCCGAATGTGCCAAGTGCGACTTCGACAAGTCCTGCCGCAACAGCTGCAGCACCTGACCTGCTCAGCGCATTGAGTTCGACTTACGCTTCCCAGCTTGGAAACTACAACGCAAATACAGCAGCGACAAACAACACCATTGGCACGCTTGGCAACCTTGGTGTTCTTGCCTACCTCGCAGCTTAAAGGATTTTTATGGCCAGTTCTACTGCACCAGATTTCACGAATCCGTTAGCGCCGCAGTTCGAACAGCTGCAGCGTAGAAAAGCTATTGCCGATGCGATTATGAGTCAGGCACTGGCTCCTTCGCAATCGAACGGGGAGGTGGTTTCTGGCCACTATGTTGGCAACGCTGCAGGAAACTCCCTCAACAAGATCGTAGGCCTGCTTGCAGCTAGAAAATTAGACAACCAGAACAGCCAGCAGCAATCAAACCTTTACGGCCAATACCAGGGCAATGTAGGGGCAGAGCAGCAAAGGATTGCCGAGCAATACAAAACTGATCCTATTGGGGCAGTGGCTGCTGCGCAAGCTTCGCCATTCCCGCAAATTGCGGCTTGGGGCAAAGCGCTAGGCGAGAAAACTGCAGGTCAAAAGGATTTCCTCGATGCGAAAGGGGTTACAGCGAACTCTCGCGTAGCAGCCGCCCAGGGCGGCGGAGTAAGTGCGCTCAAGCCACAAGAAGATTTGACTCCTGTCAATGGACAGCTCGTCACCCGCGATCCAAGCACAGGGGCTCCAGTAGTCGTTGGTGACCTTCGAGACAAGTTTGGACCTGTTGGCGCACTGTCGAAAGACTCCCAGGGCAATGCTGTCATTGGACAAGTTTCCGATACTGGCAAGGCCGAGTTCGCTCACCCGAATACGTTTGTTAACGTGGCTCAGATGCCGCCTAACGTGGCCGCGGCGGAGAAGATTAAATCCTTCTACGGCCCCGAAGGTATGCTTACAAAGAGCAAAGAAGCCGCGCTTTCCAAGCAGCAAGCCTTGCTTGGCCTAGACCAGGCTCAACAAGCGCTGGATTCTGGAATCCTTTCCGGGCCTTCGAGCCAAGCTCAGCAGGCCTATTCTCGGATCATGGGCATGCTCGGCCATCAGCCAAACGCTGAAGAGCTGGCCAATACGCAGCAGTTTAAGCAGAATATGATTCGGGCTGTCGGACAGCTGGGACACGAACTTGCAGGTTCTCGCGTGCCGGTTTATGACGAGCAGCTGGCTCAGCGAGCATCAGGCGCTGATCCGACACTCACAGTTCCAGAACTCCAACGCGCGATTAAGATCGCAAAGTTGGGAGTTGTCAATTCTCTTCAGCAACACAATGCACTTGTTGATCAGGTTGCCCAAGACCCGGAACTTACGAAAGATTCCGATCCTTTCCGTGTTCAAATCCCGGATACTAACCTCGGTGATTTCACACGTGGGAAGGACGGGTTTTATCGACTGAAGGATGTTGGGCAAGTTCCAGCTGGCTCCACAAACCAGCAACCGCCTACGGTGCCAAAGTTTTTGCAGGGCAAACTCCCACCCGGTGCGAAGTATCTCGGTACTTCCCCTCCGCAAGGTTTTGACCCCGCGAATCCGCAAGGCCCTTTTCCCGGCGTTGGCAATCCTAATATCGTGCCGGCGGGGCAGTAATCATGCCTCACTACTTTTCCACAACTGGCCCGGACGGGCAAGAGCATTACTTCGAAGTTCCCGATCCGACGAAAGACGCGGATTTGCCCGGCGCTGGCGGTCCTTCGCCTGATACAAGTGTAGTGCATAAGATTGAAGTCGCACTTTCGTCCCTCCCAAAAGGGTTTTTAGAGAGTGTTAATGCTATTGGTTCGAATGTTAGCCCTTTAAGTATCAACAACCTTGCCCGACTCAACCCCAAAATCAAGCCTGCCGTTGGAGCAGTTGAGAAAGGGCAGCAGCAATCGATTGAAGGACTAGGCCCAAATCCAACCCCCGGAAATCAGGTCGAAAAATACCTCTCCGAGATCGGGAAAGGGATTGGCTCTATCCCCTCTGGCGGACCGATAGGACCGGAAATGTCGGTTGTCAGGGCTGTTGCAAATGCTGGCCTTGCTGGGGCGGGGGGACAGGCCGCTGCGGATTATCTCAAAACCGATAACCCTGTTGTTAGGGTTGCGGGCGCGCTCGCTGGTGGTGGGCTGTCCGGCGCCGAGCAGTTTTTGCTCCACCCTCAGAACGATGCGAAAATGGTCAAAGCTGCTCTTGCGACAACTCCGAATAAAGAATACGAGCTTGGCGAAAAAGGATGGACTGGTTCTATTCCATCTTCGGCCCAGCAACAGCTTGACCGCGCTCAAAAAGTCGGAATTCCTATCACAACCGCTCAGGCTATGGATAACTCGCCTGGGATGATGACGCTGCAGAATAATGTTGCGGCCTCCGGACAAGCCCCAAAAACCGCTGCGTTGCTCGATCGTCAGCCAGCTGTCGCCTATTCGAAGGTCGATGCAGCGACGAAGAAACTTCCAGGGACTACAGCATCCCCGCTCGAAACTGCCAACGCCACACAAAAGGCCGCGACAGAGGCTATCGCGCAAGCTCGTGAACAGGCTGGCGCAGCCTATCGCAATGTCCTCAAAGGCAACGATCCGCAATTAGACTCAGATCAACTCAAGCCTATGGTTGACTATCTGAATAAGATAATCACTTCCAATCGTAACGACAACGAAAGGAATATGGCGATCGATATTCTGAGCAAGATTAAGAATCCGAACTTCAAAAGCGTCGAACAGGCTCAGAAGGAAGGTGGGGTTGCTGGTTTGCTCGGGCCGGATGGCAAGCCCATGCTTAGCAGCGAGCAGGTCAAGGCCACCTCTCAACCAGAGTATATTACTTCAGGCCTGAACCTCAAGCAATCCATCGACGATGCTTTGGACAGCTTCGGCCAGAGGATGCTTAACACCCAATCTTCCTCTGCCAATGACCTCCGGTCGGCGCAGGGGATAAGAGAGCAGCTTAACAACATCTTCGAAAAGCATGCGCCTGAATTGGTGAATGCTAACCGCGCGTATGAGAATGTAATCACTTCGAAAGTAAACCCCATGCGAGAGGGCGATCTTGGTGTTATTGCGGGCCGTACGGGCGCACGGGATGGCATACCGGCCACGCAACGGTTGTATTCCATCCTAAACCGGGGTACGGACACAAACGCGCCACAATCGGCCATTATGACGGTCGGCACGGCCATGAATAAAACCGATCCACAAGCCTTCGCCTCGGCCGTAAAGTCTAACCTTCGCGATCGTCTAGCCAACGCTGAGCGGCTCAATGCTGGCGCTATCGATTCCGATTTTGCCAAGAACTTTTACTCCGATATTTATGGCTCCTCGGCAAAAAAGAAAGGAATGAAAGAGCAGTTGGTACTGCTCGCTCAAGGTCAGGGTTTGCCAGAGAATTCGATTTACCCCGGATTCGATAACATTATGGAAACGCTTGGGAGAGCTGGAAAGAACTCAAGTGGTGTTTCCGGGGTGACTAGTCAGAGCCTTTCCTCGCAAGCAGGCTCAAATACGATTGGTAACATACTCCGCCTTTTTGGAAGGTCTGCCATAGGAAAAGAGGCGAATAACGTCTTTTCTGCAAGGGCGTATGCTAGCCTTGACCGTATGCTTACACACCCGGACGGTGTGCAACTGCTCAAAGACCTTGCAAATAAAGACTTGACTTCTCGATACTCGCAAAACCTTATCACATCGTATCTTGCTTCCCAGCCAGGGCAGCAGGAAACTCAACAGAACGCTGGAGAGTAAAAATGCCTTTTAATGGTTCAGGAGTTTTTGTTTCTCTCCCGCCTCCGACGTATCCGCCAGTTGCGCATACGAAGATTTCTTCGAGCTATTTCATAGCGAATCTTAACGATATTTTTGGGGGGCTTTCGAACTGCCTTACGAGGAACGGTCAGTCGGCTGCCCTTGCGAATCTTCCCATGGGAGGGTTCAAACTTACGAATCTCGGAGATGGCTCTTCGAGTGCCGACTCTGCAGCTTATCACCAAATTGGCGATGCGGTGGCTGTTGAGACCACTCGTGCCGAGGCGGCAGAGGCTACACTGCAAACTAACATAAACACGCAGGTGGCGGCAGAAACCACCCGTGCTGAGGGGGCAGAGACAACCCTTCAGACCAATATCACCAATGAGGCAACGACGAGGGCCGGAGCGGACACTACGCTTCAGAACAATATCAACGCCGAGGCAACGACTAGAGCCGCGGCAGACACCACGCTTCAAACTAACATCAATGCCAAGGTTAGTACTACCGATTTCACGGGAGCGAATCAGAGCCTCGGCGCAAGCGGATTCCAAAAATTCCCTGGTGGATTGCTACTGCAATGGGGAGTTGTGGGTGGTCTGACTGGGGCCTCCATCTTAACTATTAACTTTCCAAGAGCTTTTTCTGGAACACCTTACGCAGTTATCCCAGTCGATTTCACCTCCGGTGGAGCCCCCGCTGTCGCTCCTGGTCCTTACTACATACTGTCTTTGGCAGCCTCGAATTTTGAGATAGAAACTGGTGGTGCGTCTTCCCCAGACCAGATCATGTACGTCGCAATCGGACCAGCCTAAAAATGCCAAACTCTCACCACCAAAGCCCCACAGCCAAATCCATAGCGGAAGAGGCTTTGCGAAAGATCGACATACATCTTGAGGTGTGCGAAACTCAAAACTCGCACATACTCAGAAGGTTGGCAAAGCTCGAAGCTATGCTTTGGGCTATTGTCCTGGCTGTGATAGGCTCAGTTTGCTCTGTTCTCTGGGACCTGCTCAAGTCTGGGCTCCACATTGGCTGAGGCAGACTCAGCCTTTTGCAGTGCCATATACTCGGCCGAGATGATATACATTACATTGCCGAACTGCTTGACTTCCATGTAGCCAGCTCTTACGCAGCCGTTGAGCACGTCCTCGAATTCCCGGAGTGAGGGTAGTTGAGCGTGGACGTGACGAAAAGCCTCCATATACCCAACTTTGCCTTTCGTTCGGAGAAAGGCTATAAGACGGTCGGCTGTCACGGAAACATCCGACTGGCCAATCTTAGCAAAAACTTTTGCCATGTCGGGTTCGAGGTCTGTCACCATTTCGGAAGCTACTTGCAGGTCCTCTTTCGAGATAACCATCCCACCGTTCCGGCTTACGGATAGGATCATCGCGAGTTTGTGGATGTGGGTTTGCTTGCGCGCGAGGTAGCCTCCAAACCTCGCGTCGTCAAGAGTGGGGTGAGGGGTTTCGAAATGGCTCTTATACCACGCAACGCCGAACGCTCTTGCTTCGTCAGTAAGCTTGAACGGGCCATCGATTTCGAGCGCCATCCTCTCCAAGTCCTGGATTAGCTTTTTCTGGGTTAAAAAGAACTCCGGCGGAAGATTCTCGTCCACATACGGGACATACTTCTCCTTCTTGTCGGCGTAGACGAAGATGCACCTGCTCGTGAAACCACCCCCGATCATATACTCCGGAAAGTTGCCAGCGATCCACGAAGGTGTAGTGCAAGCTATCATGTTGATCCAAGGATTCTGGATCGAGTCGGAGCCAGAATGTTTCGTTTTCTTCTCGAATGCGCCCTGCTTGCCATCCCAAAGGGATACAAAGAGGTCCACCATTTCGCGGTCTTGGGGATTCAATAAGTTCCCAAATTCCGAGGCTTCTAAATTCAGAGCGGACATAACCAAATGTTCCCCCTCGTGCACAAAAGTCTCCGAATTCTCGGCGAAGGCGGTGACGAGTGCTGGCCATGTTACTACATCTGGGCCGAACTTGATGCCAGGTACTGCGCGTAATAATTTGCTCGCGATCCCAGCGGTAGTAGATTTGGCTACTATGCCAGGAGGCGCTACTAGTACGATATAAAAGTTCGGATACCAACGAAAGTGGCCCATGTCTATCCATACTTTTCTCCTTAAGGCTCCGGCTATCGCGGAGACCCCCACCCAAAAGTACATGCGTTTTGGCGCTTCCCCAATAGAAGCGTATGCTACAAATTCTGACAACCAGTCGGGGTAATGACGTGGCGGCTCTCCTTGGCTCATCCGCATTCACCCCAGGACTTGCGAGAGGTTTTGATACCCACGGGGATGATTAAAGGGTCGGAATAAGGCACGGGAACAGAGCACTGTTTCACGATCTCTTCCTTGTAATTCACCGCCGAAGCAATAGGAAATTGCCCTGCGAGTGAGTCGTGGACTTGGAGTAGGACTTGGACGGCTGGGAGGTTGCGGTCAATATTGACATACCCATGGTTGATGAGTATACCAACAGTACTTTGCGGTATCCAGGCAACACATTCGCGGTAGGTTGATTGCTCAACTCGATCCAGTATATTGAGTCTATATCCCCAAGCATTGGATATATTCCGTCGAGTATTGACTTGATTGATAATATGGTCTTGCCATGCTTTAATTTCAGGGCACCGATTAAAGTACCATTTCTGAATACGCGTAACCTCGTGAACGAGCAGGCCTACCCTGGGTGCCACCCCAGAAGCCTCTCCCAAGTAGTTGGTCCCATGGCAAAGAGACTTGAAACTCGGGTAACTTTTATGGTGCTTTGTGATTGCTGGGTCATGGTAATACTCCTTTGCGAGTTCGACATAGGGCTTGAGACCGGCGCGAAAACAGTCTTTGAGCCACTTGCAATCGGACTCCCAGGCGACTATGCGAAGGTCGGCGGAGTCGAGGTCGATGTCGAAAAATTCGTAGCCTGGGTCAGGCACGAACATAGAGCGGATGTTGGGGAAAGAGAAGTTTTTCATGAAAGGATTACTCGTCGCCCTTCGGGATGTTTTGAAGGTTTGTGCCTACGCCAAAGGCGGACTCGGAAGAAGAGAATCTGTAAGTGACAGTCCCACCGATGTTGTAAGCACACCGCATCCGCTTGTCGAAGTCTAGTGGGGCTTCGATAAAGGTTGATAGGAACACCCCCAAGGACCGGATATCCGCAATGACCCTGAAAATGGGTCGTAAAAGGGGCTCTTTAGCTGCGATTTTAGTAAGAGATTCGTCGTCGAAAGACGGTGTGTAATCGCCCTTTGCGCGACGCTTAAGGACCGGTTTCTGCTTGAGATCTTCGACGACAAACTTATACATCTGCGTGTTCGAGCGTGGGTTGAGCTCTTGGCCGCAAACATCCTTAAGCCAAGCGAGCCGCTCGTCAATCGCTTCAGTGAGAGCCATCGCCACTTGAGACCTTCGTTTGGTGTCGATGCAGACTCCTCGTTGGATAGTACGCATAACAGGCCCAAATAGTGACTGTTGAAACTCGTTAACCTTTTCCAGTCCCATTTTGCTGATGACCTCGGAAAGGGCTTGCGCAATTTCGTAGGTGCGGACGCAGTCGGTACAGTTGTAGGTCCAGAGCTGCTCTTCCCCTGTCGAGGCATCCCATGTCTTGCCATCGTTCTTCCAGAAGACATGGGACTTGCAATACATCGAGGAGAGAAAGCCGAGGTCTTTGGGAAGGTTCGAAAAACAAGCGTGCTGCGCGAGCATGGTGTCGAAAGAGCAGATTGGGAGGAACAGCCAGTGCCGAGCGATGTATTGTGCGTCATAAGAGAAATTCTGACCTATGGTCTTGCAGTTCGGGTGCGTGAGGAGGGAACGAATTCGGGCTACTAAAGCTTCCTCTTCTTCCAACCTCCAATAACCCCCTTCCGACCCCGCAAGCATTAAAGGGATTGAAATAGCATCCCGCTCGGACCATGCAAATCCGATGCAAGCGATATGGCCTGCGCGTGTTTCAATATCGACGGAGAGCTGAAAAGGCCCCTTCTCGCAAGAAGCGAGGAGTTCGGCGAGCACCGAAACAGCTTTAGGGTAACTGGGACGAATTATAAAATTATAATCGGTCCCGACTCTCTCCCTACTCCCAGCCATGCGATAGGCCTTCCGAAAGTCATGGACCGCGATCGGTCGCCATGACCACTGGCGGAGGATGGCCGCTGGGTGGTAGCTTGGGATGACCGTCGGGGAACTCCCGTCTTCGAATCGGATTTGATCGCAGAATAGCTCCGATCCTCTCCAATCCGTGACTCCCCATTTCCCCGTCAAGGCCCAAGATGCGGTGTTTCCCAGGGCGATAATGACATTGGGCTTGACAAGGGCGATTTCTTTTTTGAGTAGTTCATAGCCCTCCCGAACAACCGGGAGAACCATTTTGTCTCTGAGCGGAACGTGTGCACGGGTTATAGCGTTCTTCTTGAAAGCGATGAACTGGGATATGTCATTGCCTCTCGGGCGCTCGCGGCAGACGTTCGTCAGGAAACACTCCGAACGGGCTATCCCGGCTTCGTGGAGCATTCGAGTGAGTTCTTGGCCTGACTGGCCTGTGAAAGGTACTCCTGTTCGAATTTCGTCTTCGCCGGGAGCTTCGCCGACGATCATTATTCTGGCGTTTGTTGGACCATCTGGACGGACTTGCATTCTAGGCACTCTCGCAAGGTTTTAAGGTTTTGGGGATTTTGAGATTAGGTCAGATTTCGTACTCTTTGTACGGCAATGGCGTACGTTGCGGGGTTGAGTTCAATTCCGGTTGCACTGACTTTGAGTTCGTGGGCGGCTGGAAAAATAGGACCAGTCCCGCAAAAAGCGTCAAGCACAGCACTACCTGCGATAGCACTGCGAGCGAGAAGATCACGATAAAGCGCAACTGGCTTCTGAGCAGCCATACCCAGGTTAGTATCTGGGTCATAAGACAGAACATCAGAAGCGATGTAATTAACACGTTTGTCTCCTTTTACAGCGTAAAGAATAGTTTCCCAGTGCCGGCGCGGTCCCTGCTCTGGCCAGGGGACGCGATGGGCTTTTGGCTTATGCCAGATTAGCGGGGTTCGGTGGACCTTCCAGCCAGCGAGTCGAAACATATCTCGCAGATAGGGGAACTGATCAATATCGCAGAAGAGATACAGATGAGCCTGCGCTTTCGCGATCCGGTATGATTCAACCGACAAAACTTCGACAATTTTTCCCAATGTTTCTGCGTCATCCGCGTAAGCATGCTCTTGCCCCACGAGCGCCCCGCCGGCGTCTCCAAACTCATCCGCCCCCATTCCGTACGGAGGGTCAGTAAGGATAACATCAAATCGCTCGCCTGGGCAGTTTTTGAGCCACACGAGGGAGTCATCGTTGAGGAGGGTATGGTCGGCCGCGGAAAACGTCTTCCCTACGATCCGAGCGATTGCCTCGTTTTCTGACTTTTTCTCGATCTTGTTGAGGATTTTGATCGCTTCATGGCGGTGCTTAGCCTTTGCAAGTTCGGGGTGGACTTCGAGGTTTTTGGAGAGTCGAACGCTGTCCGAGACCTCTGCGGCCCCACGGTTGCTGCTGATTTCGGGACGGGTTTCTTCTGCGGTTTTGATATAGGAGTGGGTTTCGCCCCGGAGAGAGGCTTGATGCTTGCGGAGTTCATGAAGTCGAGCCTCGGCCACTGCTCGCTCTTGCCAGGTCAGGTCGACTCGGATAGCGTTTTCTTCGAGTTCGGCTTCCTCGGCCTCGAGCGGGGAAAGGTCGCCGATGTCAACGCAGGGGATTGAGCCCTCGGGGATAGGGAGGTTGTCGTATCGGACTTGACCACCCATCATGTAGAGGGAAGCGAGGGTTTTGAGCCTACGTTCCCCTGCGACAAGCACCGGAGTGCCGTTTACCATTCTCACCACGATGGCATGCATCAGGCCTTTTGAGCCGATCGATTCGGCGAGTTCGAGCATCTTTGCCGGGTCGAATTCTCGACGCTGGCGAGTCTCGGGAACAACGATCTCCGATACAGGGATGATTTTCATAAGGGAAAGTGGCCGGTGAAGTGGAGGTAGACTGTCGCTGCGAACAGGGTGATGAGAGCGAGGCAGAGAAGATCGCCAAGCCAGAAGCGCCTGGTTCGGTACAAAAAGGGATCGCAAAAGACTTTGCGAGGGGGTTTAGTTTTGGATCGAAATGCAGCCATCGAAGTACTCCCACTGGTATTCGGGGGCAAAGGTATCGAGGCCAATCTTTTCAACACCGTTGAATTGGCCGACCACTCGCACCATTTCTTCTTCTTCGTACCGAAAGATCGCCACAATATTGCGATCCGTAGTGATACGAAGTTGTGGGTAAGTTTTTAGAGGTTCTGGCATTGTAAAAGACCCTTAAAAAGGACCTGGGCTAGGTCTGAACTCTAGCCCAGGTCAGTAACGGCTGGCCTGATGGAGGAGAGATGCCAGCCGGATTTCCTACTACAGCGAGGCCACGCCCTTCACATCGGCGTACAGGTCGCCTTTGTATTCGCGGTGGCCGATCGCGTACTTGGCTTGGCGGCCTTGCAGCATGCGGAAGGAGAAGGCTTCGCCCGCAGTGTTAAGGCCTACCGCTTCGCGCAGACGGCCAAGGCCGACGTTCTTACCCTTGCCGAGGTCGAGGCCGCCGCCGGGGGTGAGATCGAGCATGATCTGGTGCGTGACGTAGTTCTTATCCCGGCCGGTGACTTCCTCGATGGAAGGATCGGTCAGGATGACCTTGCACTCGAGCTTGAGGCCGGACTTCGAAGGGTCGTCCTTGCCCTGCCAGGACTTGATTTCGACTTCTTCGATAGTGCCGGGGTATTCGCCCATGGGGACTGGAATTGTCTTGGTGTCGAGCGATTCGCTGATGGTGACATCGAGGAAGGTTGAAGGATCGAAAGTTGACATGATGATGGTACCTTGGTTTGTGGGTTTGTCTTGCGTTACGTTACTTTGCGCTGCTTTTGAAATGAAGGGTTTACAACTTACCGGATTGACTGCCCTTCGTCAGTCCTATCCCGGTATCGCCACCACACACGAGGCGAGGACTGGATTATACGCCCGCCGTGTGGGGTGTCAATCTTGGGCCTACGGTTTCCGAACCGAGATGTAACGGCCGGTTTTCGGGCAGATCAAGGCTCCCTCGAACAAGATCTTGTCGAACAAGAGCTTGGTCAACCGAACGTCTTCGAGGCAGTAGTCGATTACGCTGCCGATTTTTCCGAGCTGCCAATCGACTGGTGCAAGGGCCCCGTTGCCGGTTTTGCCGCTGCAACCTTCGATGTTTGTCTTTGCCATCGCGTCGAGGCCGAAACCGCCGTGGGCTCGAGAAAAGCCATCGGGGTTGAGTCCTTCGGCGATCCAGATTTCGCGGAGAATGTCGTACTGGCCTGCGTGGCCTAGTTGTATGTTCCAGGACTTGTCGAGTACCTTGTTGTCGAATTTTACCGTGTTGAAGCCGACGAGGAGGTCTCGACGAGAGGCGAGGTCGAAAAAGTCACCACGGTTGCCTTCGGTGAAGACTCGGTAGCGGTCTTCAACATAGTCGTAGGCGCAGAGCACCGCCACTCCCATGTTGGCATGGTCATGCCAGCCCTCGCAATAGCGAATGCCTGGAAGAGGGGCGGAATTGCGATCCGGGATCGCGTTTACGATCTCGATATCGTAGACCAAAGCTTTGAACGAGGCCGGGGGAACTTCGAGGGTAGTTTCGTCATTCATCTGTTAGTGATCCTTTGCAAGACTTCGAGTTGTCGATCGCTCATAAACCCGTTCATGCCGAACTTGGTATAGCGAGTTTTGAGGTCTTCGACGAAATCTTCCTCGAAGGGTGATTTGGTCCTGGATTCTGCTCGTTGGAGTTCCTCTTCGAACTCTTCGTGCGAGTTGAACCAGGAGTTGATTTTCGGTGAACCGTTGACTGCTGTCATGAGGGTATTTTACGCTCCTAGGTAGAGCCGCTTTTGCGGCCGTGAACACGCGACGTAGAGGCATTTAGCCGCTTCGGCACGATTGGGGTTGGACAAGATGTCCCGAAAATCGACAAAGACAGACTCGTAAGTGCTGCCTTGTGATCGATGCGCTGTGATCGCATACGCGAGGGATATGTCATGGAATGCTTCCTTTAGTCCCCAGAACCTTTTCCACTGCTTTTCGCTGGAGAGCTGGTTGAGGGCGACCTTGAGTTTCGGGGCAGACCGTGGGTGGATGACCCAGACTCTCACGGTCTCGCCCTCGTCTGTTAAAAGGTTTGCAATAAAGCAATCATACTCCTTGTGGAAAGGGTGGGCTGCGACCTCGACAGAGAGGACGGTAGCCTCATCGTCGGTGTGGAGGAGGGTTTCTTTCTCCTTCGACATCGCCGGAGAACGGGAGATCACTCGATCGCCTTTCGAAAAGGGGAAGGAATAATCCCTGCCCTCCATCGCGGCGCGTGCGACCTTGTTCATCTCGTCAACATTGACGTTTCGCCAAGCGATGGCCTTGACTCGCCCGGCCTGGAAAGCGTCGCTCGTTCCGGCGACTTTGACAATCTGCGCGTACATCTCCTCGCGAGTCGCCCGCCAAATCCCTTCCACCTTATCGTTGTCGGACTGGAGGGGGAGATTGCCCACTGGGAATTTGACATAATCCCGAAGGACAGAGGCGAGCTTGAGGATTTGATTGTCGAACCTCATTACTTTTGTAAGCTCGAGATCTGCGCCTTCTTCCCAGATTTCGGACATGGCCTCGCCGACAGGCGGGAGCTGGGCGAGGTCTCCCATAAACACGAAGGGAACGTCGTAGTCAGTAGAGGCTATGCCGATGTGGGTGTTTAGGGTTTTGTTTACCATAGAGGCTTCATCCACGACAACAGCGTCGAATTGCTCGATTGGTTTCCTCCCGCCGCGTACGGTAAGCTCTCGAGTTTCTCCGGAAGGCAGGAGTTGGAGGCCGAGGGCTTTGTAGATCGTCATACACTCCGCCCCCGGCATGTCGAAAGACTCACGGAGGACTTTCGTAGCCTTGTTTGTCGGTGCGGTGTATAGGATTTTGAACTTCGGCTTGTGCTTGAGCAATCGCCGATGAACCTCCTTTACACAGGCTGTTTTTCCAACACCGGCCGAGCCGGCGAGGACGTAGCGGTCGCCGCCGCAGGACGAGGTTATGAAGTTGTAGATTTCTTCGATTGCCCGAGCTTGGTCGTCGTTGTACTTGAACGGGGGCTTTGGAGGGATTGTAGGCTGGCTCATGCCTTAACCCCCTCGATAACCCCACCACGGCTCTTCCACTTCTCGAAGATCTGCCGGAAATCCGGGGGAATTTTCTCGGCGTAAGGGAGATTGCGGGCTTTGAGGTCGGCCTGAGCATCTTGCGTGTCCCAGTAGAAATCCTTCCCGATTCGCTTTGCGAGGATCACATCGGAAAACATGGGAGGGATTTTCGAGGGCAATGCCTTGCCGAGGGTTGAGACGGTGATCTTCGACCCTCCGAGGACCATATCCGTCTCCCGCTCGACATGGGCAAGGAGGATGAAATGGCAACGGCAGTCGTCGCAGACTCGGCGGAGGAAGTTTTCGAGGAGGTTTTGAGCCAGTCCCCAGTCTTTCTGGTCTCGGTCAACTTTGCCGCCGATCACTGTTTTCATACATGCATTGCCGAGGCCGGTAAGGCCGTCGATCGCGAGGACTTTGTTAGTGCCCCACTTGTCCACGGGTCCGTGCTTCCGCCCTGTGTCGTCCGTAACATCGTTGAACGAGCGCAGAAACTGCTCGAGCTGGTTGTACTTCGACCGCATGGGATCACTCGACTTTTTCAGCGCTTCGTAGGAGAGAGCGTTGACCAAGCGGGTGTTTTCCGCCATCTCGGTCCAGGATGCTGTGGCACCCTTTACTGTGGTGATGAAGAGGTTAGGGGGTACGGGCTTGCCCCTGTCGGTGAAGTAGCCGACGAGGGACTCGGTGCCGGATTCGAAGGCGAAGTAGTGAACGTCTAGGCCCGCTTCGACAGCGGTGCCGAGAGAGTGGGTTTTGCCGACGCCTGTCGGGCCTTCGAGAATGATGTTGACGCCTGGGAGTGACATGGGGCTAGAATTCCTGTTTGGGTTGGCTTTTTAGTGCGTGGTTAAGGTGGTGGGTGAATTCGGAGGAGAGAACTTCGCGAGGGAGGGAATTGAAAAACTCTTCGTCCCCCTCCCAGTGAGTGAGGATGCTTCCAGGGATAAGCCACTTTGCGCGGTAGGCTTGCGCCGGGGGCGAGCATCGTGAGCATATGCCATCGAGAACGATCCAGGTTTTCTGAGTGCCGAATAGCACCCTTGCGTAAATCCTCGCGCACCCAGCGCAGAAGTAGGCTCGGCAGAGGGGAAAACTCGGAGGTCCGTAGTATTCATATTTCCCTCTGCCGAGGAGCTTGTCTTCGACGAAGATGGTTAGGTCGAGCGTGCCCACTTCGCGTTCCACTGAGCTGGGGTGAGTTCCTCTCGGCCGATCGGGTCCCACACCTTCTGCTCGAAGTACATCGGGAGCCAGACCTCGGGGTTTGGAGACTTGCAGACCGGGACGAAAGAGCAACCACCGTACTCGGCGCAGGCGTGGTCGAGGTTGTAGGGAAAGGCGGATTGGTAGGGAGGGGAACTTTCGATCGTCTCCATCGCCTTTGCCTCAGAGAAGTATTGGATCATTTGCTGGATCGAGCGGTAAAGCTCGCTCTCCCAACGATCCACCTCGTACTGCGACCTCCCACAAACAACCTGCTGGTGATCGTACTTCGTCTTGAGGATTGACACGCCTCTGACAATCACCCCTTGCATCTCGATGTTAGCCCTCCGGCCAGCCCAGACATAGCCCGTGAACTGCGACCTCATTTCCCACTGCTTATGCCACTGCGCCCCTAGGGAAGAAGTAGTTTTTTCGTCAAAACCGTACACTCCGCCAGCGAATTCAGCAACCATGTCAGCTCGGCCGGCGTATATGATAGGGTCTCCTGTCTCGGGGTGCTTGATTTCGAGCGGCTCAGCAAACGAGAACTCGATTCCTCGAGTTCCTGTAATCGTTGTGATAGGCGTTGCGCCATCTGCACCGAGTGGGTACTTATCGAGGTAGAACTCGAGGGCTCCACAGACCCTTTCGAGGGACTTTGCGGAGTCGGGCGGGCAGTCGAAATTTCCATACTTCTCAATGAGAGCTTTGAGGCCAGCTGCTTCAGAGTCTCCGCTACTTGCGCCTTGCTCGTAGAAAGCCCGTCGAGCAGCCTCAATTCCACTCGCAAAGGCCCCTCCTGCCACCAGATGGACGCTCTCACCCTTCGGCTTCCAGTGCTGGAAGTACTGGCGGAAGGCTTTTTGCGGGCAGGAGCGCCAAGTGGAGAGGATTGTCGAGTCGATGACGTGGGGGAAATGGAGGCCAGGGCTGAGGGGAGAAGGCTCTGAATTGTCGCTGCCTGAAGTTCCTTGGCCAACGCTGTTTGGGGCGAGGGAAGGGTTTTGCGCTTCCGAGGTGAGGATTTGATCGACATCGATCATGACCCCTCTCCGGGAACTACCGGTGCGGCAACCGTCATACCGTCTGTGTCACTCTCGTCTGGTATGCGGGGGATCATGAGAATGCTTATCTCGGGTTCTTCCGCCTTGGTCCAAGTTTTATACCCCCTCTCGAAAACCTGAGCTTTTGCAAGCTCTTCCGCGACCAGCAGAACTTCCAGGTTGCTGCCTTTTTGCAGCTGGAAATAGTTTACACCAATTTTAAGCATCATCTTGCTGACTCCTTCGAGTCGGTGGGTTTAATCGAGCGGACTTCGCGGTTGAAGAAATCCGCTCTGTTAAACTCACCGATTTTTTATGTTTTTAAGGTCGAACATCAGGATCGCGGGGGACTCTTTTACTTTCAGGTATTGTCCGTCGCCAGGACCGAAGAATATTACGCTCTCCGGTTTTCCAAACTCTGTTTTAACCGGCTCGATATATATGATTTTACCAGGGTTGAAGTGAATCGGCTTGCCGTCATAGGACGAGTGAACCGTTATGAAATCCATTTTCACATTCCTTCGAGTTTGGAGAGAAGATCTTCTGTGTCTACTGGCGCCTTTTTGGCGCGGGATTTCGCCGAGACCTGCGCGGCCGATACTCGATCCTCCCGCATTAGTCGAATGCCCTCGCGGTACTCTTCCGTGGTGAGTTCGCGAGCCAGGGATAAGGATCGGAGTTCGTTGATTCGCTGCATTACTTCGGGAGACATTTTCAGGGCCTTTTGGTTCGGGGGATTGTGTGGGACCGATTATAATGTTATAATTGGGACGTGTCAACTAAGGTTTGTTCTAGAAATCAAGTTCTTCCGGGTGTTCCCAGTAGTTGGGGTTGAGGTGCGTGTATTGGTCAGTCATGTCGATCCTCCTTTGTCAGATCGCTCAGAGATTCAATAACAACCCACGGCGCGCCGCCATGCAGACTCATTATGTCAACCCATACACAGCCACCTTCAACCCTGGTCACCGTCCCGACGTGCATTGCGATTCTTTCCCCAAGCACCGAAACATGGGATCGAACTCGGTCCCCGACGCGTATCTGGTCAGTCGTGGGAGGCTCCGGTGCGGGCGGCGTCGACGGCACGCAAGACGTACGCTGCGCAACTCATCGGCGCCGTATCGACCTCGACGTAGTGCTGCCACTCGCGGCAGCCGTCCTCGATCACTTCTCGCTCTGCGGCGCGTTCCGCCTCGCACTGTTCAAGCTCAGCCCGCAGCGCGCGGATCGTGTCCATCATGCGCGGGGCGGCTGCGACGAAATCCATGTCGGAGAGTAGGGCCTTCGTGTAGGGCGGCTTGAGGCCGCACGGCGGCATTGCGACCGTTTCCTCCCATTGATCAACCTTGATCGTTGCAACGTGTCCGTTCAAGTCGTGACCCCACCTCCCCGGCGTTCTCTTCGCATCCAGCGCCTCAAGCTCGTCAATCTGCCGCTGTAGGTCGGTGTTCATTCTGAAGCCCCCGCTAAGCGTTCAGCCGCCGCATGCAGTCTGGCGTTAAACCAGCGCCGCAAAACATATTGCCGCACAATGCTGATTGCGGTGTAAACCAAGCTAATGTTGATGTTCTGGTGCAACGAAGGGTGGAAGTCAAAAAGTGGAAACACCAGCGCATTTGCCACGATGCTGACTGCTAGCCCGATAGCGACATTGAACATCGCCTCGATAAACGATCCTAGCCGTGTCTGTCCCATCACTCCACCCTCCCGCCCGCCGCGCCGATCAGCGCTTTGGACATCGCGATGCAGTCGTCGCGGTTGAGGAAGACGAGGCCGCGCGAGAGCCAAAAAAGGCAGAAATCGTCTCCTGCCCTTGTCCAAGTAAACGACTGGCAGGTATTGGGGGCGGTCAGCGATGCCAAGAAACACTCCGTCCCCGGCGCCGGCGCCACCGTCTCCCCGCGCACGACTTCGACATCGTTGATCGTGACGGTCGGGCGGACTTCGCGGACTTCATAGACGTTGCCGGGGCCGTTGAGCAGAGGCTGTGATCGGTACCACGCACCGCCATCCCATCGCCACTCCATCACCTTCCCCGCGCACACTCCGGTGTACCACGCGATTCCTGCTTCGTTTGCGTTCATTTCGTCACTCCTTTCGCCTGATCTCCAAGCCCATAAATCTCTCGAAGTTGTTTGTTGCTAAACCTTTCCAAAGCCTCTTTCACAAGCGCTTCGTGGAAGGTTGAATAAGCTCCGTGTGGCACTTTGCCCTGCGCCGGGGAGAAAAGAAGAGAATCGAGCCTGAATTTCAAGCTCGCCGGGATGTAGTATTTGACGAGGGTTCGCTCGTCGAGTGCTTTTGGCTTGGACATTAGGGCTCGTCTCCCGAGCGGAGAAATTTCGCAGCGAAAAGAAGGGCTAATTTCACGGCTTTACCTCCCCTTCGTATTTGAGAGAGAAACCCGCGAAGAACGCGCAGCGTGGGCAGGCTGGGATTTCTCGCTGGTATGTATACATCGAGCGAGGCAAAGCACTCGTGCTTTGCGAGGGTTCGAGGGACTGGGTCGGAGTCAGCACGAACCTTCGCAGAGTTTTGTCGAGCCTGTTTTGTTGGAACTCGTAAAGCCCGATAAAGTGGGATGAGACTTCTTGGCAATGCACGCAGCAGTCCTCTTCCTCGACGTAGACGAATTGGAGCGCGTCCCAGGAATTGACCAATTCCCAGTGGGCGATTTCAGCCCGGAGCTTCGCTCGTTCCTTCTCGCTCAGATCTGGGGATTCTTTCGCCAGCCTCTTGCGAGCCTTGGCAATCCGATCTGCCTCGCGTTCGACTGCCATTGCCTCGAAAAGGAGGTCGTCTAGCGAGGGCAAAGCAGGGGGTATTTGAATAACCTTTACTCTGGCTGCGATAGTGGTTTCCATTGTCCTCACCCCTCGTGCTCTTCGAGGCCGAATTCGACCCACTTCGCGTAGTCTTCCTCGGAGATTTCCTGGACTTCCTCTTCCCCATCCTCGGTCTGGAGGACGAGTTGGAACTTGCTCGCGTGGAGCCAGTCGTGTCGAACCCAGGCTGCAATGATGCGGGGGAGTTTCTCTGCGGGGTTGTTAGTGGAGGACATTGGGCTTAGCCTCCAAAGCTTTGCTAGCGTTGCTATTGCAGAGGTTGACGAAATCCGCGAAGTCGCCAATGGCGATCACGATCGATGTTTCGAGGGCGGTGAGACCACTCGCATAGCAATCGTTGATGAGGCTTACGTCCTTTGGTCGGACTTGTCCGAGCGCTTCCCGAACTTCGTGGCAGAAGTCGGCGTAGGATTCGGGTTTCTCTTCGTTAAGCCCTTGGTTTTCGATCATGTGCGCTGCTCCAGTTTTGCCCCGTTATTGGGGTCCAATTATAATGTCATAATTGGACCCAATTGTCAACCAAGATTTGAGGAGATTGACAATGGCTTCTGCGGGCAAAACCGCACAGAAGAAAAACAACCCCCGCGAGAGAGGAGACTGGAGGAACTCCTTCCCGCGAGGGTTGTTGGCACGAGAACCAACACAAACGCTCGTGCCAGACGTTTAAGCCTTACGCCGCGTCCAGACCACTCAACAGCGCATCGGTATCGATCGAGGCAAGCTTTGAGGCCTTCTCGTTCTCGATCCGCTCGATGATCGGCTTGAGTCGCGGCGAGTTGCGCAGAGCGGTCTTTTCCTTCTGGCCGAGTGGCTTGAGGAAGGCCTTGACTTGCTCCGCCGTCTTGCCACCCAGCTCCATGAGAGCGCGGGACAGAACCGAAGTCCCGGCGACGCTCGTGCCACCTTCGCGAGCGATCGACCATTCGCCCTTTTCGAGGCGCTCGATCAGCTCATCCACGCCGAGCACCATGTCGTCGATATCTTCGACACCGGCGGTTTCATCGCCGAGCTTCTGTTCCGCGCCATGGGCGGCGAACTTCAGCAAGAGCGAATCCGGAATGGTGAAGGTCCGAGTGACACCGTTGCGGAAGTCCAGGCGGACCGAAACAGAGCTGTCAGGGTTGACGAAGGACTCCTTGATAAGCTTGCGCTTGCCGACGAAAGTGACGAGGCGACCGTCGGACAGTTCGACGACTTGTTCGGCGCCCTTCTCGGGCTTGGCCTTTGCCACCGGCGTGCTGGCCGCGTGATTTGCGCTGGTATGAGCGTTTGAGTGAGTATGACCATCATTTGCCATGAAAATCTCCATTTGCTTCGAAAAGGCAGGCATTTGCAATTGTGCCTGGGTGCTTGCCGGTGTGCCCAGTTTTGGCCGCATCGTGCGACCGGATTTGCACAATACCGGAGTTCAATGTCATTGTCAACTAAGTTTTCGAGAGTTTGCGATCAACTTTCCATGTCTCGACGAGGATCGTGTAGCCAAACTCTTTGAGGCGTTGGGATTCTCGTTCGGCTTCGGATTCGCTCGCGCAGACGAAATAGCCCTTGCGAATCGGCTCGCAAACCCCGTTTTGGAGTCTTAATTGTCGCTGGAATTTCGCCGCGTAAAGCCCTGTGAAACCTTTCGGCGAGACCGTTTTCCCATCCCCGATGTCTCTCGCCATGTAAAGGTAGGCTTCCGAATTCCCCGCTCGTTCGTCCGGAGCATCGCCTGGAATCCACTCGAGAAAGATCATTTTCCCGGTCTCGCGAACTTTTTGGCGAACGCTCGAACCATACTTCTCATCCCGCGGCATCTTGCAATCCTCGCTTAAAGCTAATCTCATCCTCGAATTCGACTGCCAGTACCCATTCGCCACTTGGCGAGTCGAACTCAACCTTAGTTCTCGACCTCCACTGTGTTTCGATTTCGAAGAGCAGCCCCCCTCCCGTCCCCGGATTTCGGCGAATGGACTGGCGGAATGCTCGCCAACGCCTCGCCTCTCTCATACAGTTCGCCTTCATTCGGCCTCTTGCCAAAACTCCACCTTCGTGAAAGATGAGCATTCGATGGAAAGCGTGAGGGAATGCTTCAGGCTTTTTATTCTTGTCCCACATACCCATGGTGCCGGCTCCTTTGAGGATCGATGATCAAAACCCGAAACGATTTGGCTTTTTTGGTTCGGGTGTGTTTAAGCTCGAATCCAAACCCGAGCTTTCCGATGATTTTTTAAGCCTCTCCATTAACCTCTTCTGCGACTCTTCCATTTCCTTTTCGAGTTTTGTCTTAACACCTTCAATCTCCTCTATATCAACCCCCAATGCCTTAACCATCTCAAGCAAATCCTCATTCGAGTCTTTCCTCGCCACCACAACCACCGTTGGCCCTTCCATATAAACCGTGCAAACCCCCAGCGCTTCAACAAGCTCCAAATCCTCACATTCAACCTTCCCATCTCGAATCCCTCGCACCGAGTTATAAAGCCCAAACCTAACCCTCTGCGCGGCCCTTTCCGAACTCATCGGGACTCTAACCTTGTCAACCCCAGGCCTCGCCGCCTTTTTCCAAATTTCCCAGAAAACCGCTTTTTGTTTGTCAGCCATTTCGTTTGATCCCTTCTTAAAAACCGGCAAAACCTCTTTTTGTCCGTTGCAATAACTACATTGACAATGCGTCCGCGTTGTGCGACAATACAATTGCCGGAATGTTCCGGTATCCTTAAATGTTTTTGGAGCTTACCAATGCAAATCCAGCACGTTTCCCGCGAAGAAAACCTTTTCATCGACATCATCGACGGCAGCCCGAAATTTCGGGGCATCAGCATAACGGTTCAGAATGCCTATTCCAGCGACTACAGCCTTTCTCTGGGTTCCGACGAACAGAATGCTGTGATTTCCGAACTTTTGTGCGCCGAATCGAAAACCACTTTCGATCGTGCCGAATTTGGCGTCTCGTTCATTTACCTTTCGCCGATGCAAATCGCTCATGTTGTCCTCGCTGTTTTAACCGAAGGCTTGAACACGGTTTAACCTGTCGGGTTTGAAAAATCCCTCGATATTTTGGCATTTCAAAGGCCTTGTATCGAGGGATTTTTTGTGCTCGTCGTTTGGTAGTTGGACCTGCCGTGTGCGATCATAATCACAACCACAACCACAACCACAGCCTCATCCCCGGCCCGCGCCAATGCGACCATAATACCACCCATTGCACCGCCCACAACCGCGCAGCGCCAATGAACCACCCAAACTTACGCCATTCGTGCATGTCTTTGCATCCCCACGCCCCCGACCCGTCCCACGCCCCGATTGAATCGGGCTTATCGAGTGCTCGTTGGAATTGCACCCCCGGTGGGTTTTTCTTCGGTCATAGGCTGTTTGTATTGAAAAAAAAAATTATTAAGACAACCCCTATCGATCGACCCATAGAAAAGCCTACCGGGGGTGCAAATCCAATTGATAACCGACCGACCCGAACTCGCGAGGGTCGGGCGAGGACTCCGTAACAGAGCCATTGGCAAATGTGAGACAGGGCGATTCGAGGCGATTCGGCAAAGCCGGCGCCACCCACCCACCCCAAATCGCGGGCAAAGAAAAAGGGCGACCTTTCGGTCGCCCCTTCGAATTGATGCTTTACAGCCCTGCCAGCAAAGCTTCCGTATCCACATCGCCCGCCATATCGCCGCGAACCTTTTCCACATGCTCGGCAATCGGCGATTTCGGTGCCAGCAACGCGCGTTTTTCTGGGCCCTTCAGCCCGTCCACGTACGTGGCGATCTGATCGCGCGTTTTTTGGGGATACGCCATAGCCAGTGCCCGGATCAACACCGAATCATCGCTCGTCCCGCCAATGGCGCGTTCGTTCCAAACACCACGCTTGATCCGTTCCGCCATTGCCAGCACGCGGCGGATTTTCTCTTCGGGATCGACCTTGCCATTATCGCCCGCCGTCACCGCGCCTGCGTCGCCGATTTTCTGTTTAATCCCGTGCACGATGGCAAGGTCACGAATCTCGTTCGGCAAATCGACGGTGCAAATCGTCACCGTCTCCCCACCAGCCCGCACCGTCACTTTTCCCGTCGCTGCATCGGCATCGATTGAAAACACCGAAACACGCTTCATCGGCACAACCTTTTGAGTCGTTTCCATTGTAAAACTCCAGTTTGATTTGATGTAAATGAACGATCTGGGATTTCGCCCAGCCGGCCCGGATTGGACCGTGCGACCATCATGCGCCAAGGCTCCCCGCGTGTCAACATCTCTGTTTTGATCGTCGTCGCCAATTGCATAGGTTTTTTCAATGGCAGCTCTCGAACCCCCGGACGTGTCCGAATCGCCCCGAATCACCCTCAACCCTCAACCCTCAACCCCGGCTCATTCCGTGAGCATAGTTCGCAGACCGATCCGCATTCGCAATTCGACCGACCTTCGACCCGTGAACCGGATTCAATCGGCGAGCCGCCGTCGGATTGTGAACGCTGTTCGCTTGTGCTTGTGCTTGAGAATGGGAACGCGAACGCAAACGCTAATGCCAACGATTCGCATTCAGCCCTCCTGGCCCAGCCGCGACCCCGCCCCGGCTTCTGAGGCAGGCGGGGGTGTGATTGTTGGTGGCTAGGGGTATTATACACTCCCCCGCCACTTCCCTCCCCTCCACCGGTACCAATTACCATATTATAATCGGTCCCAATTAACCAACAAACTCCACCAACCCCTCCCACCGCCCGCGGCAAAGCCATGAGCTTGACTCCCCACCAACAATCTGCGACAATCCCCGCATGGCCGAGATTGCGAAAGTTCGCTACACCCACGACGCGATGATAGACTTCATCATCGCGAATCCGGCTCTTCGGCAGAACGATATTGCGAAGAGCTTTGGGATGAGCGTGGGCTGGATTTCGCAGGTCTTTTCAAGCGACCTCTTTCAGAAGAGGCTCGCGGAGAGGAAGGCTCAGCTCGTCGACCCCACGATCGTGGCCTCGCTCGAGGAGGGTTTCGCCGGAGTCGCCCGGAGGTCGATGCAGGTTGTCATGGAAAAGCTCGACACGAATCCGACGATGGACTCGGCCTTGCAGGCAATGGCTATTTCCTCGAAGGCTCTTGGCTACGGCGCACGAGGCACCGGGGCAGGCGCTCAGGTCAGCGTCCAGAACAACGTCGTCGTTATGGTTCCGCAGAAATCTGCGAACTCCGAAGAATGGGAAGGGTGCTACGGCGCAGCCCCGGCACCCCTCGGCCCGATCATTCAAGGAAACTAATCCCCAATGCCACTCCGTTCGAGCTTGATGTCAGTCGGAGTCGCAGCCGCGGCGGCCGCGCAAATATGCGGGGACGGCCCGCAAGGACTCTCGGCAGCGGGTTCGGGGCAGAGCGACGCGCTCCTCCTCAAAGACTCCCTCAACGTCATCAAGACTTCGACGACAGGCCAGGGAGTTCGGCTTTTGCAAGGCCTAAACCCGGGCGAATCCCAGGACGTTGTAAACATCTCCGGGAACTCGATACTGGTCTACCCTCCGGTAGGAGGCTCGATCAATGGCGGCGCGCAAAACGTCGGCGTAACACTCCCGAATAACAGCTATACGACCTTAAAAGCTGGCTCGATCTTCGGAGATTTCTACTCCATCGCTTCGACCTCCGCCCCGAGTTCGAGCGAGCCGACGCAAGTCCTTCTCCAACTCGAACAAATCGGCGGTCTTACCAGCGCTACACTGACCCTTAACCAGGGTCTTCTCTACGCTGGCGGCCCGACAATCCTGACGCTCGACGGCGGTGTTCAGTTCACCTCCGACTACACCGTCAATTCAACTCAGGTCACGCTCGGCGCCGGGATAATCCCCTCGCGCTACGAGCGCGCCCAACTTCTCGGAATAGGTTCTTCATAATCGTGAAAAAGCTCTTTGCACTTCTCTCGCTTTTACTCCCACTTGTCGCCACCGCCGGAACTACGACAAGCGGCCAGGATATCCGGGATAATTCAACCCCGCTTTCGAAGGCTATTGGCGGCGTCGGATTAACTTCTGGCCTTATCAAGGCTGGGCCTGCTGGCGGAATTTCTGGCGCGGTTGCCGGGACAGACTATGCGCCGGCCACCAACGGTACCAACGGCCAAGCCCTGACCAGCAACAGCGGGGGCGGATTCGGCACGCCTCTTACGCTGGGGTCGCTGGCGACGCTGAGCTCGCTTAGCGGGCTGGATGCGAGTTCAGCAACCGTCATACCGTCCGCTGCTCCGTCCTCAATCACGCTGGCAGCTCAAGCCGCGCAGCAGGGCGTGCTGCTCGACGCGTTTTTTGTTTCAGGCGACTCGGACTACACGGCTGCGCTGACCCGAGCGATGACGGCGTGCGTGCCGATTTTGCTGGGGCCAAAGACCTACTCGGTCCATGACTTCGCGAGCGGCACTTCATGCGCGAACTTCATCTTAAAAGGCGTGCCGGGCGCCAGCATCATTCAGCGCGGTTCGGCTTCTGGAACCGCTTTCTTTCGTATCCAGTCCGCGACGGTCTATATCGACGGCGTGACATTCGACGCGAACAAAGCGAGCGTGACCGCCAACCAGTGGGGGGTATGGATCAATCAGGGCGGCCAGACCGTCAAGATTATCAATTCCGCTTTCAAGAACAACAGCGGCTCGCTAGGTAGTTGCTTAGCTCTGGTCAGCACCGGCCCTGCTGCCGGCGGCTGGTTCGACATCGAGAATAACGAAATCACCGGCTGCACGTTCAATCCTTTGCAGCTGGGCTCAGTCGCCAACGGGACGGCGGCGAACAACTATATCCACGACAACTCTACCACCGGCATGTTTGTCAACGCCTACGGTACAGTGTCGAGCACGAACTATTCGACGAATATCGTCGTCCGTGACAACTATTTCTACAATAACTCAGGTTTCGGCGTGACCGTCGGCGGCTGGGGGCCACCGTACGATTTCACAACTAATCCGCGCGCCACTTACGTAACCGTAGATGGTAATCGCTTTGTAGACAATTCGAACTACGGGCTCGCGCTCCAGGGGCAGTTCCTCTATGCGCGACACAATACCTTTACAACCATCAACGTGACGCCGACGGGAGGTATTGACTGCAACGGTAATGACCTTTTCATTCTCGGTAACACAATCAATCTGCCAGGTTCGTCATTTGGTATCGACTGTGGTGGCTCAGCACGGGCCGACATCCGCAGCAATCGAGTGACAATGAACCAAGGCACCGACATCGACACCGGCGGCACGCTCAACTCCGTTGTTGAGCAGAACACTATGAATCTTTCCGGCACGGCTCAGGGCGTCTACGTGCTGAATGTCGAGGGAGACGGCAGTGGAAACTACTTCCCGCAGGTGACGAGCGGTCTGTCGATCCGGTTCAATACACTCTTGATGAGCGGCGCTAGCGCGCACGGGGTGTTGATCGCCGACAATGCGGGGGGCTTGCCGGGTTCGGTCGCCACGCTTGTCCAAGAAAATGACTTCATCACATCCGGAGGCGCGGCAGGACTCTATGCGATTGTGCATTACGCACTCGGCTCTGCTATCACCGTGAGCGGCAACCGCCTTAACGGCTCTAGCAACATTTTCGTAGACCCGAATGGCAGCAACGACCTGGTGTTTGATCAGGTTTATGATGAGATTACCGGAACTTCCTCAACGGGTACGGTACGCAGCGTCGTAACATCCTTGATTAACAATTACGGCAGCGGCTCTATCGCCCCTGTTGTTACTGCCGTATATCCGACATCAGGAGGCTCAGGATATACGGCGGCTACCACCGTCTCTGTAACCTGCACGAGCGGCAGTGGCTACGTGGGTGTGGCTGAAATTGTCGGCGGTGCGATCATCGGCGTGAAAACGACGACAAACCAAACTGGCTGCACCGGTGCGGCAACAGCGACAGCGACTGATACTGGAGGCGGCACCGGAGCCGTACTGGCTGTCGTGCAGGGCGCTTATCTTCCGCAGTACAAAAAGATTCGCTGGAACGCAAAGGGGAACTTGCTGCAAAACAGCGGCGGCTACATCGGTATTAATAATGCGGGCACAAACCTTCAAGTAACCGCCGGCATTACTGACTTGGAGGCCGGGCAGGCAGGTACTTACTGGAATATTTTCCGGTCAACTCCCGCGTTGCGAATCGCTAGCAAAACGACCAGCTATAGCTTACTCGCCAATGACATTGGTACACACTTCAATAACGGCGGCGCTAGCGCTGAAGTTGATTTCACGCTGCCGACTGCTGCTGTCGGCTTGAATTACTGTATCGAGAC
>Ga0116226_10000634_pt1 | contig 30042 bp, 24 predicted proteins | sample S1TSphfallax_FD_89692 | JGI IMG/M metagenome (GOLD analysis project Ga0116226, IMG submission 89692) | Host-associated microbial communities from peat moss isolated from Minnesota, USA - S1T2_Fa - Sphagnum fallax MG | ecosystem: Host-associated > Plants > Peat moss > Unclassified | place: USA...
CTGCCGCCTGAGAAGCAATCCCGCTATCGCGAGGTTGCACAGCGTCTGGCACAGCTCGGCACCAAATTCGCCGAAAACGTCCTCGATGCCGGCCGTGCCTACACGCGTCATGTCACCAACGGCGCCGTGCTCGCCGGTTTACCCCCCAATACCATTGACCGCGCCGCCGCCGACGCCCGCGAAGCCAACCAGCCCGGCTGGCTGTTCAAGCTCGATCAGCCCACCTACGTCACCATCATGGCCAGTGCGGAGAACGAGCAGCTGCGCCGGGATATCTATGAGGCTTGGATCACGCGCGCCTCGGACTTGGGTCCGAGCGCCGGCCTCTTCGACAATCAGGCGATCATCGCGGAGATCCTGCCGCTGCGCCATGAACTCGCCCAGCTGCTGGGGTTCAACAACTATGCCGAATACGCGCTGGCGACCCGCATGGCAAAGAGCAGCAAGCAGGTGCTCGGGTTTCTGGACGACCTCGCCCGGCGCTGCATGCCCGCGGCGCGCCAGGAGTATTCCGATTTGGAAGAGTTTGCGGGCCGCAAACTCAATGCCTGGGACATGGCCTACTACGGCGAACGCCTGCAGGAGAGCCGCTTCAAGGTGTCGCAGGAGGCGTTGCGGCCGTATTTCCCGCTGCCGAAGGTGCTGCAGGGATTGTTCGCGCTGGTACAGCGGCTGTACGGCGTCGGCGTGCGCGAACGCGCCGAGGTGAGCGTCTGGCACCCCAGCGTGCGCTTCTACGATCTGCTGGACGCCGACGGCCGCGTGTTCGCAGGCTTCTTCCTGGATCCCTATTCGCGCGGCGAGAAACGCAGCGGCGCATGGATGGACGAGTGCGTCATTGCGAAAACCCTGCCGTCGGGCACCGCAATCCCGGTGGCACAGCTGGTTTGCAATTTCACCGCGCCGGTCGGCGCGGCACCGTCGCTGCTCACGCATGATGAGGTAACGACCCTCTTCCATGAGTTCGGACACGGACTGCATCACATGCTGACCCGCGTCGCCTATCCCAGTATCGCGGGCATCAACGGCGTGTCATGGGATGCGGTGGAACTGCCAAGCCAGTTCATGGAGAATTTCGTGTGGCGCGCGGAAGTTCTGCCCCTGATCAGCGCTCACGTCGACAGCGGCGAACCGCTGCCGGTGGACATGCTGCAACGACTGCTCGGCACGCGCACTTTCAACGCTGCGCTCGATACGCTGCGCCAGATAGAGCTGGCCAGTTTCGATTTCGAGCTGCATGCGAATTTCGATCCCGCCATCGGCGCGCAGGTCGCCGAAACGCTCGGCAGAGTGCGCCAGCGCGTCGCGGTTGTCCCTCCGGCACCGTTCAATCGCATGCCATCGAGTTTCGCGCACATTTTTGCCGGTGGTTACGCAGCGGGCTACTACAGCTACAAATGGGCCGAGGTGCTTGCAGCCGATGCCTTCGAAGCGTTCGAGGAGGCCGGCGTGTTCGACGGCGCCACGGCTGCGCGCTTTCGCGAGTCCATCTTGGCGCGCGGCGGCAGCATCGACGCGATGGACGCCTTCGTGCGTTTTCGCGGGCGGCAGCCCGATGTACGCCCGCTGCTGAAACAGACCGGAATCGCCGCGTGACGCGCGCGGCCGGTCTGCTGTTGGCGACGACAGCAGTTCAGGCCTTGGCAGCGAGCGGAATGCCGGCAAACGCCGTGCCGGCCACCGGTATGCCGGCCACCGCATACGTCAGCGATGAACTGGTACTCGGCGTCTATTCCGAGGAGAACAGCCAGGGTCAGCGATTGGCGACGCTGCACTCGGGCGCAACGCTCGAAACGCTCGGCGTCAGCGGCGAATTCACGCAGGTAAGGCTGCCGGACGGCACCACGGGTTGGGTGAAGTCCAGCTACCTCACCACCAAGGAACCCGCGGTGGTGAGAGTCAAGCAACTGGAGGAGGAATTGGATCGCACGCGCGCGACCACGCCGGCGCTCGCTGAAGCCGCTGCGCGCAACGAGGTGCTGCAGCTCAAACGTGAACTCGACGAGGCACGCGCTGCCGAGCGCAGCGCGCCCGTCGCGCAAGGGGCAAACACCATCGTTTCGAGCAAGCCGGCGACGCGCTCCGCGACGCCGTCTATTTCCGCATGGCTCGCCGGCGGCGGCGTGCTCATGGGGCTTGTAGGAGGATTCTGGCTCGGATATGCGACTTTGGCGCGGCGAGTGCGAGCCCGTTTCGGCGGTCTCCGGGTCTATTGAGCTCGTCGACTTTACTTAATGGTTGACGAGTCGCGCAAACGCGGGAATCGCGCATGGCGCGGCCTCGCTTAACAGCATAGTATTCATGGATGTATGACCTGCGCCGTAACGATTACGACGTTACCAATTCAGTCCAGGTAAGTTCCACTGCGGCCGTGACGGTTGCGGTGCGCGAATTGTTTGCCGCCACGTGGCCCGGCGAATCCTTCGATAAGCTCGCCGTCGCGTTCGAGGACTTCGACAAACTTTTCACCGGCCGCATGCCGGGATATCACGCTGTCGACACCATTTATCATGATCGTCAGCATTCGCTCGACATGACGTTGGCGGCTGCGCGAATGATGGTTGGCTATGAGCGCAGCGTGGAACCGCGAATGCGCTTCGGCGCCGAGCGCGTGGCCATGGCGTTGGTGACCTCGTTGCTGCACGACTCAGGGTACATCCGCGAGTTCGGCGACGTAGAGCATCGCAACGGCGCCGAATACACGCTGTACCACGTCACGCGCAGCGCGCGTTATCTGGCCCGTTATCTACCGACGATAGGCATGGAAGAATGGGTGCCGACTGCGACCCGCGTCGTGCATTTCACCGGCTATGAAGTCAAGCCGAATCAGATTCACCTGCTCGATCCGCGCGATCGCAAGCTGGGTCACCTGCTCGGCACCGCGGACTTGATCGCGCAAATGGCAGATCGCTGCTACCTCGAAAAGTGCCGTGACCGCCTTTACCCGGAATTCGTTCTCGGCGGAATTGCCGCCGCCCCGGCGACCGACGGTACACTGCAAGTGCGTTATAGTTCCGGGGTCGATCTGCTGCGCCAGACGCCGGACTTCGTGCGCGAAACCCGCGTCGCTCGTCTCGAGCGCGAGTTCGAGCACGCGTACCGGTACGTGGAGCCGCTGTTCGAGGGCCGCAATCCCTACCTCGAGGCCATCGACCGCAACCTGGTTTATTTGCATCGCGTATTGCGGACCGAACGCTGGCCGCTGTTACGGCGCAGTCCGCCGCTGTTCACCTCGGACGAATCCCCCATCGGCCAGGTGCGTGGCTTGATGCTGAACCGACTGAAGGCTCTATGGGCTTGAGCCGGACGGGATAGGCAACCGCGAGACAACGGAAAGGCGGCAGTTGTCTCGCGGCTGCCTATCCCGCCCGACTGAAGACCGGGCCTGTCAAAAAACGGTTCGGTTTTAGGGCTGGTCGATGCGCATGACGTAGCGGTCGTGGAGCTCGTCCAGCCGCTCTAGCACCAATTCTTTCCCGGCAAGCGGAGCGGCCTCGAGCGCCGTACGCAAGATTTGGATGGTCAGTTTGCGCCGGGCGTTTTCTGCGACGGGTGCAAAACTATAGTGCCAGGGTTCCGGTTGCACGCCGCAGCGCACTCCCCGGTAAGGCCGAAAGAAACCGTAGCGCGCCGCGTTTTCCTCCAACCAACACGCCAACGCGGCGAACGGGCCACCCGCCTCGAATTCCTCGCGGGTTAGTTGCACTTGGTAGCCCGGTGCAATGGCACTGCGGTCGATCAGGTCGACATCCGTCCCCCAGTGGTGGCGGCTGGCACCGGGCAGCGCTGACCAGAGCAAAATGAAATCGACACGCTCGGCGGGCGTCAACTCGGCCGCATCGATCGGCCTGCCGTCGGCATCGTTCATGGGTCTCGTGCCCTCGAATTTGCCGTTCCAAATCGTGAGCTGGCGCTGGAAATCGCGAAAACTGCTCTGGACGGCCAGGTCCATACCCTCCGCCGCGGCTGCGCGCCGCAGCGCCAAGAACGCAGTGCTGACGTGGAGGTGCAGCAGGTAAGAGGGGTCCTTCGATTCGACGATGTGGGTTCGCGCTTGTCCGGTGAGCTCCTGCGGGTTCACGGAGGCGTGTCCTTGGCGGAGGCGAACTGGGCGACCTGGTCCAGAACCTGCGCGAATATCGCCACCTCCTGGGCGCCGGAAATCGTGTATTGACCATCGAAGATGAAACTGGGGACACCGGTGATGCCCAGTACCGTCGCGTGGCGTTCCGCGGCGACCACGCCGTCCTGGCCCGAGCGAATGATGAGCGCGTGGCGTGCTTCTGATTCCGGCAGGCCGCACTCGGCACCGAGGCGGACCAGTTCCTCGATATCCCCGATGTTGATGCCTTCCTCGAAGTAAGCCTGCATGATCCGGTCCTTGACCACGCTCTGTTTGCCGAATCGGCCGGCGAAGGCCAGGAGTAGATGGGACCAGCGGGTATTGGGTATGCGCTGGATCAGATCGAATCGGAATTGGATGCCGCTCGCCGCCCCCAGCTTGAGCAGCTCCGCATCGCTTTGCGACGCGCGTTCCGCGCTGACGCCGCGCAGAGCCAGGTAAGCGCCGCGCGACAGTCCGTCCACGGGCAGCTCGGGATTGAGCTCGAACGGGCGCCAACGTACCTGAATGTCATATTGCGGGCGTGAAGCCACCGCCAGCTCCAAGCGCCGTTTTCCCAGGAAACACCACGGGCATACCGTGTCGGAATAAACATCAACTCGCATGGCGCATTGTAACCTCGCCCCTTATGGCGTTTGGCACGAACGGGTATAGTTCTGGGGCTGAACGGCGGGAATCTGAATGGCGCGGAGCCTGACTACAAAATATCTGACGATTGCGCTCGCGATGAGCGCCGTTTTGGCCGTGTTGCTCGGCGGCTTCGCCTATTACGAGCACCGGGTCAACACGGCGGACGCCAATCAGCTGACTTACGCGACCGTGGCGCAAAGTCTCGAGGCGGACCTGGAACAGCGCGCCAGCAGCCTGAGTAAAATCACCTCATCCTCGCTCGCGCCCGCGCTCGCCGCCGGCAACACCGTCGCCATCGCGGCGATCGCCGAGAAGCTGCTCGATGAACGCGACATTGCGCGGGTTGCCGTTCTGGACGCACACGACATGGTGGTCTTCAGCGGGGGAAATTCCGCCGATCAACCCACCGCCGACGGACCGTTCTTCCTGCAGACCATCGTGCGCTCGAATCTCGGCCAGCCCAGCGCGCCGAAAGTCGGCAGCCTGCAGATCTCCATGAGCCGGGCGCAGATGCAGGCGACGCTGCAGAGCATCCGCGCGCAGCTGCTCAACAAGCAAGGCGTTCAGGGCAAACGCATCCGCGGGGCTTTTGCCTTCATCATCGTGCCGCTGTTGATCCTGGGCTTTGGCGGGGCGTTGTTCCTCGCCCGCCAGCTCTCCTCCCCGATTGCCGCCCTGGTGAAAAGCGCGGATCAGATCGGCGATGGCGACTACACACGTCCGCTTGCGGTGGTACGCCGCGACGAACTCGGCGACCTGCAGTTCGCGCTCGAACGCATGCGCCAGAATTTGAACGAAACCACCATCACCAAGAATTACTTGAACACGGTGCTGAACAGCCTGAGCGACGCCGTGCTGGTCACGGCACCCAACGGCACCGTGAAGAGCTGCAATCAAGCCGCTCAAGGGTTGCTCGGTTATTCGGAAGCGGAGTTGATCGGCAAGCATCTGACGAGCTTCATCGACGAGGCGCACCGCAACGCGTTCGATCCGTCACACGATGCGCCGGAGGCGCGCGAGACGGTGCTGCGCACCGCCGCGGGCCAGACGATTCCGGTTTCGATGGCGAGCTCCGCGATCAGCACCGAAGATCCTCAGTTCCAAGGCAGCATCTACGTCGCCCGCAACATCACCGAACGCAAGCGAGCCGAACGGCGCATCCGCTACCTGGCGCGTTACGACACGCTCACCAAGATGCCGAACCGCATGCAATTCCAGCATCTGCTGCAGCAAGCGATCGCGCGCGCCAGACGCAACCAGCGTTCGCTGGCACTGCTGTATCTGGACCTCGACCGATTCAAGGAGGTCAATGACACCTTCGGCCACGCCGCCGGCGATCGCACCCTCGAAATATTGAGTGAACGGCTGACGCGCAACTTGAACAAGGATGCGGTCATAGGCCGGCTCGCGGGCGACGAGTTTGCCATGTTCATCGACGACCTGCCGTTGGATTCCGACAACCGCGCCGCCTTGAGCGCCTTGGCGCGCACGCTGCTCGACGAAATCAGCCGTACCTTCTACGTCAACCAGCAAGAGGTCTACCTCACCGCCAGCTCCGGCGTTGCCATCTGTCCGTTCGACGCGGAAAACGTCATCGATTTGATCCGCAATGCCGACGCTGCCATGTACCACTCGAAGCAGAACGGTGGTAACTCCTGCGCCTTCTACGTTCCCGAGATGAATGCCGCGGCGGTCGAGCGCCTCATGCTGAAGAGCAAGCTGCGCCGCGCGATGGAGCGCGATGAGCTGGTGATCCTCTATCAATCCAAGGTCGACCTGCGCACCGGACGTGTGGTCGGCGCGGAGGCACTGTTGCGTTGGCGACTACCCGGGCATGGCGACATCTCACCCTCGCAGTTCATCCCTCTCGCGGAGGAGACCAGCCTGATTTCCGACATCGGCGAGTGGGTCTTGAACCGCGTCTGCGCCGACTACCGCGAGTTTCAGAAAATCGTGGCCGAACCGGGCCGAATAGCCGTGAATTTGTCGCTGCGCCAGCTGAAGCAGTCGAGTTTCATTTCGCGTTGCCGCAGCATATTCCGCAAGAACGAGGTGTCCCCGACCTGCTTCGAACTCGAGGTGACCGAGACGACCTTGATGACGGATCCGAAGCGCACCATCGGCCTGCTGAACGAGTTGTACGCCATGGGGCTGACCCTGGCGATCGACGACTTCGGCACCGGCTATTCCTCGTTGTCCGCCTTGCAGCAGTTTCCGATCGGCACGTTGAAAATCGATCAGTCCTTCGTCCGGGATGTCGCCGTCGACTCCAACGATGCCGCCATCGTGCGAACCATCATCGACATGGGAAGGAGCTTGGAGCTCGAGGTCATCGCCGAGGGTGTCGAGGACTCCGAGCAGCTCGAATTCCTGCGCAATCATGGCTGCTACTTCGCGCAAGGTCGGCTGTTCGGCGAGCCCATGGACGCGGGCAAACTGATCGCATTGCTGGCCGCCCAGGATGGCGCCGCCGGGCACCACAGCACGCTGTGCGCTGCGCCGCTGCTGCGCTCGGTTCGCTTGTCCTCCTAGAACCTCCGGGTTCCGGATGCTGTCGGCTCGGGATCTCACTTTGCGGCGCGGGCCGCAACCGCTCTTCGAGCAGGTCAACTTCACCATCTATCGCGGCGACAAGGTGGGCATTACCGGCGCCAACGGTACGGGCAAGTCGAGCTTGTTCGCCGCCGTGCTCGGCGAACTGACACCCGACCGTGGTGACATCGATCTGCCTGCGGGCCTCAAAGTTGCGCACGTGGAGCAGGAAATCGCCGCCGATTCGCGCGCTGCCGTGGAATTCGTGCTCGACGGCGATGCGCAGCTGCGCGCGGTGCAGGCCTCGATTGCGGCCGCGGAACAACGCGATGAACCGCTGCAACTCGCCGAGCTGTATGCCTCGCTCGAGGCCATCGACGGTTACCGCGCCAGGGCACGTGCGGCAGCCATCATGCACGGCTTGGGTTTCAAGTCTGCGCAACTCGAGCGGCCGGTGGCCGAATTCTCCGGCGGCTGGCGCGTGCGGCTGGCGATGGCGCGGGCCTTGAGCTCACGGGCTGACCTGTTGCTGCTCGACGAGCCGACCAATCACCTGGACCTGGATGCCATACTCTGGCTGGAGGAATGGCTGCATGGCTTCGGCGGCACCTTGCTGATGATCTCGCATGACCGCGAGTTTCTCGACGCCATCATCGACCGCGTGCTGCACATCGAGAATCGCGCCATCACCGCCTACTCGGGCAACTACTCGCAATTCGAACAGAAGCGCACCCAGGAGCTGGCGTTGCAGTCGGTGCTGCATGCCCGCCAGACGCGACGTATCGCTGAGATAACCTCGTTCGTGAACCGCTTCCGCGCCAGCGCCACCAAATCACGCCAGGCGCAAAGCCGATTGAAGATGCTCGAGCGCATGGAGCGCATCGTGCCGGCGCACGTCGACAGCCCGTTCGATTTCGCGTTTGCAGCGCCGCTCAAGACGCCGCGGCCGTTGCTGACCTTGGAAGGTGCCGCCTGCGGCTACGGCGGCAGGCAGATCGTCGCACCCGTCGACGCCACGGTGAGTCCGCAGGATCGCATCGCGTTGCTGGGACCGAACGGCGCGGGCAAGTCCACGCTCACGAAGCTGCTGGCGGGCGAGATCGCACCGCTCGCCGGCAAACGCATCGCAGCCGCCGATTTGAGCGTGGGCTATTTCGCCCAGCAGCAGCTCGAGCAGTTGCGCATCGATTGCGACGCCTTCTGGCACCTGCGCAACTTGGGCGGCCCCGACTACGCAGCGGGCGACGAGGAGAAAATTCGCGGCCATCTGGGCCGGTTCGGCTTCGCAGGCGATCGCGCCTTCGAACCCGTGGGCAGCTTCTCCGGCGGCGAAAAAGCACGCCTGACGCTGGCCCTGCTGGTCGCGCGCAGGCCCAATCTGTTGTTGCTGGACGAGCCCACCAATCACCTCGACATCGACATGCGTCACGCGCTCACCGTCGCGTTGCAGAGCTTTGAAGGCGGTTTGGTGGTCGTGTCGCACGACCGCCATCTGCTCAAGTCGGTGGCCGACACGCTGTGGCTCGTGGCCGACGGCAAGGCGAACCCCTTCGAGGGCGATCTCGACGATTATCAGAAGTGGCTGCAGTCGCGCGCGAAGGCACCGCGGGAATCGCGGGAATCGCGCCCATCGCAGCCGGCCAAGGCGCCACGCACGCGTGACCCCGCCGCAAAATTGCGCAAGCAGCTCGAGCAAGTTGAACAGCGCCTCGAGCAGCTCGCCGCCGAGCGGCGATTTCTGGAGGCACAGGAATCGGCAGCCGAGGATCCGAGCCTCGCCCGGCGCCGCGCCAATCTGATCCGCGATGCGGCCGTGCTCGAAGAGCAGTGGATGCAAATCGGCACGGCGCTCGAGGACGCGGAGAACTGACGAGCAATCACCTCGACCTAGACAGGTCTTGGGCGCCTCACCGAGCCACGCCTCATCGAGCTCCTACCCGCAGGGCTCGATCGGCTTGAACTCCACGCGGCGGTCGAGCATGTCGCTCGCGTCATCGCGGCCGGTACCGATGAGATTCTCACGCGACCCCACGCCGAAGGCGACGGTCCGCTTCTTCAGCGACGGCTCATCGCCCTCCAATCGCGACTGGACGTATTCGGCGCGCAACAGCGAGAGGCTGTCGTTCATGGCAGCGGGTCCGGTTGGACTGGTATGTCCCACGACCTGCAGGCAGGTCTTGGTGGAGACGGCGTGATTGGCGATCTGCTGCAGCCACGAGTCGTAGTTGGCGCTGAATGCAGTGTCACCGGCAAAGCGCACCGAACCCGGGCGGAACAGTATTTTCACCGCAAGCCGTTTGGTGCGAATGCCGTAATCCACCAGATCGCCGAAGGCGGCGGCGGCCTGGGTGGTGCGACCCAGCTTGCCCAAGCTCAAGTAGATGCCGTTGTAAACCCGCAGCTGATCGCCGGCCGGCGTCTTCCGCGCCGTGGTAAAGAGGTCGAGAGCTTCGGCATAGCGGCCTTCGTCATAGGCCTCACTGGCCTCGGCGACCAGCGCTGCGGCCAGCAATCCTTCGAAATATTCCGGTTTGATCGGATCGCCGACCTTGCTTGCCTGACAGGTGGCGATATAAGCCTTGACGCTGGGATCCTCGGTCCACACCGGGCTGTCCGCGAATACCGCCGTGGGAGTCGAGTCCGCCTCGACGATCGGCACACGCACCACCTGCTTGGCAATGACCTTGCCGGTTTTCAGATCGCCCATGACCAGGCAGAAGCGAAAATATTCGCGCTCGCCGCCGCTGGTTTGCATCTTGGCAGTCACCGGCGTGAACGTACCCACCATGATGCGCGGCTCGCGTCGCAACGCGTCGGGATCCAGAGGCCGCACGGCGTACTGCGGAAACTCGTTCTTTGCCATCGCCAGGATGCGATCTTGAATACTGCGTGTGGCTTTGGATTGGTAGCCTGTCATCCCGTCGATCAAGGGGTCGATGACGACGGTGGCCGGCGTCCCATCCGGCGACGGCGCATTGTGCAACACGGCGTGTGCGGCGAAATCGACCGCTTCAGCGAAAGGCATCACCGGCGGTAGAGGTGGCGGGGTTGGCGCGGGCGGCGGGGAAGAGGGCGCAGCGGCAGCGGGAGGCGCAGCAGCCGGCGCGGCTACCGGCGGCGTCGGTGCGGAAGGCGCGGGGGCGCTCGTCGGCTCGGCGGCGCCTTGCACCGCGGGCTCATCGACAACCGGCGTCTGCTTACATCCTGCTGCGGCGATAACGAGCGCCGCGACTGCCAAGACGTTGCGCAGCATATCGACTACACCATGATCAATTGCATTTTTCTTTGACATAAGCCCGGTCCTGATCATTGAGAACATCCCCCAGCTGTGCGCGCTCGATTATCGACTGGCAGCGCCTAGTTTGCTCGGAATTTAAAGTCACCGGGCGGTTCGCCGGGGCACCCGTCGTGCCGGCACTCGACGCTGTCGTGGCCGCCGGTGTCATTGTCCCTGCCGCAGTCGGCGTTGATGAAGCTGGGACCGCAGGGTAAGTGTCTCTGCCGTTGTGCTGCCCTGCCTGCGCCGCCGCCGACGGAGCGGCGGCACTTTGCAACAGCTTCATTCGGTTTGCGGCCAGCTGCGCAAACTCACCTTGCGGGTAACGATCGAGATACGCGCGGAATTCAGCTGCGGACCGGCTGTTCTTGATGGATTCCCAAAACTCCAATTCCATCTGGCGCGGATCCACGCCCGCGACCGCCGCCGGGACAGCCTGCGTGTGAAAATAAAAATCTCCCTGCACCGAGGCCTCGGACCACGGCGTCTGGGCATTACGCGTATCGGCTCTGACGCCGGTAATGACCTTCTTGAACATCTGTTCCAGGGGCACATTGGGTTGCGACATGGCCTTGAGCAGCTCTGCGGTAAAGACTCCGTTGGCGCCATTGTTGCCATCCTCGGCGGTCTGACCGGGCGCCGCCGCATATGCGATGAAGGTGCCGCTGGGCGCATCGATGCGCGCCAGTCCCCGCGCGACGCTGCGAGTTCTGCGCAAGGGGTTGTCACGGCAGGCATCGAGAATCACGATGTTCATTTCGTTTTGCGCCGCCTGCATGGCGTGCAGCACGCGGTTTACGTCGAAAGCGTTGGCCTCCAGATCGGCGGTGGTCTCGATCTCGGCGTCCACCGGAATCAGATAGTTGGCGCCGTCCGATTGCACGCCGTGCCCGGCGTAATAGAAAAGACCCACGGAATGGGGATCGCGGATGATCTTCGCAGAAAATTCGTCCACCGCCCGATAGAAATCCAGGCGCTTGGCGTTCAGCCTGACGATGGTTTGGAAGCCCGCGTCCTGCAACGCACGTTGCATGGCGCCGGCATCATTGGCGGGATTCGCCAGCTTGAGATTGGCATTTGCATAGTTGCTGTTGCCGATGATGAGCGCGACGCGGGTCTCGGCGGACGCGGTGCAGGCATAGAGAAGCAACGCCAACAAAATCCACGAGGTCGAGCGGCACTGCCTATCCGTTGAGAGTGCTGTGAAATTCGGCATCGCCGGCGAGTGTGATGCAAACGCGGCTGCCTATCAACCGAGCCTCGGTGCAACCGAGCCTAAGTGCGGTCAAGCATCTATTGAGGCGAACTCGTTTCGGACGCCAGGGCCGCCGAGCAACCGGCGGCCAGCTGCAGCAGCGCCTGGTCGGCGGCGCCTTCGTAGGCCGCCACGATGGCGCCCATCCGATTCTCCGTGGCCGGCTGGCGGGCATCGGCTTCGAAACGCGCGATGACGCGTCTCTCGCCCGAACTGCCGATGCGCGCCAGGAGGTGCACATGCACGGTCGGCGGACTGCCGCCCGGATTGCCACCAGGGCGAGCAACGGTATATTCGGCCTGAAAATCCGTCACGTCGATCTCGAGCCAATAGGCACTGGCGAAGGCAGTCGCGTCGGCGCTGACATTGCGCAGTCCCGCGCGTGACTGAAAGAAACTCACCGCCAAACCTTGGATGACTTCGTCAAGAGGCGCGCTCCAGCGCGCGTCCGCGAAATAATCCAGGCGCCGGTCCGGGTACAAAGCGGCAATGCGATCGGTATCCAATCCGGCGCGCACGAGCGGCCTGAGAACCGCCAGATTCGCCATGAGCTCAGTGCCCGACGTCGCGGCGACCCCGGTCACAGTAACGGGATCAGCCGTGGCCGCCGCGGCAGGGGCCGCCCGTGCTGCCGAAAGCAAGTACAGGGTGGGTGGCGCCACCTGGGTCTTGAACAGGGATCCCGCACAGCCGCCCAAGATCAAGGCCGGAGCCAAGAGCCGGAACAGGCGATTGCGTGTGGGCGAATCGCCCTTCACGGCGGCACCTCGACGCCGCGATAGTTGGATTCGTAGATCAGCTGCGATGGATTCGCCTTGAGGCTGCGGGACAGATCCCGGAAATCGCGGGCTGCCTGCCGGCTCTCGCGCAGCAGCTGCTCGAACTCCGGCAGGCTTTGGCGCGTGAACCGCGACAGTCCCGGTTCATTGTCGAGCACGAAGCGGTCGAGCCGTTCCGAGGTCTTCTGCAGCGTTGCTGCAACCTGGTGCATGTCTGCGGCCGCGGCAGCGATATCCGGTGCGGCGTGCTGCACGACGCCGTGCACATCGGCCGCGACGCCCTGCACCTCCTGTGTGGCCTTGCGCACATCCGCCACCAACGATTGCAGGTCGCGCACGGTGTCGGGCAGGCGATCGCTGGCCTTGCGCGCATTGTCCAGCGTGGCGCTGAAGGCGCGCACGTTGTCGTCGCTGAACACGCGGTTGAATCGGTCGACGAGTTCGACCATACGGGTCGCCAGCGCCGGCAGCGTGCTCAGCAAGACATCGATGTTGGACCGGCCGGACCCGATGACCGGAAAGCGGTGTCCCTGTGGCAGCGGCCCCGTCGATGTCGCCTTCGGATCCTCCTCCAGATCGATGAACAGCAGGCCGGTGACGCCTTGCAGACTCAAGGTTGCCTGTGTGCCGGCATCGAGCGGCGCGGTGTTATCCACATCCGCGATGACCTGCACGCGTTTACGCTGCTGCGGATCGAGCGCGATGCTGTCGACCTTACCGACGTCGACGCCGAGGTAGCGCACCGGACTGCCCGCCGACAGCCCGCCGACCGAGCCGTCGAAGTAGATCTCGTAGCGCAGGTAGGTCCGCTTGTCCTCCTGGCCGCTGTACCAAAACACGAACGACACCGCCATCGCGACCACCAACAGCACGAAGGCGCCGACAGCGACGTAATTGGCATCCCTATCCACCTGCTACCGCCACTCCCTGTGCTGCTGCTGTGACCTCACTCGCTGCGACTCCCTGCGCTTCCGCCGCGCGCGCCCGCGGCCCGTGGAAATACGCGCGAATCCAAGGGTGCGGATTTTGCATCATGCCGTCCAGCGTATCGCTGATCATCTTGCCGTCGACGATGACTCCCACCCGGCTGCAGGTTCGGAACAAGGTATCCAGATCGTGCGTGATCATCACCACCGTCAATCTTAGCTGGGCATGCAGATACAACAGTAGCTCATCGAAGGCTGCCGCGGAAATCGGATCGAGTCCCGCGGTCGGCTCGTCGAGAAACAAGAGCTGCGGCTGCAGCGCCAGGGCGCGTGCCAGCGCCGCGCGCTTGATCATGCCGCCGGACAGCTGCGATGGGTACTTGGCGGCAACGTCCGGCGTCAGTCCCACCATCAGCAGATTCATTTCAGCCAGCTCGTCCAGTGTCTTCTCCGACAGGGAATGATGTTCGCGCAGCGGCAATTGGATGTTCTGCGCGATGTTCAGCGAACTGATCAAGGCACCATTTTGGAAGGTTACGCCGAAGCTCTGCACCATCGCGCTGCGATCCTCTGCCGCGAGCTTGTCGACGTCGCGGCCATAGAGCGCCACCGTGCCCGCGTTCTGTTGGTGCAATCCCAATATCGAACGCAGCAGTACCGATTTGCCGGCTCCGGAGCCGCCGACCACGCCGAATATTTCGTTTTGGCGCACTTCCATGTCCAGATTTTCATGCACCACCTGCGCGCCGAAGCGATTGCACAACCCCTGCACGCGAATCACAGGATTGAAACCGGTGTCGAGCATCAGAAGTCGATTTGCACGAACAGCACCGCGAACACCGCATCCGCGAGGATTACGAAGAATATCGATTGCACCACGGCTACCGTGGTCAGACGGCCCAGTTCGCGCGCCGAGTCGCGCACCTCCATGCCGCGATAGGTACCGACGATGGCGATCAACAGCGCGAATACGGGCGCCTTGATCAAGCCCGACCAGAACGTCGTGGGCGCGAGCGACTCCTGCATCCGGCTGATGAACTGCGGCAGCGGAATGTGCAGATTCACCAAGGACAACAGGCATCCGCCCGCCAGTCCCATCGCATCCGCGATGACCGTCAGGCCGGGCAACACCAGCACCAACGCCAGCACCCGCGGCAGCACCAGTACCTCGATGGGATTGATGCCCATGGCACGCAATGCGTCGGTTTCCTCGTTCAGTTGCATGACGCCGATCTCGGCCGCGAAGGCGCTGCCGGAACGGCCGGCAACGATGATGGCGGTGAGGAGCACTCCCATCTCGCGCAGCACGGCGATCGTCACCAGATCGACGACGAAAATGTCCGCCCCGAAGCGCGACAGCTGCTGCGCGCCGAGGTAGGCCACGATCACGCTGATGAGAAATGCGATCAGCGAGACGATGGGAATGGCGGTGATGCCGGTTTCATACATGTGGCGCACCAGCGATGAACCGCGCAGCGCAGCGGGCCGCGTGAAAGCCTGGCCGAAAACCGCGGCAATGCGGCCGAAGTATGCAACGACGCCGCGGGCGTTGCGCCCTTGAACGACGGCCCAAAGCCCAAGCCCGCCCACCACGCCTTCCAGGGTCGGGGTGTTGCCGGGGTTGATGCGCGCGGCCTGCCGTAGTGATCCAAGCCTCTGCAGCAGCGCCAGATAATGGGGCGCCGAGCCAACGTGCGTGATGTTCATGGGTGCAACGCCAAGATCGATCAAGCGCGTCAGCAGCATCCATGCGGCGCCAATGCCGGGGTTTTCGGCGTCCGACCAGTCGCAGGTGACGGCGCCTTGCGGCGCAACCGGCAGTGCACTCAAACGAGCTTCGATCAGCGGCGCGGCCGACAGCGACCAATCGCCGCGCAATTGCAGCTGCCAATTTGCGCCATCCTGATGCAGTGACAACGATGCAATATTCATTGCGTCCATGGATATATGCTAGCAGGCCATGGTGCACAACGATCCGCTGTTGCAGATACTGATCTTGCTTGCCGCATCCGTGTGCGTGGTCGCGGGTGTGCGCCGTTTGGCGTTGCCGGCGATTCTGGGGTACCTCGCGGTCGGCATGTTGTTGGGACCGCATGCGCTGGCGTTGGCGGCCGACAATGCGACCACGCAATTGCTCGCCGACTTCGGCGTCGTGTTCCTGGTGTTCACGTTAGGGCTGTCATTTTCCCTGCCGCGGCTGGTGGCGATGCGCTGGGAAGTGCTCGGCGTCGGCGGCGCGCAGGTGATCATGACCACCGGATTGGTCGCGCTCGGCGCCATGACGTGGTTCAACGTGGCCCCCGCGGTGGCGGTCGTGGTGGGCGGTGCTGTTGCCATGTCCTCGACGGCCATCATCATCTCGCAACTTACCGAGCAATCGGAGAACAACCGTACGCATGGACGGCTGGCGGTGGCCATTTGCCTGTTTCAGGATTTGAGCTTTCCGCTATTTCTCGCCCTCGTTTCCGCGCTCGGCGGGACCGCGCCGGCCGTCACTGCGCACATCGTCGGCACGGTCGGCGTGGCGGTGCTGGTGTTGCTGGTGGTGCTGGCCAGCGGTCGCTGGCTGATGCGTCCCTTGTTCCTCGGGATAGCTTCGGTGCGCTCTCCCGAGCTGTTCTCGCTCGCCGTGTTCCTGGTGGTGCTGGCCTCTGCCTGGGCCACGCATGCGGCCGGACTGTCATTGGCGCTCGGCGCCTTCCTGGCCGGCATGATGCTGGCGGAAACCGAGTTCCGCCATCAGATCGAAGCGACCATACGCTCCTACCGCGAAGTGCTGCTGGGGCTGTTCTTCATCACCATGGGCATGCTGCTCGATGTACGCCTGCTGCTCAAGCATCTGGGTCTTGTCAGCGCGGTACTGGTCGGCATGCTGCTGCTGAAGGCCGCCGTGGTGATGCTGGTATCGCAACCCGCCACACACAGCTGGTTCAAGTCGCTGCGCACCGGCGTGGTGGTGGCCCTCGGCGGCGAATTTGGATTCGCGTTGCTGACGTTGCTGTTACGTCGCAACTTGCTCGACCCTGCGCTGCTGCAGCCGTTGCTCGCCGCCACCGTCTTGAGCATGGTGATTTCGCCGCTCATCATCCGTCACAATCGGCGCATCACGCGCACCTTGCTCGGTGAAAAAGGCGGCTCGGTGACCGAGGCCGCGCGTGAGGATCAGGCAACGCTGGCGGTTGCCGAGCGAGACCACGTCATCATCTGCGGTTTCGGCCGGGTCGGGCAGAACATCGCAAGGGTGCTGGAGAAAGTCGGCTTCGAGTACATCGCACTCGATGTCGACGCCTACCGCATCCGCATGGGCAGACAGGCGGGCGACCCACTGATCTTTGGCGATGCGGGCGAGGGCAAGGTTTTGGAAAACGTGGGTGTGGCACACGCCAGCGTGGTGGTCGTCACGTTTGCCAATCCGGAAGTCGCTCTGCGAATCCTGAGGTCGGTGCGCGCCGTGCGGCCCGACGTACCCGTGCTGGTCCGCACGCAGGACGACACCAAGCTCGAGGAATTGCAGGCGGCGGGCGCCACCGAGGTCGTGCCGGAGACATTCGAGGCGAGCCTCATGCTGTTGTCGCACCTGCTGGTCTTGATGAAGGTTCCGGTCGGGCGCGTGATTCGCACCGTCAACGATATTCGCAGCGATCGCTACCGCATGCTGCGACAATTTTTCCGGGCAGCCGGCGCCGAGGTGCTCGATGAAAGCCACGCCTTCCGTGAGCAGTTGCACAGCGTCATATTGCCGCCGCACGCCTGGGCGGTCGGCCACAGTATCACGCAGCTGACGCAGCGCGGCTTCAGCGCCGCCGTCAGCGCGGTGCGGCGCGACGGCATCGTAGGCCGGGATCCGGGGCCTGATACCATTTTCAAGGAAGGGGACGTGGTCGTGGTTCTTGGCACGCCGGAAGCCGTGGAACACGCCGAGACACTGTTGTTGATGGGTTAAGTGTTAAAAAGCTCTTTACAAGGCTCGGGCGTCCATCGCATAGTAAGGGCGCTGTTTTTAAGGGCAAACCCGCCGAAAGGTGGGGACGCAAAACCACCGGTCTAAGGGATCTCTTCCATAGAGAGCCGACGATAGCGGGGTCGCCAGCTGATCCGACGCGCATATGCGCGACGAAACCTTCAGGTTTTGTGCCCCCATTGACAGCAAGAGATCATTCGTTGCGTTCGCGTCCTCCGGGGGGAAGCACATGGTAGGCAAAGTCACTCATTCGCGCGGCGCGGATTCCTCTGGAATATACCGTCGTCCGCGGCTGGTGTTGCGCTTGAAGCGCGTCGAGGATATCCCCGCCCTGCTCGCCAAGACACGCAGCTACCCGACGCCGATCCGCATGGTGGGCGCAGATTATTCGCAGACGCGCTGCGTCGGCGGAGACGGCGGCACGACGGTCGAGAGCGCGGGACTCGACAAGATTTTGGAATTCGGCGACACCACCGTTCGCGCCCAAGCCGGCGTGCGCGTCGCCACCTTGGTGCAGGCCCTCACGGAGCGCGGACAGGAATTGCTGTTGACGCCGGAAATGGGCCAGATTTCGCTGGGCGCCCTCGCCGTCACCACGCTGCCGCAACCCTCCTTCGAATCCGGCATGGCGCAGCTGTCATCGCTGGTGAGCGAACTGAAGGTGATCACCCCGCAGGGCAAGCACATGATCGTCACCGAACGCGAGCGCGATTTGATGCGCGTGCTGCGTTCCAGCTATGGGCTGCTTGGCGTGGTGCACGAAGTGGTGCTGCGCGTACGGCCGCTGACCCCCGTCAAGATCGACTATTCGGTGCTCACCCTCAAGGAGTTCACCGCCAGATACAGCGCCATCACCAGCGAACCGGGCGCGATGCGCCTGCACATCTCGCCGTTCCGCGATCGCATCACGGTCGAGAAGCGCTCGTTGCTCGAGTCCGCATCCTTGAGCAGGTCCGGCATTTGGCAAATTCGCCAGTCGGTGATGCGCAACGTGCTGCCCGCCTTCGGTTCCTCGGTCGGCAGCGTTCTCGCCGCCCCGGGTTTGCGCGCCGCCGTCATCACGGGCGTGCACCGCGCGCTGCGCGGCTCCACGAAAGGGGTTGTGATGCACGCACACGAGTGGATGCGCGACATGCCGAACGATGCCTGGCGTGCACGCCATACCTACAGTCTGTGGGCATTTCCGCAGGCGGACTATCCGAAGCTGCTGGCCGAGTACTTCGCCTTCTCGAAGGCTTATTACAAACAGCATCGCTATCGCTGCAACGTGGTGACCGGCGCCAGCCGGCTGCATCAAGACCGCGGGTCGTTGTTCAGCACCAGCTATGCCGGGCCCATGTTCACGCTCGAACCCTCCTCGACCGGCGATTCAGGCTGGGACGACTTTTTGATCGATTTCAACGAATTCGCGACTTTGAATGGCGGCGTGCCGACATTCAACCAGACGCGCGCGCTGCAGCCCGACCATGTCACCAAGGCTTTTGGTGAACGCGCCAGGCTGTTCAAAGCGCTGCGCCAGCGCACCGATCCACTCAACCGGCTGCGCAACAGTTACTTCTCTTATCTGCTCGAGTAGGTGATTGGCTGGCCGATGCAGTGGTTGCCTGGCGGGCTGAACAGGGCCAGACAACATCAGGGAACATATTCCCACAGATCGTTCAAATAGCCGCCGGTCGACGCGGCATAGCCCGCACCTCCAAATAGCCACAGATTGCCGGACGAATCGGTCCAGGGAATGGCCAGATAGCGTGACCCCGGCAGGTTACTGGTCGAGGCGACGCCCTGAGCGCCGTAGACCCCGAGGGCATCGCGGGTGGACGAGCCGCTGATCCACTCCCAAGTCGCTGTCGCGGGGTTGAATTCCCAGAGATCATTCAAGTACCCGGCGGTGCCGGACGAATCATTGCCGTAGCCGCCAAAGAGCCACAGATTGCCGGACGCATTGGTCCACGAAATATCGCCGTAGCGTGCGCCCGGTATGTTGGCGCTCGAGGCGACACCTTGAGTCCCGTAGACGCCGCTGGCATTGATGCTGTTCGAGCCGCTGACCCACTCCCAAGTCCCGGAAGTAGGGTTGAATTCCCAGAGATCATTCAAGTAACCGGTGCTGCCGGAGGCGGCATAACCGTTGCCCCCGAAGAGCCACAGATTGCCGGTGGCATCTATCCAAGAGATAGCGCGTTGCCGTGCACCAGGCACGTTGGCAGTCGAGGCGGTGCCCTGCGTTCCATAAACGCCGCCGGCATTGGCGGTATTCGAGCCGCTGACCCACTCCCACGTCCCCGCCGTGGGGTTGAATTCCCACAGATCGTTCAAGTTGCCGAGCGTGCCCACCGAATCAAATCCGCTGCCCCCGAAGAGCCAGAGATTGCCGGACGCATCGGTCCAGGATATGTCGGCGTATCGCGCGCCCGGCGCGTTGGCATTCGAGGCGACGCCCTGCACTCCGTATGAGCCGTGGGCATTGACGGTGCTCGAGCCGCTGATCCACTCCCACGTGCCCGCCGTGGGGTTGAATTCCCAGAGATCGTTCAAGAAATTTCCGTTGCCGTCCTGGCCGCCGAAGAGCCACAGATTGCCGGACGCATCGGTCCAGGAAATGACACCGTCGCGTGCACTCGGTACGTTGCTTGTCGAGGCGACACCTTCAGTCCCGTATACCCCGCTCGCACCGGCGCTGTTCGAGCCGCTGTCCCATTCCCAGGTCCCTTGCGTCGGGTTGAATTCCCAGAGATCGTTCAAGAAACTGCCACTGGCCGACACCCCGCCGAAGAGCCACAGGTTGCCCGAGGCGTCGGTCCAGGTCACCGGGTTGTAGCGTGCACCCGGCACGTTGTTCACCGAAGCAACGCCCTGCGTTCCATACACCCCGCTGGCACCGGCGCTGCTCGAGCCGCTGACCCAGATCCACAAATGGCCACACGTGACGGTGACGGTCGTGACGTTGGCTGCGCTCACGCTTCCCGAGCCACTCGCGATGGCGCAGGTCTGCCCCGCGGGCTGGGTCAAGATGCTCACCGCATAAGCGCTACCGACCGTGAGCGGCGTTGCAAAGCTAAAGCTGCCATTGGCCGAGACGGTGAGCGCATCGCCACCGTTATCCTGGAGGACGAGCGAGCCGGAGGTCAGTCCCGAGACGCTGCCCCCGATCGTGTAGGTAGCCACGCAACTGACCGGGATGCCCGATACATCGGAACTCGTCACGGTACCGCTGCCGCCCGTAACCGTGCAGGTCTGGCCGGTGGGTTGGGTGAGCACGGTGACGGCGTAGGTGAAGCCGCTCGGGATGGGAGTCGCGAAGTTCAGGCTGCCGTTCGTGCTGACGGTGAGGTTATCGCCGCTGTCGTCCTGCAGGACGAGGCTCGTACCGCCCGCCAATCCCGAGACCGCGACGCCAATGTTGTAGGTATTGTCGGAGCAGGCGATGGCCACGGTGGTGACATTGCTGCTCACGACCGTGCCGCTGCCGTTGGTGACCGCGCAGCTCTGGCCGGGAGGCTGGGTGGAAACCGTGACGGCGTAGGTCGAGCCGCTTGCGATCTGCCCGGAGAAGCTGAAACTGCCGTTGGCGGAGAGCGTCGTGACGTTGCCGCCGTTGTCCTCGACCATGAGACTGCTCGACGGCATGAGTCCCGTGAGCGCGCCGCTGATCGAGTATTGAAGGGGCGTGCATTGCACCGGGATGCCGGTGATGTTGGCTGCGCCCACGGTACCGCTGCCGTTGCTGACGGTGCAGCTCTCGCCGGCCGGCTGGGCGAGGAGCGTAACCGCGTAAGGCGAGCCGCCCGGCACCGGCGTTGCGAAATTGAAACTACCGTTGGTCGAGACAGTGAGGTTGTCCGCGCCGTTGTCCTCGAGCACCAGGCCGCTGCGAATCACGCCCGACACGGCCACACCGATGTTATAGGTATCGTCGGAACACGCGATGCTCACATTGCTCACCGCGCCCCCCGCGACCGTACCGCTGCCGCGCGTCACCGCGCAGCTCTGACCGGCCGGCTGGGCGAGGATGGTCACCGAGTAGCTCGAGCCGCTCGCCACCGGGCTTGAGAAACTGAATGTTCCGTTGGCCGAGAGCGTGGTGTTGTTGGTGCCGTTGTCCTGCAGGATGATGCTCCCGCCGCTCAGCAAACCCGTCAAGGTGCCGCTGATCGGAAAGAGTTGGGCGATGCAGCTCACCGTCACGTTGCTCACGTTGCTGCTCGCGATCGTCCCGCTGCCGTTCGCCACGGTGCAGGTCTCGCCCTGCGGTTGGCTTGCAATCGTGACGGCGTAGGGCGAGCCGCTCGCGACGGGCGTATTGAAGTTGAAGGTGCCGTTGGCCACGACCGAGAGGGAATCGCTGCCATTGTTTTCGAGGTGCAAGCCGCTCGCATTCACGCCGGATACCGTGACGCCGACGTTGTAGGTGTTGTCCGAGCAGCTGATCGCGACGTTCGTGATGTTCTCCGATCCGACCGTGCCGCTGCCGTTGGTCACCGCGCAGCTCTGACCCGCTGGCTGCGTGAGGATCGTAACGGCATAGTTCGAGCCGCTTGATACCGATGATGAGAAGGTGAAGTTGCCGTTGGCCGAGAGCGTCGCGCTGTCGGCGCCGTTGTCCTGAATGATGAGGCTCTGTCCGCTCAGCAGTCCCGCCAGGGAGCCGGAGATCGTGTAGCCATTCGCTGTGCAGGTGATGAGAATATTGGCAACCGCGGCGCCCACGGTGCCGGTGCCGTTGCTCACCGTGCAACTCTCCCCGGTCGGTTGTTGAGCGATGGTGACGTCGTAGCTCGCGCCGATCTCGAGCCCATCGCTGAACGTAAAGCTACCGTTGGCGGTGAGCGCGACGGCAGCACCGCCGTTATTCGTGAGCTCGATGCTCGCGCCGGGGGTGAGGCCGGTGACGGTCCCGCCGACCGTGATCGGCGTTGAAGCCGAGTTGCTGCTGCTACCGCAGGCAGCCAGCATCAAGCCGGCCGAACAGAGAACCCCAGCAGCAATCCCTCGCACGACATCGTTCATCTGCAACACCGGACAGGCTCAGTTTCCCAAGCTGGAAACTAGCCCCCGAGGTAGGGTGCGTCTCGATCAAGATCACGCTATCGCCATGTGCAATCGCACGAAGACCAAGGCCGCGCGTGCCTAAAGCCCTGACACGATCCTAGCCTTGATCGACTCGAATTCGGCATCACTGATGAGTTTCGCCTCGAGCATTTCCCGCGCCTGACGCAGGCGGCGGACGGGCTCCGATTCCGCTCCGTCGATGGCCGCGCCGGCCGCGGCGTTCGACCGTCCGGCGTTTGCGTAGCCCGAGTCGCTGCCTATCTGCACGCCACCGGACTTGGCGCGCAGTTCTTCCAGCTCGCGCACGCGGCGCTTCTCGCGCCAGACCTGGTCATGCTGTTGACAGATCCGGTACATGGCCTGCGCTTGATCCTTGTTCAGACCCTCGAATGTCCATACCCGGTTCACTTCCGAGCCGATGTTAAGGTCAGTGCTGGTTTGCGCGATGAGCGTCAGATCCGCCGCCAGCACGCCGGCGCTGATGCGCGTTTCCCGCAGATCCTGCCAGCGGATGTCGGCGGATTCATAGCCGCCCAGCAGACGGCGGGTGAGGGTGATGAAACGGCCGCTGGTCGCGGCGATGCACGCGCGCCGATGCGTGAGAGCGTAGATGCGGCGCTGCGCCGCCCAAGCTTCCAGCGTCTCGCCGCTGGTCAACAACCCCTGCAGCGTTGCAAGCGCCCTGGCGAGGCCGGCGTCCACATTGGTCGTGTCGGCTGGCATGCTCAGGCCTTGTCCTGGAGATGCGCTTCGAGGAACCACAGGTATTTGTCCACTCGACGCGAGATGCCTGTGAACAGGTCGGCGGTATCCTTGTCGCCGAATTCATCCGTGTCATCGATTGCCGAGCGTACGGATTTGCCGAACGCGGCAAGCTGCGTGGACAGATAGAACAAGTGATCCTTGCCGGCCGTGATGCTCAACGGGTAATTCTTGAGCTTGGAGCGTTTCGCGGCGACCGCCACCGTGCCCTCGGCCGTGCCGCCGAGGCTGGTGATGCGCTCTGCGATTTCGTCGATCTGATCCAGGACGGCGTCCGATATCTTGTCGAACAACTCGTGCAGCGCGATGAAATTCGGGCCTTTGACGTTCCAGTGCGCCTGTTTAACATGGCTTTGCAAATCGATGGCTTCGGCCAGCCGGTCATTCAATATCACGACGACGTTGCGGCGGACTTTGTCCGACAAGTCGATCTTGGTCTTGTACATTCTGCGCCCTTTCGATTCCGCGGTTCCGGCGGGGCGCCATTTTGGCTCATATTTCGGTGCGGCGCATTCGCATCTGGATGGCGGCGATGATCATGGCGCCCCCGACGGCGAGACCGAGCCAGGTCGCGTAGTTGCCGAAAAATCCACCCACGTCAATGAATTGCCAGACGGTCGCGGTGACATCGTCGGTGTGCAACGAACCGTGGAAGGCTGCCTGTGTGTAGCCACCCAAACGATAGCCGACGACGCTGGCGAGATAGTGGGTGCCGAGGAAGAATCGCTCGATGAGATAGATCACCAGCAACGGCAGCACCGACCAGAGCATCGGCGCGCGCTTGACCCACGCCGACACCATCAAGCACCAGCCGGCCACCGGCAGGTACCAGATGGCGCAGGTGACGATCACGTACATCCACAGGCCTTGCATCTGCAGCCAGGTGCCGGCATTCCACAATGCGCCGCCGACCATCGACCTCGCGCGCAGCGAGACGATGAAGGCGACGATCACGGAGGTGACATCCGCGGCAACGAAGCTCACCAAGGGAATCGCGATCAGCCCCACCAGCAGCTTGCTGATGACGGTGTCGGTGTCGGAAATCGGCAGCGATTTCCAGAACAATATGCTGCGGTCACGGCGGTCGTCATACAAGCAATCCAGCAGGTACAACGTCGAGTACAGCATCATGATGACGAGAAACAATCCGGCGATGAATCCCAGATACACCTTGCCCACATAGGGGCTCTCCATCGGCACGTCGCTGATGAACTGCGTGCGTCCGAACAGCGCCAGCAAGATCAAGACCGCCGACATGACTGCAGGGACCAGCCAGATCGCCCGGCGCTCCCAGATTTCGCGCCGGATCAACCACACGTAATTGTTCATGATGCGTCCCCGGATAGCTTCGCGACGAACAGGTCGGCAATGCTCGGCGTGTGCAATTCGCCGAAATCGGCGAGTTGTGTGCGTTCGCGATCCTCGAAGTACAGCACCGTCTTGCCGAGTATGTACCGCTCATAGAAGGGTTTGAGTGCGCGCGCAGACTCGAGCCTGTCGGCGGCCACGCTGACGGCGCAAAATCGTTGCGCGATTGCTTCCAGGCTCGAATCGAGCACGATGCGGCCCTTGGCGATGAAGATGGCGTCGGTGAGCAGGTTCTCGACTTCCTCGACTTGGTGCGTGGTGATGACGATGGTGCGAGTCTCATCCATGTAGTCGTTCACCAGCGCGTCGTAGAAGCTGCGGCGCGCAAGTATATCCAGGCCCAGCGTAGGCTCATCGAGCACCAGTAATTTCGCATCGATTGCCATCGTCAGGGCCAGATGCACCTGGGTCTTCATACCTTTGGATAGCTCGTGCATGCGCCGTTTGCCGCCAATTTGCGCCTTGGATAGAAAATTCATGGCGTGGTCGCGGCGGAACCGCGGATGAACGCCGGCGACGTAATCCACCGCCTGATCGACCCGCAGCCAGGATGGCAGCACCGCCACATCGGCGATGAAGCAAGCCTCCTTCATGAGCGCGGTACGTTCGCGAAACGGTTCGCGTCCCAGCACGCTCAAGCGGCCTTCGTAGGTGGTCAGTCCCAGCATGGCGCGCAGAGCGCTGGTCTTGCCCGCGCCGTTCGGGCCGATGAGCCCGACGATGCGGCCGGCCTCGATCGTCAAGTTGACGTTGTCGAGGGCCACGTGCGACCCGTATTTCTTGGACAAATTTGCAGCTGCGATGAGCGGTGCCATGGTAACTCTCATTCTTCTTTGACATCGCCGCCCCGGGGCGGCGGTGCCGGATGGGTGAGCGCAGGTGTCTGCGCGAACAATTCTTCGGAGGAAAACCCCAGACGGTTGATGACGGCCAGAATCTGCGGCCATTGCTCATTCATGAACCGTTCTCTCTCTCCGGCCAGCAACAAACGCCGTGCGCCCTCGCTTACATACATGCCGCGGCCGCGGCGCTTCTCAACCAAGCTTTCATCGACGAGCTGCTGATAGCCCTTGAGCACGGTCAGCGGATTGAGCCGGTAGTCGGCGGCCACCGCCCGCACGGAGGGCAAAGGGTCGCCCTCCTTGAGCGCGCCCTCCAGGATGAGGGCGACCATGCGATCGCGCAGTTGGCGATAGATGGGTTGGTTGTCATTCCAGTTCGGGTCCATTACTCGCTCGGTGTGCGGGCCCCAGGTGTGCGGGACATATAGCACGCTAATCTACCAGACCGCTGCAGGCGGGCCGCCTTAAGCGGCGTCGCTGACGGTGCCGACGATGCTCGCCACGGTTTGTACGGTGGTGTCATGCAGTCGTGCGTTGAACATGAGAGCGACGCTGCCCATGATGACGCTGTTGATCACGAGGGCGAGGGCTAAGGCGGCGAGCTTGGTGGATAGGGTGGTGTTCATGGCAATCTCCTGCTGTTGGTGCTGTCATCGAGGTATATCGGTGACTTGGTGATATAGTAATCTACAACACCACTTAACGCAAGCACTAAAACAAATTATTTCGATTGAGCCGTCCGTTGGTGGATTCTTGGCAGTGTCATGCGGCATCCGTATGCTCAGGCGATGCTCGTCTTTCCCCGCCACGAATGAAGTACCGGCTGCTGCTGGCGCTGCTGCTGGGCGCGGCGGCACAGGCCGCACCCGCCGCATCCGTGCTCATGATCTCGGTTGACGGCATGAAACCCGAGTACGTGCTGCAGGCGGACGCGCAGGGGCTGAGAATCCCGTTTCTGCGCAGCTTGGTGCGCGACGGCACCTACGCCGACGGCGTAACCGGCGTCTGGCCGACGGTTACCTATCCGAGCCACACCACGCTGCTTACCGGCGTGACCCCGGCAGAGCACGGCATTCTCAACAACGTAGTGTTTGACCCGCGGCGCACCTTTGGCGGAGATTGGTATTGGTACGCGGCAGACATCAAGTCGCGCACCTTGTGGCAGGCGGCACACGAGGCGGGATTGTCCACCGCCAGTGTCGGCTGGCCGGTCAGCGTCGGAGCGACTGCCGTCGACACCTTGATTCCGGAATATTGGCGCTCCTCGCGCGGTGCGGCGGACGTGGACCCCGCGGACGTCTCGCTGCTGGCCGCGCTGTCGCGACCCGACACGCTGCTGGCTGAGTTGCAACCCCGGCTCGGACCCTACATGGCGGGCAATGATCCTGGTCCTGCGGGCGATGTGATCAAGACGCGCTATGCGTTGGAGATACTTCGTACCCGCAAGCCCGCGTTCATGACCGTGCATTTGAGCGCTCTCGACGAAGAGGAGCACGGGCATGGCCCGTTCAGCGCGCAGGCAAACGCTGAGCTCGAATTGCAGGACGCCGATCTGGCGCAGCTGTTTGCGGCAGCGCGCGACAACGATCCCAACGCCGTGGCACTGGTCGTCTCGGACCACGGCTTCACGCGCATCACGCAGCGCCTGAATTTGCTGCCGGAATTCGTGCGCGCCGGCCTCATCGAGGCCTCGCTCGATCCCGTGACGCACGCCATGAACATCATCTCCTGGAAGGCGGATCCCTGGCCCGCCGGCGGCATGGCCGCCGTGGTCTTGCACGACCCCGCGGATGCACCGACCACGCAACAGGTGCGCGGGCTGTTGCAGTCCTTGAAAGCGGACGAACGCAATGGCATCGATGCGATCCTGGAAGGCGACGCGATCAAGCAGCGCGGCGCCTTTCCCGGCGCAACTTTTCTCATCATCATGAAGCTGGGGTTCTACGTGACCGCGGATCCCACGGGAGACTTGCGCACCGAGGTGCCTGGTACACCGGGCAGCCACGGATTCTCGCCGCAATTTCCCGAGATGCGTGCCGCGTTCTTCATGGCGGGCGCCGGCATCGCGCGGCACCGCGATTTGGGTCAGATCGACATGCGCCGGATCGCGCCGACCGTGGCGCAGCTGCTCGATGTAAAGCTACCTGCTGCAGGCCTCGCGCCCTTGCCGGTGCATCCATGACGCCGGTGCGTGATTTCGGCTACCATTCCTGGTTTTGCGCGGGAGCGAGTCATGAAAAAGCCACTTACAGTCACCATCACCGGCGCGGCCGGCAATATCGGCTATGCGCTGGCATTTCGCGTCGCTTCCGGTCAGATGCTCGGGCACGATCAGCCGGTCAACTTGAATCTGCTGGAAATACCCGCAGCCAGCGCTGCCGTCGGCGGCGTCGTCATGGAGCTGAATGACTGCGCCTTCCCCACGCTCAACAAGGTCACCGCAAGCTCCGACGCCCTGGTCGCGTTCAAGGACTGCAACTTCGCCATGCTGGTGGGTGCACGCCCGCGCGGTCCCGGCATGGAACGCAAGGACTTGTTGCTGGAGAATGCCAAAATATTTTCGGCGCAAGGCAAAGCCCTGGATGCGGTAGCCAGCCGCGACGTACGCGTGCTGGTGGTCGGCAATCCCGCCAACACCAATTCTTTGATCGCCCAGCGCAACGCGCCCTCGTTGAATCCGAAGAACTTCACCGCCATGACCCGTCTGGATCATAACCGCGGCGTGGCGCAGCTCACCGAAAAAACCGGCGCGCCCTTGGCCGACATCAAGAAGGTCATCATTTGGGGCAATCACTCGGCCACGCAATACCCCGACCTGCATCACGCCACCGTCGGCGGCAAACCGGCGTTGTCGCTGATCGACGCAGGTTGGTTCAAGGACACCTACATTCCGACCGTGCAGCAGCGCGGCGCCGCGGTGATCAAGGCACGCGGCAGCTCCTCGGCCGCCTCGGCGGCCGCCGCCGCCCTCGACCATGTGCATGACTGGATGCTCGGCACCCACGACGGCGACTGGGTCAGCATGGCCGTGCCGTCCGATGGCAGCTACGGCATCCCCGAGGGCGTGATCTACTCCTATCCGGTGACCTGCAAGAACGGTGCGTATAGCATCGTCCAAGGCTTGGACGTCAATGAATTCAGCCGTGAAAAAATGCAGGCCACGCATCGCGAGTTGCTGGAAGAACGCGATGGTGTCAAAGACTTGATCTGATGGCACGCTGCGCCGCGCCCGCATGAACGCAAGCGGCAATTGCCGCAATTGCGGCGCAAGCCTCACCGGCCGCTTCTGCAGCAACTGCGGCCAGTCGGCGGACGTGCATGTGCCGAGCACCCGCGAACTGCTGCACGAGGCGTTGGAAGGCCTGACGCACTCGGATTCGCGCTTGTGGGCGACGCTGAAGTGCCTGCTTTTCAAACCCGGCAAACTCACTCAAGAATTCGTGGCGGGACGGCGCACAGCCTATCTGCCGCCTTTTCGCCTCTACTTGATCCTGAGCGTGACGTTCTTTCTGGTCGCGTCCTTTGCGCATTTCGACAATCCGGTGGTGCGCATCGACAACGACGACGCGCATCGGCCCGCAGAGTCGGACTGCACCAACGGCACGATCGATCTGCCGTTGTTCAAGAACAATGCCGCCTGGCAGAAGCGCTTCCAGCGCGCCTGCGTCGGCGTGGTGCGCGACAACGGCAGCAGCCTGCTGCACGTCGGCGTCGCCACGATGCCGAAGGCGATGTTCATTTTCCTGCCCCTGATCGCGTTCCTGCACATGCTGATGTACTGGTGGCCGCGGCATCGATATGCCGTGCATCTGCTGTTCTTTCTTCACCTGCACGCGTTCTTCTTTTTGGTGGCGCTGCTGCTTGCACTGTCGGGCGACGCGGCGGCGGCGTGGCCCACGCTGAAGGGCTTCGATTCCGTCGCGTCGACCCTGTTGGGATGGTCGCTGATCATCTACAGCGTATTGGCCATGCGGCGGGTGTTTCAGATGGGTTGGCCGCTGACCCTGGTCAAGGCCTTCACGCTGTTTTTCGTGTACGTCTCCATGCTCGGGCTCACCGTGGCGATCGTATTCATCTACGCGGCCCTGCAGCTGTAAGATGCGGGTATCGATTGGCTTACTGTCTCATCATCTGGAGAAAAGCATGAAAAGAACGATCATGGCCTTGGCGTTGACTTTATTCGCAGCGGCAGCGGTGGCCGATCGCATGGCGGCACCGGCGGGTGCCGAGGTGTATTTCATCGCTCCGCAAAACGGTGCCAAGGTGCACGGCCCCGTCACGGTTAAATTCGGTCTGAAAGACTTCGGTATTGCGCCGGCGGGCATCAAATTCGACAACACCGGCCATCATCATCTGCTCGTCGACATCGACATCAAAGACCTCAATCTCGATGCGCCGCTGCCGGCAACGGACAATGTGCGTCATTTCGGCAAGGGTCAGACCGAAACCGTGCTGACGCTGGCGCCCGGGAAACACACACTGCAGCTCATTTTGGGCGATTACACGCACCTGTCCTTCGACCCGGCGCTGACCTCGAA
>Ga0116226_10000635_pt1 | contig 30029 bp, 22 predicted proteins | sample S1TSphfallax_FD_89692 | JGI IMG/M metagenome (GOLD analysis project Ga0116226, IMG submission 89692) | Host-associated microbial communities from peat moss isolated from Minnesota, USA - S1T2_Fa - Sphagnum fallax MG | ecosystem: Host-associated > Plants > Peat moss > Unclassified | place: USA...
ACCTACCGGGAGCCCGAATACGCCCCCGAACCTCCCGACGAGGCCCCAAAGACCTCCGGCCGGACCCCGCCGCCAAAGCCGGCGAAACCTCCCCCGATCTGGGAGCCGGAGCCCCCGTGGCTCTACGGGCCGCTCCAGGCCAGGCCCCGAGCGCCCAGGCCTCCGCCCGCCCCAGAGCCGGCGGAGCAAACATACCCCGCACCCCGAGCACCCAGGCCGCCCGAGCGGCAGCGCCCATCGTGGCCGCCCGCCCGCCCCGCCGCCCGGCTAACGTTCCGGTGCCCCCGGGTCCACATCCCGCCAAAAAAAGCCCGACCGAAGCCTGTGAGGAAGCACGTTCATTTCGTTACGTTAACGTAACGATAGTCCTCACTATCGCTGGTTCCCGGGCGGAAAAGCGCAGCGCCTTCCGCCAACGCCATGTGCCGCCGGGACACGCTCTCCGTCGGTCCCCGGAACCGTTGCGGGCGGAAAAGCTCAGACCTTCTCGACCTGGCTGTATTCCAGTTCGACCGGGGTCGAGCGGCCGAAGATCGAGACGCTGACCTTCAGGCGGCCCTTCTCCTCGTCCACGTCCTCGACCGTGCCGTTGAAGCTGGTGAACGGGCCGTCGGCCACGCGCACCTGCTCGCCGATCTCGAACATGACGGCCGGGCGCGGACGCTCCACGCCTTCCTGGGTCTGCTTCATGATCCGCTCCGCCTCGGCGTCCGAGATCGGGGTCGGGCGGATCTTGGTGCCGAGGAAGCCGGTCACCTTCGGCGTGTCCTTCACCAGGTGCCACGCGTCGTCGGTCAGCTCCATCTTCACCAGGACGTAGCCGGGAAAGAACTTGCGTTCGGCGTTGACCTTCTGGCCGCGCCGCAGCTCGATCACTTCCTCCGACGGCACCAGGATCTCGTCGAAATGGTCGGCGAGGCCCTTCTGCGCGGCCTGCTCGCGCAACTGCTGCGCGATCTTTTTCTCGAAGCCCGAATAGACGTGTACGACGTACCAGCGCTTGGCCATTTTGTCCCCCGTCAGCCGCCGGTGCCGAACAGCGCGCGCACCCCGAGGCCGATGATCTGGTCGGCGATGAAGAACAGCACCGTCGCCATCGCCGCCATCGCCAGGACCAGGCCGGTTGTCACCAGCGTCTCCTTGCGCGACGGCCACGTTACCTTGGCCACTTCGCTGCGCACCTCACGGACGAATTTCGCCGGATTGACCGCCACGCTACCCATGCTCCTCAAACGCCCTTCATTCGGCCGGATCGCTCAAAATAGCCACCGCGCTTTTCTGCGAGACAACGGCGTATCGGATTGGCAGGGGTGGAGGGTCTCGAACCCCCAACCTCCGGTTTTGGAGACCGGCGCTCTAGCCAATTGAGCTACACCCCTACCGGCGCCGCCTCCGCTATGCGCGAATCCGGTATCCGAGGCGCGGTAGAAAGAGCGCGCGGGGGGGAAAGTCAAGGGCGACGGCGCCGTCGCGGCGGAGTAGCATCGCGTGATGCAGTCCTGTCCGCCCGATCTGGTCACCTTCGCCCATGCGCTCGGCGACATCGCCGGCGATCTTTTGCGCCGGTATGCGCGCGAGACGGTCGCGGTCGACATCAAGGGCGACGGTTCGCCGGTGACGGAGGTCGATCGCGCGGTGGAGACGGCGCTGCGCGACGCGATCCGGCGGGTTCATCCCGCGCACGGCGTGATCGGCGAGGAATTCGGCGCCGATCGGGCTGACTCCGAATGGGTGTGGATTCTCGATCCGCTCGACGGCACGCGGGAGTTCATCCAGGGCCTGCCGCTGTTCGGCACGCTGATCGCGCTGGCGCACGCGGGCGACATCGTGCTCGGACTGGCGGAACAGCCGCTCACGCGCGACCGCTGGCTCGGCGCCGAGGGGCACGGCACGGTCTGGAACGGCGTCCCGATCGCGACGCGGCCCTGCGCCACACTCGGCGACGCGGTCATCAGCGCGATGGGATACGACAGTTTCGCGATCCATCGCCACGCCGTGCTGCGGCCGTTGCGGCAGGCGGCGCGGGGCAACGCCACCGGCGATACCTGGATGATGTTCGGCCTGCTCGCCGCCGGCCGCATCGACGCCGTCGCGTCCGACGGATTCCATCTGCACGACTACGCGGCGCTGGACGCGATCGTGCGCAACGCCGGCGGCACGATGACGGACTGGGCCGGGCGGCGGCTGACGATGACCTCGGACCGCAGCGTGCTGGCGGCCGGGGACGCCAGGCTCCACGCGGAGTTGCTCGCCCGAATTGCAGGCTGACCGCCGCCTATTTCTCCCGCCGGAGCATCAGCCACGCCCGCCGCAGCCGCACCAGGCCGCCGCGAATCAGGCCCGTCGCGCACATATGGTGCCCTTCCTCGGCCAGTTCGTCCGCCTGGCTGGGCGGGTTCGGGCGAGCGCTTTCGGCCCGCCGCACCCGATCGGCGAGCGTCTCGCAATATTCCGGCGTGTCGGTCGTCACCAGCGCGTCGCCGGCGGCCCCTGGCGGCGGCGGGGGCGGCGGGGTCTGGCAGCGCGCGGGCGGCGGCAGGCTGACGGTGACGACGAGGCCGAGCACGGCCGTGGTCGCAAGTGTGCGGAGCATCAGCATGTCCGCATCATAACGATCCCGCCACCGCACTGGGCTGGTGGTCCGATGAAAGCGCGTTCACCCGGGCCGTGCCGGAGCGTGTGTTCAGCGCCAGCACCGCACGCAGACCCGGGCGGTTGTCGGCCAGCGTCAGGCTCCCGCCATGCAGCGTTGCCACGGCCTGCACCAACGCGAGTCCGAGCCCGCTGCCCGGCGTGCTGCGGGCCGTCTCGCCACGAAAGAACCGCTCGGTGGCGCGATGGCGGTCGGCGTCGGGGATGCCCGGCCCGGCGTCGGCGACGATGATGCGCGGCCCCTGCCCCGGCGCCGCTTCCACCGCCAGCCGGATCATGCCGCCCTCGGGGGAGAATTTCAGCGCATTGTCGAGCAGGTTGGCCACCGCCTGCTGGATCATGTCGCGGTCGCCATAGGCCGGCAGGCTCGGCGGGATCTCGGCCCGCAAGGTTTGCCCATGCTCTTCCGCCACCGCGCCGTACAGATCCGCCAGGTCGAGCAACAGCGGTGCCAGGTCGATGTCGGCAAACGCGGAGCGCCGGGCACCGGCCTCGATCTCGGCGATCCGCAGCAGCGCGTTGAAGATCGCGACGACCCCGTCCAGGTCGACCTCCGCCCGCTCGATCGCGGCGCGCAGATCGGCCTCGCTGTGGGCATGGCCGGCCGCATCCTCCAGCCGCGCGCGGGCGCGGGCGATCGGCGTGCGCAGATCGTGCGCGATGGCGTTGGAGACCTGCCGGACCCCGTCCATCAGCCGGCCGATGCGGCTCAGCATGTCGTTGATGGTCTCGGCCAGCCGGTCGAACTCGTCGCCCCGGCCGGAGATGCGGACGCGCCGCGTCAGGTCGCCGGCGCTGACGGCGGCGGCGGTCGCGGAGATGTCGGCCAGCGAGATGCGGAACAGGCTGCGCACCGCGAGCGCGCCGAGCGTCCCCAGCAGCATCGCCACCCCGGCCGCCCACAGCAGCGAATCGGTCAGCAGGCGCGCCATCTGCGCGTGGACCTGCACGTCCCGCCCGACCAGCAGATGGAAGCCGCCCGGCAGTTCCAGTTGCTGCACCTGCGCCATGCTCCGCCCGCCGGCGCGTTCGAGCTTGAGTTCGTAGTATCCTTGCTCCCGGAGCACCGAGAGCGGCAGATGCTCCAGGTTTCCGGCCAGCCGGTGCAGCGCGGGGTCGGTCAGCAGATAGATCGCGTCGTCATCGACATTGCCGCTCAGCCGCTGCTCGATGGTATCCTCGAGCGCGGCCAGCCCACTCTCGACGTAGCGTTCCAGCAGGCCCTGCGTGTCGGCGTTGATCGCCGCCTCCGTCTGCCGGTCGAGCAGGCCGGCGGTGGACCACCACAGGAAGGCGGCGAACGCGAGGATGCTCAGCGAGAACACGCCGGCGTAGATCACCCCGAAGCGGACCCCGGCCGACAAGGCCAGCCGGCGTGGCCAGCGGGGGCGCGGAATCCGCCAGGATGGCCACGATTGCGTGGCAGGCGTGACGAGCGGAGGGGGCAGGACGCCTCGCCGCAACGGTCAGGCGCCCGACCGTGTCACGGCTGCTCGCCGCGCAGCATGTAGCCGGCGTTGCGCACGGTGTGGATCAGCGCGGTCGGGAACGGCTTGTCGACCTTCTGGCGCAGCCGGGAGACATGCACGTCGATGACGTTGGTCTGCGGGTCGAAATGATAGTCCCAGACGCCTTCGAGCAGCATCGTCCTTGTCACCACCTGGCCGGCATGGCGCATCAGATATTCGAGCAGCCGGAACTCGCGCGGTTGCAGGTCGATCTTCTGGCCGGCACGGCGCACGCCGCGCGACAGCAGGTCCATTTCCAGGTCGGCGGCAATCAGCTTGGTTTGCGGGCCGTCGCCCTTGCCGCGCCGGGTGATCCCCTCGACCCGCGCCAGCAGTTCGGCGAAGGCGAACGGCTTGGTCAGGTAGTCGTCCCCGCCCGCCTTCAGCCCGCGCACCCGGTCGTCGACCTGCGCCATCGCCGACAGGAACAGCACCGGCGTGTTGTTGTTCTGCGTCCGCAGCGTCTCCAGCAGGCGCAGCCCGTCGATGCCGCCCGGCAGCATCCGGTCGAGCACGATCGCGTCGAAATTCTCGCTCGCCGCCATGAACAACCCGTCGCGGCCATTGTCGGCGTGCTCGACGACGTGGCCGGCCTCCCGCAGGCCCTTGAGCACGAAGCCGGCGACGTCCTTGTCGTCTTCCACCACCAGGATACGCATCTCACCTCACCTTTTGTGCGCCGAGCCTTAAAGGCTCAGCCCTGGCCGTTCGGGCGGCGCCCGACGACGACGTTCAGTTCCATATCCCGCCCCTGCCGGCGCACCACGAACCGCACGGTGCCGCCCGGTGGCGTGGCCGCGACCGCGCGGATCAGGGTGCGCATGGAATCGGCCGGCTGCCCGTTGATCGCGGTCACGATGTCGCCGGGCCGCAGGCCGGACTTCTGCCCCGGCCCGTTGCGCACGACCTGGGTGATCCCGACACCGATCGTGGCGTGCCCGTCGTTGTCCGGCACGTCCTGCAAGGTGGCGCCGAGCCAGCCCCGCTCGACCCGTCCCTTCTCGCGCAGTTCGGCGACGATGCGGACGACGATTTCCGACGGGATGGCAAAGCCGATGCCGACGGAGGCGCCGGTCGGCGAGGCGATGGCGGTATCGACCCCCACCACCTGCCCCTGCGCGTTGAACACCGGGCCGCCCGAATTGCCCGGATTGATCGGCGCGTCGATTTGCAGGAAATCGTCGAACGGGCCGGAGCCGATGTCGCGCCCGCGCGCGGAGACGATGCCGGCGGTGATCGAGCCGCCGAGGCCGAACGGGTTCCCCGCGCACACCACCCAATCACCCACCTCGACCGCGCGGCTGTCGCCCCAGGTGACGGCGGGCAGCGGCTGCGATGGCGTGACCTTGATGAGTGCCACATCGGTCAGCTCGTCCGCGCCGATGACCTTGGCCGGCATCTCGGTGCCGTTGGACAGCGCCACCGAAATCTCGTCGGCGTTCTCGACCACATGGTTGTTGGTGACGATGTAGCCGGACGGGTCGATGATGAAGCCGGAGCCGGCGCTCTGCTGCTGTTCCTTGCGGGTGTGGAAGCGCTGCCGGAACAGTTGCTGCACGTCCGCCGGCAGGCCCGCCAGCGGGTCCTCGGCGGCGACCGTCGCGGTGGTGCGGATGCTGACAACCGCCGGCTGCACGCGCTTGACCAGCGGCGCAAAACTCTGCGGCCCGTCGGCGAGGGCGGGCGCGGCAAGGGTGAATGCACAGACGAACGCCAGGGCGCCACGGCGGGGTAAGCAGACATTCCTTGGCGGACCAACGGTTGCCAGTGCTGGCGGCAAAGCCCCCTCCCCTTGTGGGAGGGGGTTGGGGGAGGGGTGGGCGCGCACGCGGCTCACGCCCCAGCGACCCCTCCCCCCAGCCCCCTCCCACAAGGGGAGCGGGAGCATTCGTTGGCCACGCCGATAGAATCTGATTAGGCTTGCAGCCGTCGCGAACCGGGCACGGGTCAGGTCGGCGGTCATGACGAGGCTCCGTCTTGAATCAGCGGGCATCCGATGATCCCTACAAATGGACGCGCCTCCGGCCCGCAACAAGAATAAGTGAGTTCCCGTGGCACCACTTACGAGTTTGTAACGTCCTGGGGCGTCACGCTTTCCGCGCGCTCGCTGTCGCAGGGTCGTCCGGCCAGTGGTGTTTGGGGTAGCGGCCGCGCATGTCCTTGCGGGCGTCCGCCCAGGCGCCGTGCCAGAAGCCGGCGAGGTCGCCGGTGATCGCGATCGGACGGCCAGCGGGGGACAGCAGCGCCAGCCGCAACGGCACGCGACCGCCGGCAAGCTGCGGGCTTCCCGCCAGACCGTAGAAGAACTGCGCGCGCGCCTCCGCCACCGGCGTCGGCTGCGTGTAGTCCACCGAGGCCCGGCCGCCGGGCAGCGCGATGTGCGTCGGCAGGTCGCGATCGAGCTGGCTGGCCTTCGCCCAGTCGAGCCGGCCACGCAGGATGGCGGCAAGGTCGAGCTTCTCCAGATCGGCCAGCTTGGAGAAGCCGTGCAGATGGTCGGCGAGCCACGCCCGGTCGGCGGCGAGCGCCGCGTCGGACAGGTCGGGCCAGTCGCCGTCCGGCTCCAGCGTCCGCATCAGGGCGACGCGCGCCTGGAACTGCCGCGCGGCCTCGGTGAAGGTCAGCACCGACAGCGGTGCAGCGGCGGCGAGCGCGGCGGCGGTCTCCGCCGGGTCGGCGGCCTCGGTGCGGTCCTCCAGCACCAGCGCCCCCAGCCGCTTGCGGCGGCGAGCGAGCACGGAGCCGGTGACGGGGTCGAGCCCGGTTTCCACCGCCTCGGTCACGCGCGCCTGTACGGTCGCCGGCAGCGCCGCGTGGTCGAGGGGTGCGGCAAGTCGGATGCGCCCGCCACCGGCGTCGAGGCTGGCGACGACCAGCAGCTTGGCATTGGCGAGCGGGTCGGTCAGCGGCAGCCGCGCGCCGCCACCGCCGGACAGGCGGAAACTGCCCGGCTCGCCGCGCCGCTGCGCGATGCGGTCGGGGAAGGCGGCGGCCAGCAGCGGCCCCGGGTCGCCGAGCGCCTCCGCCGAGACGCGCAGGCGGCGGCGATATTGCTGGGACAGGCGGCGGATGCGCGACAGCACACCGCGGTCGGCATCGAACGCGCCGCGATCGAGGGCGGCGATGCGCAACAGGATGTCGCAGGGCACGTCCGGCCGGCGCAGCGGGTCGCGTTCCTCCAGAATCGCGGCGAGATCGGCCGCGAGTGCCGACTGCGCCGGGGTCTCGGCCGCCAGCATCATCGCCGACAGGCGCGGATGCGCGCCGAGCTTGGCCATGTCCCGGCCGAGCGGGGTGATGCGCCCGCGCGCGTCGAGCGCGCCGAGGCCGGTCAGCAAGGAGGCCGCCGCCGCCAGCGCGCCGGCCGGCGGCTGGTCCGGGAACGGCAGTTCGATCGGCGGCGCACCCCAGGCGGCGCATTCCAGCAGCAGGCCGGAGAGTTCGGATTCCAGGATTTCCGGCCGGTCGAACGCCGGCAGGCCGCGATGCAGCGCCTCGGTCCACAGCCGGATCGCCACGCCCGGACCTTCCCGCCCGGCGCGCCCCGCGCGCTGGTGGGCGGCGGCACGGCTGATCCGCAGCGTCGCGCGATGGCTCAGCCCGGTCGACGGGTCCAGGCGCGGCGAGCGGCGCCAGCCGCCATCGACGACGATCCGCACGCCCGGCACCGTCAGCGAGGTTTCGGCGATGGAGGTCGCCAGCACCACCCGCCGCCCGACCGCCGGTCGCAGCGCGCGATCCTGGTCCTCGAGCGGAAGGTCGCCGTGCAGCGGCAACACCAGCGCGCCGCATTCGTCGAGCGCCGCCTGCACGCGGCGGATCTCGGCCATGCCGGGCAGGAACGCGAGCACGTCACCGGTATGCTCCGCCAACGCCGCGCGGATCGCACGCGCCATCGCCTCCGGCATGTCCCGCGCGTCCATCACGTCGCGGGCGGCGTGGTGGATGGCGACCGGGTGGGCGCGCCCTTCGCTCTCGATCACCTCCGCGTCGAGCATGGGGCCGAGCCGGGCGCCGTCGGCGGTGGCCGACATCGCCAGCAGCCGCAGTTCGGGCCGGAGCGCCCGTTGCAAATCCAGGCACAGCGCCAGCGCCAGATCGGCGTCGAGCGCCCGCTCATGCACCTCGTCGAAGATCACGGCGGCAATGCCGTTCAGCCCGGGATCGTACTGAAGCTGGCGAACGAACAAGCCCTCGGTCACGACCTCGATCCGGGTCTCCTCGGAGACGCTGGAGTCGAGGCGGGTGCGGTAGCCGACGGTCTGGCCGACCGGCTCGCCCAGCAGGAATGCCATCCGGGTCGCGGCGGCGCGGGCGGCGAGGCGGCGCGGTTCCAGCATCACGATCTTGCCGTCGCCGCGCCACGGCGCTTCCAGCATCGCCAGCGGAACCAGCGTGGTCTTGCCGGCGCCCGGCGGCGCGACGAGCACGGCGTTGGGACGCCCGCCGAGGGCCTGCATCAGCGCGCCCAGGCTTTTGGCGACGGGCAGGTCGCTGTCGTAGCGCACAAAGGAGGTTGGCATGAGCGCGCAGTATCAGCTTCTGGTACACGGTGCGATAATGCGTATCTGAGGTGCCGGAGGTTTCGTATGCGGGGCGTTCTCGCGGCTTTGGCGATGCTGGCGGCTGCGGCCTCGCCTGCTGTAGCCATGGAAAGCGCGCCGGTCCACAGCGCGCGCGTCACCGCGACGTTGCTCTCCGACGTCGACTCGGTCGCGCCGGGCAAGCCGGTGCGCGTGGCCTTGCGGCTTTCGATGGCACCAGGCTGGCACACCTACTGGCGCAACCCCGGCGATGCCGGGATCGCCCCGGAGCTGACCTGGACCCTGCCGCCGGGCGCGACCGCCGGCGCCATCGAGTGGCCAGCCCCCGCCCGCGAGACGGAGGGGCCGCTGGTCACGTTCGGCTACAGCGGCGACCTGCTTCTGCCGGTGGCGATCACCGGCGCGACCGGGCCGCTGGCCGTGCAACTGCACGCGGAATGGCTGGTCTGCGCCAAAGTCTGTGTGCCGGAATCGGGCGATTTCCGCCTCGACCTGCCGGCCGGTACCGGCGCACCGTCGCCACAGGCGGCCCTGTTCACCGAGGCGGACCAGCGCGCGCCGCGTCCCTCACCCTGGCCCGCCCGGATTTCGGCGGATGGGGCGCTGTTCGTGCCGGGGCTGGAAAATGTGCGCGACGCCTGGTTCGCGCCGGACACTATCGGCGCCACCGAACCGGCGGCGCCGGCCGCCGTCGCCACGGTCGCCGGCGGGCTTCGCCTCGGGCTGAAGCCGGGCCAGGACTTCCGGCCGGGCACGCCGCTGTCCGGCGTGCTGACCGTGGTCGATGCCGGCGGCATGGAGAGCGCGCTGCAACTGCAAGCGACGCCCGGCGAGGTCCCGGCCGATGCCCCGGCGCCCGGCCTGCTGCGGCTGCTGGGCCTGGCGCTGCTGGGCGGACTCGTCCTGAACCTGATGCCTTGCGTGTTCCCGGTGCTGGCGATCAAGGCGGTGGGGCTGGCCGGACTCGCCGGAGCCCGCCAGCGATCGGCCGCGCTGTATGCCGGCAGCTACACCGCCGGCGTGCTCGCGGCGTTCGGCGCGCTGGGCGGCGTGCTGGTCGGGTTGCGCGCGGCGGGCGGGGCGGCGGGCTGGGGGTTCCAGTTCCAGTCGCCACTGTTCGTCGCGCTGACCGCCTGGGTGCTGTTCGCCGTCGGGCTGAACCTGTCGGGCGTGTTCGACGTCGCGGGCGGGCGGCTGGCCGGCGCCGGGCAGGCACTGACGGCCCGCGAGGGCCATGCCGGCAATTTCTTCACCGGATTGCTCGCGGTGTTGGTCGCCACACCCTGCACCGCGCCGTTCATGGCCACCGCCGTCGCCGGCGCCCTCGCGGCCCCGCCGGCCGCCGCAATCGCCGTGTTCCTGTCGATGGGCCTGGGCCTTGCCGCGCCCTATGCGGCGATGGCGCTGGTGCCCGGCATCGCCCGAGCCCTGCCGCGACCGGGGCGATGGATGGACACCCTGAAGCAGGTGCTGGCGTTCCCGATGTACGGCGCGACCGTCTGGCTGGTCTGGGTCGCCAGCGTGCAGAGCGGGCCGGATGGGGTGCTGCTGACGCTGGCCGGAGTCCTGCTGCTGGGGTTCGCCGGCTGGATCGTCGGCTTGACGCAGCGCGGGACCGGCCGGTCCCGCGCGCCCTACGCGGTTGCCGCGCTGGCCGTTGCCGCCACGCTCGCGCTGCTGCCGACGCTCGGCAGCTCGGGGCTGGCCGGCGCCCCGCTGACATCGCAGGCCCGCGCCGACGATGGCGCCGAGCCGTTCTCCGCCGCGCGTCTCGCCACGCTGCGGGCCGAGCATCGGCCGGTTTTCATCGACATGACGGCGGCCTGGTGCGTGACCTGCCTGGTCAACGAGCGCGTGGCCCTGGCGCCGGACGCCGTGCGCCGCGCCTTCGCGGACCGGCACGTCGCCTACATGAAGGGTGACTGGACGCGCCAGGACCCGGAGATCAGCGCATTCCTGCGCGACCAGGGGCGGGACGGCGTGCCGCTCTATGTGTTCTATCCCGCCGACGGCGGCGCACCGACGGTGCTGCCGCAGATCCTGACGCAGGGAATCGTGCTGGCGGCGATCGGGGCGGCGGAAAGTTGAAGAGTCCCGCCGACGCGCGTAGAACAATGTTGCAACGGAGGGCAGCCCTAAAAATGCGGACAGCGATCAGGCGCATGGGCAATTCGTCCGGCATCATTCTACCTAAATTCGTTCTGACGGAACTCGGCGTCAAGGCTGGCGACGGCCTCAGCCTGACGTTCGAGGCCGGCAAACTCGTGCTGACACCCATAAAGCCGCATCCACGGATTGGCTGGAGCGATGCGGCAAAGGCCATTGCGGCGCAGGGCGACGATTCGCTGGTCTGGCCGGAGTTCGGGAACGCAGGTGATGACGATTTGGCATGGTGAGACGGCCGGTTGCCTCGTCCGGCCGCCAATCCCAAGCAGGCCCTGCGCGAGGTGAAATCTGGCTGGTCACGCTCGACCCGACGGTCGGCGCGGAGATCCAAAAGACGAGGCCGTGTGTGATCATTTCGCCGCCCGAGATGCATGATCACTTGCGAACCGTGCTGGCAGCGCCGATGACAACCGGCAGCCGCCCCGCGCCATTCCGGGTGCCGGTGCGCTTCGATGCGAAGTCGGGATTGATCCTGCTCGATCAGATAAGGTCGCTCGACAAGCAAAGACTGGTCAGGCGGCTCGGTGCGGTTGATTCCAGGACACTGCAAACGCTGCTCGGATGCCTACAGGATATCTTCGCCCTTTGAGCGAGGCCGCTCCGCGACCGTCGGGCGAACCATCCGCACGGCGGACCGCCGAACGGGTCGTTGCGGTGTCGCGGACAAATCGTCGTGGCATCGGCTATGCATCGGCAGCAAACTATGCCCTCATGTTTGTCGCGGGCCGCCATAAATCGTTGTTTCCGCAGCCGACCGTAAGGATGTGTCGATGAGCCAAGTACGCTCCCCTTCCGCGGCCACCGTCGCCGGCGCCGTGGCACGGATCGCCCTCCCCTCGACGGACGAGGATATTGCCACGCTCCGCCGCGCGGTGATTCGCAAGCTCACCTATTCGGTCGGCAAGGACCCGATCGTCGCCAGCGACCATGACTGGTTCGTCGCGGTGGCGCTTTCGGTGCGCGACCGCATCGTCGAGCGCTGGTTCCCATCGACGCGCGAGACCTACGCAAAGGGCCGCAAGCGGGTCTATTACCTGTCGCTCGAATTCCTGATCGGCCGGCTGCTGTTCGACAGCCTCAACAATCTGAACCTGACCGAGCAAATGCGCACCGCGCTGTCGGAGCTTGGCGTGGACCTCGATCGCCTGCGGCAAATCGAACCGGACGCCGCACTCGGCAACGGTGGCCTCGGGCGGCTGGCCGCGTGCTTCATGGAAAGCATGGCGACGATCGGCGTCGCTGCGTACGGCTACGGCATTCGCTACAATCACGGGCTGTTCCGGCAGGTCATCAAGGATGGCTGGCAGCACGAACTGCCTGAGAACTGGCTGAGCTTCGGCAACCCGTGGGAGTTCGAACGGCCGGAGGTGCAATATTCCATCGGCTTCGGCGGTACTGTCGAGGCGGTGACTGGCGCGGATGGCATCACGAAACACGTCTGGCACCCGGCCGAGACGGTCGATGCGCTGGCGTATGACACGCCGGTCGTCGGCTGGCGCGGGAAATATGTCAACACGTTGCGGCTGTGGTCCTCCCGCGCGACGGACCCGCTGCGGCTCGATGCGTTCAACCGGGGCGACCATATCGGCGCGCTGTCCTCCCGCGCAAAGGCAAACGCGATTTCGCAGATCCTGTATCCGAGCGACGAAACGCCGGCCGGGCAGGAATTGCGGCTGCGGCAGGAATTCTTCTTCGTCTCGGCGTCGTTGCAGGACCTGATCCGCCGGCATGTGCGCCAGCACAAGAACATCCGCACGCTGGCCGACAAGGCGGCGATCCAACTGAACGACACGCATCCCGCCATCGCCGTGCCGGAGCTGATGCGCCTGCTGATGGACGTGCATGACGTGCCTTGGGCGGAGGCATGGAAGATCACCGTCGCCACGCTATCCTACACCAACCACACGCTGCTGCCGGAGGCGTTGGAGACCTGGCCTGTGCCGCTGCTGGAGCGGCTGCTGCCGCGCCACATGCAGATCATCTATCAAATCAATTGGCTGCATCTGGATGCGCTGCGGGAGCAGGGGCACGAAGACGCGGCGCTGCTGCAATCGGTGTCGCTGATCGACGAGAACAGCGGGCGGCGCACGCGCATGGGCACGCTCGCGTTCCTCGGCTCGCACAAGATCAACGGCGTCTCCGCGCTGCACACGGACCTAATGCGCGAGACGGTGTTTCATGACCTGAACAAGCTGTTCCCGGACCGGATCACCAACAAGACGAACGGCATCACCTTCCGGCGGTGGCTGTTCGAATCCAATCCGGGTCTGACGTCGATCCTGGTCGATGCCTGCGGGCCGGAGGTGCTGGACGATCCGGCGGCGTTGGAAAAGCTCGTGCCGCTGGCTGGAGATACCGGGCTGCACGACCGGCTGATCGCGGCCCGGCGGATCAACAAGCAGGCGCTGGCCGCGGTGATCTGGGATCGCGTGCAGGTGCATGTCGATCCCGAGGCGCTGTTCGATGTGCAAATCAAGCGAATCCACGAATACAAACGCCAGTTGCTGAATATTCTCGAAGCGATCGCGCTGTACAGCTCGATGCGCGCGCAGCCGATGCGGCAATGGACACCGCGCGTGAAGATCTTCGCGGGGAAGGCCGCCGCCAGCTATCATCGCGCCAAGCTGATCATCAAGCTGGCGCATGACGTGGCCCGCGTCGTCAACAACGACCCGACGATGCGCGGCCTGCTCAAGATCGTGTTCCTGCCGAACTACAACGTGAGCCTCGCGGAAGTCATCATCCCGGCGGCGGACCTGTCGGAGCAGATTTCCACCGCCGGCATGGAAGCCTCCGGTACCGGCAACATGAAGCTGGCGCTGAACGGCGCCTTGACGATCGGCACGCTCGACGGCGCCAACGTCGAGATCCGCGACCGCGTCGGCGCCGACAACATCTTCATCTTCGGCATGACGGCGCAGGAGGTCGAGACGCGGCGCCGTTCCGGCATCAGCTCGACTGACGCAATCAACGCCTCACCGATGCTGCGCGAGGTGTTGGACGAGATCGGCTCGGGCGTGTTCTCGCCCGACGAGCCGGACCGCTATCGTGAGCTGGTTGATGTGTTGACGCATCACGACCACTTCATGGTTTCGGCGGACTTCGACAGCTACGCCGCCGAGCAGCGCATCGTCGCCGCGAAATGGCGGGATCGGCCGTCCTGGTGGCGGTCCTCAGTGCTGAACACAGCACGGGTCGGATGGTTCTCCTCCGACCGAACAATAAGAGAATATGCGGGGGAAATTTGGAACGTTCAGGTGGCGGCGGACGGTTGAACGACGTCTTGCAGGCGTCCTCGTGGCAAGCCAGCGACGAGGACGTTTCGGCAGTTGTAGGGGCATGGCACTCCGACCCTTTTGCAGTTCTCGGCTTGCACCGTGCCAATGATGGGGCGGGCTTCGTGCTCCGCGCGTTCGTGCCCGGGGCGGAAACGGTGAACGCGATCGACGATTCCGGCGTGCCGGTGGCGAAACTGACGCAGCGCGGTGACAAGGGATTCTTCGAGGCGCTCGTGCCGGCGCGAAAGTCTCGCTTCCTCTATCTGCTGCACGCGACGCGCGGCCCGGACCGCTGGAGTTTCCGCGACCCCTATTCGTTCGGCCCGGTGCTCGGGCCGCTCGACGACTATCTGCTCGTGGAAGGCACGCATCGCCGGCTGTATGAGCGGCTCGGGGCGCATCTCGTCGAGCACGAGGGCATCGAGGGTGTGAGCTTTGCCGTCTGGGCGCCGAACGCAAGCCGGGTCTCGGTCGTCGGTGATTTCAATGCCTGGGACGGGCGGCGCCATCAGATGCGCAAGCGCGTCGATAGCGGGCTGTGGGAGATCTTTGCCCCCGATGTCGGTGAAGGCGCCGTCTACAAGTTCGAGATCGTCGGCGCCGACGGGTCGTTGCAGCCGCTGAAGGCAGACCCGTTCGGCTTTGCCGCCGAATTGCGCCCTTCCACGGCCTCCGTCGTCGCCCGCACCGACGAGCTGCCTTGGGACGATGCCGCGTGGATCAACAAGCGCCGATCATTCAACCAGCGCCGCGCGGCGATGGCGATCTATGAGGTGCATCTCGGCTCCTGGAAGCGGCATTACGACGGCAGTTTCTACAACTGGGACGAGATTGCCGCGTCGCTGATTCCCTACGCGATCGATCTCGGCTTCACGCATCTGGAATTCATGCCGATCAACGAGCATCCGCTCGACGACTCCTGGGGCTATCAGCCGATCGGGCTGTTCGCGCCGACCCGGCGCTTCGGCGATCCGGCAGGTTTCGCCCGCCTCGTCGATCGCGCACACGCGGCGGGCCTCGGCGTGATTCTCGACTGGGTGCCGGCGCATTTCCCGACCGACGTGCATGGCCTCGCGCATTTCGACGGCGGCGCCCTCTATGAGCACGCCGACCCTCGCCGTGGCTTTCACCCTGACTGGAACACGGCAATTTACGATTACGGCCGTCGCGAGGTCGCCAACTTCCTGATCGCCAGCGCCTTGTATTGGCTCGACCGTTTTCATGTCGATGGCCTGCGCGTCGATGCCGTCGCTTCGATGCTGTATCTGGACTATTCGCGCAAGGCCGGCGAGTGGCTGCCGAACGAATATGGCGGCAACCACAATCTCGACGCCGTCGGGTTCATGCAGCGTGCGAACACGCTGGCTTACGGCGAACATCCCGGCACGATGACGATAGCCGAGGAATCCACGTCCTGGGGCGGCGTGTCACAGCCCGTCCACGTCGGCGGCCTCGGGTTCGGGTTCAAGTGGAACATGGGCTGGATGAACGACACGCTGGAATACATCTCGCGTGATCCGGTCTATCGCCGCTGGCACCACGACCGCATGACGTTCGGGCTGCTGTACGCGTTCTCGGAAAACTTCGTGTTGCCGCTGTCACATGACGAGGTCGTTCACGGCAAGGGCTCGATCATCGGCCGCATCCCCGGTGACGACTGGCAGAAATTCGCGACGCTGCGCGCGTATTACGGCTTCATGTGGGGCCATCCGGGCAAGAAGCTGCTGTTCATGGGCCAGGAATTCGGCCAGCACCAGGAATGGAATTTCCGCTGGCAACTCGACTGGCATCTGCTGGAACAACCCCTGCATCGCGGCGTGCAGGACTGCGTGCGCGACCTCAACGCGCTTTATCGGAGCAATCCGTCGCTGCATGTGGCCGATTGCGAGGCGGATGGATTTCGCTGGATCGTTGCCGACGACGCCGACCAATCCGTGTTCGCCTGGCTGCGGCTCGGCGACGCCGAGGACCCGCCGATCATCGTGGTCTGCAACTTCACGCCGGTGCCGCGGCACGGTTACCGGATCGGGGTGCCGGCCGACGGCGAATGGACGGAAATCCTCAATACCGACGGGACGCAGTATGGCGGCTCCGGCGTCGGCAATCTCGGCCGGGCCATCGCAACCGCCGATCCGTCGCACGGCTTCCCTGCGTCCGTAGCGCTGACGCTGCCGCCGCTGGCGACGGTGTTCCTGCGCCGGGCGGTGGGTTGAGGCAAAACAAACGGGAGGAGAAACCAACATGATGAATGCCTTCAACGCCGCGCAGGGTCCGCTGGCGCGACATGCGATGGCCTATGTGCTGGCCGGCGGGCGCGGCAGCCGGCTGCTCGAGCTCACCGACGTACGTGCCAAGCCGGCCGTTTATTTCGGCGGCAAGACCCGCATCATCGACTTCGCGCTGTCCAACGCGCTGAATTCCGGAATTCGCCGCATCGCGGTCGCCACGCAGTACAAGGCGCACAGCCTGATACGGCATCTGCAACGCGGCTGGAATTTCTTCCGCCCCGAGCGCAACGAGAGCTTCGACATCCTGCCGGCGAGCCAACGCGTGTCCGAGGAGAAATGGTACCTCGGCACCGCCGACGCGGTGTACCAGAACATCGACATCATCGAGAGCTACGATCCGCGCTACCTGATCATCCTTGCGGGTGATCACATCTACAAGATGGACTATGAGGCGATGCTGCAACAGCATGTCGAGCAGAATGCCGACGTGACCATCGGCTGCCTGGAAGTATCGCGGGAGGAAGCCAAGGGTTTCGGCGTGATGCATATCGACGCGGCCGATCGCATTCTCTCGTTCCTGGAAAAGCCGAACAACCCACCAGCGATGCCGGGCAAGCCGGACAGTTCGCTGGCGAGCATGGGCATCTATGTGTTCGAGACGAAGCGGCTGTTCGAACTGCTGCGGGAGGACGCGGCCGACGCGGAATCGAGCCATGATTTCGGCAAGGACATCATCCCGAAGATCGTCCAGGGCGGCAAGGCGGTGGCGCACCATTTCGCCAGCTCATGCGTCCGGTCAAGTGCGGAGACAGCGGCCTACTGGCGCGATGTCGGCACCGTGGATGCGTATTTCGCCGCCAACATCGACCTGACCGACATCGTTCCCGATCTCGACCTGCACGACAAGGACTGGCCGATCTGGACGTTCTCGGAGATGACGGCGCCCGCGAAGTTCGTGCATGACGAAGACGGCAGGCGTGGACAGGCAATTTCCTCGCTCGTCTCGGGCGGCTGTATCGTCTCGGGTGCGACGATGCGGCGGTCGCTGCTGTTCACCGGCGTGCATGTCCATTCGTTCGCCAGCGTCGACCACGCGGTGATTCTGCCGTATGTAGACATCGGCCGGGGTGCGCGGCTGCATCGCGTGGTGGTGGATCGCGGCGTCGTCATCCCGCCGGGGCTGGTGGTGGGAGAAGACCCGGAACTGGATGCGCGGCGCTTCCGCCGCACCGCCAGCGGTGTCTGCCTGATTACCGAGAAGATGATCAAACGGCTGGAGAACTGATACGGATGCAGGTGCTGTCGGTCGCGTCGGAAGCCTTCCCGCTGATCAAGACCGGGGGGCTCGGCGATGTGGTCGGCGCCCTGCCAGGCGCTCTTGCCGGGGAAGGCGTGACGATCCGCACGCTGCTGCCCGGCTATCCCGCCGTCACCGACAAGTTGCAGGGCGGCGAGACCGTCCACAGTTTCCCTGATCTGTTCGGCGGCACGGCCCGCGTGCTCGCCGGGCAGGCGGGCGGGCTCGATCTGTTCGTGCTCGATGCGCCGCATCTGTTTGCCCGACAGGGCAACCCGTATGTGGCGCCCGGCGGCAACGACTGGCCGGACAACCCGCTGCGCTTTGCCGCTCTCGCGCGGGTCGGCGCCAGCCTCGCGCAGGGGCTGTTGCCGGCGTGGCAGCCAAGCGTGGTGCATGTGCATGATTGGCAGGCCGCACTGGTGCCAGCGTATCTGAATTACGATGCCTTGCCCGTTCGCGTCGGCAGCGTCATCACCGTCCACAACCTCGCCTTCCAGGGCCAGTTCCCGCTCTCGCTGCTGCCGTCGCTCGGCTTGCCGCCATGGTCCTTCACCATCGAGGGCGTCGAGTATTACGGCGCGATCGGCTTCCTGAAGGCCGGGCTGCGCTTTGCCGACGCGATCACCACGGTCTCCCCAACATACGCGATCGAGATCCGCACGGCGGAGGGCGGCATGGGCCTCGATGGGCTGATCCGCCAGCGCGGCGGGATGGTGCATGGCATTCTCAACGGCCTCGACGAGGCGGTGTGGGACCCGATGCGGGACACGCTGCTGGCCGGACGCTTCAGCGCGAAAAGCCTGGCCGGGCGCGCGGCCAACCGGGCGGCGGTGCAGGCCCGGATGGGCCTGGCGCCCGACCTCGCCGCGCCGCTGTTCGCGGTGATCAGCCGGCTGACGTGGCAGAAGGGCGCCGACCTGCTGCCGGCGATCATCCCGCCGCTGCTCGCAAACGGCGGCCAGCTTGCCGTGCTTGGGGCCGGCGACGGCGGCATCGAGGCGTCGATCCGGGGCGCCGCCGCCACGTACTCCGGCCGGGTCGGTGCCGTGATCGGCTATGATGAGGCGCTGGCGCACCAGATTCAGGGCGGCGCCGACGCGCTGCTGGTGCCGTCGCGCTTCGAGCCGTGCGGCCTCACGCAGCTTTCCGCGCTGCGTTACGGCACGGTGCCGGTCGTCGCCCGCACCGGCGGGCTTGCGGACACCGTCATCGACGCCTCGCCGATGGCGCTGGCGGCGGGTGTCGCGACCGGCGTGCAATTCGCCCCGGTCTCGCCCGAGGTCATGGAGGCGGCGATCCACCGGACCATCGCGATTTTCCGCGACCCCCCGGCGTGGCGGCGATTGCAGGCCAACGGCATGGCGACCGACGTGTCCTGGCGCGACCCCGCGCGGCGCTATGCCGCCTTGTTCCGCAGCGTGGCAGCGTGAAATGAGCGCGTTCGTCGTGACCGAAGGTGCCCACGAACCGCTCGGCGCAACCCCGTATCCGTACGGCACGAATTTCGCGGTCTTTTCCGCCAATGCAACCTCGATCGATGTCTGTCTGTTCGACCAGACCGGCGAGCAGGAAATCGCGCGCGTCACCTTGCCGGAACGCAGCGGCGACGTGTGGCACGGGCACATCGCCGGCGTGCAGCCGGGCGCCCGTTACGGCCTGCGGGCGCACGGCCCGTTCGCGCCGGCGGAGGGGCATCGGTTCAACCCGAACAAGCTGCTGCTCGACCCGTACGCAGTCGCGATCGATCGGCCGTTCAGGCTGCACCCGTCGATGTTCGGCTACCGGCGCGATGCGGACGACCTCTCGTTCGACGATACCGACAGCGCGGGCGCGATGCCGAAGGCCATCGTCAGTCCGTCGGATTCCGCGCTGCGCGCCTTCGCGCCGCCGGTGCCGTGGTCGCGCACGATCCTGTACGAAATGCACGTGCGCGGCTTCTCGATGCGCGATGAGAGGATTCCGGCCGCCCTGCGGGGCACATTCGCGGCGCTGGCCGAGCCGGCGGCAATCGCGCATCTGACGAAGATCGGCGTGACGTCGGTGGAAATCCTGCCGCCGGCCGCGTGGATCGAGGAGCGGCATCTCGCGGCACTCGGCCTGCGCAATTACTGGGGCTACAACCCCGTCGGCTGGATGGCGCCCGATCCGGGGCTGGCGCCGGGCGGCTGGGCGGAGGTGCGGGCAACCGTCGATGCTCTCGCCGCTGCCGGGATCGAGACGATCGTCGATGTCGTCTACAACCACAGCGGCGAGGGCGATGAGCGCGGGCCGACGGTGTCGCTGCGCGGGCTTGACAACGCGACGTACTATCGCCTCGCCGACAACAAGCGGTTCTATCGGAATGCGACCGGCTGCGGCCACGAACTCGCGGCCGAACGGCCGCCGGTGGTTCGCATGATCATGGATTCCCTGCGCGCCTGGGCGCGGCGCGGCGGCGTCCACGGCTTCCGCTTCGACCTGGCGACGACGCTCGGGCGCTGCGGTGACGGCTTTGATCGGGCCGCGCCACTGCTCGCGGCGATCGAGCAGGACCCGGAATTGCGCGTGCTGAAGCAGATCGCCGAGCCCTGGGATATTGGTCAGGGCGGCTACCAGCCCGGCGGGTTCCCGCGCGCCTGGGGCGAGTGGAACGACAAGTATCGCGACACGGTCCGGCGCTTCTGGCGCGGAGACGGCGCAATGCTCGGCGATCTGGCGACCCGGTTGGCCGGCTCGGGCGATCTGTTCGCAGCCAAGCGCCGGCCGTCACGCAGCGTCAATTTCGTCGTCGCGCACGACGGCTTCACGCTCGCCGACCTGGTTTCGTACGAGCGCAAGCACAACGCCGCCAACGGCGAGCAGAACCGCGACGGCACCGATGCGAATTGCTCATGGAACAACGGCGCCGAGGGCCCGAGCGACGACCCGGCCATCCGCGCCGCCCGGGTGCGCGATCAGCGGGCGCTGCTGGCGACGTTGCTGCTGTCGCGTGGCACGCCGATGCTGGCCATGGGCGCCGAAACCGGCCAGTCGCAGGGCGGCAACAACAACGCCTATGCGCAGGACAACGGGACGAGCTGGCTCGACTGGGCGGCGGCCGACCCGGACCTGCCCGGCTTCGTCGGGCGATTGAGCGCGCTGCGGCTGGCCCACCCGGCGCTGCATACCGATCGGTTTCTGACCGGCGCCGCGTCGGACTCGACGCTGCTGCCGGATGTGGCGTGGCGGCGCGCGGACGGCCACGCGATGGCGCCGCACGACTGGCAGAACCACGAGACCTCGTTGCTGGTCGCCGTGCTTTACGCGGCCGAGGATCGGGTGGCCCTTGTCCTCAATCGCGGCGGCGCGACCGGCGTCACGTTGCCATCGCCGCGCGAGGGGTTTGCGTGGCGGCTGGAGATCGACAGCGCCGGTGACGCGGCACCTCGCCTGCTCGATGGCACTGACGTCGCCTGCCCGCCACGCGCGGTGCTGGCGGTCGCCGAGGTGCGCGATGCCGGCAAGAAGTCCCGACGCGCCCGTCGCACCGGCGTCGACGCCGACCTGCTGGCCCGCCTATCGACCGCCGCTGGCATTGCGCCGGAATGGTGGGACATCGACGGCACGCGCCACCCGGTCAGCGACGCAACCAAGCAGGCGATCCTGACCGCAATGACTCTGCCCGCCGGGAGTTCGGCGCAGGCGCGCGAGTCCCTGTCGCACTTTGCCGACCTGCACCAGCGCCGTCCGCTGCCGCACGCGCTCGTGGTGCGCGAAGGCGAGGCGGCGGAGGTGCCGATCGTGCCGCCGCCGGACACGATGGGGCGCGCATCCTGGCTGGTGCTGGAGGACGAGGACGGCGGCCAGACCCATGTGCATTTGACGCCGGAGAACGGTACACGCGCCGAGATGCTGGCGGCGGACGGATTCGCCGCCAGCGTCTGGCGCGCAAGGTTGCCGTCGCTGCCGGTCGGCCGCTGGCGGATGTGGCACGAGGCGCGGCCGGAGGTGCGCTGCGCGCTGACTGTCGCACCGCGCGCCTGTTTTCTGCCGCCGGCGCTGACCAACGGCGGCCGGCGGTTCGGCGTCGCGGCGCACCTCTATTCGCTGCGTCGCGCAGGCGATCAGGGCATCGGCGATTTCACGACGCTCGATCTGCTCGGCCGGGCAGCGGCGCAGGTCGGCGCCACCTCGGTCGGGCTCAATCCGCTGCACGCGCTGTTCCCGTCGCAGCGCGAGCGCGCCAGCCCCTACCATCCGTCCGACCGGCGGTTTCTCGACCCGATCTACATCGACCTCGAATCCGACGGCTTCGGGCTGGAGGCACCGGCCGCGCGGGCGCTGCTCGACGTTCACAACACCGAGCTTGCGGCCCTCGCAGCGGCCTCGTCGGTCGACTATCCGCGCGTCTGGGCGCTGAAGCGCGCCGTGCTGGAGGCGGCGTTCACCGCCTACGACGAGCCCACCTTGTCGACGGAGTTCGAGGCGTTCCAGGCATATGGCGGCGGGGCGCTGGAGCGGTTCGCGGCGTTCCAGGCGATTTCCGAGGCGCGGGACGGAGAGGAATGGGCACGCTGGCCGGCGGAGCTGCGCGACCCATCGCATCCGGGCGTCACCGCGTTCGCACGGGACAATGCGCGTAGCGTGCGCTTCCAGACCTGGCTGCAATTCGTCGCCGACCAGCAACTCGCCGCCGCCGATGCCGGGGCACGGGAAGCGGGATTGTCGCTCGGCTTCTACCGCGACCTCGCTGTCGGCACCGCGCCGGACGGGGCCGAGGCGTGGGCTTCGGCCCGGGAACTGGCAACCGGCATCTCGATCGGCGCGCCGCCCGACCCGTTTTCCGCCAACGGGCAGATCTGGCACCTGCCGCCGCCCGACCCGTGGCGCCTGCGCGAAGGCGGCTATCGCACCCTCGCCGGCCTTCTGGGCGCCAACATGCGCCACGCCGGCGGACTGCGGATCGACCACGTGATGGCCCTCGCCCGGCTGTTCTGGATTCCCGACGGGGCAAGCGGGGCGGAGGGTGCGTACGTCGCCTATCCGCTCGCGGACCTGCTGGGCGAACTGGCCCTGGAGAGCGTGCGCGCGAGATGCTTCGTCGTCGGCGAGGATCTGGGGACCGTGCCGGAAGGGTTTCGCGACACGTTGGCGGCGGCGAACGTGATGAGTTATCGGGTCTTGTGGTTCGAGCGGGAAGGGCAGGCGTTCATCCCGCCGCAGCGCTACCCGGCCCAGGCGGTCGCCTGCGTCTCGACCCACGATCTGCCGACATTGGCCGGCTGGCGCGCCGGCGCGGACATCGCCGAGCGGGCGGCGCTGGGGCTGCTCGACGCCAAGCAGGCCGAGGCGGCGGCAGCGGAGCGCAAGACGGAGATGGGGGAACTCGCGTCTGCTCTCGGCGGCCCGATCGACGCGCCGGCGATCCACGGCTTCCTCGCCGCCTCGCCGTGCGGGCTGGTGATGGCGCAGGCCGACGACCTCGGCGGGGAAATGATGGCGGTGAACCTGCCGGGAACAGATCGCGAGCGGCAGAATTGGCGGCGCAAGATCGCGGTGCCGGTGCCCGAGTTGGTGGAGGCACCCGCCGCGCGGGCGATCCTCGACCGGATGGCACCGGGCCGGACCGGCTGACCGGACGGCCGCCGGTCAGAACATCGTCGAGAGATTGGTGCCCATCACTTCGTGATCGCCGACCAGGAAACTGTAGCGGCCGACCGGGCCGAGCCGCTTCAGCCGCGCAAGGTCGGGGCCGCCCGCCGCAAGCGCCGCCTCGGCGGCCGCAATCGCCTCTGGCAGCAGCGCCGTGACCGAGGCGCGGGAGAGCAGGCCCTCCCGCGCGTCCATGTCGGTGACGCCGAGCCGGCGGCTGCTCGCCTCCGCCACTTCCTCCAGCAGCGCCGGCCAGTGCGTCAGGCCGAGGAAGGTGAACAGCGCGGCGAACGTCGGCGCCGGTGTGGTCAACGCACGGCTCATCACGACGCAGCAATGCGCGGGCAGCGCGGTGGCAATCTCGGCCAGTCCCCGGTTCACCACCAGCAAGGCGTAGGCGCAATCATGCACCGCCGCCCGCAGTTCCGCCTCGCTGGCGGTGGCTCCGAGCCGGCGCAGCATCTCCATCGACCAGGGCGCGAGCATGTTGGACAGCACCAGCGGCGCAAGCTCCCGCCGCAGGATCACGAAGCGCGCATCGGGGAACAGCGCGAGCAGGAACCGCGCAAGCGTCAGCGTGTGGTACCGGACCTCCTTGAAGCCCCACCGCTGGCCGGGGTGCAGGCCGCGCCGGAATGTCGTGTCGAGATAGTGCCGGCATTGCTCCCGCCAGTCGGCCTGCTCGAATGGGTTGAACCAGGGCGCGAAGCCGTCCGGCTCGAACTTGTCGCGGCTGACGTGGCCGGCGAGGTCGCGGTTCGCCAGGATCTGGGTCAGCGGGGGATAGTGCCCGACGACGGCATCCATCTCGGCGAGTTTGTTGATGAAGCCGGCGTGCTCGCCCCAGATCATCAGATCAGGATGCCGATTGAGTCCGCGCGCCAACGCTGTGCCGCCCGAGCGATGGGCGGTGAGGACGAACACGGGGCCGCTCATGGCGCGCCGGAACGATGGAAACGAACGCTCACGCGGCTACCCCATCGTGGCGTTGAACGCGCCGCCGTCGAGCAGCAGGTTCTGCCCGACGATGAAGCCGGCGCTGGCGCTGCACAGGAAGGCGCAGGCCGCGCCGAACTCTGCCGGGTCGCCGACGCGCCCGGCCGGGCTGGCGAGGGCACGCTCGGCCAGCAGATCATCGACAGGACGGCCCGCCGCAGCGGCGGCGGCCATCGCGTTGCTGCGCAGCCGGTCGGTCAGGAAGGGGCCCGGAAGCAGGTTGTTGATGGTCACGTTGTGCCGCGCCACCTGCCGCGCCAGCCCGGCGACGAAGCCGGTCAGGCCGCTTCGCGCACCGTTGCTCATGCCCAGGGTCGGGATCGGCGATTTGACGGACGCCGAGGTGATGTTGACGATGCGGCCGAATTTTCGCGACACCATTCCATCGACGACGGCGCGTATGAGAAAGATCGGCGTCAGCATGTTGGCGTCGAGGGCCTTGATCCAGTCCTCTCGCTCCCATTCGCGGAAATCGCCTGGCGGCGGGCCGCCGGCGTTGTTGACCAGGATGTCCGGCTCAGGGCAGGCCGCCAGCGCCGCCGCGCGCCCGGCCTCGGTGGAAATGTCGCCGGCAACGATCGTGACCGTAGCGCCGGTGGCGGCCCGAATGTCAGCCGCCGTCTGCTCCAGCGTCGCCTCGGTCCTGGCAGTTATGGTAACGGAGGCCCCTTCGCGTGCCAGCGCCATTGCGCAGGCGCGGCCCAAGCCCTTGCTCGCCGCACAGACCAGCGCCCGCCGCCCTTGGATGCCGATGTCCATTTACGTATTCCTCTCACGCTCCTTGATCTGGCGCCGGGTCGGTCGACAGCCACCAGTCGTCGCCCTTGAGCCAGCATGTCTTGTCGGGCTTCTTGTTCAGTCGCAATGACCTGACCGTCTCCCACCCGCCGCCAGCGAACGCCTTCGCCAGCGCCCGCCCGGTCTCGTCGTCCTGACGCGCCTGACAGGCAATGAAGCCCGCGCGCCCAACAAACCGCGCTGGCCACGCCATGCCGCCCTCGACCGGCTTGCGCACCAACAGCATCCCACCAAACCCGCGGACTTGCTGGAGCGGAAACAGCAGCCGACCACCTGGCCGAAGCGCGTCGAGCCACGCCCAGCTTGGCTGGGTGATGCCGGCATTGACGTAGATCGCATCCGCCTTCGGCAGATCCTCGGCGATGCCGGACCGATCGTGCAACGTCACCGAAGGCAATCCGGCGAGATTCCGGCGCGCACGCTCGGCCATCGCCGGGTCGATCTCGAACGCGTGGACCTTCCCGGCAGATCCGACGAGATGCGCGAGGATAGAAGTATAGTAGCCGCTTCCGGCGCCGACCTGCACCACCGTCTCGCCGTCCTGCACCGCCAGGGCGTCCAGCCAGGACACGTGCGCTGTCGGCTGGCCGATATTGATGCCACGCGCCTGGTCGAGCGCGACCAAAACGTCCTGGTAAAGGAACGCCGGGTCCGCGTCCGGCGTCTCCAGATACCCGGTGCCGCCCGGCCGGGCCGCGAGGATGTGCCAGGGAGCAGGGCCAGCGAACGGCTCCCGAGGCACGGCCGCAAAAGCTTGCTCGATGCGCGGGTCGCGCGCACCGCCAGAGACCGCAACATAGCGGGCATAGAACCCGCGCAGCTTTGCCGAGCGGGTGGCAACTTCATCGTCTGAGGGTTGTTGCATCGCGGGCGAGACAATGCGGCGATCATGCGGGATCGAAAAGAGCCAGCCGAGTCACATCCCGCCGACCGTTGAGCGTTCGGCCTGCGCGGCCCACACTCGGTCCATGTCCTCCGCCCCCTGGTCCACGCACCGCGCCGGCTTCGTGACCGGCCTGCGGGCGGAGGCTCGGGTGGCCGCTCGGCTCGGCGCGGCGGAAGCGGGCGGCGGGTTGCCGCCGGGGGCGCGGGCGGCGGCCGAGCGACTGGTCAGGCAGGGTGCGACGGCACTGGTCAGTTTCGGGCTTTGCGGTGGCCTCGATCCGTCCTTGCGCCCGGGCGCGCTCGTCGTACCACGCCGCGTGCTTTGCGCCGGCCGGCACCACGACACCGACGCCACGCTGTCGTCGGCCTTGGGCGGCTGGTCGGCTGATATCCTGCTCGCCGACGAAACGGCCGCAGCCGATTCCGCGACCAAGCGGCGGCTGTTCGAAGCGACCGGGGCAGGCGCGATCGACCTGGAAAGCGGCGCCGTCGCCGAGGTGGCGGCGCAGGCCGGGCTGCCGTTCGCGGTGTTGCGCGCGGTCTGCGACCCGGCCGAGGCCGGATTGCCGCCGGCGGCCCTCGCGGCGCTGGACCCGCGCGGGCGAATCTCGGCCTGGGCGGTCGGCCTATCGCTTCTGCGTGAACCCCGACAGATTCCGGCTCTGCTCGCACTCGGCCGGGCGGCGGGGATGGCGCGGGCGGCGCTAGTCGGCCGCGTCAACGATATCCGGGACGGCCGGTTTCGTGTGGCGTAGCCGGTCCACCATCTGCTGCACGTGCCGGCTGAACACGTAATCGGCCGGGCGTTGCCGGGTCAGATCAATCTCCGGCGCCATCGCCCCTTCCGTGCGCGGCCCGCGCAGCGACGCGGCGATGGATTTCCACGGCTTGCTGACGGCGTCCATCACGGCGGTCGCCTCGTAGCCGCTATGCACCATGCAGTCGGCGCATTTCTCGTAGTTGCCGGTGCCGTAGCGGTCCCAGTCGGTGCTTTCCATCAGTTCGGCGAAGGTCTTCGCGTAGCCCTCTCCGAGCAGGTAACAAGGCCGCTGCCAGCCGAACACGTTGCGCGTCGGCTTGCCCCACGGCGTACACATATATTTCTGGTTGCCCGCCAGGAAATCGAGGAACAGCGCGGACTGATTGAACTTCCACCGCTTGTTCCGCCCGAGCCGGAAGATGTCGCGGAACAGTTCCTTGGACTTGCGCCGATTCAGGAAATGCGCCTGGTCCGGCGCCCGCTCGTAGGCATATCCCGGCGAGATCATCACCCCGTCGATCCCCACCGCGTTGATCGCATCGAGGAAGGCGGCCACCCGCTCCGGCTTGGCGCCGTCGAACAGGGTGGTGTTGATGCACACGCGGAAGCCGCGCGCCTTGGCCGCCTTGATCGCGGCGACCGCCCGGGTGAACACGCCGCCCTGACTCACCGCCGCGTCGTGCATCTCCTCATCGCCGTCCAGATGCACGTCCCAGGCGAAGTTCTTGTGCGGCGTGTACTGGTCGAGCTTCTTTTCCAGCAGCAGCGCGTTGGTACAGAGGTAGATGAACTTTCCGCGAGCAAGGATCCCTTCGACCACCTTCGGCAATTCTTTATGCAGGAGGGGCTCACCGCCGGCTATGGCGACGACGGGGGCGCCACACTCGTCGACGGCGGCCAGACAATCCTCCACCGAAAGGCGTTGGTTCAGGATTTCCGTCGGATAGTCGATCTTGCCGCAGCCGGCGCAAGCCAGGTTGCAGCGAAACAACGGCTCCAGCATCAGCACAAGCGGGTAGCGCTTGCGCCCTGCGAGGTGTTGCCTGACGACGTACGCGCCAACGCGAACGATCTGATTGATCGGTACAGGCATATCCCGGGGGGTCCTTCAGGCGTCGGCCAGTTCGGGTGGGAAACGGAAACGCACGTCTTCGGCCACGCCGGCCAGGGTTTGTACCGCGACCTCGCCGATCTGCCGCAGCCCCTCGATGACGCCCTGCACCAGCAGATCGGGCGCGGAGGCGCCGGCGGTCAGGCCAACGGCGGTCACGCCGGCAAACCATTCCGGGCGCAGCGCGGAGGCATCGTCGATCAGATAGCTCGGTTTGCCCAGTTCGGCCCCGATTTCGCGCAGACGGTTCGAGTTGGAACTGTTCCGGCTGCCCACGACCAGGATCACCTCGACCTCTTCGGCGAGTTCCCGGACCGCCTGCTGGCGGTTCTGCGTGGCGTAGCAGATGTCGCGAACGTCGGGCCCGACGATGCCGGGGAACCGCTCCTGCAAGGCGGCGATTATCTGGCGGGTGTCGTCGACCGATAGCGTGGTCTGAGTAATATAGGCGAGGCTGTCGGGCGTGCCGGGTTGCAGCGCCGCCACGTCCTCGACTGTCTGGACAAGGTGGACCTTGCCAGGGACCTGGCCGATCGTGCCCTCGACCTCGGCATGGCCCTGATGGCCGATCAGCACGATCTCCCGCCCCTGCGCGGCATACCGGCGTCCCTCGCCATGTACTTTGGCGACCAGCGGGCAGGTGGCGTCGATCACCGGCAATTCCCGCTCCCGCGCCAGTTCCTCGACGCGCTTGGCGACGCCGTGGGCGCTGAAGATGGTCAGGCCGCCGGGCGGCACGTCGTCCAGCTCATCGACAAACACGGCCCCCCGGCTCCGCAGATCATCGACGACGTGGCGGTTGTGGACAATTTCGTGTCGTACGTAAATCGGTGGACCGTATTTCCGCAGCGCCCGCTCGACGATGTCGATCGCGCGTTCAACGCCGGCGCAGAACCCGCGTGGCTGTGCCAGGACGACTCGAAACATGCCCTCTCCCGACCCCGGTTGGCTTTTCGATATGTCCATAACTTACGCCGGAAACAATGCCTCTGTGCTGCAACGCGGCAGTGCCGTTGCCGATAAGACACCGGCGTATGGCAGGTTTCACACACCTGGGATAGGTTCGAGTCGGGCGGGCGACGTCGATGGCCTGCCGGCCGGCGCGCAAAGCGCCTCCGCCGTCTCGGCGGATGAGAACTGAGGGGACGCGGATGGCAGGTGACAAAACCCTTGCGAACGCGCTGGCGCGACTCGCGGAAGAGGTGGAGTCGGCGTTGGACGACCTTCTGCCGGAACCGGAGGGCCCCGAAGCGCGGCTGCTGGAGGCGATGCGATACGCCACGCTGGGCGGCGGCAAGCGGCTGCGGGCATTCCTGGTCATGGAAGGCGCGGCGCTTTTTTCCGTGGACCGCCGCTGCGCCGCCCGCGTGGGCGCGGCGGTCGAGATGCTGCACGCCTATTCACTGGTGCATGACGACCTCCCGGCGATGGATGACGACGATCTCCGGCGCGGCAAGCCGAGCACCCACAAGGCGTTCGACGAGGCAACGGCGATCCTGGTCGGCGACGCACTGCAAACCCGCGCCTTCGAGATTCTCGCGGAACCGGACACGCATTCGAACCCCGATGCGCGCTGCGATCTGGTGGCCGGCCTCGCGGCGGCGGCCGGAGCGCGCGGGATGGTCGGCGGCCAGATGATCGACATGCTGGCGGAAGGGCACAGCCTGACCGCCGAGCAGATCACCCGGCTCCAGGCGCTCAAGACCGGCCGGCTGCTGCAGTTCAGCGCGGAAGCCGGAGCAATCCTGGGTCGGGCGGCCCCGATGCAGCGGCACATGCTCGCGGCCTACGGCCGCGATCTCGGCGCGGCATTCCAGATCGCCGACGATCTGCTCGATGCCGTGGGCACCACGGAGGAAACCGGCAAGACGGCCGGCAAGGACGCCGCCGCCGGCAAAGCGACGCTGGTCGCGGTCCTCGGCGTCGAGCGCGCGCGGGCGCAGGCGGACATGCTGGCGGTGCAGGCGGCCGCGCATCTGGACAGTTTCGGTGAGCGAGCGGATCTGTTACGCGAACTGGCGGCGTTCGTCGTCGCCCGGCGACAATAGATAAGGGGAGCACGAGCGGAGCATGAACGCGCCAGCGGTGCCATCGCGTCCCCGGACGCCTTTGTTGGATCGGGTCGGGTTGCCCGCGGACCTGCGGAATTTTTCGGTCGAGCAGTTGAAACAGCTCGCCGAGGAGTTGCGGGCG
>Ga0116226_10000636_pt1 | contig 30008 bp, 23 predicted proteins | sample S1TSphfallax_FD_89692 | JGI IMG/M metagenome (GOLD analysis project Ga0116226, IMG submission 89692) | Host-associated microbial communities from peat moss isolated from Minnesota, USA - S1T2_Fa - Sphagnum fallax MG | ecosystem: Host-associated > Plants > Peat moss > Unclassified | place: USA...
TACACCATCGCGAACCTACGCTTAGGGGTAAACCCCGTCGGCGGCCACTGGCTAACCGAACTCTACGTCACCAACCTGTTCGACAAGAACGCCATCGTCTTCAGCAACACCGGCAACTTCGATCTACGCCAAACGACGAACGAGCCGCGCGTATTCGGCGTGCGCATGAATTACCGGTTCGGCAAAGAGACCAATTCCGACTAAGCGCCATGGAATTCAACACGTCGCATCCGTACATTCTGACGGCGAGCTGCACGAGCCGCATGGGCACCACGGCCGCCGTCACGGGTTTTCTTGCATCGCATCGTCTCTACATCATGGAGATGCAGCAATTCGACGACGTGCTGACGCGCCGTTTCTTCGTGCGGGTCACGTTCTGTGCGGTCGCCGGCGAAAGCACCGATTTGGCGCGGCTACGCGCCGAATTTCTGGCGATCGCCGACGCCGAACAGATGCAATGGGCGATCCACGATGGCGTACACCGTACTCGCGTCATGATCCTCGTCTCGAAGCTGGATCATTGCCTCGAGGATCTCCTGTATCGCCAGCGAACCGGGGAATTGGCGATGGACGTCACCGGCATCGTGTCGAATCACCCGCACATGCGTACCATCGCGGAAAGGCACGGCGTGCCGTACTTTCTGATGCCAGTGACGGCGGAAACGAAACGCGACCAGGAAGCGCGGCTGCTCGAACTCATCCAAGAGACCCAAACCGAGCTCGTGGTGCTGGCCCGCTATATGCAGATTTTTTCGGACGAAATGGCCAGGGAATTGCACGGTCGCGCCGTGAACATCCACCATTCATTCCTGCCGGGATTCAAGGGTGCCAAGCCCTACCATCAAGCCCATACGCGCGGCGTCAAGCTGATCGGCGCGACGGCCCACTATGTCACCGGCGACCTCGACGAGGGTCCCATCATCGAGCAGATCGTCGAGCGCGTGGATCACAGCTACACGCCGGAGATGCTGACGGCGGCCGGACGAGACTCGGAGCGCCGTGCGTTGTCGACAGCGGTGCGCTTGCTGTTGGAACACCGGGTGTTCTTGGACGAACACAAGACGGTGGTATTCAAGTAACTGGCGTCAGGCAGCCGGTTCCGTGTTACGGCGTCGCCGCGCCGATTTTGCGCTCGGCGCTCGGTGGATGGCCGAATTGGTTGCGATAGCACTTCGAGAAATGCGGCGGCGACTGGAAACCACACGCGGCGGTGATATCCATGATGGGCATGGCCGTCTGCAGCAGCAATTCCCGCGCGCGGCGCAGCCTCATCTCCAGGTAGAACCGTTTCGGCACGCAGTTCAGATCGCGCTTGAAGAGCCGCTCGATCTGGCGTCGCGACAGTCCGGTGGCCTTGGCTATTTTGTCGAGGGACAGGGGCTTCTCGATGTTCTCCTCCATGAGTTGCGCGACCCGAATGAGTCCACGATGCGAGACCCCGATCTGGGCCCGCAGTGGAATATACTGACGATCCGTGTCCTTGCGCACGCGATCGAGCACGAATTGCTCCGAGACCAGTTGCGAGATGCGGGGTCCCAACCGGGTTTGAATGAGATGGAGCATGAGGTCCAGGGGCGCGGTACCCCCCGAACACGTGAACCGGTCACCGTCGATGGTGAAGAGCTGATCGCTGATGCGCACGCGCGGAAACTCCTCGCGCAGTGCGGACAGATTCTCCCAATGAATGGTGGCTCGACAATTGTCGAGCAAGCCGGCTCGCGCCAGCGCATAGCCGCCGGTGCACAGCGCACCCAACGGGACCCGGCGATCGGCCAGCCGGCGCAGCGCCGACAGCAGTGCCGGAGACACGGCCTCGCGCACGTTGATGCCACCACAGACGAACAGGATGTCGACCGCGCCCAGTTTGTCGAGCGCTGCCGTGGGGGAGAGCTTCAGTCCACTGCTGGCATCGGTAGCGAGGCCATCCATGCTGACGAGGGACCATTCATAGATATCCCGGCCGACGACACGATTGGCCATGCGCAACGCTTCGAGCGCATTGGCGACCGCGATCAGCGAATAATTGGTCAACGTCAGGAACGCGTACTTGCACTTGCGCAGCACGGCGGGCGATTCCATAGACCTCCAAAACGCAGCGATTGAGCGGACGATGCATTATGCCCCTCCTGGATTGAAAATGCCTGTTTCCGACATGCCGATGTCGTATTTCAAACAGCACAGGGTCCAGCTGGGGGCCCCGAGCGGGGCTTTGCGCGCCACGTCTGGCGCATTTGCATCATGGACTGTCGCAATTAGCGCATTGTTTCCGCCGCCGCTAGTTACACTGCGTTACGCATTTTCGTCCGGAGACCCCAGCACATGAAATCTCATGCCCGTGTCGTTGTCATTGGCGGCGGCGTGGTCGGCGTCAGCACGCTCTATCACCTCGCATTGAAGGGTTGGTCGGATGTCGTGTTATTGGAGCGCGCCGAGCTCACCGCCGGATCGACGTGGCACGCGGCCGGTTTGCTGCCACTGTTCAACATGAGCTACACGGTCGGCCAACTCCACAAATATTCGGTGGACTTGTACAAGCGGCTGCCCGCGGAAACCGGCCAGGATGTGAGCTTCCACGTGACCGGCAACTTGCGGCTCGCCACCAATCGCGACCGCATGGATGAGTACCAAAAGTACTGCGGGACGGCGAACACCATCGGCGTGCCGTTCCAGGTCATCTCGCCGCGGGAGGTGCGTGAGTTGTGGCCGCTGGCGGAACTCGGCGATGGCGTCGACACCACCAAAATCGTCGGTGCGCTGTATCACCCGGACGACGGCCACATTGCGCCGGCCGACCTGACCATGGCGCTGCGCAAGGGGGCGCGCACCCGCGGCGCCGAGATCTACGAGCAGACCGAAGTGACCGCGGTCAAGCGCACCGGCTCGGGCGAGTGGCATCTGACCACCAACAAAGGCGACATCGTCGCCGAGCACGTGGTGTGCGCGACCGGCAACTATGCGCGTCAGACCGGCAAGCTGTTCGGCATCAACGTGCCGTCGATTCCGGTGGAACATCAATACATCGTTTACGACGAATCACCCGAACTCAAAGCCTACCGCCAAAACGGCGGCCGCGAACTTGCGGTGCTGCGCGAATCCGACGAGTCCTATTATCTTCGCGAAGAGCGCATGGGCTGGATTCTCGGGCCTTACGAAGCCGGCGCCCCGGCGCGCTTCGCCGATGGCGTACCCGACTGGTTCGGCAAGAACCTATTCGAAGGCGATCTGGAGCGGTTGCTGCCGCATATCGAAGCCGCACAGCGGCGCGTGCCGTCGCTCGCGAACTGCGGCATCAAGGATATCGTCAATGGTCCCATTGCCTACACGCCGGATGGCACCCCGTTGGTGGGACCCGCCTGGGGTGTCAAGAACCTGTGGCTCAACGAGGGTCATAGCTTCGGCATCACGGCCGCGGGCGGATCGGGCTGGCAGCTCGCCGAATGGATCGTCGAGGGTGAACCGGGCATCGACATGATGGCCACCGACCCGCGCCGCTATGGCCCGTACACGAGCAAGCGCTACGTCGTGCAGAAGAACGAGGAGACGTACCGGAACGTCTTCGTGATCCATTATCCGGACGAAGAGCGTGCCGACGCGCGACCGGCCAAGACCAGTCCGGTGTACGACAAACTGGCGCGCATGGGCGCGGTGTTCGGGCAGCGCTATGGGTGGGAGCGTGCCAATTGGTTCGCTCCGGCCGGCGTCACGCCCGAGGACAAGTGGAGCTTCCGCCGCTCGAACTATTTCGAGCACGTCGGCAACGAGGCGAAGCACCTGCGCAAGCATGTCGGGGTCATCGATCTGACGCCGTTCACCAAGCATGAGGTCACGGGGCCGGGTGCGGAAGCGTGGCTCGATAGTCTGGTAGCCAACAAGGTGCCGACCAAGGTCGGCCGCATCGCGCTGTGCCATGCGCTCACGCGCCGCGGCGGCATCCGGTCCGAATTCACGATGACCAAGATTGCGGAGAATCATTTCTACGCCGTCAGTGCGGGCGCCGCCGAACGCTACGATGCCGACTACCTGCAACAGATGTTGCCGGCCGACGGCGTCAGCTTGCGCAACATCACCAACAGCCGGGGCGTGTTCGTGGTGGCGGGACCGCGCGCGCGCGACGTGCTCGCGAAGCTCACGGACGTGCCGCTCGACAATGCGGCCTTCCCCTGGCTCACAGGTCAGGTGGCCGAAGTCGGCCTCGCCGTCGACGTCTATCTCTTGCGCGTGAACTTCGTGGGCGCGCTCGGCTGGGAGCTGCATTTTCCCATCGAGTATGCGCACCACCTGTTCGACGCGATTTTCGCCGCCGGCAAGGAGTTCGGCATCGGCATGGCGGGCATGCGCGCGATGGAGTCGCTGCGCCTCGAGAAATCGTACCGCATGTGGGGTTCGGATCTGAGCCCCGACTACACGCCGTACGAAGCCGGTCTGGATCGCTTCGTGCGCTTGAACAAGGGCGAATTCATCGGCAAGGCGGCGTTGGAGGCTCAGCTGAAAGCCGGCGTGCCGCACCGCTTTGTCACGTTCGAAGTGCACGATGTGGGCGATGCCGATGCGTTGGGCAACGAGCCCCTGTTCGATGCCGACGGCAATCTCATCGGGCGCGCGACGGCCGGCTATTACGGCCATGCGCTCGGCAAGAGCTTAGGATTGGGCTACGTGAAACCGCAATTCGCCGCGGTTGGGACCGAACTCGGCATCCAGATATTGGGCGAGCGTAAACGCGCCACGGTTCTGGTCGATTCGCCCTACGATCCGGAAAACAAGGAAATTCGCGCCTAAATGCCGGTCGCATACCCATGAGCACGCAGAAATTTTCCGCGCTGGCCCTGATCCGGCGCGGCCTATCGGGACATCTCGGCTGGCAGAAGCAATGGCGCAAGTCCGCGCCCAAGGCGGCCTATGATGCGGTCATCGTGGGCGGCGGCGGCCATGGCTTGGGCGCCGCGTATTATTTGGCCAAGGAGCATGGGCTCACCAACATCGCGGTGCTCGAGAAGGGCTGGATCGGCGGCGGCAACACGGGCCGCAACACGACGATCATCCGTTCCAACTATCTGTTCAACGAGAGCGCGGCGCTCTACGATCACTCGCTGAAGATGTGGGGGAGCCTTTCGCAGGTGCTCAACTACAACGTCATGTTCTCGCCGCGCGGCGTCATGATGCTGGCCCACACGGTGCACGATATCCAGGTGGCCAAGCGTCACGTGCATGCGAACCGCTGCAACGGTGTGGACAACGAATGGCTGGAGCCCGAGGAGGCCAAGGCTTTTTGTCCGCTGCTCAACATCAGTGACGATATCCGCTACCCCGTGTTGGGCGCGGCCTTGCAGCGGCGCGGTGGCACCGCCCGGCACGATGCCGTGGCGTGGGGCTATGCGCGTGCCGCCGATGCACTCGGCGTCGACATCATCGAGAACTGTGAAGTGACCGCCATCACGCGCGACGCCGGGGGTGCGGTGCAGGCGCTCGAGACCTCGAGAGGGACCATCCGGACGCGCAAAGTCGGCGTCTCGGCGGCGGGCAACACCAGCGTCGTGCTGGCCCTTGCGGGCGTCAAATTGCCGCTCGAGAGCTATCCTTTGCAGGCCCTGGTCTCGGAGCCCGTCAAACCCATTTTTCCGTGTGTCGTCATGTCGAACACCATCCACGCGTACGTGAGCCAGTCGGACAAGGGCGAACTCGTGATCGGCGCCGGCACGGATGCCTACACGTCGTACACGCAACGCGGAGCGCTGCATATCAACACCCACACGCTCGATGCCATTTGCGAATTGTTTCCGAATTTCCGGCGCATGCGCATGCTGCGCAATTGGGGCGGCATCGTCGATGTGACGCCCGACCGGTCACCCATCATCGCGAAGACGCCGGTGCCGGGCTTGTACGTCAATTGCGGGTGGGGCACCGGTGGATTCAAGGCCACGCCGGGTGCGGCCCACGTATTCGCATGGACGATCGCGCGCGACGAACCGCATCCGATCAACGCGCCGTTCACCATCGAGCGCTTCCGCGATGGCTTCTTGATCGACGAGGCCGCGGCGGCTGCCGTGGCGCATTGAGGCGCACCGCATGCTGCTGATCGTGTGTCCCTACTGCGGCAAGCGCCCGGAAGTCGAGTTCACGTACGGAGGCCAGGCACACCTTGTCCGTCCGGCAAAGCCCGCCGAACTCGACGATCAAGCGTGGGCCGAGTTTCTCTACATGCGTGCCAACACCAAGGGCATTTACGCCGAACGCTGGCGACATGCCCGGGGTTGCGGACGTTTTTTCAACGCGGTGCGTGACACCACCACCGATCACTTCATCGCGACGTACAAGTCGGGCGAACCGCAACCCGGTGCTGCGGCGGGAAGACCGTCTTGAACGGCCGTACCGCGAGCGGCGGCCGTATCGACCGGGCGCAGCCGCTACGCTTTTCATTCGACGGTCAGTGGTATGAGGGCTTTGCGGGCGACACGTTGGCGTCGGGCTTGCTCGCCAATGGCGTGCACCTCGTCGGACGCTCGTTCAAGTATCACCGGCCGCGCGGCATCCTGGCGGCCGGCTCCGAGGAACCGAATGCGCTCGTGACCGTGCGCCGCGACGCGGCGCGCGTGACGCCGAACCTGCGCGCCACCCAGGTGGAACTGTACGACGGGTTGCAGGCCATCAGTCAAAATCGTTGGCCGAGCCTGCGCCGTGACTTTGGGCGCGTGAACGATCTGCTGGCGCCGTTTTTTCCGGCCGGCTTCTACTACAAGACGTTCATGTGGCCGAAGAAGGCTTGGCACTCGCTGTACGAACCCGTGATCCGCCGCGCCGCCGGCTTGGGCGAAGCGCCGACGCTCGCCGACCCCGACCGCTATGCGCAACGCTATGCGCACTGCGACGTTCTGGTCGTCGGCGCAGGCCCGGCCGGAATCGCCGCGGCTCTGGCGGCGGCCGACAGCGGTGCCCGCGTCATGTTGTGCGACGAGCAACCGGAGTTCGGCGGCTCCCTCCTCGGCGACGATTCGGCCCAGATTGACGGGACTGCTGGCCTTGAGTGGGTCGCGCGAGCGACCGCGACACTGCGCGGAAATCCGCGCGTGACGCTGCTGTCCCGTACCACGGCGTTCGGCTATTTCCCGCACAACTTCATCGGCTTGAACGAGCGCTTGACCGAACACCTCGCGGCGCCCTCACCCGGCCGGCAACGCGAGCGTCTGTGGCAGGTTCGCGCTCGGGCGGTGGTGCTCGCGACCGGCGCCATCGAGCGTCCGCTGGTGTTCCCCGGCAACGATCGGCCGGGCATCATGCTGGCCGGCGCGGGGCAAACCTATCTGAACCGTTACGGTGTGCGTGTCGGCAGCCGGGCGGTCATCGTGACGGCCGCCGATGCCGCTTACCAGGCGGCGCTCGACCTGCATGCGGCCGGCGTGGTCATTGCGGCTGTCGCCGACGTGCGCGCGAATCCGACGGGCGCATTGACGGAGGCGGCACGCCGCGCCGGCATCGATGTCCTGCCCTCGTCCACCGTGCTCGGCACGGACGGCGATTTGCGCGTGAGCCGCATCTCGCTCGGCCGGGTCGAGAACGGTGCGGTCAGGAGCGCCCCTGCATTCAATTGCGACGTCGTGTTGATGTCGGGGGGCTTCACACCGAGCGTGCACTTGTTCTCTCAGTCGCGCGGGAAACTGACCTGGAGCGACGCGTTGCAGTCCTTCGTACCCGGCGAGTCGGCGGAGAACGAACGGTCGGCCGGCGCCTGCCGCGGGGTGTTCGATCTAGCCGACGTGGTGGCCGACGGCACGGCCGCGGGCGCCGCGGCGTCACCCGAACCGAGCCGACCGACGCGCATCGTGGTCCAACATACCGTGCGCGCCGACGCGGGTTTCCTCGGCGCATTGCCGTCGACGACGCCGCCGCCGAAGCTACGCGCCTTCGTGGACTGGCAGCACGATGTCACGACCAAGGATCTGGCGCTCGCCACGCGCGAGGGCTTTCAGTCCATCGAGCACGTCAAGCGCTACACGACCACCGGCATGGCTACCGATCAAGGCAAGACCTCCAACCTCAATGCAATGGCGATCGTCGCGCAGAAACTCGACATCCCCATTCCAAAGGTCGGGTTGACCATGTTTCGCATGCCGTACACGCCGGTGACGTTCGGCAGCTTCGCCGGCATTTCCCGCGGGGATCTGTTCGATCCGCTGCGCATCACGCCGACGCACGAATGGGCCGTCGCGAAAGGTGCCGTGTTCGAAAACGTCGGTCTATGGAAACGCGCGCGGTATTTTCCGCGCCCCGGCGAGGACATGCACGCGGCCGTCGCGAGAGAGTGTCTGGCGGTACGCAATGCCTGCGGCATCTTCGATGCGTCGACATTGGGCAAGATCGAGGTCGTCGGCGCGGACGCCGCCGAGTTCATGAACCGCCTGTACATCAACAACTGGACCAACCTGGGCGTCGGCCGTTCGCGGTACGGCATACTGTGCCGCGACGACGGTTTCATTTATGACGACGGCGTGGTGGCGCGCACGGCCACGGATCGCTTCCACGTGACCACGACCACCGGCGGCGCGCCGCGCGTGCTCGCCATGATGGAGGACTATCGCCAAACCGAGTGGCCGGAACTCAAGGTGTGGCTGACGTCGACCACCGAACAGTGGGCGGTGATCGCCGTCCAAGGTCCGCAGGCACGCGCCGTGCTCGAGCCGCTGCTCGACATCGACATCAGCGCCGCCACGATGCCGCACATGAGCGTGGCGCGGGGCATGATATGCGGCGTCCCCATGCTGCTGTTCCGCGTGAGTTTCTCGGGTGAATTGGGCTTCGAGGTCAATGTTCCCGCCGATTACGGCGCCGCCGTGTGGGAAGCGATTCACGCCGCGGGTCAAGCGCATGGCATCGTGGAATACGGCACCGAGGCCATGCACGTACTGCGCGCCGAGAAGGGCTACATCATCGTCGGCCAGGATACCGACGGCACGGTCACACCGGACGATGCGGGTCTCACGTGGGCGATTGGCAAGACCAAGACGGAGTTCGTCGGCAAGCGCTCGCTCGAGCGCGCGTCGATGAAGGCGCCGAATCGCAAGCAAATCGTCGGTTTGCGCACGCGCGACCCGCGGCTGGTGCTCGAGGAAGGCGCCCAGATCGCGGCCAAGGCCGGCCAGACGCCACCCATGGAACTCATCGGGCATGTGACCTCGTCGTATGCGAGCCCCATCTTGGGGCATTCCATCGCGCTGGCGGTCGTGGCCGGCGGCAGAGCACGCATGGGGCAGACGCTCTATGTGCCCATGCCCGACGGTGACCTCGAGGTGGAAGTCACCTCGCCGGTTTTCTACGATCCCACGGGAGCCCGTATCAATGGTTGAAATCGCCACACGCCGGGGACCCAAGATCCAGAATACCGAATGGCTCCAAGTCTTGGCGCCCGCCACCCGCTTCGCCTTTTATGGGGATGGGGCGGCGCGCGCGGCCGCCGTGCGCGCGTGGGGCACCGAGTTTTCGGACGACGCGTGCCGCGCCATCCAGCAGGCCGACCGCGCCACACTCTGGGTGGGCCCTGATGAGTACTTGCTCATCGATCTCGGCGGCGGCGCGCCGGCCGACACGGCCGCGGCATTGGAAGCGGCACTCGCCGGTATTCCCCACGCCCTCGTCGATGTGAGCCACCGGCAATTCGCGCTGCGGGTGAGCGGTCCGCGCGCCGCGACGATCTTGAACGGCGCGTGCCCGTTGGATCTCGATCCCGCCGAATTCCCGGTGGGCATGTGCACGCGTACGGTATTCGCCAAAGCGGATATATTGTTGTGGCGGACCGCGCTCGACTCCTTCCATCTCGAAGTGTGGCGCTCGTTCGCCGGGTACGTGAGCGGGTTGCTCCACGAGATCGCGGACGACCGTGCTGATTGACACACCCATCCGACCGTTGGGGTACGTGGATGCGGGAAGATTGACGGAGCGGGTTCTGGCCACGGATGAGAGTGCGTGGTACGCCGATCATCGGCGCCAAGACGATTACGAGGTGCACGCGCAGACCCAATCCATCATCCTCGTGTTCTTCACCGGCTGGCCGGAGGTGCACGTTACCCACGCGCCGGGTTGGGACGGTTTCCACGATGTCGCCATGCCCGTCATCGACCACCTCGTCAGCAGTCACTACGCGCCGGGCGGCTTGGTGCTGCGCGTCGTGCTCGCGCGCCTGCTGCCGGGCAAGTGCATCGATCTGCACTACGATCGGCACCCGTCATTCTCCATTGCACACCGGATCCACGTACCGCTTTTGACCAATCCGGACGTGGAGTTCATCGTGGGGCCGCAGCGCGTTGCGCCGCTGGCGCATCACGCGTTCGAATTGAACAACAAGATGCCGCACAGCGTGGCGAATCGGGGCGCGACCCCGCGCGTGCATCTGTTGTTCGATTACGCGCCCGAATAGGAGCCTGGCACGCAGGATGCCGAAGCACGCCTCGTCCAAGCTGCCAGCGCTGCTGGCCTCCTCGGTGATCCGCGGATCGCATCTCGGCGAGAGCCACGGCGGCGTGTATCTAGTGGACCTCGAGCACGGCTCGGTGGTGCAAAAATTGGACTGGAATCGCACCGACATCGACATTGCCGGACGTGGCGGCGACCGGGGCCTGCGCGGCATCGCATTTCATGGGGAGCGCATCCTGATCGCGGCGAACGCGCAATTGCTGGTTTTAGACCAGGATTTCGCCTTGTTGGAGTCTCATGCCAATCGGTACCTACGGCATTGTCACGAAATCGCCGTGTTCGGCGATCACGTGTACCTCACCGCGACGGGTTTCGACAGCATCCTGACCTTTGATCTGCGCACGAGGCGCTTCGTCGCGGGCTGGCACTTGAGCGCGACGGCCGATGCGCTGCAGATGCGTCCATTCGATCCTGCGTCGGACGCGGGACCGCCCGCCACTCATGTCTTTCACATCAATTCGGTCACCGCATCCAAGGCCGGCATCTTTTTCAGCGGATTGCACACGCCCGGGTTGTTGCACCTGGATGGCAGAACCCTGAGCTTGGCCGCACCGCTTCCGGAGGGCACCCACAATGCCCAGCCGCGGGGCGATGGGATTCTCTACAACGACACCGCCCATGACCGAGTCGTTCATCGGCGTCACGGCCGCACGACGCAGATGACGGTGCCGGATTTCGACGTGCGCGAGATCATCAACCTCGAACGCTTTTCGTCCGACCTGGCTCGACCCCAATTCGCGCGTGGCCTGTGCGTCCTCGACGACACCCTCGTCGCGGGCGGCTCTTCGCCGTCGACCATTGCGCTCTATGACCTCAGCAGCGGGACTCGAGTACTGCAGCGGAATTTGTCCATGGACGTGCGCAATGCCGTGCACGGCCTCGCCGTATGGCCCTACTCATAACAACCGCCCCCGCCAAGGCTGCCGAGCCCGCCGATGTCGCGCCGGACGGTACGCCCGAACAGATTCATCTGACCTGGGGAGATGATCGGTCGAAGACGGTCTTCGTGTCATGGGCGTCGCCGGCGAGAAGCTTGAACCCGCGCGTGATCCTGCGTAGTTCAGCTTACAGCGTGGGCGCCGCCGACCGCGACGCCGTCATCCCCGCCGTGGAACGCACCTACACCGACGGCATCAACGGCCAGACCGTGTTCACGTATCACGCAAAACTCGATGCGCTCGAAGCCGATAGCGAGATTGAATACGCCGTCACCGCCGACAATGATCGGAACGCAGCGCAACCGTTCTCGGCCCGCTTTCGCACGGCGCCGCACGGCCGCGCTGCTTTCCGGTGGACCAGCTACGGTGATCTGTCGACTCCGGTCACCTCCTGGGTGCTGTCCACTCTGCAGAGCCGCTTTGCGGTGGACGCGGTGGAGCGCTTCCAGCCGCTGTTTCACCTGTTGAATGGCGATCTCTGCTATGCCAATTTGAATTTCGCGGCGCAGCCGTCCGTGTGGGCCGACTTCGGCAACAACGTGCAGAAGTCCGCCGTGCATCGGCCCTGGATGCCGTGCCCGGGCAATCACGAGATCGAATTCGGCAACGGCCCGCTGGGGTACGCGTCCTATCTGACGCGGTACTCCTTGCCCGGTAACGGCACGCCCTTCCCGGGCCTTTGGTACCGTTTCCAAGTGGGCTCTGTCCTGTTCATTTCGCTGTGTGCCGACGATGTGATCTATCAGGACAGTGGCGCCTTCGTCGTCGGACCGGAGCCGGTGGTGCCTGCGCCGAGCACCGGCAATGCGCCGATCGAGCCGGGAACCTCGATCTACAACCGCGGCTTCAGTGGGGGTGCGCAGACGCGATGGCTCGAGGAGACGCTGGCGGCCGCCGCGTGCGATGCCGGCATCGACTGGATCGTAGTGCAGATGCATCAGGATGCGATGAGTTCTTCGACATACGGCAATGGCTCGGACCGGGGAATCCGCGAAGCCTGGCTGCCGCTGTTCGATCGGTATGGGGTCGATCTGGTGCTGTGCGGGCATGATCACGACTATGAGCGCAGCTGGCCGGTGCGCGGCTGCAACCATCATGTGGGCCGGGATGCCATCACCGGAGCCGTCGTCGACACCTGCCAACCGCAACCGGTCATCACGACCGACCCGCCCGACGGCACTTTCGACACCCGGCGCGGCACCATTCATCTTGTCTTGGGAGGGGGTGGAAGCGGCTCACCGCTCGATGCCTATGGAGTGGATCCGGTAACCGGCCGTCCACAGGCCAAAGTCATCACCAAATCCAATCGTCCCACGCCCGGCACCGCTCCCGGGACATTCATGAAACCCGCGGCCGATGCGCTGGAAGAAGCCATTTGGTCGGCACGCCGTGACACGCAAACGGGTTATGGCATCGCGGTCTTCGACGTCGATCCTGGTACCGCCGGCGGCAAGACGTCGATCACCATCCGCTACTATCACGCGTTGGGAGCGAACCGGAAACCGACCGGCGAGTACGACTTGTTCGAGACGTTGACGCTGTCGAAGGACCGCGAATAACGGCCCGTTGCAATCGCTGACTAGTCGTGTCCGGCGCGCCGGTCACGCTCCACGCGGCGCTCCTGAATCACACGAACATTACGCGGAAAACCGGTGATCTCCTCGCGGCGGCGTGCATTCGCGCGCCGATCCGCGTGATGCTTGTAAAGACAGCGGCAGGATTCCTTGCGGGTGCATTCGGGCAAAGGCAATGCCGGCGCGCCCGACGACAGGAACCGCGTGCTGCTGAGTGCTCGCGCCGCGTCGCAGCTGGACGAATGGGTGGCGATTGAGACGGCATGCCAACGATTGGGTCCGCTCATGCCGCACCCGCCACGCTATCACGCATTGGTTCGATTGAAATCATGGCGCCTTCATCAGAAATAGAACCCGGACCGATCAGCAATTTTTTTTATTTTTTCGGCCTAAGGTAAAGCTAACGAATGCCGTGATGCGCCGCAACTATCGAAATCGATAGGAGCTCCCGAGCCGCTGGCCTCAAAGCGTGACGAACCCCAACGCGACGACTTTGGCGGCGAGGTGGGTGCGGGAAACGGCACCGATCTTCGCGCGCGCATTCTTGAGGTGAAAGCGCACCGTCGCCTCGGAGATGCCGTTCAAAGCGGCAATTTCCCGGTCCGAATGTCCGTGCACCAGAAAAGCGAGCAATTCGATTTCCCGCAGGGTCAGAATCGGCGCGGCCCGAGCCTTCGCCTCGGATCCATCAATGCGTTCGGCACGGCGAAACACGTGCGTGGCAATGGCGACCAAGTCGCGAAACTCCACGGCGCTGAACGCCGGCCGGTCTCCGGTCATCGCGACCACGCCGAGCGCGCCGTCGGCAGCGCGCATGGGGACGCAGATTCCCTCGACGTAACCGAATTCCTTCGCGATGCGGATGACCTTGTGGCCCGGATCCCGCGCCTTCAGGCGCTGCATGATCGTCGAATACGCCGCCGGCACGCCGGTGCCGCGCGCCCAGCGTGGAATCGGATCGAGCGCCTGCAGATCCTCTTGCACATAGCGCTCGAGGAACGCGGCCGACCAACGCGCGAAGTGGAAGCGTTCGGTGGTGGCCGCCTTCGATCCGGCAATGATCCCGCTGGCGGCCCCCGTCAGTCGGAAATTCTCGATGACGACCAACGTCGTGTCACCGAGATCAGCATGACTCTTGGCTGCGTCGAGCAGATTCAAATACTCACTCAAGCGGTCGTGGGGTTTGCTCGGCACGTGGGCAGATGGACGCGACAACGCCACTCAGCGTTGGGCGACGCGCCAGTTGCTGGCCGAATAATACGGCGCGTCTTCGGCCGGGAGCATTCCCTTGCCGAGGATGTGATCGGCCGCTTTTTCCGCCAGCATGATGGTCGGCGCATTGAGATTGCCGGTGGTGACCGACGGCATGATGGACGAGTCGACCACACGCAGTCCCGTCAGGCCGTGAACACGGGTCTGCGGATCGACGACGGCAAACTTGTCGCCGGCCGATCCCATCTTGCACGTACACGACGGATGGTAGGCACTCTCGACCTTGGCCCGCACGAATGCGTCGATCTCGTCATCCGTCTGCACATCGATTCCCGGTTGGATCTCGCGCCCACGATAGCGGTCGAACGCGCGCTGCGCGAAAATCTCGCGCGTCAGGCGCACACAAGCGCGCATCTCGGTCCAATCATCCGGATGGCTGAGATAATTGAACAGGATCTTTGGTTTGTCGCGCGGATCGGCCGAGGCGAGCCGCACCCAACCACGGCTCTTCGAGCGCATCGGACCCACATGAGCCTGAAACCCATGCTCTTGCGCCAGCGTCGAACCGTCATAGGCGACGGCCATGGGCAGGAAATGATATTGGATGTCCGGGTAGGCGATGCCGGCACGGCTGCGGATGAATCCGCAGGTCTCGAAATGATTCGTGGCACCCAGCCCGTCCTTGCGCAGCAACCACCGGGCGCCGATGAGCGCGCGATTCCACAGGTTGATCGACGAGTACAGAGTAACGGGCTCTTTGCAGGCCACCTGGAAATAAAACTCCAGGTGATCCTGGAGGTTCTCGCCGACGCCCGGCAGATCGTGAACCACTTCGATGCCGTGAGAACGCAACTCCGCGGCCGGGCCGACCCCGGAAAGCTTGAGCAATTGCGGCGAATTGACGGGACCGCCCGACAAGATCAGCTCGTGATCAATCTGCACACGATGCGTGCCACCGCCGTGCGCATACTCCAAGGCCCGTGCGCGCCGGCCATCGAAAACGATGCGAGTGGCGAGCGCGTGCGTCAGGACCTTGAGGTTGCCACGCCGGAGCGCCGGTCGAAGGTACGCTTTGGCCGCGCTGCACCGGCTGCCCTGACCCACCGTCATGTCCATCCGGCCAAAGCCTTCTTGCTGAAAGCCGTTGACATCGGCGGACTGTGGATAGCCCGCCTGCACGGCCGCTTCGAGCCAGGCCGCATGCAAGGGGTTCTTCAAGGTGCCGTAGCGGGTGTGCAGCGGGCCCTCGGCGCCGCGATAGTGGTCACCCCCCTCCGCGCGTTTCTCGGCGCGCTTGAAATAAGGCAGCACATCGCGATAGGACCATCCCGTCGCGCCCTCCTCGGCCCAGCGCTCGAAATCCTGTGGATTACCGCGGATGTAGACGAGCCCATTGATCGACGAGGAACCGCCGAGCACCTTGCCGCGGGGCGTATGCAGGCTCCTGCCGTTCAGATGGGGCTCGGGCTCCGTGTGATAGCACCAGTTGTACTTGGGCATGTTCATCGGAATCGACAACGCCGATGGCATTTGAATGAAGATGGATGAGTCCGAGCCGCCATACTCGAGCAACAGCACGCGCCGCGTGCCATCGGCCGTGAGCCGGTCCGCAAGCACACATCCGGCGGAGCCCGCGCCGACGATCACGATGTCGAAGGTTTCATTGCTCATGTCGGACCCGTCAATAGGGCGCATCGACGTCGCCCATGGCGACGTACACGCTCTTGAGCTGCGTGTAATGTTCGATGGCTGCGCGCCCGTTTTCGCGGCCGAGACCGGACAACTTCACGCCGCCGAACGGCATCTCGATGGGCGTGACGTTGTAGTGGTTGATCCAGCAGCTACCGGCCTGTAACCGAGCGATGACGCGATGACCCCGGGTCAGGTCGTTGGTGAACACCCCGGCCGCGAGCCCGAACTCCGTGGAATTCGCCCGCTCGATGACTTCCGCTTCGTCTTCGAAGTCCAGCACCGACATCACGGGGCCGAAGATTTCCTCGCGGACGATTCCCATGTCGTCGCGGCACTCGTCGAAGACGGCCGGCGCAACGAAATAGCCTCGACCCAGTTCCCCTGTGGAGACGCGGTTGCCGCCGATCAAGAGCCGGGCACCCTCGGCCCGCCCGCGTTCGACATAGCCCAATACCTTGTGCATGTGCTGTTCCGATATCAATGCACCGACCTGGGTCGCGGGGTCCATGGGATCGCCGATGCGCATCGTCGCGACACGCTTCACCAAGCGCGCGAGAAAGTCCGCCTTGACGGATTTGTGGACGAACACGCGCGTCGCATTCGAGCACACCTGGCCCGAGGAATAGAAATTCGCGAGCAGTGCGCCGGCAACGGCATTGTCGAGCTTGGCATCGTCGAACACGATCAGAGGCGACTTGCCGCCGAGCTCGAGCGTGACGTGCTTGAGCGTTCGCGCCGCATCCGCCATGACCGCCCTGCCGGTGCCGACCTCGCCGGTCAGCGATATCTTGCGGATGTCCGGATGACGCGTGAGCAGCCGACCGGTCTCGGCGAAGCCCTGCACCACTTGGAACACGCCGGGCGGCAGGCCGGCCTCCAACAGAATTTCCTCGAGCTTGACGGCCGAGAGGGGGGTGAGTTCGGCCGGCTTGAAGATCATGGCGTTGCCACAGGCCAGCGCCGGCGCCGCCTTCCAGCAAGCGATTTGCAACGGATAGTTCCAGGCGCCGATGCCGGCGACCACACCCAAGGCTTCGCGCCGCGTATAGCCGAAAGCCTGGGGTCCGAGATCGATGTGTTCGCCGCTCAAGGATTGCGCCAATGCGGCGAAATACTCGAAACACTCCGCGCCGGAGACGACGTCCACGACCGACGTTTCCTGGATCGGCTTGCCCGTGTCGCGCGTCTCGAGTTCGGCCAGTTCCTGGTTTCGCGCACGCAAGATGGCGGCCGCTCGCCGCAAGATCCTCGCGCGGTCCGCGCCCGTCATCGCGGCCCAGCCGACTTGGGCGCGCTGCGCGGCCCGTACCGCCGCGTTGACCTCCGTGGCACCGGCCACCTTGACGTAGCCCAAGACTTCGCCGGTCGCCGGATTCACGGAGGCGAACCGTTCACCCGCCTCCGGCGTGACATGCTGCCGCGACTCGCCCGCGCGGCCGGCCGCCTCATGGCTGACCGCCTCAAGGCCGGTCGCCTCAAGTGGACGCGCGTCGGGGGCGGCCGCACGCAGCCGGCCATCGACGAATTCCGTCAGCAGCGCACGCGCGCTCGCGCTATCCGCCTCGCGCCACCCGGACAGCGCCGCGCGCAGCCAGACGCCATCGATCATGGCGGCGATCATGGCCGCCAAATTCTGTGCTTCATCCGCGGGGACGAGTTGTTTGAGTGCGCTACGCAGGTTGGTCAGCGTGCGGCGCTGATAGGCAGATTGCACTCGCTTCAAACTCGGCACCTGCAGTACCTGACCCCAAAATGCGAGCCAAGCCGTGCCGGTCCGCTGCGCGAATTCCTCGGGTGACAGATTTGCGTCGATGACTGCTTGAATGCGCGCGCGCGGCGTGCTGATGCGACGCAGTCGAGCGCGCACCCGAGCGCCGATGCGCCGCGCCAGCGCGCGGAACGCCGCATCCATCAACCCGTCCTTGTCGCCGAAGTAGTGCGCGACCAAGCCCGGCGTCACGCCCGCTCTGCCGGTGATCTGCGCAAGCGTCGTACCGACGTAGCCAAGTTCAGCTAGGCTGTCGATGGTCACCTCGATGAGTTGAGTCCGTCGCGAGTCCTCCGGCGGCTCGACCGAAGTCGGTGCATATAGGGCTGAGTGCGTGTTCAATTGTGGTGCCTTTAAGGTGCTCCCAGGTCGCTTCTGGACGCCTGAGGCGGGTTAAGTCTAAGATGCGGACGGGCGACTAATACTCATAATTTCAATCTATTAGGGAAGCTTTTTTGAGCGTCAACCAAATCTCGTTAAACGATCATTCAAGATTAAGCCGTGACCCGCAATCATGCCGCCCCGCCGCGCGTGGGGTCAAGTTTCTGCGGATGTTCAGTCTGTTCCTCGGCGGGCTCGCGCAGGCCGCTGCGTTCGGCGCGTCTACCGCGGGCGAACCTGCCTCGGGCGGCGAACCTGCCAGCTGTCAGACCGTGCGGTTCTCGGACGTCGGCTGGACCGACGTCACCGCGACCACGGCGTTGGTCGCACAACTCCTGCGCACCATCGGCTACACACCGGCCATCACCGTGCTGTCGGTACCTGTGACTTTTGCGTCCATGCAAAAGAAAGACGTGGACGTGTTCCTCGGCAACTGGATGCCGGCGCAGGAAGCCGATCGCGCACCCTATTTGGCGGATGGTTCGGTCGTGGTCGTGGGACCGAATCTGACCGGCGCGAAATACTCGCTCGCGGTTCCCGCGTATGCCTATGCCGCGGGCCTGCGCGACTTTCAGGACATCAAGCAATTCGGGCCCGCCCTCAACAAGGAAATCTACGGCATCGAAGCGGGCAACGACGGCAACCGGCTGGTGCTCAAAATGTTGAAGCAGGACCTGTTCGGTCTCGGCGATTTCAAGTTGGTCGAGTCGAGCGAACAAGGCATGCTGGCCCAAGTCGAGCGCTCGATACGTGCCAAGCAGCCGATCGTGTTCCTTGCTTGGGAACCGCATCCCATGAACATGCGTTTCGACATCAAGTATCTGGAAGGCGGCGATGCCGTCTTTGGACCGAATTATGGTGGCGCCACGATTTACACGGTGACCCGCAAGGGCTACGCCACCGAGTGCCCGAACGTGGCACACCTGCTTGCCAATCTGAAGTTTTCGCTGCGCGGCGAGAGCGAGATGATGGCGGCCATACTGGATCGCCATGAACAACCCGACATCGCCGCGGCGGAGTGGCTCAAGGCCAATCCAACCGTGACCAAAATCTGGCTGGACGGCGTGACGACCTTCGACGGCCGTCCCGCGAGCCTCGCGCTCGCGCGGGCGGCACCGCCGCCCCGACCCGGCGGTTTCGAGCAATGGGTCGTGAGCCACAAGATTCCGGTCGGCGATGCCATGGCCACGATGATCGACACCATCAAAGCGCATGGCATGATCGTCTTCGACGGCATCTCCATCGTCATTCGCGGCATGGTCAACGGCGTCACGGCATTGCTGCGCGCGGTGCCCGCACCGGCGCTGATCGTCGCGATCGCCGCGATCGCCTTTGCCCTGCGGCGCTCGCTCGGGCTGACGGCGTTCGTGGCCCTGGCGCTGTTGTTCATTCTCAACCAAGGGTATTGGATCGCGACCCTCGAAACGCTGAGCCTCGTCGTCGTCGCCACGCTCGCATCCGCCGTCATCGGCGTGCCCGTCGGGATCGCCGCCGCGCACCGCCCCCGCTTCTTCGCGGCCCTGCGGCCGGTCCTGGATCTCATGCAGACGCTGCCGACCTTCGTCTATCTCATCCCGACGCTCGTCTTGTTCGGACTCGGCGTGGTGCCCGGTCTCATTTCAACCGTGATTTTCGCGCTGCCGGCGCCGATCCGCATGACCCACCTCGGCATCTCGTCGGTGCCCCGCACGTTGATCGAAGCGGGCGAATCATTCGGCGCCACCGCCCTGCAATTGCTCTGGAAGATCGAACTGCCGAGTGCGGCCACCACCATCATCGCCGGCATCACCCAATGCATCATGTTGAGCCTGTCCATGGTCGTCATCGCCGCGCTGGTCGGCGCCGGCGGCTTGGGTGTTCCCGTGGTGCGGGCCCTGAACTCGGTGCAGGTGGGCATGGGATTCGAGGCGGGCTTTACCATCGTGCTGCTCGCCATCATCCTCGATCGTATGAGCAGACCGAAAGAGCGGGGAGCATCCCGATGACGGCGGCAGTTGAATTCCAGAACGTCGATATCCTGTTCGCGCGCCAACCCGGCCGCGAGGGACGCAAGTCAACGACCGCCGCGCTGGCTGCACTCGACGCTGGCGGCACGCGCACCGAGATCCAAAACAAGTTCGGCGTCATCGTCGGCGTGGCCGGTGCGTCGCTGCGCGTGGCGCGCGGCGAGATCTCGGTGCTCATGGGGTTGTCGGGTTCCGGGAAGTCGACGCTCTTGCGCGCAGCCAACGGCCTCAATCCGGTGACCCGCGGCCACGTGCTGATCCGCGACGGCGATTCCGTTATCGACGTCGCCACCTGTGACGCCGCACAGATGCGCCGGGTGCGGCGTGAGCGCGTCGCCATGGTATTCCAGCAATTCGGGCTTCTGCCGTGGCGCACCGTGCGCGAGAACGTGGGCTTCGGGCTGGAATTGCGCGGCGACGACTCCGCCAAACGTCGGGGCATCGTCGATGACAAGCTGGAGCTGGTGGGTCTGTCACAATGGGCCGAGCGCTATGTGAGCGAATTATCGGGCGGCATGCAGCAACGGGTGGGCCTCGCCAGGGCATTCGCCACCGACGCGGACATCTTGTTGATGGACGAGCCGTTTTCGGCACTGGATCCGCTGATCCGCGGCAAACTGCAGGATGAGCTGCTCGCGCTCCAAGAGCGCGTCAAGAAAACCATCCTGTTCGTCAGTCACGACCTCGATGAAGCACTGCGGCTCGGCGACCGGATTTCCATCCTGCAGAACGGCCGTATCATCCAAACCGGCACCGCGGAGGACATCGTCCTCAACCCCGCCGACGATTACGTCGCGGAATTCGTCCGGCACATGAATCCGCTCGACGTGCTCACGGGCGCCATGATCATGAACGAGCGGGCCAACATGCCGGGCGATGCGGGTTCGCTCTGGCTGGACGACCGGCGCCGCTACCGGCTGTCGATGGGCCCGTCCGACGAGGCGCTCGACCTGCAACTCGACGGCGTCCCGCACGCGCTGCGGCACGTGCATGACGATGCGGGCATCGCTGCCCTCGAACCCGGCATGGCGGTGGCACCCGCGTCGTTCTCGCTGCAATCCATCATCCGCCTGCGGCAGTCCACCGGCCATCCCGTATTGCTGACCGAGGGCGGCCGGATCATCGGCGTGTGCAGCGAAACGGAGATCATCCGGGCGCTTGCGGGAAGCCGCCAGTAGCAGCCGGGTTGCAAACCCAAGTTGCCTCCGGCCCGCTTAAATATTATCATGACGATAATATAAACTGGCGCGGTCACTTAAGCCCGGTTCCACCCGGCGTGGCGCACCAGCCCCGTCACACCAGCCAGAGAGGCCTCGAAGCATATGAACCATGACGTCATCATTTCCTGCGCGGTCACCGGCGACGATACCAAGGTCACGAAGAGTCCGCACTGCGCCGTGACTCCGGCGGAGATCGCGGCCACCGCGATTGCCGCGGCGCAAGCGGGCGCGGCGATCGTTCACATTCACGTGCGCGATCCGGAGACCGGAAGCTTCAGCATGGAGACGCGCTACTATCGCGAGGTCGTCAAACGCATCCGCGAGAGCAAGGTGGACGTGATCGTGAACCTGACGTGCGGCATGGGCGGCTATATCGTCATCGGCGAACACGGCCTGAAGGATACGCCGGCGCCCGGCAGCGATTTCGTGAGCCAGGAAGATCGCATGCGCCATGTCATCGATCTATGCAACGAGGGACTCTACCGGCCGGATATCGCGACGCTGGATTGCGGGAGCCTGAATTTTGGCGACGGTGCGCGCGCGTACGTGTCGACGCCGAATTATCTGCGCCAGGGTGCGCAGATCTGCAAGGAGCTCGGCGTCAAGCCCGAAATGGAAGTGTTCGACACCGGCAATCTCTGGTTCGTCAAGCAGATGATCAAGGAAGGATTGGTCACCGGACCCGCTCTCATTCAGCTCTGCATGGGCATTCCGTGGGGCATGCCGGCCGACATCGGTCACCTTCTCGCCATGGTCAATACGTTGCCGGAAAATTGCAATTGGGGGACTTTCGCCATCAGCCGCATGCAAATGCCGTGGGTTGCCCAGTCGGTCCTCGCCGGCGGCAACGTGCGCGTCGGCCTCGAAGATAATCTGTACCTGAGCAAGGGCGTATACGCGAGCAACGCGCAATTGGTCGAGAAGGCGCGCACCATCATCGAAGCCATGGGCGCGCGCGTGCTGAACCCCGCACAAGCGCGCGAAAAGCTACAGCTGCGTTGAGCGGCCCGATCGTGAACGCCGCTGCTCCGCCGCAGTCCCTGCATTCGTACCGCACCGGCATCGATCCCGCCTGGATCGACTATAACGGGCATCTGCGCGACGCTTACTACGGCTTGATCGTAAGCTACGCCATCGACGATTTCATGGACCACGTGGGCGTGGATGCGGCCTATCGCACACGCACGCGGTGTACGTTGTACACGTTGGAGATGCACCTCCACTACCTGCACGAGGTCAAGGACACGGATCAACTCGACGTCGCAACCGCGGTACTCGACGCCGATGCGAAGCGCATCCATGTCGGGTGCCGACTCACGTGTCCGCGCGTGAAGGGAGCGCTGGCCACGGCGGACCTTTTGCTGATGCACGTGCAGCAAGGCGACGTGCCGGCCGGCGCGCCGTTCCCCGACGACATCGCGCAACGACTACAATCGCTCAAGCTGCCGGCCGAGGCGAGCGCGGCATGGGGACCGCGCTCCCACACGATCGAAATCAAGCGACGCGCTCGGCCAGGCTCCTGAATGACGGGCGATATCCAACGGCTGATCGCGCCGCGCAGCATCGCCTTGATCGGTGCGAGCGCTTGGACCGACGCGGTCGCCGCCGGCAACCTGGCCGTGGGCTATCGCGGCGCCGTGTGGCGCGTACATCCCACCCGCCAATCGACCGCCAGCACCACCTATTATCCGTCGGTGGCGGATCTACCGGATGCGCCCGATGCCGCATTCATTGCCGTTCCGAACCACGAGGCACCGACGGTTGCCGGCGCGTTGGCCGCCCGGGGTGCAGGCGGGTTCGTTTGTTTCACCGCCGGTTTTTCCGAGACCGGCAGCCCACAGGGCATGAAACTCACCAGCGACTTGGTGCGAAATGCGGCGAACTTGCCGTTTTTCGGGCCCAATTGCTACGGCTTCGTCAACTTCTTCGACCGTGCCGCCATGCTGCCGGATCAAGTCGTTGGAGCACCGATCGAGCGCGGGGTGGCATTGATCTGCCAGAGCGGCACCATCGCGCTGACGCTCATGTTCAACGATCGTTCACTGCCGATCGGCTGCCTGTTCACGGTGGGCAACCAGACGCGACTCGCGGTCGAGGACCTCATCGAAATCCTCTGCGAGGATCCGCGCGTGACGGCCTTCGGCTTGTATGTCGAGGGCATCAAGGATGCCGGCGCGTTCGCGCGCGCCGCCGACAAGGCGCGCAGCGCGGGTAAGCCCATCGCCATCGTGAAATCTGGACGTACCGCCGCGGCGGCGCGCACGGCTCACAGCCATACGGGCGCGCTGGCCGGCGAGGATTCCGTGTTCGAGACATTCTGCCGCCAGGCCGGCATCGCGCGTTGCGATACGCTCGGTACGCTGTGCGAAACCTTGAAGGTGTTTCATCTCGGCGGAGCCATTCCCGGCGCCAGGGTGCTCGTCATGGGTGCCTCCGGTGGCGACATGGCGATGACCGCCGACGTATCCCGCAACTTGCCTCTCGATTTTGCAGCCATTCCGGAAGGCACGGCGGCGGTGCTGCGCGAACAGCTCAGCGACCGGGTCGCGATCGCCAACCCGCTCGACATGCATACGTACCTCTGGTTCGATCCGCCCGCCCTCGGCCGGGTTTTCGCAACTGTGCTGCATGCGGGTTATGATGCAGTCGGGTTCATGCTCGACTGCCCGCCCCAGGGTAAGGCCGACTCATCGTCTTTCGACGTGGTCATCGACGAATTCATTGCAGCGGCGCGCACCGCTCCGACGCGCGCCGCCCTGATCGCTTCATTGCCCGAGACCCTCAATGCCGGGACGCGCCAACGCTGTCTCGACGGCGGGGTCGTGCCGCTGCAGGGGCAGCGCGAGGCGCTCGAAGCCCTGGCGCTCGCCGGCGGTGTCGGCGCCGCCTGGGCCGCCCGATCTGCGGCCGTGCTGCATCTTCCGCCCGTCACCGGCAGCGCGTTGGGTGCCCGCACCTTGAGCGAGGCCGAGGGTAAAGCGGCCCTCGCGACATTTGGGGTGCGCATCCCGCGCGGACGCGTCGTCGCCGCCGCCGCCGCCGCCGAGACGGCGACCGAGATGGGATTCCCGGTGGTCATTAAAGCCGTGGGCAGTCACCTCGAACATAAGACCGAGGTGGGCGGCGTCGTCCTCAATGTGCGCAGCGCGGCCGAGGCCGCGGCGGCGGCGGCAAGGCTTGCGCACCTCTCGGACAGACTCCTGGTCGAAGAGATGACGACGGATGGCGTCGCCGAGATCTTGGTCGGTCTCATCGTCGATCCACAGTTCGGCCAGGTGCTCGTCATCGGTGCCGGCGGGATATTGGCGGAGCTCGTGTCCAACAGTGTGAGTCTGCTGCCGCCGTGGACCGCGGACACGATCAGGGCGGGCTTGGCCACGCTGTCGGTGACGAAACTGCTCGGCGGCTATCGCGGCAGGCCGGCGGGCGACGTCGATGCACTGGTCGAGGCCATCCTCGGTATCGGCCGTTACGCGTGCACCAACATGAATTCCCTCATCGAGATCGACGTCAACCCCATCATCGTCCGTCCCCAGGGCAAGGGCGTGATGGCGGTTGACACGATGATACGTCTCAAAACCCCAGGCTGATCGAAGGAGTACCGCTATGTCGAATGGCGTCAACGTCGTCAAAGCCGACGACATATTGGAAATCACGCTCGATCGTCCCAAGGCAAACGCCATCGATCTGACCGCGAGCCGGCGACTGAACGATATCTTCACGTCGTTTCGTGACGACAAGTCGCTCAAGGTCGCCATCATCACCGGGGCCGGGGATAAATTCTTCTCACCGGGGTGGGACCTCAAGGCAGCCGCCGGCGGCGAAAAGTCAGACGAGGACTGGGGTGTCGGTGGATTCGGCGGGCTGAACCATCCGCGCAACCTAAACAAGCCCATCATCGCCGCCGTCAATGGCATCGCGTGCGGCGGCGGCTTCGAGTTGGTGTTGGGTACCGACATCATCGTGATGGAAGAGCACGCGAGATTCGCGCTGCCCGAAATCAATGTGGGCGTCCTTCCCGATGCGGGTACCATCAAACTGCGCCGCCGCATACCCTACCACGTGGCAGTCGAATTTCTGCTGACGGGCCGATGGATGGATGCGGTCGAGGCGAAGCATTGGGGCCTCGCGAATCACGTGGTGGCAAAAGGACAGGGAATGACCAAGGCGCGCGAGATCGCCCGGCAACTCGCCGATGGTCCCCCACTACTGTTCCCTGCCATCAAACAGCTCCTGCGACACTCGGAGACCCTGGCCGAGCACGAGGCATTCGAACTGCATGACTCGCTCGATCTGGTGCAGCAGGTCATCCGTTCCGACGACTTGAAGGAAGGAACTCAGGCTTTCGCGGAGAAGCGCAAGCCCCGCTGGACCGGCCGGTAGAGGCTCGGCGCGTGCCGCTAGCGTCTACCCCCTAGCCAGGAGACGCGTTTACGTACAAGCTTCGCGCATGCGAATCCTACTGGTGGAAGACAGCCCCGAGGTCAGCCTCATTACCGTGGAGTACCTGACCGAGTTGGGCCATCAGGTTGACGCGGTCGATGACGCCGAGCAGGCGCTGGAACAAGTCGGGCACGCGGGTTTCGATGTCGTCATCACGGACGTGAGCCTACCGGGAATGTCGGGCATCGAACTCGTCAAGACCCTCATCAAACGCCATCCTAGCCTGCCCGTCATCGTCGCCTCGGGCTATGGAACTCTGAATCTTGAGAGCGCGATCGGCAAGGAGAGCGCAACCGTGCTGGTCCTGACCAAGCCTTACGACATGGCCACGCTCGAAGCGACTCTGGCGCGCGCTGCCGCCAAATCGGCATCCTGACGCTTGGCCTGCTGATGGGAGACGACCCGGATCGCGCGACGCCACGCAGCCGCCTGCGGTGCTGGGTCGGGTGGATCGTAGGGCGCCAATGGCGGCCTTTCAGGACTCGGGCTCGGTGGAACGCTTTCGCTTCTCATAATGACTTCCCAGTGCGGACACAATTAAATCGTCATGAACGGCCAATCGTCACTGACGGGGTGACCCCCTCTCGGTAACGGCAGCCGCATGCGCTCAGGGGTACGCGCGGCGCCGTCAGGCGTCTCGCAGTGGACGGCCGCGATCAACGCGCGGATCTCCTGCAGGGAGCGGCCAAAGGTATCGCTGAGCTCAGCGGCCCAGGTCAATGCGCGGACATCATCGAGCTCGCGCAGCAGCAGCGTGAGGCGGCGGCCGAATTCGTTCATGCCGCGGGTACGGTTTCTAATGCCGAGGGACACCGCGGCGGCCACGATCCTGTTCTTGAGCCACGTGGCAAAGCCGGCGTCCCTTTGGTAGCTGGCATAGGGGTGGGCGCGTAGACGCCCGGTGACGGCACGCGCGACACGCCAGGCCGCACAACCGCCGCGTGTGATGAGAGCCTCATCCCGCGTCGCCTGATTGTTGACGAGTGCCCGCGCCACCGCGCGAAGCTCAAGCGCGGACCGGCGCAGCCGGCGCAACCGCTCTACTTCCATATCGATCATGCACTTCCCCTGAAGGCTAAGGCCGCGACCAATTTTGGTCAGGTGCTTAGTTTCGGGGTTGTTCGTGCGCTTATATGTAGGAAAACGTCGCTTTTGATTGCGAGACGTCGCGCGGCTCCGTCGAGGACGTCATCCGCCCAGCGGGCGCAATAAACCACGAGAAATAATATGCCGCTGCACTTCGCTGGTGCCGTCCCAAATCCGTTCGATCCGTGCATCCCGCCAAATGCGCTCCAACGGCAGGTCACTCATCAAACCCATGCCACCGTGAATCTGTAGCGCCTCGTCGGAGACCATGGCCAGCATTTCGGTGGCCTTGACCTTGGCAATGGCCATGTCCATGTCGGTATCGATCTTGCGGTCGCGCTTCCATGCCGCCTCGAGCACCAGCAACTCGGCGGCCCGCAATTCGACGGCCATGTCCGCCAGCTTGAAACTCACACCTTGGAACTTTCCGATCTGCTGGCCAAATTGCACGCGATCCACCGCCCACTGGGTGGATAACTCGAGCGCGCGCTCCGCGCGCCCGAGGCAGGTGGCCGCCACCTGCAAGCGCGTCGCTCCGAGCCAGGTATTCGCGACATCGAAGCCGCGGTCGAGTTCGCCGAGAATCGCCGACCGGGGTACGCGGCAATTGCTGAATTCCAAAATGCTGTTCGTATACCCTCGATGCGATACGTTCTTGTAGCCGGGCCGGACTTCGAAACCCGGCTCACCCATATCGACGAGAAATGCGGTCATTTTTCGGCGCGAGCCTTGGTGCGTGGTTTCCTCGCCCGTCGCCGCAAACAAAATCACATAATCCGAGTGATCGGCGTGACTGATGAAATGTTTGGTGCCGTTGATGATGAAATCGTCGCCTGACCGCACCGCCGACGTCTTCATGCCGCGAAGGTCGGAGCCCGCACCAGGCTCGGTCATCGCCAGACATTCCGTGCGCTCGCCGCGTACGGTGGGCAACAGGTAGCGCTCACGCTGTTCACCTTCGCAAGCGAGCAAGATGTTGGACGGCCGGCCCACGCAGGAATAATGGAGCGCGTAGTTGGTCCGACCCAACTCTTTCTCGTACAACACCCATGACACGGTGTCGAGCCCCGCCCCGCCGACCTCCACGGGCATGTTCGCCGCATACAAGCCGGCATCGATGGCCTTGGCCTTCAGCTCCCGGTGCAGATCCTCGCGCAATACGCCGGTGTCCTCCACTTCCTTCTCATGCGGATACAGCTCGTTCAGGACGAAGTCGCGCGTCGTCTTCACGATAAGCTGCTGTTCATCGGTCAGAGAGAAATCCATCGCTATCTCCTATGCGGACCGGCCGGCATTGCGCTTTTGTTTCGCCCAACGCCGGAGAAGCTCCAACTGCAGGGTAAGTTGATCCACTTGCACGGCCGCCGGCCAGTCCCGCGGACTCGTCACCGCGCCGGCGGTCAACCCATTGATGAATGTCACCACCGAGCGCACCACTTGGTCACGCGTGCTTTGCGGCCATGCCGACCACTCGGGCCAGTGTTCCGCGAAACACCGGGTGAACAGCCGCATGTATTCGCGGTGCACCCAGGCGTTCAGTTTCTTGAGCTTCTTGTCGGCCGAGACCTGACCCCAAAAAGCCATCCAGAATGCGCACTCGGTGAAGCGCTGCGAGTCGATGGCCAACGACTCCGACAACACGCCCACCAAACTGGTGTCGCCGCTATCCCGCTGGCGCGTGAGGCGCTGTTCGATGCGCAACAAAATCAAGCGCAATGCGGCGAGAATGATGTCTTGTTTGGATTCGTAGTAATGCGCCACCATTCCGGTGGTGTAGCCGGCGGCACGCGCGATTCGAGCGACCGTCGCCTGATCGAAGCCATGGTTGGCGACCACCTGGCATGCGACCAGCGCGATCTCCTCGCGACGCTGTGCATGATCGACGATTTTCGGCACGGCGGATCTCAGCGCTGCGCGCGCGAACCGACGGGTTGACCCACGCCGTCCGGCACCCCAAACGCGGCATGGGCTGCCGCGAGCGCATCGAGCCGGGTACGCAGGGCTGCGTCCACCGGAGCGGCCCGAGCCGCCGCCGTGTCGACATGCACATGCATCTGTTCGGCGGTGGCGATGAGCGCGCCGTCGGCGGTGCGGTGCAGCCGGTGAAACACGTGCAAGCTTTTCGCCTCCACGCGCACCACCTGGGTGGTCACGTACAGGCGATCGCCCACCTTGGCTTCACGCAAGTGCCTGACATGGCTCTCGGCGGTGTAGAACATCCGGCCCTGTCTGCGATAGCCCTCATCGAGGCCGAGCCGGCGGTACAACGCATCCATTGCAGCGCCGAACACCTCGCCGTAACGGAAGTCCGTCATGTGCACGTTGTAGTCGGCCCATTCGGGCCGAACCACGGTGTCGAGTCGCGGCAGCGATCCCGCGTCCGACGCGTCGGCGGCCGAGGCCGCGGCACCGGCATCCCGGTAGAGACGCTCTTCGAGCGCGCGCAATGTCGACCCGGCGCCGATGTCGAACTGGCGCAGCACCTGCTGGATGGCGACGAGATAATCGTCGCGAAGGCGCTCGAGTTCCCGGATGGATCGGCCCGCCGCCTGGGCCTGGGTGCCCTCGACCATCTTGTCGATCAGGGCCTCGGTAAGTTCCGGCGCCTCGAGCTTGGTCCACGGCCATTTGAGAGCGGGACCGAACTGCGCGAGCATGTGGCGCATGCCCGTCTCGCCGCCGGCCAGATGATAGATCATGTTCGTGCCCATCGCGGCCCAGCGCAAGCCGGGACCATAGACGATGGAATCGTCGAGCTCGCCGGTGGTCGCGACGCCCTCGTTGACCATGTGCAGAATCTCGCGCCATATGGCCTCCTGCAACCGATCGGTCAAGTGTCCCGGCACTTCGCGTCGTACGCGCAGGGCGTGCATGCCGATATAGGTCAAGAATTCCGCGGCCGCGTCGATGGCCGCCGGGGCGGTCACGGCACCGCCCACCAGTTCGACCAACGGCAGCAGGTAGACCGGATTGAAGGGATGTGCAACCAGGAAGCGCTCGGGCGCCACCATATCGCGCTGCAAGTCGGTCGGCGTCAACCCGGACGTGCTCGAGGCGATGATGACGTCGGCCGGCGCATGACGACTCACCTCGGCGAGCATGCGCCGTTTCAGGTCAAGCTGTTCGGGAATGTTCTCCTGGATGAAATCCGCGCGTTCCGCCATGACGCGCAGATCAGTCGTGAAGGACAGCTTCCCCTTCGGCGGCAGCGGCGCGGAAGTCAAACGCGA
>Ga0116226_10000637_pt1 | contig 29979 bp, 24 predicted proteins | sample S1TSphfallax_FD_89692 | JGI IMG/M metagenome (GOLD analysis project Ga0116226, IMG submission 89692) | Host-associated microbial communities from peat moss isolated from Minnesota, USA - S1T2_Fa - Sphagnum fallax MG | ecosystem: Host-associated > Plants > Peat moss > Unclassified | place: USA...
GCCGAACAGGATGGGCGGCTTGACGCAGCGCGAGCCGTACGACTGGACCCAGCCGAACTGGCTGAAGGCATAGCCGTCCAGTTGTTCACCAAAATACTCGACCATATCGTTGCGCTCGGCCTCGCCATGCACCAGCACATCCAGGCCCAACGCTTCCTGCTCGCGCACGCTACGTTCGATTTCGGCGCGCATGGCGGCTTGATAACCTGCCTGGTCCAGCTTGCCGCTCTTGAACTGGCTGCGCGCTTGACGAATTTCACCGGTCTGCGGGAACGAGCCGATGGTGGTGGTGGGGTAGGCCGGTAGCTTCAGCAGTGCGGCTTGTTTGTCGGCACGCGCGGCATAGGCGCTCTTGCGCTGACCCAGGGCTGGGGTGATGCGGGCTAAAGCCGCCTTGACTGCCGGATTGTTGACGCGCGGCGAGGCCCGGCGCGCAGCGATGGCGGCGGCGTTCTCGGCCAATTCGATTTTAACGGCGGCGCGGCCATCGCGCAGAGCGCGGGCCAGCAGGTTCAATTCTCCCAGCTTCTGCAGGGCAAAGGCTAGCCAGGAGCGCACTTCCATATCGAGTTTCTGTTCGCTGTCCAGATCCACGGGGACATGCAGCAGCGAGCACGAGGGGGCGATCCAGAGACGGTCCCCAAGATGCTTGGCGATTGGCTCCAGCCAGTCCAGCACGGCGGCCAGATCGGTCTTCCAGATATTGCGGCCATTGATCACGCCCAGCGACAGCACGCGATCCTGAGGCAGTTGCGCGATTACCGCCGCGACTTCGGCATGCGCATTGATCGCATCCAGATGCAGACCTTGCACGGCTAACTGACAGGCCAACGGCAGATTTTCCAGCAACTGGCCGAAATAGGTGGCCAGCAGTAGTTTGACTTTGCCTTGGGTGTTCGCCTTGGCGGGGGGTTCGTTGGCGAGCGTTTGATAGGCAGTGCGGAACGCCTGTTGCCACTCGGGCGACAATTCGGTGACGAGTATGGGCTCATCGATCTGCACCCACTCAACGCCTTGTGCGGCCAGCGCGGTCAGCAACTCGGCATAGACCGGCAACAGGCGCGGCAACAGCGCCAACTTGTCGGACTCGTCCTTGGCTTTGCCGAGTGCCAGATAGGTGAGCGGGCCGATGATCACGGGCTTGGCTTTGACGCCTTGAGCGCGGGCTTCGGCCAGTTGCTCCAACAAACGCGACGGATCCAGCTTGAAGGTGGTGTCCGCGTTGAACTCGGGCACAATGTAGTGATAGTTGGTGTCGAACCACTTGGTCATTTCACCGGCGGCCACGCCACCGCAGCAGGCGCTGTGATCGTCCGCGCTGTGCGCCGAACGACCGCGCGCTACGCGGAAGTAGTTGTCCAGCGCGTCGCCATGAAAACCTTGCACACGTTGCGGCAGGTTGCCGAGCGTGAAGCTCATGTCCAACACTTGATCGTAGAAAGCGAAGTCGCCCACGGCTGCCAGATCGAGTTCGGCCTGCTGCGCCCAATGACGTTGACGCAGCTGCGCGCCCAGCGCTTTCAGTTCGCTGCGTGGAATATCGCCCTTCCAGTACGACTCCAGCGCGAATTTCAGTTCGCGCTGCGCGCCGATACGGGGAAAGCCCAGATTATGTGTGATTGCCATGGTGGGTTTGCTCAGTTCAGGTTGCAGGTGCGACGATGGTAGTGAAGGCGGTTTATGAAGTAAAATGGTGTTAATTCAACGAACCATTAATTTTGCTCATACATAATCATGCTGGAAAGAATGCATCTGGCCATCGTCCAGGCGGTCGACAAGCACGGTTCGCTGACTGCTGCAGCTGGCGTGCTGCATCTGACCCAGTCGGCCTTAAGCCATTCGATGAAAAAACTCGAGCAGCAATTGGGTATTGATATCTGGCTGCGCGAGGGGCGCACTTTGCGCCTGACCCAGGCCGGTCAATACCTGCTGGCGGTGGCCAATCGCGTGCTGCCGCAACTGGCGCTGGCGGAAGAACGCCTGGGCCAATATGCGCAGGGCGAGCGTGGCGCCTTGCGTATTGGCATGGAATGCCATCCCTGCTATCAGTGGCTGTTGAAGGTGGTATCGCCCTATCTGGCGCGCTGGCCCGATGTGGATGTCGACGTGAAGCAGAAATTCCAGTTCGGCGGCATAGGCGCGCTGTTCGGCTTCGAGATCGATTTGCTGGTGACGCCGGATCCGCTCTATAAACCCGGTCTGCGCTTCGAGCCGGTGTTCGATTACGAGCAAGTACTGGTGGTCAACCGCGAACATGCGTTGGCCGGCGTCGACTACGTGCGGCCCGAGCAGTTGATACGGGAAGTCCTGGTGACCTATCCGGTCGAGACCGACCGGCTCGATATCTACAATCAATTTCTGATGCCGGCTGGTGTCACGCCGCGCCGTCACAAGACCATTGAAACCACGGATATCATGTTGCAGATGGTAGCCAGTGGCCGCGGTGTCGCTGCGTTGCCGCGCTGGCTGGTAGAGGAATATGCAGGCAAGATGAACGTGACGCCGGTACGTCTGGGGCCGAATGGCATCGCCAAGCAGATTTTTCTGGGGGCGCGCGAGGCGGATGGCGAAATCGACTATCTCAAAGCCTTTATCGACCTGGCCCGCGTGCCGGGTCTGGTATCACAGGGTCATGTATTACCGGGTCATGTATCACCTTAAGCGACAGACATCCTCATGCTATTGCGCGATCCCATCCACGGCGACCTGGAACTAAGCCGCCTCGAGACAGCGGTCATCGATCTGCCGGTGATGCAGCGTTTGCGCGGCATCAAGCAACTGGGCACGGCGAATCTGGTCTATCCGGGCGCATTGCACACGCGCTTCGATCATTCCATCGGTGTCTGCGCAGTCGCGCATCGGATGGTGGCGGGTCTGCGCCGTTCCGGTCTTGATGTGTCGGCGGAGCTGGAGCAAGCCATAGGGGTGGCGGCTTTGTTGCATGACGTTACGCATGTGCCGTTCGGGCATACGCTGGAAGACGAGCGGCGTTTGTTTGCGCGCCACGATAAAGGTTCGCGTCTGGCCGATCTGTTTGCCGGGGAATTGGGCGAGGCGCTATATCGTCTGGGGCAGCGCGAGCGCGTCGGCAAGCTGCTCGGTTTGCCATTCGAAGAGACGATGCCGCGCTGGGCGCAGGAGGTGGTATCGGGCAGCATAGACGCCGATCTGCTCGATTACTTGCGCCGCGACAGCTTCTTTACCGGGCTGTCGCACGATTATGACGATCGCATCTTCCGCTGCTTTGCCGAACACGATGGGCGTTTGGTGATACGCCTGGTCAAGCAGGGCATGGACCGCCCCGACGCGCGCTCGGAAATCATTGGCGTGCTGCGCCTGCGTTACTACCTGACAGAGCGTGTCTACTATCACCACACCAAAGTGGTGGCGGGCGCGATGATCTCCAAAGCGGTCGAGTTGGCGCTCGATCATGGCGTGCTGGCCGAATCGGATTTGCTCGCGTTGAATGACTGGACCCTGCTCGATCGCCTGCTGCATTGCGGCGTGCCTGACGCGGCTTTGCTGGCGCGCCGCACCTTGAACCGTGACTTGCTCAAGCGCGGCTACGTGGTGTCGGGTCGCAGCGTGCCGCTGTCGCAACGTCGCGCCTGGGTGGCACGCTTTCATGCGGCGCCCGCCGAGCGCGCGCAGGCGGAGACCGAGCTCGCGCGACAACTGGGGGTGTCCTTTGCCGACGTGGTGCTGTACTGCCCGGCCTTGACAGCCATGAAGGAGGCGGCGGTACCGATAGAAACCAGCCGTGGCCTCGAATATCTGAACGCCCCCCACAGCGACGCCTTCGACGAAATCGGCGCGTTGCAGGATAGATACGCGGATCTGTGGCGCTTCTATGTGTTCGTGCCGGCGCATGCGGTGGCACGCGCCGCCGTGCTGGCGGGCGAGATGTTTCAGGTGCCGTGTGAGTTGGTCTTGAAGCAGGGGTGAAGGTGGGGTATCGATCTCACCCGACCACACTCATAGCCGGCGCCCGCCACGCCTCGATTCTTTCCGTATCCAGCCCGAACTGATCCAACGCACGGCTGACTGAGTGATCGACCATCTCTTCCAGACTCTGCGGCTTGGCGTAAAACGCCGGTACCGGCGGGAAAATCACCGCGCCTGCCTCGGTCAAGGTGGTCATATTGCGCAGGTGTATCAGGTTGAGCGGCGTTTCGCGCACCATCAGCACCAGCGGCAAGCGTTCTTTCAGGACTACGTCGGCCGAACGCGTCAGCAGCGTGCTGGTCACCCCCGAAGCGAGTTCGCCCACGGTGCGCATCGAGCATGGCACGACCAGCATGCCCAGCGTGCGGAATGATCCCGAAGAGATGCAGGCACCGACGTCCGCGATCGGATGGACGTAGTCGGCGAGGCTATGCATGTCGTCGCGCGTCAGGGTCGATTCGTATTCGCGCGTCAGTTCAGCCGCGCGCGACATCACCAGATGGGTTTCCACTTCCATCCCGCGCAGCAGGCGCAGCGCCCGCTCCGCGTAGATGATGCCGGTGGCACCCGTGACACCGACGATCAGGCGTCGGCGGCCGTTGAGTGCGCGCTTAGCCACGATCGTCTCCGCTCTGATTGAACGATTCTGCCGCAAACAAAGCCGGCGCGAACGGACGCGGATCGACGTCTTTGAACTTGGCGCGCTCGAACTCCGCCCGCAGGTGGAAGGGCGCGGTGCAGTCGAAGATGGTTTTGCAGGTTACGCCCTTGGCCGGCAAGGCCGGGTTGAATTCCGGCGTCTGCGACGGATCGAGCACATGGCCGTTGATCTTGGGCAGGAATACGGTCGAGACGTCGCCCTGGTAGCGCGTGGTCATGGCCCACAAGACGTCGTCGCTGTCGAAAGGATCGACGTCCGCATCGACCAGCACCACATGTTTCAATTCCGAATACACCCCTAGCGCAATAATGGCCGCTTGCCGCGCGCGGCCGTCGTCGAACGCGCTCTTCTTGTTGACCTGCAGGATAGCCAGCAGCTTGCCGCCGCCCGCCGTATGCGCATACACCTGGCTCACAAAGCCGGGCATCGCCGCATCGAGCGCGTTGTAGATACTGGCTTCGGTCGGAATCCCGGCCAGGTTGGTGTGTTCTTCACCCGGGCCGACCAGGGTTTGCATGATCGCGCCGCGACGCATGGTCACAGCCTTGACCTTGATGACCGGCAGTGAAGGATTAGCCGGCCCGTTATAGCCGGGAAATTCGGGCATGGCGTGACCCGTGTGGGTGTTCTGATCTTCCACCACGCGCACATTGGGCAGGATTTCGCCTTCGATCACAATCTCGGCGCGCGCAATGGATTTCTGCGCGACGCTGACGCAATCGACCAGTTCCACCGGCTTGCCGCGCAGCCCTCCCGCGATCGACAATTCATCGAAACCGAGCGGCGTGGTGGGTGCTTCGAAACAGGCTCCGATATGGATGGCCGGGTCCAGTCCCATATTGATCGAGACCGGCAGCGCCGCCCCTTGCGCTTCCGCCTTCTGGCGGAACGCATCGATATGACGGCCCGGCGCAAAGAAAATCGACAACTCGTCGCGGCCCTGCACGCATAGCCGGTGGATGGTCACATCGGTGTGGCCCAACTCCGGATCGCTGCCCAGCACCAGACCCAGGCACAGAAACGGGCCGGCGTCGCTCTCGGTATTGGTGGGCGCGGGTATCAAGGTGCGCAGATCAAAGTCCGCATCGCTGGCCAGGTGCACCACCTCCTGGCAGGGGGCTTGGTCCCGGGTTACGGTGATCGGCGCGATCGCGTTTTTGACGGCATCGCCCATGCGTTGCGTCAAGCGGGCCGGCGCGGCATCGAGCAGCAGGCCGACGCGCTCGCGGCTGGCCATCAAACCGACCAGTACCCGACTATCGGGATAGCCCTTGACGCGCTTGAACATCATCGCGGGACCCAGCCGTGTCGGTCGTTCCACCGTACCGCCTGCACCAATGCGCTTATAGACCCCCGCCAGCTCAGCATGTGGATCGACTTCGCGGTCGGTTTCCAGCAACTGACCGGGATATCGGGCCAGACGGGCGAGAGCCGAGCGCAGATCGAGCACTTCGTCGGCGCGGGACTGATCGTGTTGGGTAGGGGTGTCGCGTGCGTCTTCAGGGGAGAGGGTGTTGCTGGGTTGGACTGGGCTCATGATGGTCACACGCTCCGGTGGTTGGGTATGACGCTATTTGACGCCCCCAGATAGATTCAATCAATCAATGGAAAGCAGCGATTTTGATAAGATAATATTATCGATTGACGCTATACCTTTCAGCGAGGCCGCCATGGACTTCCGCCATTTCCGCACTTTTGTGATTGCCGCCGAAACGCTGCATCTGGGCCGCACCGCAGAGCAATTGGGCATTGCCCAGCCGGCCGTGACGCAACAGATCAAGACGCTGGAAGCCCAGCTCGGCTTCAAGGTATTCCATCGTGTCCGGCGCGGCATCGAATTGACCGACGCCGGTACGGTCTTTCTGGAACATGCCCGCGAGGCCTTGACCAAAGCTGAAACTGCGGTGCTTGCGGGGCGGCGCGCCAGCCGCGGTGAGCTGGGCAAGTTATGTATCGCCTATGTGCATTCAGCCATGCTGGAGCCGGAGCTGCCGGCTTTGCTGAAGCGTTTTTCGGCGGCGCGCCCACAGGTGGAACTTGAGTTGCGCGATATCGCGGTACAGGAACAAGTCAGCGCCCTGGCCGACGAACGCATCGATGTGGCCTTTCTGCGTTCGCCGCCGGGGCCGCTGCCGGCCAATTTGCGGCTGGGGCCGTTTTCGCGCACGCCTTTGGATCTGGTCCTGCCACCCGGACATCAGGCGGCGCGCCGCAAGCAGGTGGCGCTGCGCGATCTGGAGCGGGACCGCTTTATCGTGGTCGACGATCCACCCGGCATCGGTATCGGCCACCGCGCGCTCTCGCTGTGCCGCGACGCCGGCTTTGAACCCCACATGCCGCTACGCACGGCTGATTCGGTCAGTGTGGTCAGTCTGGTGGCGGCGGGTCTCGGCGTGGGTCTGGTACCGCGTTCGCTGGCGCGCTACGGCATAGACGGTGCCGTGTTCAAACCGCTGGCGATGCCCAACTGCTATACCGAAGTGATTGTCGCCAGCCGCGCCTTCGATCGTTCGGCCAGCACCCGCTTGCTGCTGGAGATGGCGGCGGCGCAGCGTTAGGCGAACGGTCGAGGGCAAGGGCATGGCTAACCCCGATGCACGGATCCGCCCCCGTGTCTCAAAATTGGCATAGACTGGGGTTGGATCCGCGCCGCCTGATCCAGGGCTGTCATTCAAGGGTGAGTCCCGCCCACATGAGCACGCGGTCTGCATCCATTCAGGACCCGAGGTAGTCGATGGCGACCGCGTATATCATCCTCAAGTATTCACTGATCACGGTACTGTTGTTATCGCTGATCGAAGCCCTTGCGCTCTCCTGGCGCCATGGGTTGCGCAGTTACGACTGGAAGGCCGCCGGCATCTCAGTGATCGATGTGCTGGTACGCGAATACCCGCTGCGCTGGTGGCTGCCGCTGGCTTTCTGGGCCAGCACCATGCACTGGTTCTGGCAGCACCGCTTCTACACCTTGCCCATGCAGCACTGGAGCGGTTGGGTGGCCTGCTTTGTCGGCCAGGAATTCTGCTACTACTGGTACCACCGCTGCGCGCATCGGATGCGCTGGTTCTGGTGTACCCATGCAATCCATCACTCGCCGAATCAGTTGAACCTGTCGGCTGCCTACCGCTTCGGCTGGACCGGACGCCTGACCGGCACGCTGCTGTTTTTCACACTGGCGCCGCTGCTGGGCATGCCACCGCGCATCGTGCTTTTGCTGTTGTCGTTCAATCTGCTTTATCAGTTCTGGATCCACGCCACCTGGATACCCCGGCTCGGGCCGCTCGAATGGATACTGAACACGCCATCGGCGCACCGGGTTCATCATGCGTCCAATCTGGCTTATCTGGACGGTAACTATGGCGGCGTACTGATTGTATTCGACCGCTTGTTTGGCACCTACATCGCCGAACGCGATGAGATCCCATGCCGCTATGGACTGGTCAAGCCCATGACGACGTACAACCTGCTGACCATCGAATTCGGACAGTGGAAGGCGTTATGGGACGACTTGCGTAACGCCCATTCCTGGCGTGAGGTCGCCGGTTATCTGTTTATGCCCCCGGGGTGGAAGCCTCAGGGGCAGGGGGAGACAACGGAGGATCTGCGGCGTAGGTTATCGATGTTGGATCATGTGGTGATGCGGGATTGATAGCCTGTATGGGGGGCGGTGCGCTTAACCTCAAACCAGGCGGCTCGCGAAAACTGCATGTGAAAATGCTGCGCCCCGTGCCGCGCGATGTGGATCTGGTGGCGCAGGGGCGCGTGATTCATCTGTCCAAGAGCTTGGGTGTGGCCGAAGGCACGCTGAAGACAGCCGATGGCAAACTACTGGCACACGCTTCGGCGACGTGTCTGATTCAACGTCCGTCTTAAGCGACTAGCGTGCGCGAATCGGCGTCGTCATGGGGTCAACACGGACGCCGAACCCTTTTCCCGAGATTCCAAACTTCGGTGGGGCCTCAATGGGCCCTTTGACGGGCTGAGCGTCAATTTCTACTTCCATCCTTCAACATTTGCCCGCACTGACTGGGTTGGCCAGCCCACCTTGCTGTATCGCCAATTAATATGTTTTACGACTTTATCAGCCTGTAAAAATATATTGGACGTATCAGCCAGGTTCTCGCATGATGTCAAAATTCGGCCCTCAACGCGCCTGCAAACCCAGTGTTCGCCACGTGCGGCAAGGTTTCGCGGCCCCGGCCCCTTTTTCCTGACTCAATCAGATCCGAGAACACAAGATGCCTCATTACCGCTCACGCACTTCGACCCATGGCCGCAATATGGCCGGCGCCCGCGCCTTGTGGCGCGCCACCGGGATGAAAGACGACGATTTCGGCAAACCCATCATTGCGGTGGTCAACTCGTTCACGCAGTTTGTGCCGGGTCACGTGCATCTGCGCGATCTGGGCGCATTGGTGGCGAAGGAAATCGAAGCGGCTGGCGGCGTAGCCAAGGAATTCAATACGATTGCGGTCGATGACGGTATCGCCATGGGGCACGGCGGGATGTTGTACTCGCTGCCCTCGCGTGAACTGATTGCCGACTCGGTCGAATACATGGTGAATGCGCATTGCGCCGACGCCATGGTATGTATTTCCAATTGCGACAAGATCACCCCTGGTATGTTGATGGCGGCGATGCGGCTGAATATTCCCGTGGTGTTCGTATCCGGCGGCCCGATGGAAGCGGGCAAGATCACGTCGCCGACGGATGGTCAGGTGATTGCGAAGATCGACCTGATCGATGCGATGATCAAAGCGGGCGACTCCCGCGTCAGCGACGCCGAAGTCGCGGAAATCGAGCGTAGCGCCTGTCCGACCTGCGGTTCCTGCTCCGGCATGTTTACCGCCAACTCGATGAACTGCTTGACCGAAGCCATCGGTCTGGCCTTGCCGGGTAACGGCACCATCGTCGCGACCCATGCTTTGCGCAAGGGCCTGTTCGAACAAGCCGGCCGTCTGGTGGTGGATCTGTGCCGCCGCTACTATCAAGAAGAGGATAGCTCGGTGCTGCCGCGCAGCATCGCCACCAAGCAGGCGTTTGAAAACGCGATGGCCCTTGATGTCGCCATGGGGGGGTCGACCAACACCGTGCTGCATTTGCTGGCCGCGGCGCAGGAAGGCGAGGTCGATTTCACGATGTCGGATATTGATCGCATTTCGCGCAAGGTGCCGTGTCTGTGTAAAGTGGCGCCCGCAACCGACAAATATCATATCGAAGACGTGCATCGCGCCGGCGGCATCCTCGGCATCCTGGGTGAGCTGGCGCGCGCGGAGTTGCTCGATCTGTCCTGCGGCAATGTGCACAGCGGCACGCTGGGTAACGCGATTGCGCAATGGGACGTCGCCAACGGTGCGGGCGAGGCTGCGCAGAAACTGTTCCGCGCAGCACCGGGTGGCGTGGCGACCACGGTGGCGTTCAGCCAGGACAAAAGCTTTCTATCGCTGGATACTGACCGTGCCAAGGGCTGTATCCGCGACAAGCAGCATGCGTATTCGAAGGATGGCGGCTTGGCCGTGCTGTACGGCAACCTTGCCGAAAAAGGCTGTATCGTCAAAACCGCCGGCGTCGATGAATCGCAATGGGTTTTCGCGGGACGCGCACGCGTGTTCGAAAGCCAGGATGACGCCGTCGAAGCCATCCTCGGCGATCAAGTGGTTGCGGGCGACGTGGTCGTGATCCGCTACGAAGGTCCCAAAGGGGGACCCGGTATGCAGGAAATGCTGTATCCGACTTCGTACCTGAAGTCCAAGGGCCTGGGTAAGAGCTGCGCCCTGTTTACCGACGGTCGTTTCTCCGGTGGCTCGTCCGGCTTGGTGATCGGCCATGCCTCACCTGAAGCCGCCGAAGGTGGCACCATCGGCCTGGTGGAAGAGGGCGATCGCATCGAGATCGATATTCCTCAGCGCAAGATACACCTGGCCGTGTCGCCGGAAGAATTGGCCCGCCGCCGCGCGGCGATGGAGGCGCGTGGCGCCAAGGCTTGGCTGCCGCAGGCGCGCGAGCGCGTCGTGTCGCAGGCCTTGCAGGCCTATGCGGCACTGGCAACCTCGGCAGATCGCGGTGCGGTGCGGGATTTATCGCAGTTGAAGCGTAAGAACTGATACCTCACTGAGGCGCTTTAGCGTGGCCGCCGCACATCGTGGCGGCCATTTTTTGTTTGCGGCATCTGTTCGGCAGGTCACACCGGCAGCTCACTGAAGTTCGCTGTATCGCATTCGAGATCGCGGAGTCCCTTGCGTAACCTCTCGATACCTTCCCGTCAAATCGTCAGTCCCAGGTCTTGCTGTTCGTGAGTCTGGGTGCCGTGCCACGCAGGCGTCGCGCGAGCTGCGCCGGCGCCTATGCCGACTATGCCGCTTGATGCGGTGGGTTGACTTGTGTTTTCATCTTCCGAGATCGCTCTTTGCCAATCTGGGATTTTCGATCAGACTTGGGGGCTGACATCGCCTTGCCTTGGCATCGTGTAACGCCATAGCCCGACCACATCAAGGAGACATCATGGAGTACGAACACGAGCATCCGCCGGCACCGCCCCGCATCGTCAACGTCGACAGTGTCAAGGAGATTGAGCTGACGGAGGGCGAGTATTGGAGCAGCGCATGGAAGCCGCTAACACCGGCGCTGGACGTCTACCCGGGGCGTATCGGCGCCAATCTGACACGCGTGCCACCGGGTAAAACAGGCTGCCCTTTCCACACGCACGCGCGCGAGGACGAGGTGTTTTTTGTTTTGTCCGGACGCGGCGTGCTGCGCTACGGTGACTCGGTGCAGGAAATTCGAGCCGGCGATTGCATATCCTGTCCGGCCGGCACGGGCATCGCTCACCAACTGGCCAATCCGTTCGACGAGGACTTGGTGTATTTTGCCGTGGGGGTGAATGACCCGCACGAGGTCTGCACCTATCCGGACAGCGGCAAGGTTTTGATCCGCAGTCTGAAAACCGTCGGTCGGCTGGCGGAGGCGCCTTATATGGATGGGGAACCCAGCCGCCCGAAGATATTGGATTTGGCGCAGAAGGTGGTGCAGGAGAAAACGTGATTGCCAGGAGAACTGCCGCGTGCCCCTGACTTTACGTCGGGCTGGCGCGGGCGACGCCGCTGTTTTTTATGAGCGTCATGGTGACTCTGCCGTCTTCTTCAGCGATGGCAGGGACAATGAAGCGCGCTGTCTCGATGTCGTGTCTGTATAGAAACGGCAATGGCGACAAATTATCATTCGGTGTTCTTGGATTTCGATGGCAATAGCCCTGCTTACTCCCAAGGTGGATTTTCTACCTCGTTATATCGCCGCGCTTGAACGCCATTGGACGCCTGACGGCGACAACGATCGGGATGGCGCCGCGAGACAACTCGCCCGAATCCAGCGTGACCCGGACGCGTTTCTGGCGTCTCTGGTGAATCCGGAGGGACGTGGCGATCCCATCGTGCTCGAAGATGGTACATCCGTGCCACGCCTGCCTTTTGTGCGTTTCTGGATAACCGATGGCGATTATGTGGGTGATTTGAATCTCAGATGGCAGCGTGGTACTTCCGAGTTGCCGCCGTATGTACTGGGACATATCGGCTATGCGGTGGTGCCGTGGAAGCGGAGCGCGGGTTACGCCAGTGCCGCCATCCGTCTGGTCATGCCCTATGCGCGCAAGTTGGGGCTGGCGCGGCTGGATATATCCATGGACGCCAGCAATCTGGCGTCGCGCCGCACGGCGGAAAAGGCCGGGGCGGATTTGATCAAGATATTCAACGCGGGGCCGGAGTATGGGGATGTGGCGGCGTGTTTGTATCGGCTTGGGTTGGATTGATGGTGGGTGAAAATCGGCACTTATCGCATGACACCCTTTCATCATAAAAAGCTAAGCGCTATGCAGGTCCCATTCATGATGGCAATTAGCGGCAAAGAAGCGTGGGAAGCCCGTGAGTCTATTCACCAGAAGGCGGTCGAGGAGGGGCAGACGATCTATGACAAGATCGCCCTGGTTTTGACGGACCTTGAAATGCCGGAAATGGATGGCTTTACTCTGACGCACAAGATCAAGAAAGACGCCCGCTTCGCCAGACTCCCCACGGTGATTCATTCATCGCTTTCAGGCACGACCAATGAGGATCATGTCAAAAGCGTTGGTGTCGACGTCTATGTGGCCAAGTTCAACGCCGAGGATCTGGCCGAGACGATCAGAAACGGCTTTAAACGCCAGTCTTAAGGCAAATTCGCGGTGATATCCTCACCCAACCACTTCTTTGAAATTTTCGCGAGCGTGCCGTCGGCGCGCAAACTTTGCAGCGTGGTGCGGATTTTGTCGTTCCATTCAGGATCGCCCTTGTCGGTGGCCACCCAGTTCGGCTCGGCGTACAACTGCGCGACGATCTTGAAGGCCCCGGTTTGGGCGATGCGCGTTTTCGCAGTGGCGAGATCCGAAATTACCGCGTCCAAGCGTACGCCAGGCCCCAGCGCCAGATTGCCGAAAGCAACCGTTTCATCGCTCGGCACAGCCTGTACCGGGCCGAAAGGAAAGGCGATGGCGGGGGTGTTGGGTATCACCAGCGTCTTTTGCAGATAGCTTTCATAGCTGGAGCCCAGGCCGACGCCGACCTTCTTGCCGGTCAAATCTTTGGCCGACTGGATGCGAGTATCCGCCTTGTTGACCACCAACACCGCCGGCGACGCATAGTAGGCGGCCGGGAAATCGAGCACGCGTGCGCGTTCGATATTGGGTGTCATCGAGCACACGCAGATGTCCCAGCGCGCATTCCAGTGTCCACCGACTACCACTTCCCAACTGGGTGCGGCCAGCTCGAGCTTGACACCCAGGCGCTGGGCGATAGCTTTTGCGACGTCGACGTCGAAGCCTGCGTACTGATTGGATGCGTCGATAAAGCCAAAGGGCGGATAGCTATCCACCAGGATGTCGCGCATCACCCCGCTGTGCTGGACCCGTTGCAAGGTTTCCCCGGCGTGTGCAGTGGGTAGTGCCAACGCGCCCCAAGTCGTAGCAGCGGCGAGCGCGGTGGTGACGATAGCTTTGAGTTTCAAGGTGTGCTTCATTCTATTCCTCAACGAGCGGATAGTCGGATAGGTGGGCAGGCGCGTAGCGCCTGGGCACCCGTCAAATATGCGCACGCGTGTAACCTTTACCGAAGCGACGTTCCAAATGCACCTGGAACAGTTCGCAAACGATGGACATGATCCAGTAGATCGCGGCTGCGGCGATCAGCATTTCCATGTAGCGATAGGTGCTGCGGCCATACGATTGTGCGACAAAATTCAACTCCCAAACCCCCATCAGGGAGACCAGCGACGAGTCTTTCAGCATGGAAACGAACAAGCTGCCGGCTGGCGGGATAATAATGCGCAGCGCTTGGGGCGCAATCACGCGCAGGGCGATCACGTGCCGCGGCAGGCATAGCGCCAGCGCCGCTTCGCGTTGTACCGCGGGAACCGATAATACGCCGCCGCGTATGGTTTCCGCCAGATACGCGCCGTAGTTCAACGACAGCGCCATCACCCCGGATGTCACCGGTCCCATGATCACACCGACTTGCGGCAGCGCCAGATAGATCAGCAGGACTTGGAGCATCAGGGGCGTGCCGCGGAAAAACGAGCCATAGAAAGTCGCCAGGGCAAAAGCTACCGGACTGGATGACATACGGCCGGCTGCGACCACGGTAGCGATTACGCAGCAGCACAAGATCGAGATCAAGGTGATCAGGATGGTCAACGGCGCGCCCTGGATAAAGTCGTCGGGCGACAAATGCAGGCCCAGCAGAAATGGCAGCTTGTCGCGCACCAGGGAAAATTGCAGCCCCAGGTGCGACAGCAGCAGCACCAGCGCGCCGAGCAACAGCAGCCAGGTCAGGCGCACGCGGCCTTGGAAGCGCGCGTGGGCACGCTGCGCTTCGCGCACTGTGTCGAATTCCAGGGGCGGCTCGCCTTGCGTGTCGGGCGGAGTGGGGATTCTTCGCAAAGGCCGGAGCGTCAACTTGAACATGAAAAAGCACACAGTGGGGTAGCTCGCGATTTTAAATGGTTCGCGCGGCGCCATGAAAAATAAAATAGTTTTTTATATATGTAGATACGATATAAAGCTGATCCCCGCCCGATGGTAGGATGCACGGTCATAGAAGAGCGCCTTTGTGCGCTGCGCATCCTCACGCAGTGCGTCACAGATATCCGGGTGCACACAGCGCGCCCACATTTTTCAGAACAGCATGACCGATAGGCATTCCGATACACAGATCTCGCTACGCGGCGTCAGCAAATGGCACGGCCGCACCCAGGTGTTGAAATCCGTCACGCTCGATATTCACGCGGGCGAAACTCTGGTGATCTGCGGTCCTTCAGGCTCGGGCAAGTCGACTTTATTGCGTACGATCAATGGCTTGGAACAGCGTCAGGCCGGCACGATTGAGGTCGCCGGCGTCACACTGGATCTGGAATGTCGCCATGCCGAAGCAGTGCGCCGCAACGTCGGCATGGTGTTCCAGCAGTTCAATCTCTTTCCGCACCTCACCGTTCTTCAAAATCTATTGCTTGCACCGGTCCACGCCCGCGGCGTCTCGCGGGACGAGGCCACCCAGTTGGCGCGGCATTATCTGGCGAGAGTGCATTTGCAGGATCACGCCGACAAGTATCCGGCCCAACTGTCCGGTGGCCAGCAGCAACGCGTGGCGATCGCCCGGGCGCTGTGCATGCGGCCGAAGATCATGCTGTTCGATGAGCCGACTTCGGCGCTCGATCCGGAAATGGTGCATGAAGTGCTGGATGTGATGGCGGAACTCGGCGAAGAAGGTCTGACGCGCGTATGCGTCACCCACGAAATGGGATTTGCCCGTCGCGTCGCCGACCGGGTGGTGTTTATGGATAATGGCGAAATTATCGAAGTGGCTGCGCCGGACGTGTTTTTCGAGCACGCGTCGAACGAGCGGGCGCGACAATTTCTCAGCAGGGTGCTGGTGCATTGAGTCGGCGTTGAACTGAACCCCGTGCATGCTACCGGGCTCAGCGAGATGAGGCAGGGAAGATGGGACGGATACAGCTCCGTTTAAAGGCGTTCGGGCACATTTTGATCGTAGGAAAAATAAAATGAAGAAAAAAGAAAATCTGGTCATCAACTTAGGATTGCTTATTTTTACGGCATCCAGCGGCGTAGTCTGGGCCCAGAGCGCGCCTCCCGTGACAGCCTCCGGGACGCAAGCTGCGCCGGCTATCGCGCCCGGCTCCACGGTTAGCGGCCAAACCGGTGTGAAATTAGACTCCGTGGTGGTTACGGGCAGCCGGGCTGCCAACCGCTTGCAGCAAGATAGCGCAACCCTGATTCAGGTGATCACCGCCAAAGATCTGGTAGCGACCGGACAGGGTAGTCTGCTGAACGCCCTGAAAACCCTGGTGCCTTCATTGACGACGCCCGCTGTCGGCTATGACGGCGGGGCATTGTCCCGAACATTCCAGTTGCGCGGCTTGGGCCCGAGCGAAACCCTGGTCCTGATCAACGGTAAGCGGCGCCATCTGTCGGCGACGCTCTATGCGGACGAGGATCCATCCCAGGGCGCCAATGCGGTCGATCTGGATTTGATCCCGCTGGCACTGATCGATCACGTCGAGGTGTTGTATGGAAGCGCGGCCGCACAGTACGGCTCGGATGCCATTGCGGGGGTGATCAATATTATCCTTAAGCGCGCAAGCTCAGGCAGCACGGTGACGGCGACCGGTGGCGGATACGGCAGCGGGGGTGGCGCTACCGGCCAGTTGGATGTCGAACAAGGCCTGCCGTTTGGCGACGACGGCTTCCTGACCTTGAGCGCGGGTTTTCGCCACCATGGTTATTCGGATCAAAGTTCCGCTAGCGGCGGGCCGGAAGAGGCCAAAGTGCAGGGCGATCCGCAGACCAATCTGGGTAGTTTCGGTTATAACCTGGAGCGCTCGCTGACCGGCAACGTCACTTTGTACAGCTTCGGTACCGTGGCGGATCGTACCGTGCGGGCTTATGAAGACTACCGTTCGCCCTCATACATCAGCGAAAACCTGCCTGCACTCGCGTCTATCTATCCGGATGGTTTTTCGCCGGTCGAGCGCAGCCATGAAACCGACTACAGCTTTACCCTGGGCGTCAAAGGCAAGACAGATTCGAACTGGGACTGGGATCTGAGCACCACTTATGGTCGCGACGAGATCAGCTTGAGTAATCTGAATACGGCCAACTATAGTCTGCTGACCGACTATGGTTATACGCCGACCTCGTTTTATGTCGGTAGCTATACGTCTTCCGAGCTCACCACCAATCTCGATTTCCGCAAGTCGTTTCAGCTGCCGCTATGGGGTGCGCCGGTCGACGTCGCGGTCGGCCTTGAGCATCGCTATGAAACCTACACGCTGGGCGCGGGAGACCCAAGCTCGTACTACGAAACCGGATCGATCGCATTTCCTGGCTATCAACCGACCGATGCAAGCAGCTCGAACCGACAAAGCGTAGCTGCGTACGCGGATATCTCGACCCGCATTCTGCCGGCCTGGCAGGTTGAACTGGCCACACGCGTGGAGGATTACCAGGATCTCGGCGCGACACTGGACGAAACGCTCTCGACCCGCTACGACTTCTCCGATGCATTCGCCTTGCGCGGCTCGGCAGGTACCGGTTCGCATGCGCCGACTTTGGTGCAGGAGCATTATTCCGCCACCAACGTGACGACCGGTGGCGCATCGATCCAGATTCCGCTGGGCTCGCCCGGTGCCACGATACTGGGTGCGCCCAATCTCAAGAACGAGACCTCCAAGCAGTTCAGTCTGGGGATTGCCGGTAAGCCGGTCAAGAATTTCGATTACAGCATCGATGTTTATCAGATTGACGTGAATAATCGTATTGTCGACAGCGGCGGCATCTATGGCCCGCTGGCGGCGGAAGCCATTGCGGCCAACGGCACGACGGTGCCGGCCGATGCCGTGGCCAACACCTACGCCCAATTCTTTACCAACGGCGCGAATACACGCACGCGTGGCATCGATGCGGTACTGAACTACCTGACGGATTACGGCCGCTACGGCAGGGTCAAGTGGAACCTGAATGGCAACTATAACCGTACCACCATCCGTCAGATCAACACGCCGGCCAGCCTGCTGGCCAACGATGTCTCAGTGTTGGACGAGATCCAGACGTCGAATCTGACTACGGCGACGCCGCGCATCGTGATCTCGGGTTCCGGCGTGTATACCCTGGACAGCTGGCAGGTGACCTTGCGCGAAACCTACTACGGCAAGTCGACCCAGGTTCAATGGTCGACCGACTACAGTACGGTCTATCCAGACAACGTCAACCCTGCATTTATCACGGACCTGGATGTGGCCTACAAGATCAACCGCAATGTGACGGTGGCGATCGGCGCCAACAACCTGTTCAACAAGTTCCCTAACCAGACCAATCCTAACGCGGAACCTAATTTCGACCTGTATCCGCATTTGTCGCCGTATGGGATCAATGGGGGGTATTACTATGCGCGGGTGACTTGGTCGATTTGAGAGCGTAATGCGAGCGATACTTATATGTCTTCGGGCGTACGTACGCAAGACATCAAGGAGTTACCATGCAGCATCGAGCGTCCTGGCACGTCAATCTCAGGCCGCTATGTGCGGCACCGGTCGGTCAAGCTGTCAGTCGATTCGACCCTGTAGATCGTCGACAAATTGCATCGACCATCAGCGCTTCGATATCACTCGATCGTTTTCATCCCACATACGAGCAATCCAGTATCCACGCCTGGTCAAGCGTAAAGCTGGAAACCTTCTCACGTAAAGGGTAGCTTCATTTATACTTTCCTACTGTATGGCAGAAGCTGCGCCAACACGTTCTCGATCAGGCGGATGATGGTTTCCTTCTGCGCCGGCACCGATTCGGCGACCCGCAGCGCCAGTGCGGCAAGCCCCATGTCATTGATGATGGGCTGTCTATTGCGTAACAGCGCACTGTTGCGATGGAAAAAATCAACGAACAGGAGGGCTCCGCTACGCTTATTGCCATCCGTAACGAGTTGTCCTTGATGACAAAATACGGCAGATGCGCGGCCTTGCTTTCGAGGGTGGCGTAGCCGTCTCTACCGCAAGAGCAACGTCGCTCGGCCATGTACTGACGGATAACCGGAGCCAACGGAGCTGGGCATGCTGATCATTGATGACCGGCTAGGGGCATTGATCGGTCTTTTGCTGACGGCGCCAAAAAGGAAATCTGGGCGCGCATGAGGAGCGCCGAAAATCAACTATCGATAGCTGATTTTATTTGTTGCCGTTTGGCGTCGGAGAAATCTATGCTGCTAGATTATTCACCTTCGGCCTTCGCTTGCGTATGCCTACCTCCACAGCATCCTCGCACTCAGCTTCCACTGTATCCGCTTCAGCAGAGAGTCACTTTGAAATCCGGCCTTTCGATGCCCCCTTGGGCGCCGAGGTCATAGGACTTGATTTGGGGGCAGAGTTATCCGCGGTCGATTTCGCTCGACTGTACCGTGCCCACCTCGACCACCACGTGCTGGTGTTTCGCCAGCAGGACATCACGCCAGCGCAGCAGATCGCGTTTAGTCGACGCTTCGGGCCGTTGCAAATCCACGTGCTGAGACAATTCCAGTTGTCCGGTTATCCCGAGATACTGGTGGTGTCGAACATTAAGGAAGGCGGCAAGCCTATCGGTTTGGGGGATGCCGGCCATTTCTGGCATTCGGATCTCTCGTACAAGGAAATGCCCAGTCTGGGGTCCCTGTTGTATGCGCAGGAACTGCCCGAAGAGGGGGGCGATACCCTGTTTTCGAACATGCATCTGCTGCTGAATGATCTGCCGCAGTCTTTGGGCGACGCGATTGCCGGCCGCAGTGCTGTCCACACGTATTTGGCCAAATATGCCGAACTCCAGCGGCGCAGCCCCTGGCGACCGAACCTTAGCGAGGCGCAAATTGCCGAAGTCAAACCGGTTGCCCATCCGATCCTACGCACGCATCCCGAGACCGGACGCTTGGCGCTGTTCGTGAACGAACACTTCACTACGCATATCGTCGACCTACCTGACGATGAGAGCCGTGCCATACTCGATGAACTGTTCTCCTACGTGTCGCGGAACGAATATATCTATCGGCACCAGTGGGAAGCCGGCGACATGGTCTTTTGGGACAATCGCTCGGTTCAGCATCTCGCTGCCGGTTGCCCCGATCACATGCGCCGCAAGCTGTATCGAACCACGATTGAAGGCGACGTGCCGGTTTGAGGTGGTTCCATCGTCTCATCTTTGCTTATGAAGATTCCTTGGTTGTTCTGACCCGAGCGGCATTTCATACTTTGAAGCTCCAACACATGGGAGTGCAATGTGAAACGTCTCTGGGTGACGCTTTTTACTTTTCTGTTTATTTCGCCTGTCCTTTGGACTTACGCGTCTGCGGCGCCGACGCAGAACCTCCCGGCCGAAGTGCGTTTCGCCTGGGCCGGTGCCCCCCGCATTTGGGTACTCGGCAAAGCCGACAAATCTTTCGATAAGGCATTCGGTGTACCCGTCAGATGGGTGCAGTTCGGCACCGGAGCCGACGTGCTCACGCTATTCGCGAGTCATCAGATCGATATTGCTCGATTCGGTTCGAATCCGGCTGTGTCCGCATTCGCTCAGGGTTTGCCGATCGAACTCATCTCCGTGCCGGAAGTGATTTCGACCAGTGAGCAACTCGTCGTGCGCGAGAACATCAAGAACGTCAAGGATCTCGAGGGCAAGACGATAGCCTATCCACCCAATTCGACCTCCCAATACGCACTAGACGCACTTTTGAACCAAGGTATCGTGGATCGCAGCAAGGTCAAAATTGTGCCGCTCAAACCGGCCGAGATTTATGCCGCTTGGAAGCGCGGTGACATTGATGGTGCTTACGCATGGGATCCGGCTAAGGCCCTACTGGTACAGGATGGCGCTCACGTTATCTTCTCGACCAAAGATTTGCGCAAACAGGGTATTTTGATCTACAACAATTTCGTCGTGAGTAAGGAATTTGCCGATAAGTATCCGCAGTTGCTGACCACATTCCTCAAGACGTATCAGCAGAAAGTCGAGGAGTACGAACGCGATCCGGAACTGGCCTCGGAAATCATCGCCAAGACATTGGATCAACCACTGGATTCGGTACGTACTACGCTCCAGGGCATGGAATATCCGTCTATTAAAACGCAGTTGACCAACGAATATCTGGGTAACGGCATAGATTCCGGCTTGCCCGGCATTGCCAAGGCACAAGCCGCTACGGCTGCCTTCCTGGTCAAAGTGGGGCAGTTGCAGCAGAGCAAGGTGCCAGCCTCATTCGCGCCGTTCGACAACCCGACGTTCCTGAAGCAGGCGAGCCAATAGATCGAGCATGAAATTCAAGCATCGTTCGGCGATCAGCATCGCATCGGTTGTCACGGTCATTGTTGTTTGGCAGTTGGCGGGGCAGTTCAAGTGGGTCGATCCGCTTCTGCTGCCTCCACCATCGGAGGTTGTGCGTACTGCGGTCGACCTGATGGTGCACGGTTATCAGCAGGTACCGCTTTGGCAAAATATTCTGATCAGTATCGCGCGCGCGGTGTTCGCCTTTGCCGCCTCGATCCTGATCGGTGTTCCGCTCGGACTGCTCATGGGCATGTCGCCGCCGTTCAGCGCGATGCTCGACCCCTTCGTGCAATTCCTCAGGCCTCTACCGAAGATCGCGCTCATCCCATTGACGGTAGTGTGGTTTGGTATCGGCGAAGGCTCCAAGTTCTTTCTGATATTCATCTCGAGTTTTCTTAGTATCGTAGTCGGCGCAGCGGCGGCGGTCCAGGGTGTCAGCTCGGCGCGATTGCGCGCGGCTCAGGTACTGGGCGCGAGCCGCACACAGATATTCCGCCACGTGGTGCTGCCCAATACCTTGCCGGAGTTGTTTACCAGCGTACGGTTGTCGCTGGGGATAGGCTGGACTTCCCTGATCGCGGCGGAATTGGTCGCGTCCAATTCAGGCCTGGGTTGGATGGTGATGAACGCTGGCGATTACCTACGCACGGATGTGGTGATCGTGGGCATCGTGCTGCTGGGATTGATCGGATATCTGCTTGATGTCTTACTGGTGTTGGCGCAACGGCGCTTCGTGCCGTGGTCCGGGAAGGATGCGTGATGATGGTGACGGAATCTTTGGAGGCGGGGCCAGATCGCTTGTCCGATGCGCTGATACGTTTGGTATCGGTCGGCAAAGTATTCGACGATGCGCCTTCCAGCGCGGATCAGCGGGGGCGTAAAGGGCGATCTACCGCCGGTACCAATGCGTTGACGGACGTTTCGCTTTCGATTGCGAAAGGGGAGTTCGTTGCGCTGCTCGGTCCTTCGGGTTGCGGCAAATCGACCATCTTAAACATGATTGCCGGTTTCGAGAAGCCGACGCAGGGCAGCGTCATCGTGGGCGGTAAAGACGTTATTGGACCTGGGCCAGAGCGCGGCGTCGTATTCCAGAAGCCGACACTCTTTCCTTGGTTGTCCGTGATCGACAACGTCACGTTTGGCGCGCGCATGGCAGGTATCGCTCCGTCCGTCTACTTACCTCGGGCCGAAGATTATCTGCGTCGGGTTGGACTCAAGGGATTCGAGCGGCATGCACCTTGGCAGCTATCCGGTGGCATGCAGCAGCGGGTAGCGTTGGCGCGGGCGTGGATTCTCAATCCCAGTATCTTGCTGATGGATGAGCCCTTTGGCGCGCTCGACGCGCAGACTCGCATGATGATGCAGGAACTTGTCAGCGGTGTTTGGACCTTGACGGGAACCACCATTGTTTTCGTGACTCACGATGTAGACGAGGCGCTTTACGTGGCAGACCGCATATTGGTGATGTCGGCGCGTCCGGGACGCATCCTGGAAAACTTGACTGTGGATGCTGAGCGGCCGCGCGATATCGAGGCGTTGGCGGCCGACCCGCGTATCGGCGCCTTACGGCGTCATATTCTGCATCGGGTACGCCAGGAAGTGCGGCTTTCCATCGAGGCGTTTTCGTGACCTATGCTCGGCCGAGGCAATCGAACGCGTCGTCCAATGTTGGCCCGGTCTGGCCCGGTTTGGTGTCGCCGGGCTATGACACTCCGGGTTTGGGATATGGCGAAACAGACAGCGATGATACATCTATCCTGCATCGGCGCCTGAGTGAGTTGGCGTGCGACTTCGACGTACCTTACATTGCAAACAATGCATGGGGCATGCCATTTCCGGCACTTATTCGCGAGCCATCGGTGCCGACGTGACGTTGTTCAACATAGACAAGGTGGTGGGCGGTCCGGGCCGTATTCGAGGTACTGGAATCGATCCGGAATTGGGGCGATCACTTTGCGCACTATGGAATTTTCATCAGGTCATGCACCAAGGAGGCGACCTGCGGCAATCCGGATAGCCGGAGACACATTTTCATAATCCAGCTATCGATAGCAGATTTGCTTTGTTGTATGTGGAGTCTGTCCTGTCTACTCTGATCCATTCGGTGACTGGATAAGGTAGCGGTTGTTTATGACCCGTTCATTTTTTGACGCCATACTGTGGCATGCTTCTGCGGTCGGTGTAATGGCACGGAAGCGTCTGCTTGCAGCTGTGTCCAGCCTTGCACTGTGCTTAGCCGGACTCGGCGTGGCGGGATCGGCGCATGCTGAAGGGCAGATTCGTATCGCCGAGCAGTTTGGGGTGGTCTATCTGCTGCTCAATGTGGTGCGCGATCAGCAATTGATCGAGAAAGAAGGCCTTAAGCAGGGGCTCGATATCCATGTCGATTGGACCCGACTGTCCGGTGGTGCGGAAATCAATAATGCATTGCTAGCCGGTGCTATTGACGTTGGCGGTGCTGGGGTCGGGCCATTGCTGACAATTTGGGATCGTACCCGAGGTAAGCAGAATGTCATGGGCGTGGCGTCGCTCGGCGACTTACCCTACTACCTGGTCACGACCGATCCTTCGGTAAAGACGATCGCTGATTTCACCGACCGCGACCGTATCGCCTTGCCCGCGACTACCGTTTCCGTACAATCGCGCATCCTGCAGATGGCGGCTGCCAAGATCTGGGGCGATGCGCATTACCAGCAGCTCGACAAGCTAACCTTGACTCTTTCCCATCCCGATGCAACTGCGGCCATCATCGCGGGGAAAACAGAGATCAACAGCCATTTCGGCAATCCGCCGTTCCAGGAACAGGAGCTCGTCGGCAATCCCAAAGCCCATGTAGTGCTGAATTCCTATGATGTGCTGGGCGGTCCGGCTTCGGCGACAGTGCTTTACACCACGCAGAAATTCCACGACGAGAATCCCAAGACGTATAGTGCTTTCGTCGCCGCACTTGCCGATGCGGCCAAGTTCGCTAGCGCCGACCCAGAGGGTGCAGCCGACATCTATATCCGCCAAAACAACTCAAAGATCGATCGAGCGATCTTACTGAAAATCCTGAAGAGTCCTGAAGTCCGGTTCTCTATCGAGCCGCACAAAACCTTTGAACTGGCCGAATTCATGGCTCACGTGGGCGCGATACAGAATCGGCCGACTTCGTGGCGGGATTATTTCCTCGCTGATCCGATATTGGGCAACGGAAGCTGATCGTGACGCACGCTCTGGAATTGGTTCATAACGCCGATAGGGTCGATGACATCAATAAATTCGACCGGACCGATGACCTCACTCCCGCTACCGTCGATACCCAGCGCCTGCTGGAAATTGACAAGGTCTCCCTGCAATACCGCACCGCCAAAAATATCGTGCAGGCGACGCAGCAGGTCAGCTTCGACGTCTACGGCGCGGATCGCTTCGTGCTACTGGGCCCGTCGGGTTGCGGCAAATCGACTCTGCTAAAGGCGATAGCGGGTTTTGTCCAGCCCGTGAGCGGCGAGATCCGGCTGGATAGCGCGTTGGTTGACCGTCCGGGGCCAGACCGAGTGGTAGTGTTCCAGGAATTCGATCAGCTCGCGCCCTGGAAGACCGTGCGCCAGAACGTGACGTTTCCGCTGTTGGTGTCGGGTCGCATCAAGCGTCGGGAGGCCGACGAGATCGCGCTCGACGTCTTGGCCAAGGTAGGTCTTGCCAAGTTTGCGGAGGCGTATCCGCATACGCTGTCTGGCGGCATGAAACAACGTGTGGCAATCGCACGCGCGCTGGCGATGCGCCCGAAGATACTGCTGATGGACGAACCCTTTGCCGCGCTCGATGCGCTGACCCGCCAACGCATGCAGGAAGAATTGCTGGCGCTGTGGGAAGAGGTCCGCTTCACCCTGCTCTTCGTCACGCATTCGATTGAGGAAGCGCTGGTGGTCGGAAACCGGATACTGCTGCTCTCGCCACATCCGGGCCGGGTGCGCGCGGAGCTCAACAGCCATCAATTTGGTTTGCGACATCGCGGTAGCGCCGAATTCCAGATGGCCGCACAACGCATTCATCGTCTATTATTCGAACCCGGCGCGTAATCACCATGTCCGATTCCTCCGCGTATCCGCCGTTGCGCGCCGAATACGAGCGCACACTTCCGCCGCCGGGCGATGCCCTGTCGCCGGGCTTATCCCGTTCGCTGCGCTTTTGGCAGATCGGTGCCTTGCGCAAGGCCCTCATCCTGGCTATGCTCGCCCTGATCTGGGAAGTCAGCGCGAGGCTGACTGGCAACGATTTGCTGCTGCCTACATTCCTGGAGACCGCCCATACTTTCGTCGGCGCGATACTGGACGGCTCGCTGCTGAGCAAGGCGTGCATCTCGCTCGCACTGCTGCTGCGAGGTTATCTCTGCGGCATCGCCGCCGCGTTCGTGTTGACGGCGCTGGCAGTGTCTAACCAGTTGGGACGTGATTTTCTGGATACGCTAACGGCGATGTTCAACCCCTTGCCCGCGATCGCGCTATTGCCGCTGGCATTGCTCTGGTTCGGGCTGGGCAACGGCAGCATGGTGTTTGTGCTGACGCATGCGGTGCTATGGCCGCTGGCGCTGAATACGTATACTGGGTTTTTGGGCGTGCCCGACACCTTGCGCATGACCGGCCGCAACTACGGCTTGCGCGGGTTGCGATACCTGCTGCATATCCTGATTCCGGCCGCGCTGCCGTCCATCCTGACCGGCTTGCGCATAGGTTGGGCCTCGGCATGGCGCACCCTGATCGCGGCCGAACTGGTATTCGGCGCGTCCTCGGGCGACGGCGGCCTGGGCTGGTATATCTTCCAGAACCGCAACGAATTATTGACCGACCGTGTTTTTGCCGGCCTGGCCATGGTGATCCTGATCGGTTTGCTGGTCGAGAATTTCGTCTTTGTCGCGCTGGAGCGGGTCACCGTGCGGCGGTGGGGAATGCAGCGCTAGCTATATGGCCTGACCACTCTAATGTGCCGCCGCTGCGGCGCGACATCGATACCTTCCGCTGCCCCTGCCCAGCGTCTTCCTGGCGCTTTCGGGCTTCCGGCGGTTCTCGCCTTGGCTATAGACGGTAACCGGCGGCTCCCGAACCTGATGGATGCCGGACATGGCCAGCTTCGCCGTCCGTGCCGAGATACGGGTGGCCAGTACAAGTCAGTCGGGAGACGTCATGACGGGGATTTGCACCGAAACATGAGGCGCTGGCTTTGTATGCGTCAGCCGGTTATGAGCGCTGTGGATCGTTTGGCGACTACGCCGACGACCCACTCAGCGTGTTTATGCAAAAACGCCCAAGGATTTGAGGCGCGAGTGTGCGCGCTCACGCCTAATGCTTAGCTCAACCCGCTAGACACCTTGATCCGCGCCATCTGATAAACCGACACATAGTCTCCGTTTCTGAACGCATAGTAGGGCGACTCGCCCTCGATGACGAATCCGTGCTTCTTGTATAGTGCAAGGGCCGATTCGTTGTCTGAGAATACCGTCAGCTCCAGGCGTATCAGATTGAGCCAATTATCGGCAAGATCGATCAAGGCTACCATCAGTTTTCCACCGACGCCCTTGCCTTGATGCGCATCTTTGACGGCGATACCAAAGGTGCCGGCGTGCCTGCGTCGCGGATTTGCGTGGATTTCCAGTCCTGCGTGCCCGACGATGTCGCCACGGATTTCGGCCACCAGACTATAGAACCCAGGCGGCAGCTCGCTGATCCGTTTTTGCCATTTGACGGGCGACGGATAAGGCAGTTGCAATGTACCGGAGTAGGCGATAGGGCCTTCATGCACACGCTTGATAAGTTCGGCATCGGCGGGGCTGCTGTGTCTGATCGTGATGTCGTCCATCGTTCGCTTGTTCCTGTTTGATACTGTTTGGTACTGCGTTCTACCCGATCTGTTCGAAGATTTTAGCGGGTGTGTGAGATTTTCAGAATAGACAACCCGTGCAGATACGATAAACGCGACGGCCAGATCGCTCATGCCAACCAGCACCGCAAGGCGACAAATATCTTGCAGGAAATACTGCAATCGATTATAAAAAGACATCTCGGCCATCCGCCGGGATATTCCCACGTGTCACCTCTACCTGCGGAGGATGCTATGTCACCGTTAAACGTAACGATGCGCTGAACGCGGCAAGCCGTTCACGATTGAAAGGTTATGCCCGTCTTGGGCATGCGCTTGATAGCGCGCAAACCTGCCCTATACCGCTTGGTGGTTCACCCGCTTTACTTCCCGCCGGATTTTATCGTTGGCTCTTTCCGCCGCCTGATAAGACGTCTGTACGCGTATTTTTCTTTGCTTTCACGTGGCCTCTGGCCTGAAAGGCACTGGACTCAACGCGCGCGCAATGCTTAATACTCTGTCGCACCCTACCCGCTCCGTCGAGTCAGCCTCGGGCGTTGCCTGAACGCGCCTGGCTGAAGCGCTGACGAGTGAGGTATTGGGTTCGAGTTGATAGATGGCGGATAACCATGAAGAATCAAAATCCTGTTTTCTTGACGCAAGACCGATCGCGCCTACGACTCCCGGAACGACCCGGGCTCGAAGGGATAGAAACACGTTGGACTCAATATTGGCAAGAAGACCAGACCTATGCTTTCGATCGCAAGGCGGAGCGGGCGTCTGTGTATTCGATCGACACGCCACCACCGACGGTGTCGGGGTCCTTGCACGTGGGCCACGTGTTCAGTTACACGCACGCCGATATCATTGCGCGCTTCCAGCGCATGAACGGCAAGACGGTGTTCTACCCGATAGGCTGGGACGACAATGGACTGCCCACCGAGCGTCGTGTGGAAAATTACTACGGCGTGGTCTGCGATCCCGCTACGCCGTATGACCCGGATTATCGGGCGCCGGATGCCGCACCTGCGCAGCGCTCGGCCTACGCACGTATCAACCGCCGCAATTTTATCGAGTTGTGCCATCGCCTGACACAGCGTGACGAAATGGCATTCCGCGAGTTGTTCACCCGTCTTGGCATGTCGGTCGATTGGGGGCTGACTTACGCGACCATCGATGAACGCGCTCAGCGTATCAGTCAGCGCGCGCTCCTTAGAAATCTGCAGCGTGGCGAACTCTACAGTCAGGAGGCGCCCTGTCTTTGGGATGTGACGTTCCAGACCGCAGTGGCTCAAGCCGAACTTGAAGATAGGGAGGTCAGTGGGGCATTCCACGATCTGCGTTTCACCGATGCGGTGGGCAATGCTTGGATCGTGTCCACCACGCGCCCCGAATTATTGGCCGCTTGCGTGGCACTGGTCGCACATCCTGATGATGCACGTTTTAGCAGTCTGATCGGACATCAGGTTCGTTGCCCGCTATTTGGCATGGAGGTGCCGGTGCTCAAGCATGTGCTTGCCGATCCCGCAAAGGGAACAGGGCTGGCGATGGTCTGTACCTTTGGCGATCTGACCGATGTGATCTGGTGGCGTGAGCTCGATTTGCCCACACGCGCGATCATAGGTCGGGACGGTCGCATACGAGCCGATCGACCCGATTGGATCATGTCGCCGGAAGGCCGCGCGGCCTATCAGTCGCTGGCGGGGGCGACGCTTATCGAAGCGCGTCGCAGGACGGTTGAGGCTTTAATCGGGTGCGATGCGTTAGCGGGTACGCCCCGGCCCATCACGCACGCAGTGAAATTCTTTGAGAAAGGCGATCGCCCGCTGGAAATCATTGCCACGCGCCAATGGTATTTGCGTAATGGCGGACGTGACGCCACACTCCGGCTAAGCTTGCAGAACCGTGGCGATGAGTTGCAGTGGTATCCGGCGTTTATGCGCAGCCGCTATGCGAATTGGGTCGGTGGCTTGAACGGAGACTGGTTGATCAGTCGGCAGCGTGTTTTCGGGGTGCCGATTCCGCTGTGGTATCCGCTCAATGCACGGGGCGAGCCCGACTTTGGCGCACCCATCCGCCCTGACGAGTCCATCCTGCCTGTCGATCCTCAGTCGCATGTTCCTGTGGGCTACCATGAGTCGCAGCGCGGGCAACCGGGCGGTTTTGTGGGCGAGCATGACATCATGGATACCTGGGCAACCAGTTCCCTTACCCCGCAGATCGCGGCGGGTTGGCAGGAAGAGCACGGATGTTACGAGCAGGTGTTCCCGATGGACTTGCGACCTCAAGCGCACGACATTATTCGTACCTGGTTGTTCGCGACCGTCGTCCGATCTCATCTGGAAGCGGATCGGCTGCCTTGGAAGGCAGCGATATTGTCAGGCTGGATACTGGATCCCGATCGCAAGAAGATGTCGAAGTCGAAAGGCAACGTGGTGACGCCGCTCGCACTGCTCGATACCTACAGCGCCGATGGTGTCCGGTATTGGGCGGCCCTCGGTCGGCCCGGCACGGATGCCGCATTTGACGAAACGCAGATGAAAAATGGCCGGCGCCTGGCCTTGAAGCTGCTGAATGTGTCGAAATTCGTGCTCGGTTTGCCGCTATCAGATAGCACTGGAATTACCGATGCCTTGGATCAGGCCATGATTGCACGTCTCGCCAATACGGTGACGTGTGCCAACACGGCATTCGCGGCGCTCGACTACACCAGGGCGATGGAATATACCGAAGATTTTTTCTGGTGGTATTGCGACGACTATGTCGAGCTTGTGAAAAATCGGGCACATGGGTCGGGGCGCGGCGCGGCATCTGCACATCGGGCTCTGGTCGAATCGCTATCTGTGCTGCAGCGGCTGTTCGCCCCATTCCTGCCATTCGCCACCGAGGAGAGTTGGTCTTGGTGGCAACCGGAATCCGTGCACCGCGCGCCCTGGCCCGATGTCGCTTCATTAGACAAGCTCGCGGGGCCGGAAGCCTGTCGTGAGCTAACCGGTGTCGTCTCGGATGTGCTGCGCGAGATTCGGCGGAGCAAGTCGGATGCGAAGGTGTCGATGAAGGCGCCGGTGACCAGCCTCATCGTCAGCGACGTTGCACGGCGACTGGCGATCTTGCGCTTGGCTGAATCGGATCTGAGGGATGCGGGCCAGATCCAAAGATTTGAAAC